>Ga0075464_10001079_pt1 | contig 12294 bp, 28 predicted proteins | sample DEB19_08_DNA_5_FD_75068 | JGI IMG/M metagenome (GOLD analysis project Ga0075464, IMG submission 75068) | Aqueous microbial communities from the Delaware River and Bay under freshwater to marine salinity gradient to study organic matter... | ecosystem: Environmental > Aquatic > Marine > Coastal ...
AAAAGGTGTTAATTATGAAATATTTATTTAACGTATGGGCTAAGGGTGATTTTAGTGTCACTACCATTATGGCCAATTCAATAGATGAAGCATTTAACCTATTTTGTGAACGTAGGGGCTTAAATGGTGTCAATCCTACTGTATATGCGGAAACTAATATGCAAGGAATACAGATTAAACAAGTAAGGTAATTTTTAGACTGCTAACCCTTTTAAATAGGGGTTAGTGGCCTAGGAATTTCCCTAGGGTTTTTTAATAGGTGTTAAAAATGAAATTCACAATTCAACGCAAACAATTAAAAGCATTGTCTAGATTTTCTGCAATTAAAGATATACGTTATTATTTGCAGGGTATCCATGTAGTGCAAAATAATAGGGGTACTTACTTAGAGGCTACAAATGGTCATATATTAGGCCGATTATTGATTGACAATCAACCCTTTGAAAATCAATCTAAGGTGATTATTTCATTGGATGCGGTTAAAACATTATCTGCTACGGGTAAAAAGGGTAATGAAATATTACACTTTACAGTAGAGGGTCAAAAAATTACAGTTATTGAACCCGATAATTCAACCCGTGTTTTTAGTGCTACTGAGGGTTGTTTTCCCGATACCGATAGAATTATTCCAATGATGGTTAAAGATGAGGATATTAAACCCAGTTCCTACAATATTACCTATTTAATGGCCTTTTATGATGCAGATACCGATTTAAGAGGGAATAAGGCAAATAATTGCAACGTCTCTATTAAGCAAAGGGGCAACGATAGCGGCATTGTGTCAATAGGGGCTGATTTACAATTTGTAGGAATTATTATGCCAATGAGAGACGGAGATTTTGCCCGTGTACCTGAGTGGTGCTATTTGCCTACTGTTAAACCAGTAGAACAAACTGAGACAATCTAAAGTTTAGACTGTAAACCCTTTTAACTAGGGGTTTATGGCCTAGATTTTCTAGGGGCTATGCTTGGCATGGTTTAATTTTCTTTTATAGGTGTAAACATGAAAACAACTGTATCAATTCACGATTTTAGAACCGCATTTTCACAATTAAGACCCGATAATTTTACTTATGAGGGTTTAGCCGTCTTATTTGATTACTTTGAAGATTGTGAACAAGATGGCGAGGAATTCGAGTTAGATGTTATCGCTATTTGTTGCGATTTTAGCGAAGACGATTATTTAAGTATTGCCAATGATTATTCTATTCAATTAGAAGATGACCTAGAAGATGAGGAAAAAATGCAAATCGTTAAAAGATACCTAGAAGACGAGGGAGTTTTAATTGGTGAAACAGATAATACTTTTGTTTATCGTCAATTTTAATATGCTTTATGCCGCCATTGCCCTAATCCTTAAAATCATTCTCAAAAAGTAAAAGGTGTTAAAAATGAGTTATATCAAAAAATCATATTGTTTTAAACATACTCCCAATGGAGCATATATGCGTGTTTATGCTGGTCATATAAAAAGAGAAACCGCATTAAAACACAATTTTAACCAAGTCAATTTAGTGATAATTGATACAAGCGGCAGGGGCAGGGGAGAAAACAGAAGTTTTTATGCCCCTTATTTTGTCAGAATGAAATCATTTAACTAGTCAGTAAATACTCACTTACAACCACCTTCGGGTGGTTTTTTCTTGCCTAAAATTAACCCGCTTTTAAGCCATTATTTTATTTCAACGTAGGGTATCAAGTAAACCCAAAAAAAACGTCTCTAAAGTGCCTTAAAATCGTTTCTAGGGGCATATTATTCGTGTTCATTATCCGCTATGGTTATCAGCCCAACATAATTCAAGTCAATGTCAGTTGTCAATCCAATGTTAAAAAAGTGGTTAGCCCATCGTGCCGATACCCTTACCCCTTCGCTCATGTTGCCGTTTCCGACCATTTTAAATATTTCAACTTCTGCATCAGTAAGATAAAAAATCCTTTGCTTTTGCTCAATTTTCGCCATTGATTTGATGCCTCAGCCAGTTAGCAATAAGTAGCGATTCTGCCCTGTGTGAATCCTTTTTTAAATTTAATTTGGCTTCAGGCCAGTACATCCTTGCCATGTCTAATGATTCATTTTTATCAGCCGTTAGCCCGTAGTATCCCTTCCACTTCTGAGGTGTCACCAAGTGAAACGGGTATCTTGTTAACTCACAAACAGCCGATATGACACCTACTGCACGAGCGAAAACCCATGTACTAGAAACCCCTTGTTTGGGCATTGCATGGACTGATTCGCAACATATTTGGGCATCCTCATCAGGTGGAATAACTCCCAATATGCGAGATTTAAACGCAAGGGCGAGTATGTGTTTGTCCTTGTGTTCAATCATAAACGAGTCGATATAACCACCCTTTGAGTCGATTGCACCTAATGCACCTGTAACTGCCGCAGGGTCTATTCCAATCCAAATAGTCATTGTTTAGCCTTGTTTAAACGCTCTTTCTCGATGCTTTGAGCCAGTAGTTTACGCAACCATTTGGCATCACCTAAACGCTTGTATTCGTCTCTCAATGGTGGTGTCAGCCTAATGCAAACAGTACATTGGACACCCGTTATTTCACTCTTTGGTCGTGTCATTCTGTGACCTCATTATCTTTACCAAATCGTCTTTGATTCCCTTGAATAACTGAATCTCGTTCAGTTCCTTCGCTCTGTGCCACGTATATTCTTTCCAACCTTTTGTATTCGCCAACTTCACAAGCCAATCTAACTGACTCCGATACGATGTCTCCTGTGATACATAAGGCTCGATTGATTGTGAGCAACGAGTAGTCATGGCTTCCTTCTTTGTGTTTGTCAAGGATGGAGTTTGCAACTTGTCTGTGCTCATGGTTCATACCAACTCCAATGAAAGTTGACTTATTCTTTTATCTTGCAAGGGTTTGTAATCTGGATTGAGTTCACATCCAAGGTACTGGCGACCAAGGTTTTGTGCCACTTGTGCCGTCGTGCCACTTCCCATGAATGGATCGAGCACTACACCACCAACTGGAGCGCCAGCAAGAATACACGGTTCAATCAAGTCGGTAGGAAATACCGCAAAGTGAGCGCCTTCGTATGGTTTAGTGGTAACAGTCCAGACGCTACGCTTGTTTGCCTTATCGTATTCTTTGCTTACATTGCCAGACTTTGTGGCGTATTTAGGATCATTGTCATCACCATACTTGTTGCCACCAAATCTTATGCCTTCACTTTTAGAGTTAGCCATCTCTTTAATTGATTCGTGATCGTAGTAATACTTTGGCGACTTACTCATTAAGAAGATGTATTCGTGCGCCTTGGTGCAACGATCTGTAACGCTCTCAGGCATAGGGTTAGGCTTGTGCCAGATGATGTCTTGCCTCAAATACCAACCATCAGCCCTTAACGCAAATGCAAGCATCCAAGGTATGCCGATAAGGTCTTTGGATTTGTACCCTGCAAGTTTTTGAGTCTTACTAACTGCTTGACCATTACGACCTTCAGGATTCTTAGGGTCTACCCACTCACCCTTACTACCAGTTCCACAATAACTGTCCCCTATGTTTAACCACAATGTCCCGTCATTAGCAAGAACATCACGCACACAACTAAACACCTCAACCATAGCGGTAATATATTCCTCTGGGGTTTCCTCTAGTCCTAACTGTTTATCTTGTCGATAAGCACCACACTTCCTACATACATCTTTATATTGTTTTTTATATCCTTCTTGGTTTCTATCTGCTCTTTGTCCGCCATGTTTGTTTTCACTTTCAACATGGTCACAGTCATTATTGCCACCTTCCCATTTTGCAGTTCCATAGTCCCGTAATCCGTAATAAGGTGGGCTAGTTACGCAAGTTTGTGCTTTGATGCCCTGTTCTTTCCACTTACGCATTGTTTCTCGACAATCGCCAAATTCTATTTTGTTCATGCTCTGCCCCTTAGTTCTGCTAGTCTAAGCCTAACATTTTCAGGCATAGGAACGGCATTTTTTAAATCATCCTTGGCTTTCCTTAAAGCAGGGTCAACTTCCTCTTTAGGTTTAACATCAGGAATCTCTGCCCCATCCCATCTTTGTTGATTTAGGTAAACCAAGGGTGCAGGGATAAAAGCCCCATTTGATTTAATCCATTGTTCGGTGGTTTTAAGCCATGCTAGGTGCTTGAGTATGGTATCGGCTTGGGTATCACAATAAGTCTTCTCCCATGTCTGTTTACACTTAGATTTAGCCCCTTTTCTTGGGTTGCTAGGCCATTCTTTCCAAAATACTTCAAACATTGTCTGTCTCCTCATTTGATGGAGAATACAAACCAGTCCAAGACTGTGATTGTTCTTTCATCATTTCAGGCAACAAATTAAAAAGTATCTTGGTTTGTTCAGGTGTAATTAAAAATGTGACTTTGTGACCATACTCAAGACTGTCTTGTTTTATGACCAAATAACCCACATTAGATACATAAAACTCTGTCGAATATGAATCGTTCAATACCATTTTATTCATTACATTTCCTTTAGACATAAGTTCTCCAAGGGTGGATAGACAAGAATCTATCCTCTCCTCTCCAGACAGTTTAGTGTTCATTCATTCACTCCTATTAACATTGAAAAACAAAAAAGCCCCAAGTGCGTTTGACGGATTTGTTCGCTTATACAACTGGCCTTGTTTACCACCGATGTACCAATTGCTTTACCAGTCGCCAAATCAACGCTGGTCGCCTTTTGCTCACGGGTGAAATGAGTGCGGTGTTTTCTTCCAAGCAGTCCATGCAGACTCACTACTATCGTGTGGAGTACGGATGCGTGAAGACAATAAAAAAGCCACTTACAACTGCCCCGTCGAAGTTCCCCTAAACGGGGCGAGGCATGTGTAAATGGCTTCCATTTGTTGACTTCGACGGCAACAGATTGAGACTGTATAGCATTTAAAAAAACTGTCAAGTCAGTAAATTTCATTACATCTACAATCCCAAAACCCGTAGTTCAACATAAAAATAAACTGTTGGCAACTAGGGAAAACCCTGTAAAACAATTTGAGATTATGTGGCAAAGTCCTTATTGCGGTATGTGCCGTTTCTTAAAAGGTGTTGAAAATGAGTCCCAACTACTACGACTTTGAGTATGAAATTGCAATGTTGCCCAACTTGCCCGACAACGAGGAATTTAACGAGAAGTATCCTGATGTTGACAAGGTGGTAATGACATTTGAAGTTCAGGAATCAGACCCTGAAAATGGTGTTGAGTTTCGAGTTGATGTTTTTACATTCATTTTAGTTGATGACGAACTGGTAGACATTGAAGACTACTTGACAATGAAAGACATTAGAAGATTGGAAAAATATGTGGAGGAAAGTGTATGACTGAGAATGAAATTATTGAGATGGCAAAAGAGGTAGGGTTGATTGACGCTGATTACGAAATAGGCCAATGGGACATTCATGAAGTCACAACTTTTGCCAAACTGGTAGCCGCCAAAGAACGTGAAGCCTGTGCAAAGATGCTAGAAGACTGGAACAAACACGCATGGAATCCATTTGATTGCGCCGCCGCCATCAGAGCCAGAGGAGAACAAGCATGATTGAAGTATTGAAACAGGCGCTTGAGGCGTTGGAAACTTGCGGAGAGGATGAGGTTGGCCAAGGATTTAACGAAACTGAGGTCAAACAAGCCATCACATCCCTACGCCAAGCCATCAAAGAGTTGGAAAGCCAAGAGCCTGTGGCGTGGATGGATGCAACTGGATTCATTTACAAAATAAAACCAGAACCAATATGGCCTGAAGTTCATCCTCTAAAGCCTCTTTACACCCACCCACCACAGCGTAAGCCGCTGACGGATGGGCAGATATACAGCATGGTCGCTGATATTACGGATGTGAGGAGTCCATATCTGCAATTCGCCAGAGCAATCGAAGCCGCCCACGGTATTAAGGAGTAAGACATGATTGAAGAAGGCTATTACTGCGTGATATGCGGCAGATTTTTACCGGCAAATGAGTATGGTGTCATTGTCCATGACGATGTACCGCACCCTGCTGATATGGACTTTGGAGATGAGGAGAAACCACAATGATTCTGAAATCACAATCTATGCGCTTTGTCATGGCAACAATGATGGATGTTAAACACGAGTGGCAGAGCAGTAAGTGGAAAGATAAGAGCGACATGATTAACCCTGATGTACCAATGATTGTTCAAGTCGGTGATTACGGCTACGAGGTGCAGTCTTGCGGAGGCGATGGTGACATTGAAGGCTTTGTCATTCAGTGCAAGGAAGAACCTGTGTGCAAGTGGGAAGACATGGAGTGCATCAAACTATGAGCAACATTGAAGTATTGAAACAAGCAATTGAGGCGTTGGAAGAAAATGTTGTTTGGTTTTCCACAGACACCATGATTGGTAGGTCATTAAAAGAAAAAACAAACAAGGCCATTGCATCCTTGAACCAAGCCATTGCAGAGTTAGAAAGCCAAGAGCCTTTTACATACTACCGTCATTACGATGGTAGTACGCAAGAATGGCCTGATGAACTAACAATTCCCCTCTACACCCACCCACCACAGCGCACATGGGTAGGGCTGACGGATGATGAGCAACAACAGGCGTATGAGCAATGGCAGAACGATGGCTGGGGTGTTTTTTATAACTCCATTGAAGCCAAACTCAAGCAAAAGAACGGCTTTGCCGAGGAGAAGAACACATGAATAAAGAAATATATATAAAACAATATCAATTAGCAAGAGGCACAGTAACAATGCCTGAAGAACCGATGTGGGTAAATATGTGGGATGTGTGTGTAACATTTAATTCATTAGAAGAAGCGATGGCTTTTAAAAATGAAATAGAAAATCCAAAACCTAATATTTCTATCACTATGCGTAATACAAAAAATATTGAACATACTGGAATTGAAAAATTGGGATTAACTATTTATACAGAACATTATTTAAAAAGAGACGATATTATTTCTATTGAACAACTAGAGTGTTGCACCGAAGATAGACTACGCAAAACTCCTAATATTGGAAGTAAAAGTATAAAAGAAATTAAAGAACAAATGGCTAAGTTTGGATATAAGTTAAGGGATAAGAATGAATAAAGCACAATCAGAATTTATCAGAATCTTTGGTGAATATGAGTTCACAGAAGATGCGGCATGGCATATCTTTTTACAGGGTTGGACTTCAGCCTTAATTGACTGTGCAAACGAAGTAGCAAAGATGAAAAATGGTGGTGACACAACAGCATCTATGGCAGTCTTCATAAAAAACATGGCACATAGGGTAAACACCGATTCCCTTAATCAATAAATCTGAGAAGATACATTTTTAACAGGAGTAAATGATGAAAAACTTAAAAATTTCAGACGAGATGTATGCTGTAAAGCAAGAGTTGACAGCCAACGAAATGTGCGACCAACTGTGGGACTCACAAGCGATGGTAGAAGCCTACCAAGCCAATGACTTTACAAGCATGGCAGACATCATTAGACAGCGTTTAAACACCTATGCCAAGCGTATAGCAGAAATGCGTGTTGATGGAAAGATAACTACAAAATGGGTTGACAGTACAGAGGAATTAGATGAATATAGGCTAGTTCGCCTAATGCGTTTTGAGGATTCTATACGTCAAAAAAAGGCGGTTGTATGAAACTCAAAGACTATTTTCTTAATGAACTGGAAAATTCTAATGACTATTTCAATCAAGACGGCACTCAGGAAAATGAGACAGGATTTTGTGATGTGGTGGAGCAAAACCATAGACTACAACTACGAGATTTTGCCGTATCAACCCAGTTTAAAATCGTTCAGCAACAAATCAAAGAAAGGAGTGAAGTTAAAGGTTCAGCGTGTTGTTAAACCCAGTATCAGCATTACTGATAAAGAGTTTATCTACACGAATTCAGCCCATACTAATGTGGCTAAAACATTTCAAAAGTTTTCAACAAAGACAGGAGTTAATGATGCTAATGGATTATTCAACGATTCTGATACAAATAGAATCAAAAACGAAAATGTTGTCCGACCGATGCTTGGAAGGAAAGTACGAAGGGTTTAGTAGCGAAATTGCTAGTATTCACTTTGATTTAACTTTGTTAGCAATGTGGATAGTACAAGAACAGCAACGGGCGTTAGACAATAAAAGGAGTCAAAAATGAATGTATATCAAAAACTAAACGAGGCACGAGCCAAGTTTCACAAAAAATCCCTCAAGAAATCAGGCCACAATAAGTTTGCAGGATACAACTATTTTGAGTTGGCTGACTTTGTTGTGCCAGCAATAGAGATATTTAACGAGGTTGGTCTTACTTCTATTGTTAGATTCAACAAAGAACAAGCAGAACTGATTGTTGTCAATGTTGATAAACCTGAAGAAATTATTGTCTTCACTAGCCCCATGTCTTCAGCCGCCCTAAAAGGTTGCCATGAAGTGCAGAATTTGGGTGCGGTTCAGACGTATTTAACACGTTATTTGTGGGTATCGGTTCTTCATATTGTTGAGCATGATGCCTTGGATGCCACAACTGGTTCTCAGCCAACGATGGATGCACAGGAACTCGCAGACCACTTGGCGGCTATTGATGCTTGCACTACCCTTGACGAGTTAAAAAAAGCTCACACAGACGCTATTAAGGCTACTGGTGGGGATATTTCTGCTCAGAAAAAGATTATTGCGGCTAAAGATGCCAAGAAAGGTGGTTTGAAATGAAAGCCTATTATTTCCGTTTGATGGATGGAAAAGAATATACAGGATATTCGGGCATGGTTGTTGGACAAAATATGCTTGATATTTTTTGGCAAATTGATGAATATTGCAATCCACATTTCTGTCAAATACAAGAAGCAATGTTTGGCGGTTATTGCAGAAAAGACAATAAGAACAATGAAGATTTTGAAACATCTGAATATGAATTTTCAGACTGCCATCCAATCCATGATGAATCAGAAAAATGGTATGTATTTGATTGGAACAAACTTCTTAATAAAACATTTACAAAGGCGTTGACATGAGCGATATTCAACAAGGAACTCCTGAGTGGATGCAAAGCAGATGTGGCAAAGCAACTGCTTCCCGTATCTCTGACATTGTTGCCAAAACAAAGACAGGTTATTCAACATCAAGGGCTAAATACATGGCTCAATTGGTGGTTGAAAGAATCACAGGTCAAGTGGCAGAATCCTATCAAAACTCAGCAATGCTGTACGGAATCGAGACTGAACCATTGGCAAAAGCGGCTTTTGAGGCAAAGGTAGGGGTTTTGGTTGATGAGGTAGGTTCTATTGACCATCCAACTATTGCAATGTCTTCTGCCAGTCCTGATGGTCTTGTAGGGGATGATTCTTTAATCGAAATCAAGTGTCCGATGACGCATACGCACATTGAAACATTGGTTGATGGCAGTATTTCAAAGGATTACATAGACCAAATGCAATGGCAAATGGCTTGTACAGGCAGACAGTTTTGTTATTTCGTAAGTTATGACAATCGTATGCCTAATGGACTTCAGTTGTTTATCAAGAGAATCCCAAGGGATAATTCTTACATTGATGAACTGGAGAAAGAGGTGACTAAATTCTTAGATGAAGTTAGCATAAAAGTTGATAAATTGATGAAATTAAAGGAGTAAATGATGGAAGAAAAACGGGACAATTCAGGCGTTTTGTTTAAGAATGACAAAAAAGAAACAGGAAATCAGCCCGATTACAAGGGGAATATCCGAGTGGGTAACCAAGAATATTGGTTGTCAGCATGGATAAAAGAGGGTAAAACAGGCAAATTCATGGGTTTGGCAGTCTCTCCAAAGGATGAGGATTACAAAGCCAAGAGTTACCCTAAAAAAGACATGGATGAAGACGTGCCATTTTGATATAACGGGGTGAAAGCGGATGCCGTAAAGGATGTAGCGAGTAGCCCCACCCATTTAACAAACAGGAGTTAATAATGAGTTCTTTGGATAAAACATGGTTTGGCGGTGCAGTTGAGAAATTCTTAAACTCACCACCTTTTAAATTGGCTCGTAAAAACGACCCACAAACCTCACACGAAGCGGCACAATCAGTCAAAGACTTTGCCAAGCACCATCAAACACAGATTTTGGAGTGTTTACAGACCTTTGGAGCACTTGGAAAGGATGGGATAGCCGAACATACTGGGTTAGATAAAAGTCAGGTATCAAGGCGTTTAAACGAACTTGAGAAACAAGGTCTAATTGTTCAGACTGGGAGACTTGTAAGGTCTAAGTCAGGTAGAAGCGAAAGAGAGTGGATTTCTTCATATTAATAGGACAAGTCTTTTTAAAGGAGTTAACCATGAGTAATGTTGTCATGTTAGTGACAGTCCTTGGCATAGGTTGTGCTATTGGTATGCTTGTTATACTACTTTTTGTTGTATCTTTATTGGCAATTCAGGACTGAGAACTTAGTTCTGTCTTGCCCAAAAATGCCATATTTGTATCATCAAGTAGGTCTAGGATTCATTTGTGGCGCATTGCTACAAGGGCTTTAGGCTTTATAAACAGGGGAATAATATGGATTACACAATTGAGATTGATTTTTTTGGTTTAACATTAACTGCATCAAGCAACCAGTTTTACAAACTTGCAGAAATTCAAGAATTTGTAGAAACAATGCAAGAGGAAGAAGATGAGTTATTTGACTTTGATGACCAAGACGAAGACTTTGAAGAAGACGAGTTTGACGATGAAGACGATTGGTCAGACGTTGAGTATGACGAAGAAGGTTATGCTTGGTGGTTTGATGAGGAAGACGAAGTGTGGTACATCTATGATGAACTCAATGAAGAATGGGTAGAGTTTGAGGATGACGAAGAAGAAGACGAGTGCGAAGAAGACTAATCTAAAGGGGGCTAATAACCCCCTTTTTTAATATGCTTTAACATTTATTACTTCGCCTCTAAATTCAATATTATTTTCCGACCACTTTTGCACCAATTCGGGAATTATTAATTTTCCGTCTTTTATAGTCAAAATAGCAAAACCTGAACGCCAATTGACAGGTGAATCTTCCAAATAATCTACGAATTGTTTGCCATCAATATCCGCCAAAGTACCCGTATCCACTCCGTATCTTGTGCCGTTGTAATCCGTAAATGGGGTAACTTTTAAGCTGTGTAAATGACCAGTTACAAATGAAGTGCCTGAATTAACAGTATTGTTATGGGTAGCATGAACTCCACCTTTCCACCGATGTTTAACAACAACAGTCTCATTTACCCAACATGACCAACATGGAATCCATGCAGGGAAATGGTCTTTCAGGCTAAATCCTTGGACACCTTCAAATTGTCCTGCGTGTTGTGCCAACATATTTTCAAACCTAGAATCGTGGTTTCCCAAAGGCCACACCAGTTTGACGTTATGCCTAGCAATCTTGGAATACTCTTCAATCTCACCTAAAGCAGTCTCACAGGCTCTTAATTCCTCTCGTACAGTAGGTTTAGAGTCCCATCCTATCCTTGGATACCTGCTAATTGAAGCACCATCAAAGGCATCCCCATTGTTGATAACAGCATTGGGTTGTAAATTCTCAATAGCCCAAAGCAATCCCTTGTAAGCAGTTGTTCTTTCATTAGGCCAAAAGTGAGCGTCAGAAAAGACAATAACAGTACCATTTAAGATACCAAGATTTTTCCTAGCATTATGTGTATGAGCAGTAGAAACGTATTGAATGACATTTTTTGTAATATCTTCAAGTTCAGTTTCAAGTTTAATTTTGTGTTTAATTTCTATTGATTTACGTCTTCTGTAAATCTGACGTATATCCACGTCTAATGCTTTAGCAACTTTAGCGGGTGATTTGTGAATTCCCCAAATTGCAATAAATTCGTCATCAGAATGATTTTTAGGCATATTGATATTTAGTCATAGCAATATGACAGGGTTATTTATGTTAAAACTGTCAATGCTTCGTTAGTGTGTTTGATTCTGTCATCAATACCAATTGTTCCACCATTAATAATCTTAGTTAACTTAACATGGTCTAGGGCATCCGCAGGTGGATTACATTTGTGGGTGCTCCAAAACCATCCAGCAGTTAGTGCCGCATATTTAGGAGTAGAAACCCAATCAGGTTGCATAACAAAATCAACCCCTAATGCTTTGCCTGCATGGTAGTAATTCTCATGCCCTGTAAGTTGAATACAACCTCTGCCTCTGAAACGATAGCCGTCTCCTGATGCTTCATCCCTGTTTCCCATACGACTAGAGGTAACGTTGTTGGCAATAGCTTTTGCATTGCCACCATATTGATTAGCAATCTCCATTGTCGGAAACCTTTTAGACCACAATTTCATCAAAGTAGCAGGTTTATAGTT
>Ga0075464_10001080_pt1 | contig 12292 bp, 10 predicted proteins | sample DEB19_08_DNA_5_FD_75068 | JGI IMG/M metagenome (GOLD analysis project Ga0075464, IMG submission 75068) | Aqueous microbial communities from the Delaware River and Bay under freshwater to marine salinity gradient to study organic matter... | ecosystem: Environmental > Aquatic > Marine > Coastal ...
GCGGAGCTGCCAATGTAGCTGTTGGACAAAAAGTAGTGGTAGCGGTTGTGGGTACGACTATTTATCCAAAAAATGCAGCAGCGGGGATCACCATGAAATTGGCTAAAATTAGAGGAGAGGAAAGTGAAGGAATGATATGTGCTGAAGATGAAATTGGATTAAGTGATGACCATGCAGGTATTATGGTTTTAGATGCTTCTATTAAAGTAGGCACTCCTGTTGCTACTTTGTACAATTATTATCAAGACTGGATTTATGAAATAGGGTTAACACCCAATAGAATGGACGCCATGAGTCATTATGGTGTTGCAAAAGACGTTTGTGCTTATTTGTCTTATCATGAAGCACCAGTTGCTGCAGTGAGTCCTTTAACAAAACAAGTTGTAAAAGACAAGTCAGTGACTCCTTTTAAAGTGGTAATTGAGGACGCGACTGCTTGTGGAAGGTATGCTGGCATTGTGATTGAAGGAGTACAAGTAAAAGCGTCGCCAGACTGGTTGCGTAATAAATTACAAGCTATTGGCGTAAGGTCCATTAATAATATTGTAGACATTACAAATTATATTTTGCATGAAACGGGACAACCACTGCATGCTTTTGACGCGGCTGAAATAAAAGACAATACTGTTATAGTTAAAAAGTATCCAGCGGAAACTTTGTTTGTTACATTAGACGGAACAGAGCGTAAATTAACTGCCAACGATTTAATGATTAGTGATTTTGAAAAACCATTATGTATTGCAGGTGTATTTGGCGGATTGAAAAGTGGAGTAAAAGAAACAACAACAAAAATATTTTTAGAAAGTGCTTGGTTTGAAAATGTACATGTGCGTAAAACAAGTGTGCATCATGGATTAAGAACGGACGCCGCTACTCGTTTCGAGAAAGGGGTGGATATTGCGGGCACAGTGAATGTTTTGGAAAGAGCGGCTTTAATGATTCAAGAAATTGCAGGTGGAAAATGTAGTGAGCTAGTGGATGTGTATCCTAATCCTGCAACTAAAACTAAAGTGAATTTGTCTTTGGCTTATTTGAAAAAATTAAGTGGTAAGTATTATCCTACAGAAAAAGTAATTACTATTTTAAAAAGTTTAGGTTTTGAATTATTAAATCAAACTGAAACACATATTGAAGTAGCAGTACCTTATCATAAGCCAGATATTAGTTTGCCTGCGGATTTGGTGGAGGAAGTATTAAGAATTGACGGATTGGATAATATTGAAATTCCAAGTGCGATTACCATGAGTCCTTCTATTGACCCATTAGAGCAAAAAGAAAAATTTAAGGACAAATTAGCTAATTATTTAGTAGGACGTGGGTTCACTGAAATTCTTACTAACTCCATTACAAATAGTAAATATTTTTCTGAGGAAACTTTGAAGCATGCGGTGACTATGTTGAATAATCTGAGTGCAGACCTTGACGTGATGCGTCCTTCTATGCTAGAGACGGGGCTTGAAACGGTTGCTTATAATTTGAATCGTCGTAATACTTTGATTTCCTTTTTTGAAATGGGAAAAGTATATTCCAAAACGGATGCAGGAAAATATGTGGAAGGGGAGCAATTAGCTATTTATATTTCTGGAAAACAAAACGAGGATAGCTGGCGTGAAAAGGGTACAGTACAAGATTTTTTTGTAGCGAAAGGGTTAGCAAAATCTATCATAGAATTATTAGGGATTGAAAATATTGAATGGAAATTAACTGGACAAACTGTAGAATTGGTTTCCAATAATCAAGTGATTGGTTTGCTGCAAGTGGTTTCTAATAAACAGTTACAAGCTTTTGACATAAAGCAAAATGTAATGTATATACAATTTGATTTAGCTGTATTATTTGCATTGTACCAAAGTAAAAAAGTAGTGTATCAAGAAGTTTCTAAATATCCTTCTGTAGAAAGAGATCTGGCTTTAGTAATTCCTCAATCCACTAAATACGAAGCAATTGAAGCCTGCATTCATGCGGCTAAATTGACTGCATTAAAAGACACTAGGGTTTTTGATGTATTTGAAAGTGAAAAATTAGGTCATCAAAAAAAGTCAGTAGCTATTAATTTTGTATTTAACGCAACAGACAAAACATTGACAGATACGGAAATTGACGGCATGATGAAAAAATTGATTGGTCAGTTTGAGAAAAACATTCAAGCAGAAATTAGAAAATAACGCATGGTAGACATTCAATCATCAATACAGGGACTTCAGGAGAAGTTGCAGCTTTTTATAAAGCAACATGCTGCTTTGCAAAAAGAGCACCAGCAATTGCTTACTAAATTGTCTCAAAAAGAGGAGCAAACAGCACAATTGGAGCAATTACTCAAGGACAATCAGTCTAAATTGACTGCTGCTATGATGAATAAAGCATCCATTGATCCTGCCGAAAAAGAAAAATGGGTCAAGCAAATAGATCAGTATTTGAAAGAAATCGATCACTGTATCAATAATTTGAATCCTTAATCCCATCTAACATAGCATATATGTCTACTCCTGAAGAAATGATTCCTTTAAATATTACTATTGCAGATAGAACTTATCGTATTAAAGTAGCTCCAAAAGATGAAGAAGTAGTTAGAAAAACTGCTAATTTGATTAATCAAAAAATGATCGAATTTAAAAATACCTATGCAGGGAAGGATATGCAAGACTATGTTTCCATGGTGTTACTTTGGTTTATGACCGAACAGCAGAAGGACGGACAGAGCCTATATGAGCTCGAATCCCTTCAAAATCAGATAGAAACACTAACAAATTCTGTTGAAAAAGCCATTTCCGGCAGTTAAACGACCCTCCTTTTTTCCTTTTTGACCATTAATTGATTATCTTCGTAGCCGTCGCGAAAAGAGAAGCGTATGTATTTTTTAAAACAACAAGATTTTTACAATGGACCAATCAATATTATTGATCATCATAGGGGCTTCTACACTAGTAGGAGGACTTCTAATAGGCAAACTGGTATTTGCCCGTAACACCAAGCAACAAGTTCTAGATGCGGAAGCACAAGCTGCAAATATTCTAAAAGAAGCGGAACTAAGAGCAGAAACGGTTAAGAAAGAAAAACAATTGGAAGCTAAAGAACGCTTTGTTCAATTGAAGGCAGATCATGACCGCGAAATTTTAGAGAAGAATAAGAAAATTGGTGAAGCTGAAAATAGAATTAAGCAAAACGAATTGAATATCAATTCTAAAGTTGCGAATTTAGACAAGCAAATCAAGGACAACGATGTGATTAAAGAAAAATTAAATCGTGAAATTGATTTAGTGAATGTTAAGCGCACTGAACTAGAAAAACACCAAGAAGAGCATATTCGTCGTTTAGAAAAAATTGCAAATTTAAGTGCAGAAGACGCTAAGCAACAATTAATTGAAAGCTTGAAGAACGAGGCGCAGAGCCAGGCGCTTGCTTTACAACAAGACATTATAGAGGAAGCGAAACAAAAGGCAAATAAAGAAGCACGTAAAATTATTATTCAATCTATTCAAAGAACAGCTGCAGAAGTAGCTATAGAAAATACAGTAACTGTATTTAATTTGGAGTCAGATGAAATGAAAGGTCAAATTATTGGAAGAGAAGGTCGTAACATTAGAGCTATTGAAGCAGCGACCGGAGTAGATTTAATTGTAGACGATACACCAGAAGCCATTCTATTATCTTCTTTCGATCCATTGCGTCGTGAAATTGCACGTTTAAGTTTACAACGTTTAGTAACAGACGGACGTATCCATCCAGCTCGTATTGAAGAAGTTGTAGAAAAAACACGTCGTCAATTAGAAGAACAAATTGCTGAAATTGGAGAGCGTACCGTTATTGAATTAGGTATACATGGTTTACATAAAGAGTTAATTCGTATTATAGGAAAAATGAGATTCCGTTCTTCTTATGGACAAAACTTATTGATGCACTCACGTGAAACTGCTAATTTATGTGGTATCATGGCTGCAGAGCTTGGTTTAAACCCTAAATTGGCTAAAAGAGCAGGTTTATTACACGATATAGGTAAAGTGCCAGACGAGGAGACAGAATTGAGCCATGCGTTGCTAGGAGCTAAATTAGCAGAGAAATACGGTGAGAACCCAGCAGTAGTTAATGCGATAGGGGCACACCATGATGAAATGGAAATGCAATATGTAATTTCTCCAATAATTCAGGCTTGTGATGCTATTAGCGGAGCAAGACCAGGGGCAAGAAGAGAAATTATGCAACAATATATCCAAAGAATTAAAGATTTGGAGAATTTGGCTATGAACTACCAAGGGGTAGAGAAAGCTTACGCTATCCAGGCGGGTCGTGAATTGAGAGTAATCGTTGAGGCTGAGAAGGTTACGGATCAATCTTCAGACCAATTAAGCTTCGAAATAGCACAAAAAATACAGACTGAAATGACTTATCCGGGTCAAATTAAGGTCACTGTGATCCGTGAAAAGAGAGCAGTAAACATAGCGAGATAAGAGATTTAATATATTTGGTTTAAATAATTTGGATTGTATCAAGGGTAACCATACCTTTGCCCTCCGCAAAAAACAAGAATTATGAGCGAAGCAGTAAAATTTGTACACGAGCAATTAACAGCAAAAAAAGAATACCCAGCATTTAAGGCTGGTGATAATATTACCGTAAACTACAAGATTGTAGAGGGTGGTAAAGAGCGTATCCAGTCATTCCGTGGTGATGTAATCAAATCACAAGGAACGGGTGCTACAGCCTCTTTTACTGTTCGTAAAATATCTGACGGTGTAGGTGTAGAACGTTTATTTCCGTTCTTATCTCCAAACATCGACGGAATCATTTTAAACAAGTCTGGTAAAGTACGTCGTGCTAAATTGTATTACTTACGCGAAAGAAGCGGTAAGAGTGCACGTATCAAGGAAAAAAGATTCTAAATTTTTTATAGGAGCTCCTTATCGGAACCTATATGAATTTTACAATATATTGACGGATCCCTTATTCAGGGGTCCGTTTTTTTGTGTTTTAATTAGCTTTAATAGCCTGTTTAATTAACGTTCTGTTTTATTAATTACCTTACCTTTATTATTCTAAATTTAATATTATGGGCAACTTAGGATTTCAAGAATTATTAATCATTGGTGTTGTAGTTTTAGTGATGTTTGGTGGACGTAAAATCCCTGAATTCATGAAAGGTTTAGGTAAAGGTATTCGTGAGTTTAACGACGCTAAAAATAATGTGAAAAAAGAAATCGAAGAAGGTATTAACGAAAAGGACGAGAAGCCTGTTTAGTTTTACTGATTCTATTTTTTACATTTTAATATTCAGCATTGTTTCGTTTTAATACAATCAAAGACTACCATGCTGCTTTAGAAGCTGGACAAACGTCTTGTATCCAAACAGTACAACATTATTTGGATCAAATTTCAAAGCAAGCACATCTCAATTCATTTTTAGAAGTGTATGCCGAGGAAGCTGCTGCGCGTGCAATTGAATTAGACGAATCACGTTTAGCTGGAAAAGAATTAGGCAAACTACACGGAGTGGTAGTAGGCATTAAAGACGTTATTTGTTATAACGAACATAAGGTAAGCGCTGCTTCCAAAATACTTGAAAATTATACTGCAATTTATTCGGCAACTGCCATTGAAAAATTATTAGCAGCGGGCGCCATTATTATTGGTCGCCAAAACTGTGATGAATTTGCTATGGGAAGTAGTAATGAGAATTCAGCTTATGGTCCAGTTAAAAATGCATTAGACAATGAGCGTGTACCAGGTGGATCTTCTGGTGGTTCTGCTGTCGCAATACAAGCCAATCTTTGTATGATTAGTTTGGGATCAGATACGGGTGGTTCTGTTCGTCAACCTGCAGATTTTTGCGGTGTAGTAGGACTTAAGCCTAGTTATGGAATGATCTCAAGATATGGCTTAATCGCCTATGCTTCTTCCTTTGATCAAATTGGTATTTTTTCAAAAACAGTAATAGACGCCGCATTAGTTTTAGAAGTCATTGCAGGTGCCGATAATTTCGACAGTACTGTTTCTAGCAAACCAGTGCCTGCATTTTCTGCAGCATTGGTAAAAGGGGAGGCATTGCCGCCTAAAAAAATAGCCTACTTTAAAGAGACTTTAGCGCATCCAGGATTAGATCCAGAAATCAAAGCACAAACAGAAACCTATTTGGATTCATTAAAAGCAAAAGGCTATACGGTTGAAGCGGTAGATTTTTCATTATTATCTTATTTAGTCCCAACATACTATGTTTTAACAACAGCCGAAGCAAGTAGTAATTTATCAAGATTTGATGGGATACGTTTTGGTCATAGAACAAATGCTCCTGTAGCTGATTTAACAGCGCTATATAAACTAAGTAGAACAGAAGGTTTTGGTGCCGAAGTACAAAGAAGAATTCTATTAGGAAGCTTTGTGTTGAGTGCTGGTTATTTTGATGCTTATTTTACAAAAGCACAACAAGTAAGACAAAAATTAGTGGAATTAACGAATAGTTTATTTGAGCAGTATGATATTTTAGTTTCACCAACGGTTCCTGCGCCCGCTTTTAAGATAGGGGCACATAAACATTCGGCTACTGAAATGTTTTTAGCAGACATTTATACTGTGTATGCCAATTTAGTTGGTATACCTGCAATTTCATTACCCTTGTTCAAGCATAGTAATGGAATGCCATTTGGGTTACAAGTAATGAGTAAGTCTTTTAATGAAACAGCTTTACTTCGTTTTTCTGAAGACATTATGCCATCCTAATTTTCCCAATGCGAATTGTATATATTTTATTTGGTTCATTACTTTTTGTAGTAAATACAATGGAGGCACAAAACAGTCCTATAAAAAAAGGTACTGTTATTGATTTAAAAAATACCAATACAAAAGACAGTGTATTGTCGACTTCTTTTCAACGAATTGGATTTTCTAGTTTATTTACAATTACAAGTTCGGGGGATAAAGACAAACCGTTTCAATTTCAGTTGAATCCTAAAGCAGTTAGTTTTATACAAGCTTATATGGAAAAGCAAGGACCTTCTTTGTTGAAAATGAAAACATGGGCAAAACCTTATTTTAATTTATACGATCAAATTTTAATTGCCAACGGAGTACCGGTGGAACTTAAATATCTAAGTGTCATTGAGAGCAGTTTAAGTTCCAATATAGTGTCATGGGCAGGTGCGGTTGGACCATGGCAAATTATGCCAGAGGAAGCCAAAAGACTAGGTTTGAAATTATTGCCAACCGACGAGCGTACCGACTACGAAAAAAGTACCCAAGCAGCTGCTACCATTCTAAGGGAGTCTTTTGCCGAATTCGGAGATTGGTTATTAGTAGTAGCGGCATATAATGGCGGTGCAGGCAGGGTGAGACAAGCCATGAAGAAGAAAAACACAAAAGACTTTTGGGAGTTACAATACGAATTACCTTTAGAAACAAGGAACCATGTTAAAAAATTTATTGCAACTCAATATGTTTTTGAGTCGGATGGTAATTGGACCACACTCACTCAAAATGAAGCATTTCAAAAAGAGCAGGTCGGTAAAACAAAGCTTAACGAAAATGCCAATCAAAATATTTCAAGCTTAATAATTAGTGGTCGTTATAAAGTGAATATTATTGCTGCATTTCTGGAAATGCCAATTCAACAAATGAGTGCACTTAATCCTAATTTAGAGAAACTGTTATCATCGGGAAAGCCGTATGAGTTAAAATTGCCTTTGGTACTAATGGAAAAATTTAAGGCCCGTAAAAATGAAATTTTACAGGCCTCAATACAATCTTTATACCAAACTGAAAATAAATAGTATTCAGTTCACTTATTTAGAAGTCATCATCAAATTCGTCTTTGTCTTCAAATAGATCATCATCATCTAAGCCAAGATCGTCGTCTAAGTTAAGATCGTCTACATCATCGGAAGCGTTCGCATCCTCTGCTTTTCCTTTCTTCGCTTTGCCAACCGACTTTTTAGGAGTCTTACTTTTTGGCATATCGAATTCCTCAAAGTCAGGATCCCAACTATCATCGTCCTCAGATTTCTCCCAATCATCATCTACCTCTTCTGCATCGTCAATGTCATCGTCGTCATCAACGCTTTTAGCAGCAGCTTTTTTGCTCACTTTTTCCGTTTTTTCTACACTCGATTTCTTAGTAGCGGACTTTTTTTCTTTATCAGTTTTAATTGCCATAGGGGTTGTCTAATTACAGTGTAAAATTTCACCCGAATTTTATATTTACCAAAAAAATGTTGACTTTTTTTTCTTGTTTTAAAAAAAATAAAGTTGCTTTCTTGGCATTATAGATGTATGATTTGATCTCTTCCAGGACCATTGGAAACGAATTTCACTGGTACTCCTAAATAGGAATTGATAAATTCAATATATGACTTCATTGTTTTTGGTAATTCATTTTCATTTTTCATCTTAGTGGAGTCTAAATTCCATCCTTCCATTTTTTTCCAAATAGGAGTGACAGGCGTTCCAACTAATTGAAAAGGAACATAATCGATTTGCTTTCCTTCCATTTCGTAAGCTATACCTAATTCTAGTTCTTTAAATGAATCTAATATATCTGCCTTAGTCATAATAATCTGCGTTACACCATTAATCATACAAGCATATTTCAAAGCCACCAAGTCGATCCATCCACAACGTCTTGGACGACCAGTAGTTGCACCAAATTCAGAACCAATTTTTCTTAATTCCTCCCCTTTAGCGTCGTGTAATTCAGTAGGGAAAGGTCCGCTACCTACTCTTGTACAATACGCTTTTGAAATACCGAATACTTCATTGATTTGTTTTGGTGAAATCCCTAAACCGGTACAAACTCCTGCAGAAATTGTATTTGAAGATGTCACAAAAGGGAAGGTTCCAAAATCTATGTCTAACATAGAACCCTGAGCACCTTCTGCTAATACTTTTTTACCTTTTGAAATTTGATCATTTATAAAGTATTCACAGTTAATGATATTCAAAGTTTTTAAGAATTCAATTGCTTCAAAAAACTCGGATTCCATTTCACTAATATCTTCGTTAAAATTATAGCTATCCAAAATTTTCTGATGCTTCATACGAAGCGCGATGTATTTGCTAATGAACTTCTTATCTAGTAAATCACCAACTCTCAATGCATTTCTACCTGTCTTATCCATATAAGCAGGACCAATTCCTTTTAAGGTAGATCCTATTTTTGCTTCCCCTTTAGACAATTCAGAAGCTTTGTCTAAAGCTCTATGACTTGGTACAATAATATTAGTACGCTCAGAAATAAATAAATTCTTTTTTACATCAACGCCCATACTTGCAACTGCTTCACATTCTCTCTTTAAAGTTACTGGGTCTAATACTACTCCATTTCCAATAATATTAATTTTGTCTTGATGGAAAATTCCGGACGGAATTTGGTGCAATACCATTTTGGTACCATTAACGTACAAGGTATGTCCTGCATTTGGTCCACCTTGGAACCTTGCAATCACATCATAATTGGGAGCAAAATAATCAACAATTTTACCTTTCCCTTCGTCACCCCACTGAAGTCCTAATATTACGTCTACCATAATTTTGTATTTGAAGCTGCAAAAATAAGTCTTTTAAACCGTCTCAGTGTCGAATCTAGTGACTTTTTGAATACCATTTAAGGTACTAATTCTGTCAACGAGTACTTCTAACTCGTCTTTGTCGTGAACATACACTTTAATAGTGCCTTGGAATAAACCATCTTTTGACTCAATAGTTAAGGCAGCGATATTAATTTTCAACTCACCACTAATAATATTGGTGATTTTATTAACCACTCCAACGTCGTCTAGGCCAATAATGCTAAGGCCTGTTAGGAAGGAAATTTCTTTATTCTTAGCCCATTTCGTTTTCACCACCCTATGCCCATAATTTGCCAATAACTGAGTGGCATTGGGGCAATTAGTTCTATGTATAATTAATCCTTTACCGGTACTCACAAAACCAAAAACATCATCTCCAGGTATAGGGTTGCAACATTTTCCTAGTGCATATTGAATTCTATCACTTGACTCTCCAAATATGATAAGTTCGGAGTCTTTTTTGGAATAAGTTTTAGCGGTGTCTGTACTCGGAGCAAAAACTTCTGCAGGTGCAATAATAGGCTTAGGCGCTTCAATCTTATCTCCAATAACTTGGAATAGTTTTAATTCTTTTAAGTCAATTATTTTAGTAGCAATATTATAATGCAAGTCTAAATGACTTGACAGTTTATAATAGTTTACTAACTGTTCAATGTTATGAGGACTATAGGCAGCACCGAGTCCTTCTAGTTTTCTTTGTAGTGTATATTTTCCTTCTTCTGCTATTGCTTTCTTTTCTTCTCTCAGCGCATCCTTAATACTATTTTTAGCTTTTGCTGTAACCACACTAGACAACCAGTCTTCGGTAGGTTTTTGCTTATTGCTAGTAATGATTTCTATCTGATCCCCACTTCTAAGTTTATGACTTATTGGAACCAATTTATGATTCACTTTAGCCCCAATACATTTGGAACCAATGGCGGTATGTATATAAAATGCGAAATCTAAAGCGGAGCTGTTTATGGGCAACATTTTGACTTCTCCTTTTGGAGTGTACACATAAATTTCTTCAGCCAGAAAGGAGGTTTTGAAGTCTTGTAAAAAATCAATTCCTTCTTCTTGTTGGTTACTTAAAGCTTCTCTAATTTGAATAAACCATTTATCAAATCTATCTTCATTTTGAGTACCTTCTTTATATTTAAAATGAGCAGCTAAACCTTTTTCGGCAATCTCATTCATACGCTTGGTACGAATTTGAACTTCCACCCATTTTCCCTGTGGCCCCATCACGGTGGTATGTAATGCTTCATAGCCATTACTTTTTGGGTTACTTAACCAGTCTCTTAGTCTTTCTGGAGAGGGTAGGTATTCGTCTGTTATCATGGAATACACTTTCCAACACTCTTCTTTTTCTTTCTCTAATGGGACATCTAAAATAACTCTAATAGCAAACAGGTCATATACTTCTTCAAAGCTGACACCTTTCTTTTTTATTTTATTCCAAATAGAGTGAATGCTTTTAGGTCGTCCAAATATTTCAATATTTAGTCCAGAGTGACTTAGTTTTTCTTTTAAGGGTCTAATAAATTCATTGATATATTTTGTACGTTCCCTTTTTGTTTCCGAAAGTTTACGTGCAATCTCACGGTATTTATCGGGCTCTAAATATTTCATGGACAGATCTTCCAATTCTGTCTTGATATTATATAAACCCATACGATGTGCTAGCGGCGCGTATACCCAAATAGTTTCAGAAGCTATCTTTAATTGTTTTTCATGCTTCATGGAATCCATGGTACGCATGTTGTGTAGGCGATCGGCTAATTTTATTAATATAACCCTTGGATCGTCTGTAAGTGTCAACAAAATCTTTTTAAAATTCTCTGCTTGTTGACTGCTATTCGCACTCATTACAGTAGCTATCTTTGTTAATCCATCTACAATTTTTGCAATCTCATTTCCAAACTCACTTTTTAAATCGTCTAAGGTAATGTCAGTGTCTTCTACTGTGTCATGTAATAAAGCACAAATGGTACTTCTAATACCTAATCCAATTTCGTCCACACATATCATAGCCACAGCTAATGGGTGAAATATATAAGGCTCTCCACTTTTTCGACGCATAGTTTTATGCGCTTCCACAGCCATCTCAAAAGCGGTTCTTAATAATTCCTTATCCCCTTTTTTCAATTTGGTCTTTAGGGATCTTAATAGGGCACGATAATGTCGAACAATCTCTTTGTTCTCCTGTTCCTCGTTTAAATTGTACGCAGGTACAATTTCTAGTGGTTGATTATCGTAGGCTATTGGGTCCATTGGTATACGAAAATACGTAAAAGGGGTAGGATTTTTACAAAGAACAATCAGATAGCTTAACTTTGTTTTCCTATGTCTACAGCCCAACCCAAAGAAATATTTAAAGCTGCTATTTTAAAGAGGGTCTTTTCTTTTGTAAAACCTTACCGATTCATATTTTGGGGGAATCTAATTTTGTCTATTTTATTGGCTTTTGCAACCCCTGTAAGGCCTTATTTGATTCAGGCTACTGTAAATGCGGCCATAGGGAAATTAGTAATATTGCCTACTTGGGTACATTGGTTTTTACCTACGAATGCTTTTGCGTCTGCTATTCAACTTATATTATCTATCACTTTATTTCAGGTTGGATTTATCATTGTGGAAACGGTGCTTAGGTTCTTATTTACGTTTGGGATGGCATGGTTAGGTCAACAGGTTATTAGAGACTTGAGAAATAAAGTGTACGATAAAATCATGCTTTGGGAAATGCGTCAATTCGACAAGAC
>Ga0075464_10001082_pt1 | contig 12286 bp, 10 predicted proteins | sample DEB19_08_DNA_5_FD_75068 | JGI IMG/M metagenome (GOLD analysis project Ga0075464, IMG submission 75068) | Aqueous microbial communities from the Delaware River and Bay under freshwater to marine salinity gradient to study organic matter... | ecosystem: Environmental > Aquatic > Marine > Coastal ...
TGGTTGGACTAACCATTACCGCATGAAACAAGCAAATGGCTTCGATGCTAACTTGAACTTGACGAATGCTGTTGATGCTACTGGTTCTACTTTCGTTGGTGCTGATGGTGCTTCTTTAGCAATTCCTAACACTCCAGCTGGTTTGTCTTCTGCATTGATCCACAACATCAATACTGCACAACGAGGATTAGTAACTCGCATTGGGTACTGTGCTGGTGTTATTGGTAACCGTTCTCGCATGGGTAAAGGTAACACTGCGGTTTCTGGAACAGCAAACTGCTCTGCAATTTCTGACATCCGCGCATTCCGTGAAAAACCGTTTGACAACGATTTGAGCGACAACGCTGATGTTAGCTTGGTTGGTTCATTCAAAAACATTAACTTGTTTGAGGATACAACAATGCAAGCTGAAGACCGTCGAATCTCAGTTTCCAAAAAATCTGGAGACAAACAAACAGGTTTGACGTTCTGTACTTATATCCTTGCTGACAAGGTTTCAACTGTTGCTGAGCAATTAGGTGAAGAGGTTTCAATGCTTTCTTCTCGCGTTGTTTTAGCTGAGAAAGGTTCTAACCCAAGCTTGATGTATTTGACATTCAACGTTAAAGGTTTAGACCTTAACTAATAGAATCTAAAATCATAGGAAGCCCCGACCAAAAATCGGGGCTTTTTTGTATGAATAAATATTTCACACAGGGGAAATATGGATAATAAAGCAGTCGATAATCTTTGGTCTACATCCAGAATAGAAAAACTTCTACACAACTTTAAGAAGACTGGTGTGCTACCCATGGGTCACCCATTTTTCCAGAGAAAGATCGGTAAAAGAAAATCTGGATTGAATTTTGGCTACTCTACGGAAGAGATATTAGAGTTGTTGAAGTGTCAAGAAGATGTCATCTACTTCGCAGAAAACTTCTGTAAAATATCAACAAAGAAAGGTAAAAAACTGGTTGGAGAAGTCGGTGGTTTGAGGGAATACCAAAAGAAAATTCTAAGACAATTCCAAGCGAACAAATACAACATAGTACTGGCATCCAGACAGATAGGTAAATCTATAACTGTTGCCATATATGTGTGTTGGTTCATATTGTTTGGTGGCGGCGATTCAAACGTTTTGTTGTTGTCTGAAACAGGTAAAAAAGCCAAAGACTTATTCTCGAAGATCAAAGATATCCAAGACAACATGCCGTTCTATATGCAAGTTGGTCTAGAATACTCCTCGACCCAAAGGAGGATATACGAGAACGGCTGCAGTATACATTCAGAAAACACCACAGAAAACACGGGGGTATCTGGTACGTTCCAGTTTGTTTATTGGGACGAGATGGCCTTGTTGGATGCTGAAATGCAAGAAAAGATATTTACTGGTGTTTTCCCAACCATGGCACAATGGGGTGATTCTGCCAAATTCATAATAACTAGCACACCTAGGGGTAGACACAACAAATTCTACAATATTTGGTCTGGTGCTATTGCAGAACCAGACTCTCCAAACTACTTGCCTTTTGCGTACAGCAAGGTATACTGGTATGAAGTTCCAGAGCATAACACACCAGAGTGGGTGGAAGAACAGAAGAAAATCATGGGAGAGGTTGGTTTCGCAAGAGAGTATGACTTATCCTTTGATGCTGATGAAGATATGCTCCTTGAGGACACCGTTAAGAAAGCCATCAACGCCAAATATCAAGTGTATCCGAACATATCTGGTAGACAATACGACAAGATTTTCAAGATCAGGCCAGACTATGATGTGGCTTGGTTTTCTGAAGCCGATAGAAGATTCCATATTTCTATCGATTTGGCCAGTGGCAAGAAGAGAGATTATACAGTTTTCACCATCTTCGAGATAGTACCAAAAACAGAAGAAGATGTGAGAGATGTTCACTTCTTCGAGGATGAAAGGGATTTCTTTAAACAGGTGCAAGTGGCTGTCGTGCGGAGTAACATGTACAAGCCAGAGATAATGGCCAGATACTTGCACGAGATACTACAGGATATGTTTATAGCTGATAACGTGAGGATTTCCATAGAAATGAACCATAAAGGTGATTTTTTCCTAGAGAAACTGTTTGCGTACAAGGCTGATATGAATTTCCTATACGGTAGAAGAGAAGAGGTGGTGATAGAATATCCACTGAACTTTGACTTTGATGCGGATAAACCTAGACTTGAAGAGGGGATAATACAAAACGTAAAAACCAAGAAATACTCAACAGACAACATAAACTTCCTCATAGAGTCCCATTCGATCGAAATATCAGAATCAGTCACAATAGAAGAGGGTCTGTCATTTGGTAAAGACAAGAAAGGAAATATGAAAGGGCTTGGCGAAAACGACGACTGTTTCATGACCGTCTTGAACGCAACAGCATTCTTTAAAACAGACGAATGGGCTGATTTTGTGAACGATGTTTATGAGGCATTGTACCCAGAGGAAAGAAGACACATAGATTTGGCCTTATTTGGGGAAAGTGGTGATAGCGACGGAGGTAGTGATGACATATATTAAAAGCCTCCCCCGATAGAAAGAGGCTTTTATGTTCTAGCGTCTGCTTGCCAGAGGCGATTTAACCAAGATTTTATCGTTTACCAGTTTACCAGTTCCGATGTATTTCATAGAAACGTTCACTCCTCTAAACTTGAGTCTATGTACAGTTTCGTTGATGTTTTCAGACAACCATTTGTCGATCATGTCCTGTTCGTCTTTTGTCATTTCCTCAAAAGACCTTTTTCCAGAAATCGAAGCGACGACATAATTCATAAAATTAACAGACAAGAAAACTCGGTGTCCAGTGTTGTTGAACAATACCGCCTCCTCTAGATTGATTTTGCTGAAATTGGCAATCCTTCTAGGCAACTTTGTGAGTGTCGTGACCTCCATTATTTTGGTAGGACTTCCAGACATTTTGGTAACTTCATCCCACGACATTTCGTGTTGATCTGGATAAAAATCCCCAGAGTAAGACTCCACAACCTCATAAGACTCAGGGGATGCACTTTGTACTTCTTCCCATGTTAAGAAGTTACCAGATACCTTGTCCTTATATTTTTTGGAATGGATTTTGATTGGATAAGTCCTTAGGTTGATGAAGACATGGCCACAATACGAAGGCGGTAACATGGCATCGTTCAATGCATTGCTGGTCGTCACGTTTCTGGATGTGGTGTGTGGAGCGAACCTGTGATGATTCATAGATAATGGGAAACCTTGGGCTATTTCATACAAGCCACACTGTCCAGAATCGAGTCTGTTTACGATCTCATCCATTGGATACAACATGTCTTTCAGTTCTGGGCAATCTTTTGCCGTTTTCAACAGTTTGTTCCTAACAACTTTTCGCGCCAGAACCGCGCCAGAACCGCTACAAGTGCTGCCTGTCAAGATAGTCCCGTCTCCCAATTCGTCTTCTGAGTAATAATTCCCGTGGAAATCACACAAACCAGCCTCAAAGTCTTTATCTATTTGTTGGACGATAGCGCATCTTGGTGAAATCCTGACCTTTTCTCTAGGTATTTTTAGGTATTCCATTTCTTTCCATAGGGTTTCCAACTCTATCGCGGAGTTGTCAACTATATACACAGCTTCAAGTCTTTCGTGGAACTGAGAACCACCAGCAAAGATTTTGAAGACATACTCGCTACCATCATCGTTGCTCACGGTGTGGGATGCGTTTGGTGTGAAAGACGACATAAGGAAATTGACCTTGTCGCTATGCTCCACCAAGAAAGATGTCAACAGAGACTTACCAGAAGACCCAGCCGCACCATCCATGACAAAGGATACTTTGCCTCTTTTAAAAAAATAATCCGTATTCATTGCTTATCTAAATGTGTAAAAACAAAAAAGGGGTTGTATTACCAACCCCTCAAAGATAATTTGGTTGCTATATTACCCAACAGGCAATTCAGCAGTTTTGTTTTTCAACTCTGTAGAAGCGTTGAAAATAGGAACGAAGCGTTCTGGAACTAAGATAGGTTCTCCAGTTACCATGTTGCTTGCTTTTCGAGGAGCACGTTTCTTAGACCCAAAACGACCCAATGGTTGTAAAAGAATTTCTTCTCCTCCAGCTACGGTTTTAACGATTTGGTTTAAGAACGAGTCTACGATCGCTTTTGTTTGTTTTTTAGTCACTTCAATACCCTGTGAAGCAACGTCCTGTTTGATTGAATCAATCAATTCCGCTTTGGTCATAACTAATGATTTTTATGATTAAGAAACACATTGGTCACGGTGCTGTTACAAACTCGAAGTTAGGAGTTACAACAGCAAGTGGAAAGGTTTGTTTCAGGACACAGGGATGCTGTAAAGAAATCGATTTTCTGGTTCTCCTGATCTTCATTCAATATGTTGTAGATACCATCTTTGTGAAGCATGCTCAAATAGAGTTTTTCGCACTTATCAAACAATAATACATCCCTGAAGAAGACCGACGAGGTTGCCTCGTCGTATATGGTTCTAAACCTCACGGCATACCCATATATCTTGATGATCTCATAATTTCCATTTTGATCAAACGACACATCGAAAAGAAGTTTTTTGCCGTATGCGTCACCAAACTCAAATGTCACAATCGCTGTATCAGTTGCCAAAAAATTGATATCAGAAAGCGAACTGGAAAAAGTGGTGAACATGGATGTATTGGTGGTAGATTCTGGGACACTATAGAATATCCAAGATTCTTGTCCTTCATCCCAGTTTATACAAGATGTGTTTATCGGCTTCAAGTGGAAGTTGTTCCATGTTATCACCATTTCTTGGGAATCTACCAGTATGTCCATGTTAACAGAACCAAAGACAACAGAACCATCAACGGAAAAATCCGAAGATATGGATATGGTTGAATTTAAGCTACCGCTATTGCCGAAGTTCAAAAAGAACTGGTTGATAGAGGTCATCCCGATCATGCTTGCAGCAACACTAGCATACTCCCCTTTTGCAACGGTTTTTGAGAATTTCGCCACATCACAGGCGTCGATCAACAGATTCCCCAAAGGGAATGACCAAGAACAATCGCCGTTTGTGAGATCACTACCAGCAACAACATACTTGTTGGTGTTACAACCAGTTTCACAAGACCCCTTAACTAGGCTATTTACTGAAGACATTTGACATTTTCTTGTATGTATTATAAGAAAATGAAGAATAAAAGAGGGAAAACGAGGAGAAGGGCGGAAAACAAACAAATCGACAGCAAAAGTTGTCTGGTTTTTAATCTCCACACACAGTCGAAGACCATTTGTCTCTTATCATCGTCTGTGTATTTTTCAATAAATGACACATCCACATAAGAGGCTAAACCCCCCGACAAGAACATCAAACTCACATTTTCTGTAACCTGACCGACATATTCGCTTACTGTCTGTTCGACAATCACGTCGTATGGTATGGGAACTAACATCCTGATGGATGAGTTTGTGGTCTGTGGATTTTCTATCCTTTCTCCGGCGTCGTCCAACAATACATGAATGCTCTTCAAGAAATAACCTTCTTCTCCATTCATTGCCTTAAAGACGCTCTTGGCAACCAAATAGGTTTTTATGTTGCCAACCAAATTTAGATATGTGAAAATCTTTTTCATCTCACATGAACCAAAAAGTATGCTTGTTGTTGCAGATACATAAACAATGAAATCGGTTACCATAAATTTTAACTTGAAGAGAGGTCTACCTCAAACAAGAAAAATATCTTTTGATTTTGATCTAACATCTCTGAAAGTAAAGTTTGTGACAGTCCCACAGAACGCCTCTCTAACATATAGCACAAAGATAGGTGGCAATATATCCAAGGAAACAAACGAGTTTTCTGGTCTGACCCATGAAGGAATCGACGAGTTGTACATTTCTGCATCAACAACAGACGAAACGTCGGTGGTGGTTATTGTGGTGGAGTATGAATACGCTAAGTTTCACACCACAAAGCACAAATGGGGAGATAACCTAAAACTTGATGGTATGGTGGACATGGCCAATAAGCTTGAGGTGGACATGCAATTATTCGTAGCTGGGGTTGATGGGATTCAGGTGGTCTGGTACAGGACGATGCCTGTTGCTGATGATGTGATCTTAAAAGAATACAGCGGTAGAAAATACGTTGAACAAAAATGTTTAAGGATTCTAACCGAAGAAAACATGTACCCAGAGATCATAGACGCTGAGTTCACAGAATATGGAATAGAAACCATAGACTTTCCAGCCGAAATCTCAGCCAGTTATTTTGAGGAAATATTCGGGTGTGGGGTGACACCAAGAGATGGTGACTGGGTGTTGATACCAGCCACAAACAGGGCTTTGAAGATATCAAACGTAGTGTCAGAGAGAGGCATAGATGGTTCTGTGTTGATCTGGAAATTGACACTATCCAATTTCTACGAAGAAGTCGATGTTGAGGATGATGACGAGTTCATAGACCACACACAAAGCCATGAGAAGATTTTTGGTGCAGAAACTATGGAAGAAATAGAAAACGTCATAAACGAGAAACAGAACACAACACCTCAAATTTATGGTGATATGAACAGGAGTTCCATTGGTTCTGATGTTGGGTACAGCGTAGTATCTGACGGCTCATACATGTATGCGTTATCTGGGGGACAGGATGGATTGAAAGCAGTTGTGTATAAACCAGTGAAAGAACCAGTTAGGGCTATATCCATGTTAGTGTCACCATCAGAAGACTGTGTTTTACTAGCATCCGATGCGGGGAACATAGCTGTGGTGAATGGGTCTTTGAAGGTCTTTGGGATGTCTTCTGGTTATACGGTAGAGCCATACGAAAAAGTCCATATCATCGTTTCTCTTTTCGACAAGTTCACAGCGACGCAAGTGATAGATTTTAGTGGCAAAGAGGTTTACTACAATCAGGATATGAGCCCAAGGCTTGTGTCTGGGGAATTTTCTCTTTTATACGGGGACACAGAAATAGGCAAGATAAAACTGGCCAAAAAAGTGGTCTTGAGAAAAGACGGTGTAAAAATGGCAACCACAAAAATGGAAACGAACGCTGGGTCGTTCTTTGTTATAGACGATGCTATACAACCATATAACAACCCTAGAGCTAAAGAAAGTCAGTTTAGAACCAATCTCTAACTGATAAACCCCAGTTCAAAGTCAGAATCTGAGATTTCAACGTCCCATATTTTGAATCCAACAAAGTCTTTTTTATCTGTTTGTATGCGTCGATCAATGGAATCGTTTGAATCTTGTCTTCGTTCCAACCTCGCTCTTCTAATTCTTTCAGGGATGTTGAAGAAGACGATTATCCTATCATAGAAAAACTGTCTACCAAGCTTGTTCATTGTCTTTGGGTCTATGATGAAGATGTCGTTTTCCGCCCAAGATTTTTTGGATGTACCATATTTGTGGCCGTTGCCAAATTCGTTCCATTGGATAAATTCGTCGTTGGATATCATCTCGTTGAATTTATCCATGCTGATGAAATGGTAGTCAACTCCATCCACTTCTCCACTTCGTGCTGGTCTAGTCGTGTAGCTGACATCTGGTTTGAAACCGTATCCAATGGCCAATTTTTTGGCGTGATCTTTACCAGATGCACCAGCACCAACAAAGACGTACTTATTTCCACTATAAAGTATCATAGATAAATAACAATACAGATTGTCTGTGGTTGCCATAAAACAAAGTTCATGTATTTTGACGGTATAGAAGAATTGATCAACAATAGTAATAGGGTAGTAGATGAGTTTCTACCTACCATTGTTGATTACTTGGAGGCTATGGCTGGTGGGTCTGATAAAAAAGGCTCTTCAAAACATGAGGCTGGGTCTATAGAGGCGGTTCTAGAATCCATAAAATCGGTCGATAAAGAGAAAGTGACATCGTTAAACGAGTTGTTTAACACACTATCTAATTCTGCTTTGGCCGAGAAGGTTTCAAACAATTCTGAGAATCTTGGTAGATCCATCTCTGGTTTGTCGTCAGCGATCAACAGAATAGACCTAGATAAAGACAAAGTCGAATCCGTAGAACAATTGGCAAGCTCCGCAATGGGTCTGGTTGGAGTAAGTAGGGCATTAACCCTATCCGCGCCATTCCTCATAGCTGGTGCTGTTTTGTCCTTCCTGTTGATACCAATGGTGTGGGGTATAAGCAAAGCATTCTCTATGCTTTCGCCAGACACCATAGGAAAAATGGACAAAGGTGGTGACGCGTTGAAGAAAGTCGGTTGGAGTTTAGCAATATTCGCTGGTGGAGTTGCTTTGTCTGTTGCCCTTATGGGGTATGCTGTTATGAGCAATCCAGTGGCACTATTAAGTTTGTTTGCTGTGATAGGTTTGTCGGCCTTGACATTTGCTTTGGTCGGTAGATACAATGAAAATATCGTCGATGGGGCTTGGACTGTTGTAGGAATGAGTTTGAGTTTGATGCTGTTTTCTTTTTCTGTCAAGGTCGCCAATTCTATGTTACAAGGAGTTGGGTTGCAAAACATGATGAACCTTGGTCTTATACTAGCTGGAACTGGTATCGTCTATTGGTTGTTGGGGAAATTTGCCCCAAACATACTTTGGGGGTCTCTAGCCGTTGCCGCCATGGGCTTGAGTTTGATGTTAATAGCAAATCCGCTGTCTGAGATTGGTGGTGTTGTTGCCAAAAACGGTCACATTTTGTGGCAACTACCAGTATTATTGGGTGGTCTCGGTGTTGTTTTTGCTCTTGCTGGTTTGGCGTCTCCATTGATATTGATGGGGTCTCTAGCAATGGGCGCAATGGGAGGTTCTCTCTGGGCAATAGGAAAAGGGATGCAAGCGATGGCCAAAGTCAAAGATTTTGACGGGGAAATGTTCAAGGAGTCTATGACTGGACTTATAGAAGGTTTTTCGGCTATGAGTTGGAAAGATGCTATTTCCATACCTTTCAAGCTTCCAGCCATCATATCGATAGCCATGGCTTTGGGTACAATAGGTATAGGTATGGGCATCTACAAGAGAAACGCCGATTGGAGTGATGAAGATGCAGATCAATTCGCATACACTATAAGGTCTTTTGTTAGAGCCTTCTCTATGAAAGGAGTTGACTGGGACACAGTGGAGGATGCCATAGATGCGACTTGGTATATGGGCAAGAACCTACAAAGGCTGGCAAAAGGAATTTCTGCATGGGAGGACATAGACTTTGACATAGAATTAGTAAAAAACAATATAACCAGAATACTTACTACCATCCCAACGATATTTGCCAAGGTTGGTGATCTTAACAAGGGTGGTATGGAAATTTTTGGTTTCACCTTTGCAAGAGGGGCTGTGGAAGATGGTATCGAATCAACGATGAATTTGGGAAACAACCTAATAAACTTAGCAAAAGGTATAAAATCGTGGGAAACCATAAAGTTTGACGTCGGGTTAGTTAGAGATAACGTCTCAAAAGTATTGACCACCATACCATCGGTCTTTGCTGAATTAGGAGTTGCACAAACGGGAGGGAAACCGCTATACGATATGTGGGGCAACGAAGTTGGTAAAGAAATGATCGAAGCGGGTGTCGATGCAACACTGGAGATGGGCAAAACCCTTGGAAGTTTGTCCCGTGGGGTGATAGCTTGGAAAAACGTCAAAATGAAAGATGTTTGGGATTCCGAAAAGAAAATAAAAGCGATCTTGTTGGCCATCCCATCAATCTTCGCCAGAATTGGTATGCAAGCGAAAGCGAGTGAGGGGATATTCTCTGATTCAAACCACATAAAAGGTGCTGAGGTTGTGTCTTCTTTCACAAAACCCATCAAGAGCATAGCTACTTTGGTGGCGTCATTCAAAGGACAAGATATAGATTCCACAAAGGTTGAAAGAATGATCACTGGGATATTCTCTGCTTTGGGTCGCGCCGATAAGTTAATTCCAAAAAAGGCAATGAAGACGTTGTACGGGGTTTCTGGTGTTATGCACAAAATGGGGAAAGACTGGCCAAAATTCAACAAAGGATTGAAGCAGTTTGCTGATATCATCTCAAAGTTGGGCAAAGACCAGATAAAAAGTTTCTTGATGATAGCAACTTCCATAGAGAAGATGGCGAAGATCAAGGAAATAGAGGTCAAACTTCAACAAGGTAGTAATTCCGTTGCCAAATCGATCATAAACGAGGTCGGGGGGACTGGTCTGAGCAATCCAGCTGTGAAAAAACAGAAAGAAGAGGAAAAGAAAGAAGAGGAAAAGAGGAAGAAGATGCCGATCGATCAACAGATGCTGGCATACATCAAAGACTTGGTTGAACTACAAAAAGAAGGTGCTGAAGTATCAGACGATATCAAACAAGATTTGGAGGACTTAAAAAATCTCTTCTTAAATGGAAACGCAAAAGTGAAGACGTCCACAGTGTAACACAAAATCATGAATTATGTTCATGGTTCATGACTCCATTTGAAGACAGATACAAGAACAGAGTATCAGAAATAAGAGAAATCTTTGGTGAAGAGAACTACCTGAGAATCATGTTTGATATTGAGGTGGCGTGGTGGTATGCCATCAACAACCCAAAAGCTGGTATTGCCGAATTTGCCATATTCTTCAATGAGGTGAAACACAAATTTTCCTACAAGAGAATAAAAGAACATGAATGTGAAACCAATCACGACGTGGTCGCTCTGGTGAGATTCTTGAAAGAGGATTGTGGGATGACAAACGCACACTATGGTTTAACCTCTCAAGATGTTGTGTCTCTGGCATATTCTATTTCAGCATACAAAGCCTCTAAGTTTATAGGAACGAAATTGGGTTCTTTGTGTGATGATCTTAAAACGTTTTATGGTAGCGTCGACAGAATGGTCGGGTACACACACGGTCAGAAGGCAACGCCTATAAGCACACAAAATTTACTTGACGTCATCATAAACGAGGACAAAATAGGGATATCTTCTATGAGAGATAGACTGAAGATAAGACCAGAAACTAGGTTTGGAAATGGCGCATGTGGAGATCGGTATAGCATAAAGAATGTTGAGAACGAATGGGAGTTTGAAAAGAATGTGAAAAGATGTCTAACCATGGTGTCTTGCGCACACGACATTTCTGGCCTGAACCGTTCAACTTATTCTAGACAAACAGACTATTACCCATATATAGCTTCTTTATCAGAAACTATAAAACTGCTTTCTTTACTGTTGAAGAGGGAATCGGTAAACATCTGGTTGTTGGCTAGCAAGGGAATCGTTGTTAAAATCAACACAGCACAAGAAGCTGGCTCTTCGGCGATGCCACAAAAAGTTAACCCGATAGAGTTTGAGAACGCGGAAGGTAACGCGGAGTTATGTGAGGCTATGGCCAATGTCATGATAAACAAAGCCATGTCGTCCAGACTGGATAGAGACCTTAGCGATCTAACAGTAATGAGAAATTTGGGGTCTATGTTTGGATATCTAACCCTAGCGATCACTTCCATGTCAAGAGGACTAAAAAGATATTCTTTGGATGCTGATCTTATAGAGGAAACCATATCAAACTCGCACGAAATGCTTGCAGAATCTGTCAGCCTTATGATGCAGAAAAATGGGGTCGCTGGTGCATACGACATAGCCAAGGGGATGTTTATGTCGAAAAAAGACATGTCCAGAGAGGATTTTGAAGACTGTGTGATGGGTACAGAAGAGATACCAGAAGAGATAAAACAAGAATTATTAAAACTAGAGTTATGATAGAGGGCGATGTAAACGAGGAAGAACTAGACAAAGAACTAGAAGAAGAATTGAGACGAGCCATGTCAGAAGATGGCGAGGACGACGAAGAAGGCGAGGACGAAGATGGTCTGATACCACTCGCTTTTGACAAGGATGGGAATCCACTTTCACCACCAATGATGGATGGGGATGGAAACATTTTGTCCAGAAAAGAAGCGGCCAGAGCGGAAGCCTTGTTGAAGCAGCAACAGATCATAGAATCCAGAACAACAACAGTGGTACAGGGAGCATCAAGACCAGAAAAAACGGTACAAATGTCACAGCAAAACAACATATTGGAGACCTTAAAGAAGACCCAACAAGAGGTGTCCATTTCCATAAGTCTCAACGTAGCACCGCCAAGCGTTTTGAAGACGTTGAAAGAGAACAGCGAAATATCAGAACAAGATTTCATCAATTATGTCTCGTCGAGTGTAAACCAAGAGGAAATAGCAAAGACCATCTGGGAAGCATTCATGGCAAATAAATAATTCATGGCACAAGATAGGATTTTTCAGTTTGACTCCATAGACAAAGCACCATTGCTTGAACTTGATGGAGAAACAATAGTCGATCTTGTGTCACAACCTATTTTCTCTGGGAAGCTTGATGCGTTTGACAGAA
>Ga0075464_10001083_pt1 | contig 12283 bp, 15 predicted proteins | sample DEB19_08_DNA_5_FD_75068 | JGI IMG/M metagenome (GOLD analysis project Ga0075464, IMG submission 75068) | Aqueous microbial communities from the Delaware River and Bay under freshwater to marine salinity gradient to study organic matter... | ecosystem: Environmental > Aquatic > Marine > Coastal ...
CCGCGTGGACGTAGTTCTGCGAGTTCTGAATGTCTCGGATGACGGCCTGCGATTGCGTCACCTTCATGGCTGAGGCCTTCTTCATCTCGGCGATGCGCGATTGCGTCTCGGCAACCTTGACCGCCTGCATGCCGGCCAGCATTTCCTTCCGGGCGGCGCCGGCTTCAATGTCGGCCATTGCCGCCTGTGCGGCCTCGGTCATGCGCTGGTCCGCGGACTTTGCCTGCCAGCCGCCTGGATCTCGTCGAGCGAGTTCGCGCATCTTGCCGCTGATCGCGTCGTCGATGGCCTTTATCTTGGAATCGGACAACTTGCGATCACCCGCCGCGGCCCGCACTTTTTCAATACAATCTGCTCTCATGATTTACGAATTCCTCTCATGGTTTCCGGAATGGATACGGTTCCCGGTGGCGGCGCTCATGCTGTTCGCCGTGGTGCCGATTGCCGGCGTCTGCACTTTCGGCAACTGGAAGCAGGCCAAGGCATACACGCTCATCTGGTCGAAGGTGGTCGCGGGGATGATCCTGGCGGCCTGTTTCATAGCGCTGCTGTTCCTATAGAAAGCGCACACTCGGCGGCAACCTTGAGCAATGGCGCATCCAGCGCGCCGAACTCGGTATCAGTTCCCTCCTGCGCCTGCTTCTTGATGGCGGCTAGGTCATCGGCAAGCCTCACCGGCTGGCCGGCATCATCAAGGCGGGAGATCATGTCGGGCTGTTCTTTGGCGAGGGCTTCGATGCGGACGGTGTAGGCGTCAGGAGCAACGCCTTGATTTTGCTCAACTGGGGGAATTTCACCCGTTTGAACTGGCAAGGAATCCTTGACGGTTGGCGGCGCCGTAGGCTCCTCAATACCGAGCGCGGCCTTGACCTGCTCCGGCGTGGCGTCAGTGTGCGCATCCCTGGCCGCCGTCAAATTCTGCACCATGGCCGCATCGATGGCTTCAGGCGTAGCTGCTATCACATTCGAATCCGGCGCTTCTCCGGGAATCGTTGCAGCATCAGGCTTTGCGTTTGCAGCGAACCCGCCGCGCTTGGCGTAGGCAGCGAACCCAGCCGGCAGCAATGTGGATATGGTCAGCCCCACCGGGTCAAGCGGATCGTATTGCGCGGCAATCTCGCCATAGTTGGCATTCTCCAGAATGGAGCGCGTCGCCTGTTGCTGGGCCATGAATGACAGCGGGCCACCGGCCAGCACAAGGCCGGCAGTCTGCTTGAGTGTCTGCCCGGCCACCGGTAGCGCAACGCCTGCCGCACTCATGACGCCGGTCACTGCGCCAACCTTCGTTCGCGTGGCTTGATCGACACCCTGGGTGGCAAGGTCTTCGGATGCCGTCATGCCTTCCGATGCACCGAACGCCGCAGCACCACCTACCGGGCCGAGCGTGACCGCTGCGCCGATGGCCTTGGTCAGCCCCTTGGTCAGCCCGAACACGATGTTTTCAGCGGCGCCAGCGGTCAGCGGATCAGGGCGAAGGTCGGCGCCGAACTTGTACGCCTGCTTGCCTTCCTCGGTGCGCCAGTCAATGCCTTCCGTTTTCAGCTTCTCGTAGGCGTCGACCGTGGCCTGCCGGTTATTTGTGGCGTCCGGATCAAAGCCCGGCGTGATGCCACCGGCTGCGGCTGATACCTGGCCGGCAGCGGCTGCGGTGTCGATCACATTGCCCAGCACTTCGGAGGCGCCGGCAGCGACAGCGCGCAACGGTGCAGACCATCCGGAATGCTTTGCTTTTGGCGGGTCAGGTTCAAGCGGCTGCGAAGCCATGACGGTCAAGGCCTTGTCGGTCCCGTCCTGATATGCGTCGAGCAGTCCCATGTTATTGCACTCCGATGATGATCGGGCGGCCTGCGGCGTTGGTCACCGGGCGCCCCTTGACGATCACGGCGTAACGGCCAGGACCGGCGAACATCAGCTCTTGACCGGGGATTGATGCGGCGAACTCCTGCGCCGACATTTCGGCACCACCGACGCGCACCTTGCCTTCGGGCGCCTGCTTGATGATCGTCTCCGGCGACACCGACTTGATGCGCTTCTCGAAGTCATCCGCTTCCATTTCTGCCGGGATCGGTAGCTTCTTGCCGTTGCGCTCGATGATGCTGCCGCCGACGGCCAGCTTCACGGCTTGGCGAATGTTCGACGTGCTGACAGTGCCGCCATTCTCAACTGCCATGCCTGCGGCGATGTAATAGGCCGCTTCCTTGACTGCCGTCGCCGCCTTCTCGTTCGGGAATGCGCCGTCAATCTCTCCGGCAATCGTGGCTTTCCAGCCGGTCACCTTCTTGTCGTCCTTCATGGCCGTGCCGTCCTTGATGGCCGTGGCACCCTTCATGATCAACTCGGAGGTGTAGCGGCCTGCGGTCGTCTTGCTGCCCGCCGTAGCGAAGGCCAGCGACAGCGGCTTGTCCTGCTTGTCGAGTTGTTCCGCAATAGCCGATGCGGATCGAGGGCCAACCGATTGCGCGATGGTGGCGACTGCTGCGCTGCGCTGCTTTGGTGGTAGCGCGTCCAGCATGCTGCGCACGGTCATGGCCTCATTTGCATCCAGCGGGGAAACAGCCTTGCCGGCCCATTGCCCAACTTGCTCGGCCTGCTCCATGCGCTTGGTGATGGAGCCAGCGAACGCTTCCGGCGTTGAAATATCAATCGGCGCCAGTTCGGTGATCACTCCGCGCTCAAGTCCGGCGCGCAGCCCGTTCTCAGTCAGATCACGGCGGCTTGCATCAACAACCTTGGCGATCTGCTCGCGGCGCTTGTCCAGCTCCGGTGTGCGGCCACGTTGGGCAATTAGCGTGTCGATCTGGGTAAGCGTTGCCTCCTGATTGCGGATTGGCTGGGCAGCGATGCCGCCCGTCTCCTGCGCCTGCTTGGCAATTGCAGCGATGCCGGCTTGGTACGGCGTTCCCTTGGTGGCAGCGATGGCGCGGTCGATGTACTCCGGCGCAATGATGGTGCCCTTGTCGGCCAGGCCTTGAAACGTGTTGAACTCGGCCTCGGCCTTCTTGAGCGCCAATTCTTGCTGGCGAGCAGCCCGCGCTGCGGCGGCTTCATTACGCTGTATCAGCGAGGTTTGGTAGGCGTCCAGCTTAGCCATAATCGAGTTGCGACGGTTGCTGTCGAGCTTGTCGGCGTAGGCGCCCTGGGTGATTTCCTTCTGCAGCGCCTTGATGCCGTCCAGGCTGTCCCGCACGCCCATGGCCTGCTGATTCAGTTGGGCATCCCATGTGTTGTCCTTCCAGTCCTGCTTGCGCTTGTCCCACCCGGCGCCGTAAGCCTGCCGGCCAATCTCGTCCATGGAATCGATCTGAGCAGACACGCCGGCCATGTCGGCTCCAGGCAGCCCGGCCTTCTTGCCGAGCTTGTCGAGGATGCCGTCAGTCTGGCGCCGGAAGTCTGCCGTCTTCTCCTTGGAGACGAGGCCATCGATACCGGACTGGCCTTTGAAATCGACGCGCTTCAGACCCTTGTCGAAGTTCTCGGCAGCCACCGGGTCAAGACCTTGCATTTCCGGCTTGCCAAGTTCGGCCAGGCGCTTTTTGTAGAGCGTCGGCGCCTCGGCGTAATGCAGCACCCCAGATGAAACCTGCTGCTCGATGTCCTTCGATACGGCGTCGACCGCGATCTCATGATCAAGCACGGCATTCGCAGCCTTGGCCCGGTCAAGGTTTTGCTGCTTGCGCAGCTCCTCCTCTTTGACTTGCCGGTCGGCTTCCATAAAGCTGGCGCTGGCCTGCAGTAAAGTGCTGCTTAGTTGCTGCAACCCTTCGGTGCTGCGAAATGCGCCTGCCGGGACGTTTGCTTTCGGGGCGGGCGCCGCGATGGCGTTGCCAAAATTTCCAATGGGGATTCGTGCCATGTCAGTCTCCGTTATTTCTTCGCGACGCTTTTCCAGCCACCGGCCACAGTGCCTGCTGCACCGAGGACAGAACTTGCCGCGCCCATGTAGCCGCTGCTCTCAGCGTTTGCTCCGGCCTGCATGAGCATTGAAGATTCTTCAATCGCGGCGTCAGACGAGCGCTTGCCGCCAAGAATGGCGCTCAGTGCATCCTCTTCCGAGTTTTTGGTGATGTTCTTCTGCAGCTCAAGCGGTGTGCCTTCGCCGACAGCCACGCCGGAAGCCGCCAGTGCAGCCTTGGCTTCGCCCTTCTGTGCGGCACCCAAGCGCCGAATCTTCTCGGCATGGGCCTTGGCGGCGTCCTTCTTGTAGGCGGCATCGTTCGATGCTGCTTGTGCCTGCCGCTCGTACATGCCTTTCTGTTGCCGGCCACTCTCGATTGATGAATAGGCGCCGACAACCGCAGCAGCAGCAGCGGCATAGGCGGCAACGGTGGCCGCAGTAACTCCAGACATAGTCAGTCTCCCTTGATGGTGGTTTGGGTTTCGGGCTGATGGCGGGATACCAGCAGTTCGGATTCGTCGGTAAATTCCGCTTCGGCTTCCTCGACGGTTGTCGCGCTGGTTGGGAATAGCATCGTCAGATAGGTATCGGCGTGGGCAAAGAAGACTTGCTTACGCCCGGCGCTGGCCGGCAGAACGTGATAGCCGCACAGCTCGATAGACTCACCGCCGACGAAGGCCGTCGCATGGCCAGAGACAATCAGCAGCGTGGCGATGCGAATCAGCGCCCCGGTGATGATGACGCCTTCCGGGATGCGGACTGTTCGCGCATACATGCCGGCGTGGAAGTGGTGCGTCGTCTCGATCTGAACTTGCTCAAGTGATCGCAGGTGCTCCTCAAGTCGGCCAACCTTCCCCACGTCGTCGGCACTCATGGCCGGCAGTGACGGCTCGGTGATGGTGATCTGATTCATGCCAGCCCCTTGGCGAATACGCGGCTGGTTTCCCGGTATTCCGTTTTCGACATCACGGCAGCAAGACGGCCACCCACCGGGGCGCTAATCATCAGAGCCTTCGCTCCTTGCTCGCGGGCGCACTGCTCGGCAGCGAGAAGCAGCCCAAGGCCGGCACCGCTGCGGCGGGCCGATGGCATGACAAAGATTGATTCCATTGAGGCGATCTTCCTGCCGGCGTAGTGCGGGAGGCCGAATACCAGAACAGATGCCACGCCCACAAGGTCAGGAGCGAACGCGCCAAGCACATGCAGGACGCCGCTGGCTTCCATGGCCCGATATGTTGCGAAGCACGGCTCAGGCTCTCCGATCTCGGGAATGCTCGACTCGTCACCGTAGGCAGCAATGAACTCGTCAAGGAATGGCGCCTGCTCAAGCTCGGCAATCGTGATGCGCCGAATGGTTGCGGCGCTCATACTTCGGTCTCGAACAACTGGCCGGCTGGATGGAACCCGAGGCGCCCATAGAGCTTGGCGGTTTCATCGGCATGCACCCCGGTGGTGATACCGGCATGAATCATCACGGCGCCTTTGCCCTTGGCCCAATCTACATAGGCTTTGAGCAGGCGAGGCGCCGACATGCCGCCCCTGTATTCCGGATCAACGAATAGCGCGAAGTCATCGGCCACCAGCGTGCGGGCGAAGTAGTGCTCGACCACGTAGCCAGCGAAGCCGCCGATCACAATACCGTCTGACTCGGAAACAATCAGCAGTCCGTCAGGGCTTTCGATCAGGTGCGCGAACAGGGCGCGAACCTTGGGCAGATCAATCGGGAGACGAGCGAACCGGCTCTCGGCGTGCATCATTTCGCCAAGTTCGGTCAGGCGGTCAATGTCGTCATGGGTGGCTGGGCGAATCATGGTCTAGCCTCCGTTGATGGTCATATTGCGAATCACCGCGAGCAGGTGAAACGGCAGCGGGTGTGCCTGAGCAATAACGGTGTCGGGATCGTTTCGGCTCCACCCCAGCGTGCTTGCGCTGACATCACCCGAGAACAGCGTCGGCGGGTAGTCGAGTTGGTCCGGGCCATTGACGCGGCCAGTAATTGACTCGTCGCCATTGACCGTCACGCCGGTCGTGTTGAGTACGCGCAGCATCACCTCATGCACGCTCAAGGCGTCGCCCTGAACGCTTCCGGACTGGCTAGGCACCTCGGGTGGCAGGAGCTTGATCAGTGGATAGAACATCAGGCCGGCCAGAATGCGCTTGGCTGGGCGCGGCAATGTGATCGATCCGCCGGTAACATCCATGGGCGGCATATCGACGCCATCAGCAATGCAGCGAACCGTCTTGCCTTCCAGGTGATCGAAGCCGGTCCATGTCGTTTTGCCTGCTGCGTCATCCTGGGCGACGGCGCAATCGAGCGTGAAGCCCCAATTAACCGGCGCATCTGCTGGCGGGATGGCGTTGAGGTCGGGATCTTCCTGGCCATAAATCGGATACCAATCCGGGCGCAGCCGTTCGACGTAGCGCTTGACAGTGCCATCGATAGACCGACGGACGATCATCCAGACTTGCTCAGAGTCACCGTAGGGCATTTTGGCGATTGACTCGACGGCGCCATCGGTTTCATGTCGCGCCCAAGCGATCACGTCTAGGTCGCGGTCAAGTGTCAGGCTGACCAGCGCGCCATTCCTAAGCGCTGCCCATACGACCGGTTCCGGCTCCTGCTGGAAGCACATCGAAGCAATGCCGCTGGCGGTGATGTGCTCGGCTAGGGTCGTCAGGTCCGTCGATTTGTAGCCGTCCTCGTCGTACCGGTAGCCGATGGACCGCAGCTTGCGCCCGGCGCGCTGCACGAACAGCACCTCTTTCCCGACAATGACCGGCTTGACCCGGCGCGAACCGTGCGGAGACTGCGGCTTGACTTGTACATTGGTCGGCGTGATCGGCTTCTCGTTGCCCGAGAACATGGCGAACTCGCCGCCATAGGTAAGCACAAGCAGGTTGCGGATGCCGATGATGTAGGCAATCTGGTTTGTCTCGACGCTGTCGATCTTGAATTGGTAGGCGTCGTCGTCGGCCACGCCAATGGTGTAGTCCAACTCCTCGCCCGTCTTGCTGCCGAATACCGTCTGCGGATTGCGCGTCGTGCCGGCGGTGACAAGTCGCTGCTCGTTTAGGGTGCCGGTGCAGGGATAGCCATAGGTCGTTCCCCAGATCGACGATTCAAGCGTCCAGGATAGCGCCGGGGCGGCAACGGATGCGGACAGTTCAATGATGATCGTGCCGGAGACCACAAGCGCCGACGTGTAGGCCGTGATGCGGACCAGGCCGCTATTGACCCGGACGAACTTCCCGACGTCTGCGGTGCGCCATCCGTTTGCATCCAGCGTCAGGGTGATGCTGTCGCCGACCGGTGTCGCGGCGCTCGGCGTCAGCTTGGCCTGCGGGCTGGAATCCAAATTCCACTGGCCGGTAGGAATGGAGGCAGAAGCGAAAACCACCTTGACCTCACCGGTGACGTGCGTCGTGTCGGTGTAGGCGGTGATCACGAATATGCCGGCATCCCACAGAATCGCCCGGCCAACATCCGAGGCCAGGAATACCGCAGCCGAGGCTGTCATCGTGCGGCCAGTGCCCACCGTGTTTGCCGATAGCGTCAGGTTGGCGGCGGGGAAGTCGCCAGTCTCGGCAAACGGTGTCGTCGTGAATGGGGCCGGCGAGCAGTCCCACAACGCATCGCCGAAGGTGCGCAGGCGGGCCGGGAAAACCTCGCTGTGGAAGACATACATCGTCTCTTCGCCTTGGGCATAGTCGATGTCCTGAATGGCATCAACATCGTAAGGCGTGGTTATTTCGTAGGGCGACGGGCCGCTCATAACCTGCGTGCCGTCCGGCTTGAATACGCGCAGGTAGGTATCGCCGACCTCAAGCATGTAGGCCGAATCTCTGCCGACGATGTACGGGACCAGAACGGAGCGCTTGGCGCTATCCTTGGTCTCGGCTATCCACTGAGTTCCTGGCCGCTTCTTGGCGCCGCCCAGCGTCTGAGGAATGACGTTCTTGGCGATCTCGACCGCGTTCGGGTAGCGGGCAATATCGACCCGGCCATAGGCAGACGGCGCCAGCTCGCCGCTGCTGAAATTGCTCTGTATCTGCTTGGTCTTCGGCATGTTAGCGCATCCGATTCGACATCAGCGGGAAGTCTCCCAAGGTTTCCGGCGTACCTTCCTGTCCATCGACCGCGCGCGCTTCTTTCAGCACGCGGCGCACAATCTCTTCTTCGGTCGCCTGCTTGGTGGTCGACTTGGTCACCGGGTAGGTGAAAGCGGCCACCATGACCTGCGTCATGGCATCGATCAGCAGGGCATCCCATGTCGAAACAGCTTCATTGCGGAAAATGTAGCGCAGGTAGCACACCGGGGTATTGGTCAGGATGACGCGCCCCTCGATGGCGTAATCGTCGGCGCTGTCCTCGCTGCCCACATTGAGCGTGCGCAGCCAGTCGCCAGGCAGTGCGAACTGGTATTTCCAGCCGTAGGCCGGCTCGGCAGTATCCGGAGACAGCACAACGCGCTTCACGGCGCAGTTCCAGGGATGCGCCCGCAGCACACGGTCACGCTTCTGCGGCCAAAGGTTTGCAGCCAGGCGCGTGCGGTCATTATTCACATCGAAGCTATCAATCGGCTTGTCACCGAGCAACAGCAGCGCATTCGAGCAGATGGACACCGCACTAACGTTTGACATTAGTTACCTCTGGAAATAAAAAGCCCGGCCCATTTCGGAGCCGGGCAAACCCCGTTTTCACGGTGGAGGGAGATGCGCGAAAGGTTACGGGCCGACGTATTCGACGGTGATACGAACGTCCTGATTCGCGGCAAGGACGGCGCCCTGTGCGGTCAGATAGACTTCGGCATCATCGGCGGTCACGTAATCGACGCCAGCGGCCACAAGGGCGCCAGTGCCACACGAGACATCGACGGTAGTCGCCGTGGTCAGTGCGGAGACAGCGACGAGGCCGTCAGCATCAATCACGGTGCCGTCGCGCTTGCGCAGGCCGAGGTCGAACGTGCTGGATGCGGTGCCGGTGCCGTGGCCCTTCCAGACGGCCAGAACGCGGCTACCCTTGGGGATGTACTGGCCAGTTGCCATCGTGTCACCGATAGCCAGTTGCGAGAACGTGGCCGGCGTGGTGATCACGATACGGCGGACTTCGCCTTTGTCGCAGTGCTTGACCTTGGAACCGGCTGCGATCAGGGCGGCTTGTGCGGAATTTACTTCTGCCATGGTGTTACTCCTTGAATGATTTCGAGGAAGGGGCCGAAGCCCCTATCCCTGGATTACTGGAAAGCGATCTCGACGACCTTTTCCTCGGCTTGACGACCGGCACCGTAAGATGCCCCCATGGAGACCTGCCACAAGTCCTTCTTGTCACCACGGCGGGTAACGTTGCCTTCCTCGTAGCCCTTGCCGAAGTGAATGCCGGACTTGGCCCAAGCAACCGTGTAATAGGTGCTGGCGGCGTAGTCGAGCGCTTCGTAAGGAATCCACTTGAACGACATCCACTTGCCGGCCACGTCGCCTTCCTGCAGCATCTTGACAGCCATGAAGTCGGCGCTGGTCAGGGTGGTGTCGGACAGCAGGTCTTCCAGCATGGCCGAGTTGTAAGCGATGAACAGCTCTTCGCCGTTGTGCTGGTCGCACTCGTTGGCGCGGAACATCTTGCGGCACTGGATCAGCTTGGCCTTGGTGAAGCCAGCGGAGCCGTGGGCAATCTTTTGACCTGCCGGGATGGTGTAGCTGGTAGCCGCATCCTTCGACGTGATCGTGCCGCGCAGGGCGTCATAGATAATGTCGTCGATCTTGCGGTTCTTGCCGGCCATCAGGAGCTGCATGTAGTCGCCACCGGTCACCGGATTTACGAGCATCTTCGGGATGTCGTTGCGGTCGAGCGGTAGCGCCTTGTAGAAGTCCTTCATGGTGGCCAGGCGGTTGGTGTGATTCGCGTCGCCCCACTCGGTATCGCCGTGACGGACGGTGTTTTCGTCCAGGTCGACCTTGTCGAGGTTATTGACGGTGAAGCCGTCGCCGGTAATCTGGCCACGGTCGGTAGTAGCCACCATCAGGCGGGATTCTTTTTGCTGGGCTTGCAGGCGGATAGAGGTATCCCACTGCTGCACGAAGGCTGCGGTAATCGAATTGGACATTTTCAGAGTCTCCGAAAGGTTGAGTTCAGTAATCAGCCTTCAGGGTGTCCGGCATTCCGGGCCTGCTACGTTGTCAGGATCGGCTTGCATCCAGACCTGCGAGCTTTCAGGGTGTCCGGTCGCTACGCCGGGCCTGTGGTTCGGAGTGGATTGTTACGCTGGGAACCGGTCGGTTTCCCGACTAACGAAAAAGCCCGCACATGGCGGGCCTTGAACCATTTCGGTGATGATGCCGATATGGTCAGAGAATCGGAACGGCGCCGGCCTTGGCTGCAGCCTTCGCCTTGCTGTCGAAATAGGACTGCACCTGGGCAGAAACGCGGGCGTGGTCGGCATGCTTCGGATTGCTGTAGGCCTCGGACTGCATCAGCGACTCGATGGAGTTTCCGCCGCTTGAGGAGTCGCTGGGCGTGAATGGCGCGTCTTCGCCAAGCTCTGCACCGACACGGGACAGCAGGCGAATGATGCGCGGATCGTTGCCGTACTCCTTGACCAGCGCCTCGGCATCGTTTCCGCCGAATGCCTGGGCAGCTTTGAATGCCTTGCCGACGCCTTCCTTGTACTGCTCTTCGGTCTTCCATTCCTGCTTCAGATCGGCGACGCAGGCGTCGGCGGTCAGTTGCTGACCACCTTCGACGAGCTGCGGGGCCAGTTCGAAATACTTTCCCATGACCAGATCGATTTGCTTCTGCGTCATGCCGGCAGCGTGCGCGTTCTTCAGGAAGTCGCCCATCAGCGGATCAGTCTTCGGGTCGAAGATGTCCTTCATGTCGTCCGGCACCGGGATGGTGTATTCCTCGGCAGACTTCGGCGGCAGGTCGCCAGTGCCGAGGCGCTTCTCGAGATTGCCGTAGGCTTCGGCCAGCTTCAGAGAACTGGCTTCGACGTCGAGCGAGCCGTCTTCTTTTTTGACTTGGTATTTCTCCGGGATCGTGGGGGCTTGGGCTTGGCTTGCGAGGACTGAGCCGCCCGCGTCAGGCGATCCAGTTCCGGTCGCGTCACCCTGGGGTGCTGCTGGAGCGGCTGCGCCTTGGCCGTCTGCTGCCGGCGCCCCAGAACCACCAACGCCGCCACCTTCGCCAGCATCCGCTTCAGCCATGAGAACATAGAATTTTCTCCGCATTGGTCAATCTCCTTGGTTTGGATCTTCCGCGACACCGTTGGCGCGGTTGATCATTGAGGTAATGAAGTCGAGCGGCTTTCGTTGCCCAATGCGCTCGTATGTTTTCAGGACCGCATCAATGCCGCCATCAGTGACAGACGAGCGAACGAATCGGCAGATCAGGTCTTCCATGATGCGCTGGCCGCGCTTGTCGACTTCGAAAATGTCGGCGTAGTCCTGGGGAGTTGGTTTTTGTTCAATCACGGTGCAGAAATTATTAGATTGTCTTTGGGGTGATTAAATTTAGGCTTTTGCGCTTCGCAACAACCCGTTGCCGTAATCATCAATCGCTTGCACCGCTTCGTCATGCGTCAAGAAGCACTGAGCAAAAGCCCGCCAAATGGCTTCAGCAAAAATCACCTGTTCCATTTCAGATGGTTTCTCCCATACACCACCCAAAGGGCCAGATTCATCGGCAGCAGCCCCCATGCGGCACTCGCTACAATCCAGACCAGCCAAAGCAATTGGTTCAGCAGTCCGAACGCCCATGCTTTCGGGTGTTTGTTTCCGGCCAGCACTGTCATGTAAATCGTTACGGCGCTCAACAGCCACGGAAGGTAGTCTCGTATCCATTGCATTTTTATCTTTCATTAAATCGTGCAGAGGGGTCGGGCGGGGATTAGATTCCTGCCAGTTTTTGCTTCAAGGCATAGCCCATGAGCGGCCACATCTCGTCTTTGGAGTTTGAAACTGCAATCTTCTCGCCAAGTTCGGCGTTGTCATTGGCCGAAGACACAGAGCAAGAAGGCTTGCCAACCACGGCGTAGCCGTTGTTTGTGGTAATCACAGCCCACCGCAGAACTTGTCCAGACTTCGATACGTGCTTGACGATTTCAACGTCAGAAATATTCGCTTCGAGGTCGGACGGCGTGATGCGCGGAGCGGTCAAACCCTTAGATTGGATTTCTTGTTCAATTGCATTGTCAGTCATGGTTATTCCTTATTTGATAAAACGTGCAGAGAGGATTAGTATTTCGCAATCCGCGTTAGGCTGAACCCGATCAGATCGAAGGTCATATTGATTGCTACACCACCCTTCACGGTAAATACATATCGGGCAACGGTCTGATATGGGTTTGCTACATTCCCATTTGTGCGGCATCCAAGCCAAAGCAGCCTATCCCC
>Ga0075464_10001086_pt1 | contig 12267 bp, 11 predicted proteins | sample DEB19_08_DNA_5_FD_75068 | JGI IMG/M metagenome (GOLD analysis project Ga0075464, IMG submission 75068) | Aqueous microbial communities from the Delaware River and Bay under freshwater to marine salinity gradient to study organic matter... | ecosystem: Environmental > Aquatic > Marine > Coastal ...
GACAAACGGCGTGGCTTCGAGCTCGACATACACGCGCTGCGGGCCGTTTTGAAAAAACCACTGGCCCTGCGCATCTGCCGCATAGTTGCGCTGGATGAAGTCAATCAGCTTGTCGTGTTTGAGCAGCGAGCCTTTGCTGGCCAGCTGCCTGCCGGGTTCGGTTGACGGCGCACAAAACGGCCCCGCCGCCTGCGCACGGTCGTCGCGCATGTACCAGTTGCCGCGCGCACAAAGGCCCAGCCATCCGTAGCAGTGCGGCACATTGGGCCATTTGGACATGGCGGCCTTGACAATGTCATCCATGAGGCACTCCAATAAATTCATTTTTTGGGCGAATTGCGTCGTTGCGCGATGCTCGCAATCCTCACGTACCTGTAGTACGTTCCGGTTGCTGTGCACCGCGCGCCTAGCACTTCATCCCGAAAATCTGAATTTCTAGAAGTGCCTATGTTTTGATTTTAAAGATGCGTGGCCAGGAACGCCGTGACGGCCCCCGGCATGGCCCGCACATTCGCAGGGAAACGGCCTGATGGAAAGCCGACGTTGCCGCCCTGCGCCGGCTGCCAGAGCGTCACGCTGGCGCTCACGTCTGCTGGCTGGGGCAGGCTCCAGGCGGGAATGAAGGGGTCGTTCAGCGCATTCAAGGCCAGCGCAGGAACGCCAATGGCGGTCATGTGCGGCTTGGCCGAGGCACGCTTCCAGTAATCATCGGTGTCTTTAAAGCCGTGCAGCGGCGCGGTGACGATGTTGTCAAACGCATACAAGTCACGCGCGGCCAGCAGGTCGCTGCGGCTGAACAGGCCGGGGTGCTGGTCGAGCTTTTGCAGCGCCTTGGGCACCATGCTGCCCAAAAACATGCGGGTATAAACCAGCCGGTTAAAGCCGCGCCCAATGGCCCAGCCACTGGCGGTCAAATCCAGCGGCGAACACACGCTGGCCACGGCGCGAACCACTTGCGCGGCGCTGGCACCCAACTCGCCAGCCCAGCGCATCAGCGCGTTGCCGCCCAGCGAGATGCCAACGGCCATGATGGGGCCGCTGTGCTGGCTTTTAAAACGCCGCAACATCCAGTCGATCTCTTCAAAATCACCAGAATGGTAGGCGCGCGGGCCGTGGTTCAGCTCCCCCGAACAACCTCTGAAATGGGGCACCGCACACGCCCAGCCGCGTGCGCGTGCAGCATCGGTCAATGCCTCGGCGTAGTGGCTGCCAGATGAGCCCTCAAGCCCATGAAAAACCACAAGCAACGGAGCATCAGGCTGCGTGGCGTGGTCTGAAAAATCAACATCTACAAAGTCGTTGTCAGGCGTGACCCAGCGTTCGCGCCTGAACGTTGGCGCACTGCCTACGTAACGTTCGGCCCGCAGCGCCGCCCAGATGGTTTGCAGGTTGCCGCCCGGTAGCCACCAGGGCGCTTCATATTTCATAGCTGCTCACGCAAATTAATGAAGGACTTGCGGGCTGTCATTGACCTCCAGCATCTCGCGCGGCGTGCCGGGGCTGGCGTGGTGCGCCACCATGCGCCAGCCCTGCGGTGTTTTTTGGTAGACGTTGGTGGCAATCACATACGCATGGCGCGGACCTTCGTCGGTCAGCACCTCGATGCGTTCCAGCACACTGTGCACGCTGGCACCGAGCGAGTCGACCCGGTGCACCTTTTCAGCCCGGGCCTGAATGCTGCCGCTGCTGAACATCATGTCAAACGCCGCACGAATCGCGCCCGCGCCGAGCAGCCGGGCGCCGCCAGGGTGCACGCACACAATGTCGTCTTCGTCGGCCCAGCAGGCCATCAGCTTGTCAATGTCGCCGCGTTGCAGCGCTTCGTAAAAAGCGGCTTCTATCTCGTCCGGGCTGCCGGTGTCAGCGGGGATCGTTTTGGGTTTGCGCATGATGATTTAGTCGATTTGGTTTTTCATGTTTCTGTTATTAGGCCACGACTGTTGGGCAGCCGCCAAACCGATTGCCCGCCAGCAGCAAACAACTGCACGCCGGGCTGCGGCGTGACGGTATAGCCGCCGGTAAATTCGCCAAAGGCTGGCAATATGGCGCTGCGGTCTTCAAACACAAAGCAGGGCAAGCGCAGCCGGTCGCGCGCCGGCCCTTGCAGTTGCACCACCGGGTGGGTATGCCCCGCCAGCACGGCATGACTGGCATGGGCCTGCGGGTGGTGACAGGCGGCAAAGGGGCCGATCAGGTAAGGCTCGTCGACCACACGGATGTTCAGGCCTGGCGGCGGGTCGCCAGCCCGGCTGTCGTGGTTGCCGCGGACCAGCGTGCAGTCCAGCTGGGCATGGCTGTCGCGCCAGGCCGTTACCTGGTTGAGCACCGACGCGGTACGGGCCTGGCGCGCATGCAAAAAATCACCCAAAAACACCAATTGCACAGGCGGGTAATGCGCAATGAGTTGGCTGAGGCGGCGCAGGTTCTCGGCCGTGGTGCCGCTGGGCACAGGCTGGCCCAGGGCACGGTAGGTGGCGGCTTTGCCCAGGTGCAAGTCGGCCACGAACAACACCTGACCTTCTGGCCACCACAACGCGTGTTCAGGAAGCAGCCAGACCGTCTGGCCTGCGTAAGCCATCGGTAACGGTTTGCCCGGACTCATGGGGGTGTGCGGCGCGATGTTCGATCGCGCTTTTTGGGGGGGGCCAGGGTGTCTTTGCCCAGTGCCAGGGCCTGGCTGATGTCCAGCACGACGGGCGCCGATGCATCACCGCCCGCGTCTTTTTCAAGCTGCTGCACCATGCGGGCAATGCGGTCGGCCATGCTCTCATTGCTGAGCTTTTCACGCAGGCGCTCCACCATCAGGGGAAATGAAAACGGTGCAGGGCGCGCCAGTGGCTTGATGATGAGCTGTTGCGCCGCCATGCGGGCCAGGCTGTGCTGCAAGCGGGCGATGTCCAGTTCTTCGGCCAGCAGCTCTGACTGTGCCTGCGTGAGCAACTGGTTGCCCGGGTCGTACTTGCGAAACACCTCATAAAACAGGCTGGACGATGCCTGCAGTTGCTTGTTGCTGCGCTTTTCACCGGGGTAGCCCTGAAACACCAGCCCCGAAACGCGCGCGATTTCGCGAAAGCGCCGCTGCGCCAACTCACTGGCATTCAAACTGGACAGAACATCCGCCAGCAATTCCGCGTCGCTGGTAGCCGCCAGCACGCTGGGCAGCAGCCCAGGCCAGTCCACCGCATCGGCGCACAGCAGCTCAAAACCATAGTCATTCACAGCAATAGAAAAAGTGCGCGGTGCGATTTGCGCAGCCCGCCAGGCCAGCAAACTGGCCAGGCCCAGATGCACGTTGCGCCCGGCAAAGGGGTACAAAAACAGGTGCGTGCCGTCACGCGTCGTGAGCACCTCGGCCAGCAGCGTCGCAGGCGTGGGCAGCGCTGACCATTGCTGCTGCACATCCAGCAGGGGCCGCACACGTTTGAGCTCGGGTGAGCTGTATTGACCTTGCGCAGCCAGCGCCAGCTGCGCCACCATGCTGCTGGCCAGCGTGGTCGACAGCGGCATGCGCCCACCGCTCCAGCGCGGCACGGCGGCGCGCTTGCCGCTGACCTTGCGTACCCAGGCGGTCATGTCATGGATACGCACCAGCTCTAACAACCTGCCGCCAAAGTGAAAGCAGTCTCCCGGCTTGAGGCGCGCGGCAAAGCTTTCTTCAACCGTGCCGACTTTGGCACCGTTGACATATTGCACCGCCATGCTGGCGTCGCTGACGATGGTGCCGATGTTCATGCGGTGGCGTCGTGCCAATTGGGCATTGGGTACGCGCCAGACGCCTGCCTCGTCCGGCACGGCACGCTGGTAGTCCGGGTAGGCCGCCAGCGACGCACCGCCCTGGCTGACGAAGGCCAAAGCCCAGGCCCAGCTGTCGTCGCTCAGGCCCGCATAGGCGGCGGTTGAACGCACTTCATGCAGCAAGGCATCAGGCACAAACCCACCGCCCAGCGCCACCGTGACCAGGTGCTGCACCAGCACGTCCAGCGGCTGCTGCGGCGACAGGCGTGCCTCCATCAGGCCAGCGGCCACAGCCGCACGCGCGGCAGCCGCTTCAATGATTTCCAGGCTGTGGGTGGGTACCAGCGTGATGCGCGACGGCCTGCCCGGCGCATGGCCGGAGCGCCCAGCGCGTTGCAGCAGCCGCGCCACGCCCTTGGGCGAGCCAATTTGCAGCACCCGCTCGACCGGTAAAAAATCGACCCCCAAGTCGAGACTGGACGTGCACACCACGGCGCGCAGCTCGCCGCTTTTCAGGCCCGCTTCGACCCATTCACGCACGCTGCGGTCGAGCGAGCCGTGATGCAGGGCAATCAGCCCCGCCCAGTCGGGACGCGCCTGCAAGATGGCCTGGTACCAGAGCTCTGACTGGGAACGGGTGTTGGTGAACACCAGGCAGGTACTGCTCGCGGCAATCTCGCCAATCACTTGCGGCAGCATCGTCAGCCCCAGATGCCCGGCCCACGGAAAGCGCGCCGCCACATCGGGCAGCAGCGTGTCGATGATGAGCTTTTTCGGCACCGCACCCTGCACCAAATGGCCATCGCGGCGGCCCAGCAGCGTGTGCATGGCATCCGCCAAGTTACCCAGCGTGGCAGACATGCCCCAAACCACAAGGGCGGGGTTGAAAGTCTTTAGCCGGGCCAGCGCCAGCTGCGTTTGCACGCCGCGTTTGTTGCCCATCAGCTCATGCCACTCGTCCACCACCACCGCCTGGACGCTTTTCAGCACCTGGGCGGCATCCGCACGGGACAGCAGCACCGACAGGCTTTCAGGCGTGGTAACCAGAACGGTCGGCAAGCGGGCGTTTTGGGCGCTGCGCTCAGCACTGCTGGTGTCGCCTGTTCTGGCACTGATCGTCCAGTGTGTGAACGCTCCAGCGGCTGCCAGCACGTCCAGCGGCGTTTGCAGTGCCCGCTGCGTGTCAGCCGCCAGCGCCCGCATCGGCGTGATCCACAGCACCTTCAGCGGGGCACCAGCAGGCTTCCTGATGGCTACTTTTTCAGGCGCTGCTGGCGCATGTTTTGGTCGGCTTACAGCCATAAAACGCATCAAGATACCGAGCCAGACCGCATAGGTTTTGCCCGAACCCGTGGTGGCGTGCAGCAGTCCGGACTGGCCCTGAGCCACCGCCTTGCAGACATCGCGCTGAAATTTGAACGCCTTCCAGCCGCGCTGGTCAAACCAGGTGTCGAGTTCGGCTTTGACGGTGCGTGGGCGCGTTTTAACGCTAGGGCTGGACATGGCCTTATGGTAATGTTGCACCCTGTTTTGAGGAGATTCACCATGAAATCCCGTTTTTTTAGCTTGCTGCTTGTTTGCGTCACCCTGACCTTGTCAGGCTGCGGCTACAACCAGTTTCAGGCGCTTGACGAACAAACCAAGTCCGCCTGGGCAGAGGTGCTGAACCAGTACCAGCGGCGCGCTGACCTGGTGCCCAACATTGTGGCGACCGTCAAGGGCGAAGCGGCTTTTGAGCAGGACACTTTGACCAAGGTGGTGGAAGCGCGTGCCAAAGCCACGTCGATACAGGTCACGCCTGAAACGCTGAACAACCCGGAAGCCTTCAAAAAATTCCAGGCGGCGCAGGGCGAGCTGAGCGGCGCCCTGTCGCGCCTGCTGGTGGTGTCCGAAAACTACCCCAACCTGAAAGCCAACCAAGGCTTTCAGGACCTGCGGGTGCAGCTCGAAGGCACCGAAAACCGCATCACGGTGGCGCGTAACCGCTACATCAAGACGGTGCAGGACTACAACATCCTGGCGCGCAGCTTCCCGAACAACCTGACGGCCATGGTGTTCAGCTACAGCGTCAAACCGAACCTTACGGTCGAGAACGAAGCGCAGATCAGCAAGCCGCCCGCTGTGAGTTTTGAGAAAAAGTAGCCTGAAAACTGCTGAAAAAGCTCAGAAACGACCAATTTCAGGTATCAAATATGCCTTTAAGCCAATGGATACATGTGCGAGCAGCTACTGTTTTCATAGCGCTTGTTTCCTGTTTCAGTGCCCAGGCGCAAGAGTTTCGCGCCATACCGCCACTGACGGCCCGCGTCATCGACATCACCCAAACGCTGGACGCGCCTCAAACCCAGGCGCTTGAGGCCAAGCTGGCGGCGTTTGAAAAAGCCCGTGGCGCGCAAATCGTCATCCTGATGGTGCCCAGCACCCTGCCTGAAGACATCACCGACTACGCCCAGCGGGTGGGTGACGCCTGGAAAATTGGCCGCCAGGATGTGGGCGACGGCCTGCTGCTGCTGGTGGCCAAGGACGACCGCAAGGTACGTATGGCGACGACCAAAACGCTGGAAGGCGCGATACCCGACCTGGCGGCCAAGCAAATCATCAACAACGCCATCACGCCCCGCTTCAAGCAGGGTGACTTTGCCGGTGGGCTAGATGCGGCAGCAGACCAGATCATGGCGCGCATCAGCGGTGAAAACCTGCCTGCGCCGCAGTCCTCAAGTCGTCCTGTAGCTCAAGCAGGCTTTCAGTGGCTAGACATGGCCGTGTTTTTGTTTTTTGCTGTGCCTATCGGTGCGCGGCTGCTGTCTGGCGTGCTGGGCCGCAAACTGGGCGCGCTGGCAACGGGCGGCGGTGTCGGCGTACTGGCCTGGATGTTCACCAGCAGCCTGTTGCTGGCCGGGGCGGCAGGTGTCGTTGGTTTGGTGTTCGCGCTGTTTGCCAGCTTGGGCTCGCTGGGCGGCCTGGCCAACCTTGGCGGGGGAAGCCGCCGTAGCGGTGGCTGGACCGGCGGCGGTGGGTTCGGCGGCGGTGGAGGCGGTGGTTTCAGCAGTGGCGGTGGTGGCAACTTTGGTGGTGGTGGCGCGTCGGGGAGCTGGTAAACCCAAGCACATGAACATGCTGACAAAACTCAAAACCATCCTCCAACACGTCTGGCTGGACGCTTCTGACGCTGAACGCGCCCTACCCGCTGACATGCTGTCAAGGCTGGCCCAACGGGTGACCGCCAGTGAGGGCCGCCATACGGGCGAGATCCGCATCTACGTTGAAGCCGCACTGCCCCTGAGCTACTTGTGGCGCCTTGGCAAAGACAGCCCTGTGAGAGCACTGATTCGCCAGCGCGCCGTCATGCTGTTTGCCAAACTGCGCATGTGGGACACCGAGCACAACAACGGCGTGCTGATTTACCTGCAGCTGGCTGAACACGCGATTGAAATTGTGGCTGACCGCGGCGTCAACCGGCTCGTTTCGCAGCAGCAATGGAAGACCATCGCAGATCGCATGAGCAGCGCGTTTCGTGAAGGTCGCTTTGAAGACGGCTTGACCGAGGCCATCGGTGAGGTGTCTGCAGTATTGGTGGCGCATTTCCCGCCAGCGCGGGATGGCCAACATGCCAACGAGTTGCCTGACGAGCCCGTCTTGGGTTGAAAATGTTTGCCCTGCATGCTGCGGCGCACGGTTTAACCCCCCCCCACGTTTGCGGGTCCAGCCCCTTCAAACCATCAGAGCCGAAGTGAGCTGATGCCGCCGCTGCCCAGATGGGTCTGCCTGAAGCTGCGCTCGACCTGCTCGTCATATTTAGACAGCACCTTGAGCAACTCCGCCTCGACAAGTGGTTTTGTCAGATAAGCATCGCAGCCGGCCAGGCCACCCCGAATTTTGTCAGCACTACCGCGGCGGCTGCTGAACATCACCACCACTGGCGGCTTGCCAGACGCATGCTTGCTTTGTTTGATATCGCGGCAAACCTGATAGCCGTCCATGCCTGGCAGCACCGCCTCCAGAAATACAAATTTGTATTTGCCGGTGCTGACCCGCACCAATGCCTCCATGCTCGTCCTGGCCAATTCGGCGTGAAAGCCGTAGCGGGTAATGCGTTTTTGCATGAATTGCAGCGCACTGTCATCCTCATCAACAATCAGGATATGGTCAACATTTTGCGCTGTCGGGCTTGGCTCGGGCCCTATACCCAGTCCGATAAAACTGGAGCGACCCAGATCGCTGGCGCTTGTTTTACCCGTCCCTTGCCTAACTGACGCCCTAGCACGTGCTGACAAATTGGTAACCGGCAGCTTAGTTGACGTGCTGGTCGGCACAAATTCTGCCTCGGCTCTCGGCTGGGCCACGGCCTGGAACTGCTTGCCCGTCAAAACCAGCACATCCAGCAAACCCAGGATGGCCGTCAACTTGATCGGCTTGGGGACTGCTGGCCACTTGCCGGCCGGATCAGGCGCGCCAATAAAAAGTGCTTTTTGAGGGGCCTTGACCGAGTTCGCTACCCATTGCACCGCAGCGGGGTTGTCGCTGTTGACCAGCACGACCCGTGCTTGCGAGACATCGGCAAGGATTTTGTACAGCGTGTCCCTGCGGCCCACCATTTTGAAGAAGGACTCAAAAGTGGCCTTCTCATCAGTCGCAAAACCGAGCAAAAAAACGCTGACTTCGTATTTCATGATGGCAACCAGTGTAGGCTGCCTGCAGTAGGGCGCGCACTTCAGCAGTGTTCAGTACCCAGTCCAGCGGCAAAAAATCAACAAGCATGTGCGCAAAACACACACCCCTGTGACTTATTTTTTCTGGCGGTACTTGCGCAGCGCAGCAATCTGGGCAGCCATCACGGCCAGCTCAGACTGCGCCATGGCGATGTCGATGTCACCCTTGGCATTTTTCAGTGCTTCTTCAGCGGCAGCTTTGGCGGCGGTCGCCTTGGCTTCGTCGAGGTCTTTGCCGCGAATCGCCGTGTCACTCAGTACCGTGACCGAGTTGGGCTGTACTTCAAGCAAGCCGCCTGCGACGAACACAAACTCTTCGCTGTCATCAGCCTTGACGATACGTACCGCACCCGGCTTGATACGGGTGATCAGGGGTGTGTGACGTGGGTAAATACCCAACTCGCCCGTCTCGCCAGGCAAAACCACAAATTTGGCCTCACCCGAAAAAATGGACTCTTCTGCAGAAACGACATCAACGTGAATGGTGCTCATATCAGCCGCCAGTTAGACTTTTTTCGCTTTTTCAAACGCTTCATCAATGGTGCCGACCATGTAGAACGCTTGTTCTGGCAGGTGGTCACACTCGCCAGCCACAATCATCTTGAAGCCGCGAATGGTTTCAGCCAGGCTGACGTACTTGCCGGGCGAACCGGTGAACACTTCAGCCACGTGGAAGGGCTGGCTCAGGAAACGCTGGATTTTACGGGCGCGGGCCACAGCCAGCTTGTCTTCAGGCGCCAGTTCGTCCATGCCCAGAATCGCGATGATGTCGCGCAGCTCTTTGTAGCGCTGCAGCGTACCCTGCACGGCACGCGCCGTGGCGTAGTGCTCTTCACCCACCACGTTAGGGTCCAACTGGCGGCTGGTGGAATCCAGCGGGTCAACAGCAGGGTAGATGCCCAAAGATGCGATGTCACGAGACAGCACGACGGTCGAGTCCAGGTGAGCAAAAGTCGTTGCCGGTGATGGGTCGGTCAAGTCATCGGCAGGCACGTAAACAGCCTGGATGGAAGTGATCGAACCGACTTTGGTGGACGTAATACGCTCTTGCAAGCGGCCCATTTCTTCAGCCAGCGTGGGCTGGTAACCCACCGCCGAAGGCATACGTCCCAGCAGAGCGGAGACTTCAGTACCGGCCAGGGTGTAGCGGTAAATGTTGTCCACAAAGAACAGCACGTCGCGGCCTTCGTCACGGAAAGACTCGGCAATCGTCAGGCCGGTCAGCGCCACGCGCAAACGGTTGCCTGGTGGCTCGTTCATCTGACCGTACACCATGGCCACTTTGGATTCGCTCAGGTTTTCAAGATTCACCACGCCGGAGTCAGCCATCTCGTGATAGAAGTCGTTGCCTTCACGGGTCCGCTCACCGACGCCAGCAAACACGGACAAGCCGGAGTGAGCCTTGGCAATGTTGTTGATCAGTTCCATCATGTTCACGGTCTTGCCCACCCCCGCGCCGCCGAACAGGCCCACCTTGCCGCCTTTGGCAAACGGGCATACCAGGTCAATCACCTTGATGCCGGTTTCCAGCAGCTCTTGTGAAGGGCTGAGTTCGTCATAAGCCGGGGCTTTGCGGTGAATCGGTGCGGTCAGGGTCTGGTCCACCGGGCCACGCTCGTCAATGGGTGCGCCCAGCACGTCCATGATGCGGCCCAGGGTTGCCTTGCCGACGGGCACGGTGATGTTGGCACCGGTGTTGTAAACAATATTGCCGCGACGCATGCCGTCGGACGTGCCCAGTGCAATCGTGCGTACCACGCCGTCACCGAGCTGCTGCTGTACTTCAAGCGTCAGCGCGGAACCATCCATTTTGAGCGCGTCATAAATACGCGGCATCTGGTCACGGGCAAATTCCACGTCAACCACTGCGCCGATACACTGAACAATCTTGCCTTGAGCCTGAGCTTTTACATTCGCCATGATGGAGTCCTTGGGTTCTTCAATCTTTAAATTCGTATTCGGGTGCGCTGAACCGGGCTTTAAACCGCAGCAGCACCGCTGACGATTTCCGAAAGTTCTTTCGTGATCGCCGCTTGACGCGTTTTGTTGTACACCAGCTTGAGTTCGCCGATCACGCTGCCCGCGTTGTCGGTTGCCGCCTTCATGGCGACCATGCGGGCTGACTGCTCAGAGGCCATGTTTTCAGCCACCGCCTGGAATACCAGCGCCTCAACGTAGCGCACCAGCAAATCGTCAATCACCGTTTGCGCATCTGGCTCATAGATATAGTCCCAGCCGTGCTGGTCTTTGTCTGCCTGCAGGTGGTCGGCGGTCAGCGGCAGCAACTGCTCGACCACTGATTCCTGGCGCATGGTGTTGATGAACTTGGTGTAGCACAGGTAAACCTTTTTGACCTTGCCTTCGGCGTACGCGTCGAGCAGCACCTTGACCGGGCCAATCAGCTTGTCCAGGTGCGGCTTGTCGCCAAGCTGCGTGGCGTGCGAGACAACCTTCACGCCAACGCGGTTCAAAAAGCCCAAGCCCTTGTTGCCAATGGCCACGGCTTGCGTGTCATGACCCGCAGCTTGCAGCTCTTTGAGCTTGGCAGTGACAGCGCGCAGCACGTTGGTGTTCAAACCACCGCACAAGCCCTTGTCAGTCGTGACGACGATAAAGCCGGTCGCCTTCGCGTCGTTGGCCTGCATGAACGCATGGGTGTATTCAGGGTTCGCCCTGGACAGGTTCGCCGTGATGTTGCGGATTTTGTCGCTGTAAGGACGGGCGGCACGCATCCGTTCCTGCGCCTTGCGCATTTTGGAGGCGGCCACCATTTCCATGGCCTTGGTGATCTTTTTGGTGTTTTCCACCGACTTGATCTTGCCGCGAATCTCTTTACCTGCTGCCATGTCTGTTCCTAATAGTTTCTAGAACGCTTTGGTTTCAGGTTGGCTTAAGCGAAAGACTTTTTGAACGCAGCAGCCGCTGTGGTCATTTCAGCTTCAGCATCCTTGTCCATCGCTTTGGCGGCTTCCAGCTTGGCCATCAGTGCAGCGTGCTTGTCTTTGAGGTAAGCATGAAAGCCCGACTCAAAAGCCAATACCTTTTTCACGTCCACATCGTCCATGAAGCCTTTGTTCACTGCAAACAGTGTGGCGGCCATGTTGGAGATGGTCAAAGGTGCGTACTGCGCCTGCTTGAGCAGCTCGGTCACGCGGGCACCGCGGTCCAGCTGCTTGCGGGTGGCTTCGTCCAGGTCAGAGGCGAACTGCGCAAACGCAGCCAGCTCACGGTACTGGGCCAGGTCGGTACGGATGCCGCCTGACAGGTTTTTGATCAACTTGGTCTGGGCTGCACCACCGACGCGGGACACCGATATACCGGCATTGATCGCCGGACGGATACCCGCGTTGAACAACGACGTTTCCAAAAAGATCTGGCCGTCAGTGATCGAAATCACGTTGGTAGGCACGAAGGCCGACACGTCACCGGCTTGCGTTTCAATGATGGGCAGTGCCGTCAGTGAACCGGTTTTGCCTTTGACGGCACCCTTGGTGAAGTCTTCAACATACTTTTCGTTCACGCGGGCTGCGCGCTCCAGCAAGCGGCTGTGCAGATAAAACACGTCGCCGGGGTAAGCCTCACGGCCTGGTGGACGGCGCAGCAGCAAGGAAACCTGACGGTAAGCGACGGCTTGTTTTGACAAATCGTCGTACACGATCAATGCGTCTTCGCCGCGATCGCGGAAGTACTCGCCCATCGTGCAGCCAGAGTAGGCGCTCACATATTGCATAGCGGCCGACTCAGAAGCCGAAGCGGCCACAACAATGGTGTACTCCATCGCGCCAGCTTGCTCAAGTGAACGCACCACGTTTTTGATCGACGA
>Ga0075464_10001087_pt1 | contig 12266 bp, 23 predicted proteins | sample DEB19_08_DNA_5_FD_75068 | JGI IMG/M metagenome (GOLD analysis project Ga0075464, IMG submission 75068) | Aqueous microbial communities from the Delaware River and Bay under freshwater to marine salinity gradient to study organic matter... | ecosystem: Environmental > Aquatic > Marine > Coastal ...
AAAGTCTTCATCAGTATCAAAAAAACTTTTACCAGCTAAGGCGCTTTCACCATTGCTATTGTCGCCATTTTTGTACCATGCAGGGTTACTTGCATAAGCATTATTTCCTAAATTATAAGGAATATCAGCTATAATTAATTGCGCTTTTGGTATCGCATAACTTTTGTAATTCTGAAAATGGTCTCTGTATATCATAATTGTGTTGTTATTTCCATTTTATTTGTTGTTAATCATTATTTTAAAATTCTCTTTGATTTGCTCCCAATCTTTATTTCTATCGTCACGCCTGCCCATAAATTCCAAGTTTTCAATATTTAAACATTGCTTAATTATGCTTGAATGGTCATAGCCTTTTTTATAAAGGGCACCAACTGCTCTTAAACTTAGCCTGCTATTTTTTTTAACTAAGTAGGTAAAACACTCCCTTGCAAAGCATAACGGTCTTTGCCTTGTCTTTGTGTTATATTGCTCAAAATCTAAACCAAGAACCATTTTTATTGAGCTTTTTGCAGCTCTTATAACTAAAATATTTGGACTTTCGTAATGGCGTGGAACATGAGTATTCCACGCATAATTATAGCTGCCAGTCATTATTTGAAACTTACTTTAATCGTTGTTGAACTGCTCTTTTTTGGACCGTATAAAGTTGATACCTCACCCGTTGCTTCGTCAATTATCTGCATCGGCTCTTTTAAGCTTTTTAGCATCGTTTCACGCGACTTCATTTTCCCTTTGATATAATCTAAGTCAAGCGCTAAATTGTTTAAAACAGTATCATTACATTTGCTATAATCGTATTTCACACCAGCTTCAACTATTGAGAATTCAGTGTTTTTGATTATTGCGTTTTTTTCATACTTTTCAATTTCGTTAATTGCGCAATCTATCAAAGTTGGCTTAATTTTATCAAACACCTTTTCAAGTGCTTTCTGAAACCTAAGCAGCTCACTTGCTACTATTGCTCCGCTTTCCAAACCTTGCTCTAATTGTGAAGCAAAGTTTTCAATTTGTTGTTTGTTTTCAGGCATTAGCCTTACTGCAGTCATTGCTGTTTCCATTATTTGTTTGCGTTTATTAATAGTTGTTTTGTTGAATATGAAAGGCTATATTTTTCTTCTATTTTTTCAATTTTTCCACCGCCTTTAATGAACTCAATTGCTTTTGCGTATTCAGCTGTATTCTCTTTTAATTCAGGTTTTTTAACTGCCGCATTTCCATCGTCATCTTCACTGCCCAAATTCACCATACTCTGCAATCCATAACGTCTAGCATAAGTTAATCCTGAACCATGTGATTGGGCATCGTTTTGTTTGCCACAAATTATTTCAGTATAACCCGCAATCCATTCACCACTTTCATGAATCAAAAGTGTTTTTACGAAAGGTTTTCCATCAATGGTAATCGTGGGCTGCATTGCACATATTCCATTTTCATTAAGTGCAGGAATACAAGCTTCACGCACTGAATTTATATCAGCATATTTTGACTTAAAAAACGGGTTTGTTGCTGACTTAACAGCGTTGCTCATGCTTGTTTGAGCCTTTACTAATGCTTTTGCAATTAGTGTAATTGATTCTGATTGGTACATATTTTTAATTATAATATTTATTTGTTTTTGAAATTTCAGTGTAATCTATTGTTGCAATTCGCCATCTTTCAAGCGCTTTCGCAGCTTCTATATAATCGTTTTCACTAGCCAAGGGGTCTAATGTTTTGCGTTTATTATTATTGTATTCCACGCGCGCTGTATTCGTTTTTCGCATTGCTAAAACTACTTGCCTTTTTGCTGACTCTCTTTCGGGTTTAATTGCTCTCATTATAATTTTATTTTTTCAGAACCTTGTTTTTTGTACTTATTTAAAATATTTTCAAACGTGTTTAAGTAGTCTGATTTATTCACCTGCTGAGGGATTGAAGGTATTTTATTTAAAATTAATTGCCTTTGTTTTTCGGTTGTTTTTTTAAACATAAATACTACTGCAATTACAAAATGAAACGTTTTCCAATAAGGCAAAAAAGCAGAAGTAGATATTAAAAAATTTACTATTCCATCAGTATCTTCATTTATTTTAAACTCCTCCCCTTTTTTTATTCGTGAACCATCTACTTTTTGCCCAGCTACAATTGATATTGCATTTGACGATTGTAAACTTTTTATTTCCGATACTTCAATTATTTTCTTATAGAATTCACTGCCACCTTTTGCATGCGACAATACGTAATCTTTGAACTGCCATTGAACCTGATTCTTGTTTAGAGTAAACATCATTTGTATAGGGTCTGCAGTTTCAATACAATATGGTATTTCCATTTCTAATTGCTTTAGCGCTAAAAATCTAGACTGCCCGTCTATAATTGCCATGCTTGGGCTAACAATTATTGGACGTGACATAAAATAGCCATTTTCAGTAATTGATTTCACCATTGATTTTATCCTTTTTGGCGCAACTGTTCTATTTTTTTCTAAAATAGTAAACATTTCATAATTTTTTGTTTTTTGTATCATAATTTTAATTGTTTAATTAGTTCCTGTATCTGTAATTTTTGAAGTAATATCATTGATTCGTAACGTCTAATATTTGACTCATTGTGCCTTACATTATCATATAAATCAGTTGCGCTGTTCCACATTTCAATTGCTTTTTTAGCGTTGGAAATATAGCACTCAAGCTCCGTTATTTTTTCGCAGCATTTATAAATATTTTCTGCTAGCGTTTTAGTTTGTTGTATCATAATTTACAGTTGTGTAAGCAAATTGTTCGTTATTATAATACTTGCAAATTTCGTGTTTCATATCTGAATAATAGCCATTTGCTGCATCTTCCGACATACGTAACACACCACTTACTTTAGCCCCAATTACACTTATTATCACGAACTCAAATTCGTGTTCATACATTACAATTTCCGACATTAGCTCCATTGATATTGAGCTGTAAAATTTTAATCCTTTTATTTTTTTCATGATCTTGTTAATTGATTTAAACGTTGACAAATTAATTTTTCAAGCCTATCAGCCTGGTACTTTTTAGCAATGTTATGTTCGGCCATTGCAATGATTCTTAAGCGCTACTCCCTATCAAAAAGGCAAAGCAGCCATTCTTTTCTAGTTTGTTTCATATATTTCTGAAATTTTAGCATTTGAAGGAAACCCCAAAGCTTTTTGGATTTGCACCTCCCAAGCTGGTGTTGTTAAATACTGCGACTGGCGTTTAATAGCTTGCTTTAAAGCTGCTAATGTTACGTCAAAATGAATAGCGATTTTAAATATTCGTTTTTCATTTTCTTTTCTAAGTAGCAATGTTGCTACTGAAGGTTTTAATCTTGATTTTTCCATTTTTGATTTTTTTGTTTTTCTTTTTTATGTTTTATAAAAATTATTATGTAATTTACAAAACAAACAATAATAGCTATTGAAAAATAAATTAGTAAAAATATTAATAATTCTTTCATTTCTTTATTATTTCGCAGTTTCTACTTTTTTTATTATAAAATACGTTCTCCTTGTCAATAACCTTAACTTCACTTATTAAAATTTTACAAGGCTCTTCTAAATTCCAAATGTAATCAGGGTCTGTCTCTGAAATCATACCTACTTCGCAGTATTTCGGGTTAATTCCTTTTGGTTGGTAATATATTTGTGTCATTTTTATTTTTGATTAGGCATTTTGATTATTGATATAAAAATTACTAGCAATCCAATTGTTACGCCAATAGCAGCGCAACAGTAAATGATGTCGATTAGTGTTTTCATGTTAGTAGTTATAAATATCCAAACATTCTTTTATTGTCTTGTAAAAATAATTGACCGCAATCAATTTCACTTTCATTGCATACTTCCCAAATATTTAAATCTAAAACTTGATTATCTAATACTTGAATAAATTTTACATTTGTGCAATCGTAATTTCTTTTAAAGTTTTTTTGCTTGTAAGTTTTCATAATTTTTATTTTCGTTATCTCTTTTTGACCCAACAAATGTATGTTTTAGTTTTGAATATACAAAACTAAAACACAAAAATAAATGAAAATAAATAGAATACTATTGGTAATCAGGCAATTATTTTTTATAAAAGCTATTATAATATATTTAAATTTGCGTATTCTTTATGGTGTTTAGCTGCAACTCTATTGTATTTTAAAGCTGCATCTTCTTCTTTTTCAAAAAATCCTAGTGAATATGTTTTATTATTAAGACCAATAGATGCCGCCCATTTTTGCTGTTGTTTAGACCAGTGAACGCCTTTAAACTTAGAACTTCCTTTGTTATTAATTGTCTTATTTTGTGCGTTTTCTGCATAAGTGCAAACTCTTATATTTTCTTTTCTATTATCTAATCCATTATGATTAATATGGTCAATTACTTTTTTTGCCCATAGGATAAACCATATATTTGTCTATGCATACTAATTGACAAAATTAAAGGTCCGGTTGGATATGTTCTACATGCGTAACATGTATTTTTACCTATTTGTAAACGCCATTTAAACTTATTTAGAATTTTAAAATCTTCATCGTCAACCAATGCAATTTTATTACCATGCTTTTTTGAATGAACTATAATTTCTTTCATAATTTAAAATAAGAAAACCCCCAATCAGGTCGAAGCTGAAAGGGGGTTTTCAATATACTTTTATGTTGATAAAAGACTAAGGTTTATTAATTGGCTTCGACCTCAATTAATTATAAAGCAAATATAAAAAATTTTTTTTAAATTTGCAAGTTCTATTTCCGATAAACTACACCAATATGATCAGAATTGCAATGATAACAATTAACCACCACAGCGAATCAATGGCCATTTGGTTTAGCCATGATAACTTTGGAGTGATGCAGGGTACTTCAACGATTACTTTTTTCTCGTAGTATATAGTGTCACCTTTACATTTGCCTTCAATGTAAATTTTACCGTACTTTTTTACATAGCGAATTTCAATCTTATTTTTAGTGATAAAAACCGAATCAATTGTTTCGCTAAAAATCGTGTCAATTTGAATAGAATCAATAATGATTGTATCATGAATGGTGGTTGTAAATTGTATGGTGTCATTTTTGCAGAATTTATTTATTGCATTTTGCTTAGTATAGCAGCTCGAAAGCAGCAGGATTAGTATTAAGTATTTCATATTAAAAATTATTTATTGCTTCAATTTTCGCAGTATCTAAAAAACCACCCATCAATTGTCTTTGTTGCAAATCGGTATTTAGTTTCATGTTTATTTGGTTTAAAAAACTTTCCATTTCTGGCATTGGAGGCAAATAACCACGACTACAATTAGCATATAATTGGTTTATAAAACCTCGCTTTAAATCGGATTCATACTGGTGTCCAGTTCTCATGTAATAGTAAGCAGCTCTAACAGTTTGACTTCTATTAACTCCCGCATGGCAATGCAAATAAACCCTGCTATTACTTTTTTCAGCTGCAAATAAAACTACCATCGCTCCATAAATTGAATTTAAGCCAATATCTCTTTTACATTCGTTCATTGGAAACCAAAATGACTTTATATTATTGGCAATTAGTAATAAATGATGACTTGTGTAGTATTCGTCAGAAACATTGATTACATAGTCAAATTCATTTACATCAAACTGCCTATTATCTTCGTGAGGGAATCCTCCAACTATTAATTTTTTTTCAAACCATTCTTTAAATTTTGACATATTATTTGTAAATTAAGTTAAATAATAGCCCTCTGGCTATTAAAATTATGATTATAAAAAGTATTGATTGGGTTGCAATATAAACGATTCCAATTGTGCAAAGTGTTTGTAAAACTTTTGATAAATGCCAAAAATCGTAAAACATTGGAAAGTATCTGTGGAACAAATTTTGTTTGTTCCTTTCAGCATATTCACGACTAAAAAACTTACCATAAATTTTAAACGAATCATGGTGAATGATTGAATCATTGATTGCATTTAAGCAAGTTTGCAGTAATAATAAAATTGCTATCGTTTCCATTTCTTTTTTAACTCTCTTTCCTTTTTTAAATCAATTGCTTTCTGCGCATATTTAGCTTCAATTATAGCAACTAGTCTTGCACGTTCAATCTGTACCGAATCCATATGCAAATTTATTCTTTATTTCGGTATAAATCCGCTTATTTTTACCTAAATGTTCCTTATACTATCTATTTTATTACTAAAATTTGTTTTCTGTTATTTTCTTTCTTCAATGAAATATGAATCCAAGTAAAATCATACTCATTTATCACCTGGTCAAAGTCCAAACCGCTAGTTTTTATGAAGTCAAATATTTTTTTGTTTTCAACTCTATTGCCACCACTAATGTCAATTGAATTTCCTAATACATGGCCACTTGTCAAACTACCTTTAACAGCTTTATTTAAATCTTTGCAGCGGTAAAATGAGTTTATCTTTATCGGTAAATCATACCATTCTCTAATTGGCTCAAATAAGTTTTCAGCAACATATTTCATAGCTTCTAATTCAAGCGCATTAGGCACGTTTTTAATGCCCATTCTAAGCGCTGTGGGGCTGTTAGTTGCTTCTTGTAAAGTTATGTGTTTACTTATCATTTGCGTTAATTTTAGTAACATATCCACCCAATGCAATTACTGCGGGAATTATTAATTTATTCCAATCTTTTGAAAATTCAAACACACTAAAATCAATCGTTGACCATGCTGTTGCAATTGCTACTAATGCGCCTATAATTGTAGATGCGTGACTATGCCAATTTGCTTTAATTTTTCTCATACCAATTTTTTATTAATTTAACGATTGATAAAATTGAAAACACGAAGGCAGCTACACCTGCTAACACTTGTATAATTGGCAGTATAGCCATTGCACAAGCCGTTATTACTCCGCCCCAAACAACCCCGTTTTCAATTAATAATAATAAATTTTTTTTCATGTATCAAATTTTTTCTGTCGGTAAAATTATATCATCGTATTGCACCATTGCGCTAATTTCTAATTCTGTAAATAGGCTGCTTAATTCAGCATTTACAACTAGCCAAATTTTGCCGTTAATGTCCTTTATTGGATTAGCATAATTAAGCGTGCTTTCATCGTCAGGCAGCCCTAATAAAGCGCTGCATTGTGCTTCTAAAATATTAAAGTTAGCAAGTGAACTACACTTGTGATAGCGTGGGTAAATTGTAGTGATTTCTAACATTAGAATGCGTTGTTATTAAGTGAACGAATTAGGTTGTACATGGCTGTTTTAGTTATATCAGAATCTAACGAACTTGGTTGAATTAATGTATTTAATTTTACATTAGCGTATAAGCTAAAATATCTAAATAACACCAAATTAGTAGAACTACTGGTTCCTGAATTTCCAGTGGTATCAGGACCATTATTCAGTCTGACTTTTGAAGATATTGAGTTAAATTCAACAAGTATTAAATTTAATTTTGAGGGGAATATGGGGAATGATAGATTGGCTCCATTATATGCTTGTAAATTATTGCCAGCATTATTTAACAAATGTGAAAGAGAGCCGTTTGAGAAAATTCCCTGGTCAGCAGATACTGCCCTAAACAAATCAAGTGAAGAGTAACTTGTAAAATATTGCCTGCTTGTTAAAGTGCTACTTGCCATCGTATCATCCACCCCGTCACTCATCACTATAATCCTATCACAAATTACCCCTTTATAACCAGTCGTTGCTGTACCTGTTGAAATTGTCCAAACTTCACCTGTGCTACTTGTCCAAGCAGTTTGACTTGTACTTGCGTTGTATGTTGCAGGATTGAAATCAACTACAGGTGTGCCACCGATTGAGTTTGATATTGTTAATCTTGAAATTTTGCCTTGATAAGAAAATGCACCTCCCTCAATGGTGCCTATAAATAAAGAACCAACACCCGAAACAATAGCCCCAGCTACGGTGGTTATTGTTGCTCCTAATTGAGTATAAGTAATATTATCAGAAGAAGTAAAGAATTTAACATCCCCGCTAGATGCTTGTCTTGTAACTTTTACCCAACCTTGATAAGATGCTCCTATTGTTGATGTTGAACTAACAGAAGTAGTTGATAAGTCAAATCTTAAAGCGTTTCCATTATTAACCGCCAAAGAGTAAGAAATAAGAGAAGCAGGTAATATTTTTGTGGCAATCCATTGAAAAGTTTCGTTATTTTTATAATTAATATTTGCAATTATCTCAATATCACCTGTAATCTGATTTGCTGCTGCATTCGGTGTACTTACATAATTCCCATTTACACCACTTCCATACCAATAATTATCAGAGCCATTATGACTCAATAACAATGGCTGACTTGCTGCTGTTGCTTGTACTGCATCACCTGCTACTGTTAAGCTATAAAGTTTCGCTGCTGCTTGTCCTGCCGTTGCGCCTGTTCCTGAACCTAATTTATAACCAATCCAATGAGCATCGTAACAAACTGGCGTGTTGCTTAGTGAACCATATATAGTTTTTAAGCCTTTCACTAAATAATTTAATCTGCTTAAATTACTCACTCCACTGTCTGCTATAATTCGGTTGTAAATTGCCTGCGCATCAGCATCAATTACGTTGCGAAAATTATCAATTCCAATTCCTAATCTTATACTCATTGTTTTGCAAATTTATTATTGTTTTTGTATTTTATTGTAACTAACTATCAATTTTAATAAAATGACTACCATTATCTCTGTGCATCTTAAACATAATTAGGCTATTTGTACCTATTTCCTCAGTTGGTGTAAATGAATCAAATGTTAATGTAGTTGATCCTGGCACACTGTCACCATTCGCCACCAATTCAAAGCTTGTACCTGTTGCAATATTTATCAATACAAATTTATCATTATTATCTAATTGGTAATAAGTAGGAAAACAAGTTAATGTACTAACTGCGCTCCCGCTTGCTAATGGTGCATCTAACTTACCAATTAATGGCAAATAAGGCAAAAACAAATCAATAATAAAATTAGTTGTTCTATTATCATTTGATGCTTTACCACCTGTACGACTAATACTGCTAGAAATATATTTTAAGTAATTATTTAAAATTTTCATTTCTTTCTCTAATGCTGTTATTCTTTGTGAATCTGTCATTTTTCTATCCTATTAAAGCAGTATCTTGCCACTCACCAACACTTTGATTTGCATCAACTGTAATGCTATTGTCATCAAATTGCAATTCCCACCATTCTCCATTCCACTGATTACTTCCTGCATTATATGTTGCTTGTTTTAAATGCCATTGCTTGGAATCATAAGTTAATAATTGATGTGGATAGTAATTACCTTTAATTGTTGCTGTAAGCTTTTCTTTTACTGTTCTATTTTGTGCAAGCGCATTTACAACTACTAATTCTAATATTTTAAAATATGATGTGCTTGAACTAATTCCCCAAGCTATAGAATTGGAATAACTAGATCCATTATAAATCCTAATTAATCCTTTTAAATTAGTATCTTCACCATCATTTAATAATGGTGTATCAATTTGTTTTTCAGTTGGATCAAATGGAGCTGGGCTTATAAGTGCTTGATAAGTTGTTTCTTCACCATAAGTTCCATTTTCTAAAAAATCAAAATAGGCAGTTCCATTGTAATACAAATCAGATGTATTAAATGCATAAACAGTAGGAAATGATGAAATTTCATAATAACCTTCACCATATAAATAATGTTCCTCAAAAACTTCAACAAATGAAAACGATGGTAAAGGAGGTGTTTTTATATCTAATTCTAAATCTTTATCAATATATGTATTAGGAAATGGAATTGTTACTAATGCAGTTGAAGCTGTTGTTGTCCATTCTAAATTATCACTAGTTCCAATATTTTTAATATACCACCAAACGCCTGCAACTGTTTTTATTTTAATTGTAAATTTTACTTGTAATTTTGAAAATGAACTAAATAAGTGATAGGCAGTTCCAACTTGCATCCAAGACCCATAAACATTTGGGCCGCCTGAAATAATACCTCTATGATTTAAATTTAAAGATAAATTAAGTGTATTATTTCCACCACCTGTAAAATATACCTGTGTAATGGTCATATTCATTTTTGAATTAGTGTATGGATCTTTTTTATTTTTACCAAGTTGGGAATTTAATCTTGGTTTTTTAATAGATACACTTGAAAATGGCCTAATACCTTCATAGCTTCCACCTTCTAAAATCTTTAAAGGACCACTTGAATTATCTACTGTAAATCTAGGAATAACACTTAATTGTGTGGCATTATTACCATCTATTCCTTGTTGATAAAACTTTTCTAATGCATTAGAATAATTTGACATTTGAACCATCCAAAATCTACCATTACTCTGAATTAATCTACTTCCAAATATTGTACAAATAGTTTTTAAAATATCTATATAATTAATATTGTTTTGTGTTTTTTCTTCATTTAAATCTTTAAAATTAGTATTTGATGTAAATGAAGCATTTAACATATCAGTCACTGGTCTATTAGCAACTAATATTGCAGATGCAAACCAATTAATATTATGCAATAAATAGTATAATATATCACCGCTAAAATCATCATAAATACCTAATTTTAAAAGGCATTCATTCATATAGCTTCTTAAACTTCCACTTGTTGAATATGCTACTGCATATGGTAATTCATTTAAAAAGGCAAAATCATTAGCAGTAACTTTAAAACTTTTTCCACCTTCCAATGCGTCATTATTCCAAGTGCTTTGATCCTGCACCACATTACCACGCCAATAATTTGTCCAAACTTCTGCAATTTTCTCCTCAATAATTATGTAATATGTTTGTGAATTTTGCGCAATCATATTTTTTAAAAACGTAAATAATGTGGTGTCATTTCTTGCAGCGTTCTTAAATAACTCAATATTTAAAGTTAATTCACTGCCAATAATTGGGCTGTAATTCTCATCTGCGCCACTATCATAACGTAGTTCAAAGAAGTTTGAATCTAATATAAAATCCGATACGATAGCACCGCTGTAAGACTTATCAAAAATTGATATTCTATATTCAATATTATCAATTGAAAAACCGTTTGTTTGATACCTAATTGCGCCCATTACCCAAATCTTAAATTACGATTGTTTTTACTGCCACTCTTACCATTTACAAAGTTTATATCATTTCCACGTACATAACCTTGAATTACTAATTGACCGCTATTTTGACCACCAATGTAGTTTGATTTTGGTGCTAAATTTGAAGTTGGTGTATTGTTTGTTGGTGTTGGTGCTGATTGCGATTTCCTACCTGCTAATCCGCTTACTGTTGCTCCTACTGCAATTAAACCAGCTCCAGCTAATGCATAAGCATAACCTTGTGGTATTCCTGCTATTATCATTGGAACTGACATTGCTATCAACATTGAACCAACTTGAACAGCCATTTGTCCTAATGATTTTACAATAGCCACACCAATAGCATCCATCATATCAGTAGTTTCACCGCTTAAACTAGCTGCTAAAGAATCGCCAATTGTTTGCCCAACTGTACCAAATATATTAGCAATACTATTATCAGTAATTTGCTTTAGTACTGAATACATATTTTCTCTCCCTTCCTCTAATATTATTTTAGATCTAATCATAGCATTTCTTGCATCTTCAGTTTGTTTCATAATCTGATTTGCAGGGCTATTTTTATTACTTAAAATTGGAGTTGTTGGGGCTAATGGTGCTTTTAATCCTGGTAAATTTGATTGACCACCACCTTGAAATTGACTTTTTATATCTACAACTTGAGCTAATTGAATTTTTAAATTTTGAAGTTCTAATGCAGCAGCTTTTTTGTCATCTTCAATTTTTTTAAGTGCTGCTGCTTTTCTTATTTTATCCTCTTCGTTAGCATAAAAATCTTGAATGTAAACTTTACGTTGTCCAAAAGTAGTTGCACTAATTGTACCTTTTGAATAAGCTAATTCATTGTCATAAAGTTCAATTGCTAATTTATCCTTATTTTGTCTTAACTCTTTTTCTAGCCCATCTTTTAAAGCACGTGTTCTTAGGTTTTGAGTTTCAATAATTATTTGTTGACTTGATGCAATTGCATCATTGTTTCTTTCTTGTTCATCATTAACCAATTTTAAAGCTGCTGCTTCTCTATCTAATTGGTCATTATACATTGTAACAGCAGCTACTAAAGCACCAATGATTAAAATTGCTCCACCTGTAGCAACTATTGTAGCAGTTCCCATTGCAGCAATACTTGGAATAACTTGACCAACTATAACTGCTCATAATGCTGTAAAGCTTGCACCCATTTCTTTTATTTGGGCTAATCCTTGTGTTAACGCTAATGCACTTTGTACTTTAAGCAACATTTCT
>Ga0075464_10001088_pt1 | contig 12264 bp, 7 predicted proteins | sample DEB19_08_DNA_5_FD_75068 | JGI IMG/M metagenome (GOLD analysis project Ga0075464, IMG submission 75068) | Aqueous microbial communities from the Delaware River and Bay under freshwater to marine salinity gradient to study organic matter... | ecosystem: Environmental > Aquatic > Marine > Coastal ...
ACGAATTGAAAGCTCACGTGAAGGGATTACACCTTCGGTCTTGTAACCGACGTCTAGGAGAACTTCGTCGCGGTCGATTTTTACTACGATGCCTTCGATAAGGTCACCATCGTTGAAGAACTTCAGGGTTGCTTCTACTGCTGCAAGGAAGTCTTCTGCAGAGCCAATGTCATTGACGGCAATCTGCTTTGTTGGGTTGGTGGTCATTGGTTTATTTACTCTTAACGGGACTTACTCAGGTCGCAGCAAACTTCAAGAATTTTTCTTGGGCCCGACTGCAACATCGGATGTTTCGCGTGCAAAAAACACGCCCTTCAAGTCTAGCCGAAGTTACTTGGGGTTTACGATGCTTTTTAGGCTCTGCAGCAAGGTTTTTTCATCTGGCCCCACTACCTCAACAACCATTTTTTCGCCCTGTTTTAGGCCGAGCCCCAAAATTGCCAAAATGCTATCGGCCCGAACCATTGGGCCACCGCCCTTTGAGATCATTACGCGGTGCTCGGAGAGTTGTACCGCGCGCACAAATTCGGCTGCTGGTCGCGCGTGCAGGCCATCGGCGGTGCTGATTGACACGGTTTCTCGAATCATCAGTGGCCCGCTTCGTCCCAGCTTCGACCAAGACCCAGCTGAACTTCGAGTGGCACCGAGAGTTCGACCACGGTTTCCATCTTGTCGACCACGATCTTCTTGAGTTGCTCCAACTCTCCCTTGGCAACCTCGAACACTAATTCATCGTGAACCTGCAGCAGCATTCGACTCTTGAGCCCCGCTTCAATCATTTCGCGATCTATCTCGGTCATCGCCAGCTTCATGATGTCAGCAGCGGTGCCTTGAATTGGTGCGTTCAATGCGGCCCGTCGCGCATTCTCTCTCAACTGAAAAATCTTGCTGTTGAGGTCATCGAATGGGCGACGCCTACCGAAGGTGGTGGCTGTGTAGCCGAGCATCTTGGCGGTGTCCACCACCGATGCCAGATAGCGACGCACTCCCCCAAACCTTGAGAAGTAATCAGCCATCAATTGTTTTGCCTCGGCGTTTGAGATTCGAAGTTGCTTCGCAAGCCCATACTCGCTCAAACCATAAACCAGGCCGTAGCTCATCGCTTTGACCGTCGCACGCATCGGTGCTGTGACTTCTTCTGGCTTGACGCCGAAAATTCTCGCACCAACAAAACGGTGCAGGTCTTCACCAGATTTAAACGCTTCGATGATGCCTTCGTCCTCAGAGAGGTGCGCCATGATGCGCATTTCAATTTGTGAGTAGTCGGCGGTTAGCAGGGTTTCGTATCCCTCGCCAACAATGAAGGCATCGCGAATCTCTCTACCGCGTTCACTCTTGATTGGAATGTTCTGGAGGTTTGGGCTCTCCGATGAAAGTCTTCCAGTGGAGGTTCCGGTCTGGACGTAGTTAGTGTGAATGCGGCCATCGGAGCCGACCGCCTTCAACATGGTCTCGACTATTTGACGAATCTTGGTGACTTCGCGGTGCTCAAGCAATCGCTCGAGGAATGGGTGCTGAGTCTGTTCAAATAACTCATTCAAAGCCGCTGCATTGGTTGAGAAACCCGTTTTAAGTTGCTTAGTTCCAGTCATGCCGAGCTCGTCAAACAAGATGGTCTGAAGCTGCTTTGGTGAGGCCAGATTGATTTCTCGTCCAATGATCGCGTAGGCCGCTTTCGCAATTTCAGCCACTTCAGTCGAGAGCCTCTCGAAGAGTGCCTCTAACTTTGGAACGTCTATTGCGATGCCTACGTGCTCCATGCGCGCCAGTGCGTTATTGGTTGGCAACTCAATCTCGCCGTAGACGCGAATCTGGTCCTCGGCTTCGACGAGGGCATACAGCTTGCTGCTGAGAGCCAGTGAGAGCCAAGCGTCAAGGCTTGCATCGCTGGTGTCTTCTGCAACCAACTGATTTGGGTCACCGCGCTTGACGGAAATTCCAAGGTATTCAAGAGCAATGTCATCGATGTCGTACCCACGGCGAATTGGGTTCAGCAGATAGGTCAGTAGCAGTGCGTCGTAATTTGCACCCTCGAGAGCAATGCCTGAAGCAAGCAGTTGACGCGCCAAGTCTTTGGCTTTGAAAACCGACTTGACGCAGGTTGGGTCTGCCAGCCAAGCGCCCAATGATTCTTGAACCTCTTTGGTCGAGGACGGTGCCCAAATCTTTCGTAGAGTGTCGGTTGCAAAACCAACCGAGACCACGCTGTTTTCAACAATCTCAAAACTTAGACCTAGAGTGCCGAGTTGTGTTTTTAGCCAGACCAGTAGTTCGGCCGTGGTGACTATTTCGGACTCAGGCATTGCTACCTCATCAAAAACCACCGGGGTCTTCGGCTCGTCGGCAAAGGCGGCTTCGAAAGCGGCCTTGTCAGCGCCGGTCGCAGTCTTAATGCCACCGGTTTGGCTGCCGCCATTTCCTCGGAGTTTGAGGACGCGCTCCGTTAGGGTCTTGAAGTGAAGCTTGGAAAATACTTCGCGCACGCGATCTTCGTCGACGCTTCCCAGCAGCATGTCTTCGTGGGTCAGCGGCAAGTCAAGATCGCGCACTAGGTGATTTAGTCGACGGTTTCGGACAGCCAGCTCGCGGTGCTCCCGCAGGCTTTCACCCACCTTGCCGGCAATGTCATCCGCAGCATCGAGAACCCCTTGAAGATTGCCGTGCTGCTGCAACCACTTAGCGGCTGTTTTGGGTCCAACTCCAGGAATGCCCGGAAGATTATCGGAGGTCTCGCCAACAAGCGCTGCGAGATCTGGGTACTGCTTTGCGTGAATGCCGTATTTCTCAAGAACGGCAGCATCATCCATGCGAACTAAGTTCATGACGCCCTTCACCGGGTAAAGGATCGTGGTGTTCTCTTGAATGAGCTGAAAAGTGTCGCGGTCGCCAGAAACCACAAACACGTTGAACCCAGCGTCTGCGCCCTGATCGGCGAGGCTTGCCAGGATGTCGTCGGCCTCAAAGTTGTCCCAGGTGATGGTCTTGATGTTCATCGCGGTGAGAGCTTCGCGAAGAAGTTCGGTTTGGCCATTGAACTCCGGTGGTGTCTCGCCACGGGTGCCTTTGTACTCTGGATACTCCTCAGTTCTAAATGAACTGCGCGAAAGATCAAACGCAACCACTAGGTGAGTTGGCTTTTCGTTTTGCAAAATGTTGAGCAGCATCGAGATGAAGCCGTGCACCGCGTTGGTGTGTTGCCCATCTGGAGTTCTAAAATTGTCCGGGCTTAGTGCATAGAAGGCTCTAAAAGCCAGCGAGTGCCCATCGATTAGCAGCAGAGTAGGCTTTGGGTTAGCGTTCATTAGGCAAGCCTACTTTGCCCAGCCGACCATCCGCAGGAGCCCAGAATGACCAAGCGCCCAGAAAAACTAAGCGAAGCCGCAGCAGAACTTATTGAGCTGCGTGGCATCGGCGATTTAGCCGAGAAAATGGGCATCGAAATTCTTGAATTGAGCGCCGAAAGATCGGTGGCAACTATGCCGGTGTTGGGAAACACGCAGCCTCTGGGTGTTCTTCACGGTGGAGCACACGTAGTGCTCGGAGAAACCCTAGGCAGTTTCGCGGCTAATGTTTGGGCTCACCCAAACTCAGTTGCCATGGGGATTGAAATAAACGCTTCGCACTCGCGTGCCGTCACCGAAGGCGTGGTTACAGCGGTCTGCACCGCGATTTCATTGGGGCGAACTCTGACCACTCACGAAATCGTCGTGTCAGATGAAACTGGCCGCAGGCTATCCACGGTTCGAATCACTAATATTTTGAGGCCTAAAAACTAAGCGGTTTCGCTTGGCTTGTCAGCAGATTTCTCCGCTGGCTTTGAAGAGCCCAGTTGCTCAATAATCGTGTTAGCAACTTCAGCCATCGTCAAACGTCTGTCCATCGATGCCTTTTGAATCCAGCGGAACGCCTCGGGCTCAGAGAGGTTCATCTTCTCGTTGAGTAGACCCTTAGCGCGATCGACGAGCTTGCGTGTCTCGAACCGCTCGTTTAGGTCGCTGATTTCATGCTCCAGCGCATTCAATTGTGCGTGACGGCTGAGAGCAATTTCGATAGCCGGCAATAAGTCATTCGGAGTGAAGGGCTTTACGACGTAAGCCATCGCACCGGCTTCCGAGGCACGGTCAACAAGCTCTTTTTGGCTGAATGCAGTAAGTAGCACAACCGGAATCTTAAGAGCGGCAATCTTTTCGGCCGCGGTGATGCCATCCATGTTGGGCATCTTGATGTCCATGACGATTAGGTCAGGCTTGTGCTCAGTTGCCATTGCAACCGCTTGCTCGCCGTCGCTTGCCTCAGCCACAACGTCGAAACCATGCTCGATAAGAGTTTCAACGATGTCCATGCGAATCAACGATTCGTCCTCGGCAACTACTACTCGACGCTTGGCTACATGTTCAGTCATGGCGACAACTGTATGCCAAACCTCGTCGATTTATTTAAACGAGGGGTCATCAACTAGAATCTATGAGTTATCACTTGCCGAAGTGGCGAAATGGCAGACGCGGAGCACTCAAAATGCTTTTCCGAAAGGAGTGCGGGTTCAAGTCCCGCCTTCGGCACTAGAAAAAAGAGGCCTCTGGCCTCTTTTTTTATGCCTGGCGGTGTTAACAAATCCCTTAAAGAGGCCAACAACTCCCCTAAAAGAAAAAGACCCCCAGGATTTCTCCTAGGGGTCTTTCACACTTGCGACTATTAGCTAGCTGCGAACGTATCCTGGTGCAACTTCATTCATGGCATCGCCAACGCGGTGCACCTTGAGTGAGTTGGTTGATCCTGGGATGCCAGGCGGTGTGCCAGCAACGACCACTACTTCGTCGCCAATCTTTGCCTTGTTTTTCGCCAACAGAATTTCGTCGACCTGGTGCATCATCTGATCGGTGTGCTTAACCTGCGAGACCAAGTAAGTCTGAGCGCCCCACACCAGTGACAGGCGGTTGCGCACGGTTTCGCTCGGGGTGAAAGCAAGAGTTGGTACGGCTGAGCGCAATCGAGCCACACGGCGCAACGAGTCGCCTGATTCGGTGAACACGCAAACATACTTAGAGCCCAAAAGCTCAGCGATTTCAACGGCAGCCAATGAAACCGCACCCGAGTGGGTGTGTGGGCGGGTGCCGAGTGAAGGGATTCGGTCTAGACCGTTATCTTCGGTTGACTCGATGATCTTGGCCATTGCCTCGACGGTCTCGACGGGCCACTTGCCAACTGAAGTTTCGCCTGAGAGCATTACGGCGTCGGCGCCATCCAAGATGGCGTTTGCGACGTCAGAAGCTTCTGCGCGAGTTGGGCGTGGGTTGTCAATCATGGTCTCAAGCATCTGAGTGGCTACGATTACTGGCTTCGCCCAACGACGAGCCAACTCGACGGCGCGCTTTTGAACTAGCGGGACCTGCTCGAACGGAAGCTCAACGCCGAGGTCGCCACGGGCAACCATGATGCCGTCAAAGGCATCGATGATCTCTTCGAGGGCGGCAACTGCCTGTGGCTTTTCGATCTTGGCGATTACCGGAAGGAACTTGCCCTCTTCGGTCATGATTTCGTGAACGCGAACGATGTCGCTGGCGTTGCGAACGAATGAGAGAGCAATCATGTCGGCACCTAGGCGAATCGCCCAGCGCAGGTCAGCTTCGTCTTTTTCAGACAAGGCAGGAACATTGACTGCAACGCCTGGAAGGTTAATTCCCTTGTTGTTCGAAACCGGGCCAGGAACCTCAACGACGGTAGTCACTGTGGTTGCCGAGACTTCAGTTGCCTTGAGGGTTACTTTTCCGTCGTCGATAAGAAGTAGGTCGCCTGGCTTCACGTCTAAAGGAAGACCCTTGAATGTGGTGCCACAAATGTTTACGTCGCCAAGGATGTCCTCGATGGTGATTTTGAAGGTGGCGCCCTTTTCAAGCATTACTGGGCCATCGGCGAATCGGCCTAAGCGAATCTTCGGACCCTGAAGGTCAACAAAGATTCCGACAGCCTTGTTTAGGTCACCCGCCGCCTTACGCACGGTGTGATAGATCTCTTCGTGCACTTCATAGCTGCCGTGGCTGAGGTTCATTCGAGCGACGTCAACACCGGCTTCGATAATGGCACGGATTTGCTCGTAGCTTGAAGTTGCGGGCCCAAGGGTTGCAACAATCTTTGCGCGTCTCATTTGTTCCTTATTTGGTTAGTGTTTCACGGTGTAAACACCGCAAAAATGATGGGTCTAGCTGTATACGGAAATTGGTTGATCGGTTGGCTTTACTGGCTTTGGGAGTGCTGTGTGGCCTTCGAGATGCTCATCGATGGCTGCCGCAGCTGAACGACCTTCGGCAATTGCCCAAACAATCAGGCTTTGACCGCGTCCGGCGTCTCCAGCAACAAATACGCCGTCGGCGTTTGTTGCCCAGTTCTTGTCGCGAACGAGATTTCCGCGACCATCAATCTCGGTGCTGGATTGCTCGACAATGAGCTCCCCCTCGAGACCAACAAAACCAAGTGACAGTAGAACCAAATCTGCAGGGATGATCTGCTCGGTGCCCTCTTTGGGCACACGCTTTCCGTTTACGAACTCGGTCTCGGCAACTTTAACGCCGGTGACTTTGCCGTTCTCTCCAACGAATTCAACGGTGGACGCCAAGTAACTGCGTTCTCCAAATTCTTCGTGGGCGCTAGCAACTTCAAATAAGTTAGGCATCAGAGGCCAAGGTTGACTCTCTGGGCGTTCGACTGGCGGCTGCTTTCCGATCGCCAAAGTGGTCACTGAGATTGCACCCTGACGAGTTGCGGTTCCGAGGCAGTCGGCACCGGTGTCGCCACCGCCCAAAATCACTACGTTCAAGCCGTCTGCATGAATTTGGTCTTCAATGCTCTCGCCGGCAACAACCCGGTTTCCCTGAACCAGGAATTCCATGGCAAAGTGCACTCCCGAGAGTTCGCGCCCAGGCACTTCAAGATCACGAGGTTTGGTTGAACCCGTGGCCACTAGAACTGCGTCGAAGCGTGAACGAAGGTCTTCCCAAGTGATGTCGACACCGATGTTGACTCCGACACGAAAGCGAGTTCCCTCGGCTTCCATCTGTGCGATGCGCTTGTCGATGTGAACTTTTTCCATTTTGAAATCTGGGATTCCGTAGCGCAGAAGACCACCGATGCGGTCGTCGCGTTCGAACACTGCAACAGTGTGACCGGCTCGCGTCAGTTGCTGTGCAGCAGCCAAGCCGGCTGGGCCGGAACCCACAACGGCTACTGTTTTGCCGGTGAGTCGATCTGGAGCGTGAGGAACCACCCAGTCGCTTTCGAAGGCCTTGTCAATGATCGAAACTTCGATCTCTTTGATAGTCACTGCCGGCTGGTTGATTCCTAGTACACACGAGCTCTCGCAAGGTGCTGGGCATAGTCGACCGGTGAATTCAGGGAAGTTATTGGTCGCGTGTAGACGCTCAATCGAGTTCTTACCTTCGCCGCGCCAAGTTAGGTCGTTCCACTCTGGAATCAGGTTGCCCAGCGGGCAGCCGTGGTGACAGAAAGCAACGCCGCAGTCCATACAGCGACCGGCTTGACGGGCAATTACCGCTGGGTCACGTTGTTCATAGACTTCTTTCCAGTCCATGATGCGCACCGCTACGGGTCTGCGCTTAGCAGTCTCTCGCTCGGTGGTTTTCAAGAATCCACGTGGATCAGCCATTGGTGACCTCCAGAATTTCTTTCCAGATCGCTTCGCTGTCTGGGTCGATGCCGTTGTCAAGCGCCTTGGCGCGAATAGATAGAACGCTTGCGTAGTCGCGAGGCAAAATCCTTGAGAAGTTGCCTTGCTCGATGTCGAAGTTGGCAATCAAACGGGCCGCCAGTTCTGACCCGGTCTCATCGCTGTGCAACTGCAAAAGTTTTTTGAGCTTCTCGATGTCAAGCGCTTCAAGATCACCAATGTGCAATTCTCCAGCGGCCAAAGCCTCGTGGTTCATGCGATCGCCGCGAAGTTTGTAAACATAGGCAACTCCACCAGACATTCCGGCACCGATGTTGCGTCCGGTAGCTCCGAGAATTACTGCGGTTCCGTCGGTCATGTATTCGAGTGCGTGGTCTCCACAGCCCTCAACTACCGCCTCAACGCCTGAGTTGCGAACCAAGAAGCGTTCGCCAACGATGCCACGAAGCAGCATCGTGCCGCTGGTTGCGCCGTAACCGATAACGTTTCCGGCGATGATGTTCTGTTCCGCTGCAAAGGTGCTTGCCCGGTTTGGTTTGACCACAATCATGCCGCCCGAAAGACCCTTGCCAACGTAGTCGTTGGAGTCTCCCTCGAGGGTGAGCTTGATGCCCTGTGGAACGAACGCTCCAAATGATTGTCCCGCTGAACCGTTCAAGTGGATGTCGATAGTTCCAACTGGCAGGGCTTCGGCGCCAAATTTCTTGGTGAGCTCGTTACCGAGCATGGTTCCGACCGCTTGGTCCACGTTGGTGATATCTAGGTCAATACGCACCGATTCACCGCTTGAAAGAGCTGGCTGTGCGGCGGCAATTAGTTTGTGGTCAAAGTGCTTCTCAAGTTCGTGGTCTTGAAAAGTGCTTCGGCGACGAGATGCTCCGGCTGCAACAGCTGGGCTGGCCAGAATTGGGCTGAGGTTCAGGCCGTCTGCCTTCCAGTGCTGAATTGCGCGGTTGACGTCAATCATTTCGCTGTGACCGATTGCTTCATCGAGGGTTCTGAAACCCAGAGCCGCCAAGTACTCGCGAACCTCTTCGGCCAAGAACTCAAAGAAGTTCACAACAAACTCAGGCTTGCCGGTAAAGCGCTCTCTCAGAACCGGGTTCTGAGTGGCCACACCAACTGGGCAGGTGTCAAGGTGGCAAACGCGCATCAAGATGCAACCTTCAACCACCAGTGGCGCAGTCGCAAAACCATATTCCTCAGCACCGAGAAGGGCAGCGATGATGATGTCGCGGCCAGTCTTCATCTGACCATCAACTTGAACCGAAACGCGGTCGCGCAGCCCGTTCAGCATCAAAGTCTGTTGGGTTTCGGCTAGGCCCAACTCCCAAGGTGTGCCGGCGTGCTTCAAAGAGTTGAGCGGGCTTGCGCCAGTTCCACCATCGTGACCCGAAACAAGAATCACATCGGCCTTGGCCTTTGCAACGCCGGCGGCAACTGTGCCGATGCCAACCTGCGAGACCAACTTCACGTGAACGCGTGCCTCACGGTTCGCACGCTTTACGTCGAAAATCAGTTGCTTGAGGTCTTCAATCGAGTAAATGTCGTGGTGAGGTGGTGGTGAAATCAGACCAACGCCTGGCGTCGAGTGACGGATCTTGGCGATCCACGGGTAAACCTTGTTTGGTGGCAACTGGCCACCTTCACCTGGCTTGGCACCCTGGGCCATCTTGATTTGAATGTCATCGGCGTTGGTGAGATACATGCTGGTAACGCCAAAGCGACCAGATGCAACCTGCTTAATTGCCGAACGACGTTTCGGGTCGAGAAGGCGATCAACGGCCTCGCCGCCCTCACCGGTGTTCGACTTGGCGCCGATTGAGTTCATTGCAATGGCAAGTGTTTCGTGGGCCTCAGGTGAAATAGAGCCGTAGGACATCGCACCGGTGGAGAATCGCTTGACGATGTCAGAGATTGGCTCAACTTCATCGATGGACACAGCCGGGCGAACACCTTCGCGCAGAGTAAACATGCCACGAAGAGTCATCAGGTTTTCGGCCTGGTCGTCAACGAGCTTGGTGTATTCACGGAAGATGTCGTAGCGCTTAGTTCTTGTGGAGTGCTGAAGCTTGAAAACTGTTTCAGGGTTGAAAAGGTGCGGAGGACCTTCGCGGCGCCATTGATATTCGCCACCGGTCTCGAGGTTCTCGTGAACGTTGGTGGCGCGCTCTACTGGGTAGGCACGGGTGTGCCGGAGGTTATTCTCCTCGTGGATTACTTCAAGGCCGATGCCACCGAGTTGGCTGGTGGTTCCGGTGAAATAGGTGTCGACAAACTCTTGGCTTAGGCCAATCGCCTCAAAACACTGTGCTCCGGAGTATGAAGAAACGGTCGAGATTCCCATCTTCGACATGATCTTTAGAACACCCTTGCCGAGACCCTTGATCATGTTCTTTTGAGCCTGCTCGACGGTGAGGCCAACAATCTGACCCGACTTAACCATGAGCTCAACAGATTCGAGAGCCAAGTATGGGTTGACAGCTGCAACGCCGTAGCCAATCAGTGCTGCCACGTGGTGAACTTCGCGAACGTCTCCCGCTTCGGCTACTAGGCCAACTCTTGGACGAAGACCCTCACGGATGAGGTGGTGGTGAACCGCGGAAGTTAGAAGCAGCGAAGGAATCGGTGCGTTTTCGTAACTGCTGTCGCGGTCAGAAAGAATAATGAAAGTTGAACCATTTTCAATCGCTTGAGTGACTTCGTCGAAAATCTCGCGAATGCGTGCAGCTAGACCTTCGTGACCATCGTCAACGCGGTAGGTTCCGCGAACTGTGAAGGCGCTGCCAACACCAGGCATCTCATCGATGTGCTTGATTTTGTCAAGGTCGTCGCTGCTTAGAACTGGGAACCCCAGGATTACTTGCTTGGCGTGCTCAGGAGTGGCTGACAAAAGGTTGCGGTCTGGGCCAATGCCGGTGCTCAACGAAGTGACAACCTCCTCGCGAATTGAATCGAGAGGCGGGTTCGTGACCTGAGCGAACTGCTGAACAAAGTAGTCAAAAAGAACGCGTGGGCGGTCGGAGAGAGCCGCAATCGGGGTGTCTGAGCCCATTGCGCCAAGTGGCTCTGCGCCGGTCTTAGCCATCGGGGCAATAAGAATTCGAAGCTCTTCTTCGGTGTAGCCAAAGGTTCGCTGACGTCGGTTCACCGAGGATGCGGTGTGAGCAATGTGCTCGCGAGGAGGTAGGTCTTCAAGCGCAATTCGGTTGTCGTCTAGCCACTCACCCCATGGTTCAAGAGCGGCAATCTCAGACTTAATTTCTTCGTCTTCGATGATGCGCCCACTTGCAGTGTCGGCCAAGAACATGCGACCAGGCTGAAGGCGGCCCTTGCGAACAATTCGACTTGGGTCAATGTTGGCAACACCGATTTCTGAAGCCAGAACTACAAGGCCGTCGTCGGTGATTATGTAGCGACCTGGTCTCAGACCATTGCGGTCAAGGGTTGCACCAACCAGAGTGCCGTCCGTGAAAATAACTGCGGCTGGGCCGTCCCAGGGCTCCATGAGCATCGAGTGATATTCATAGAAATTCTTGCGGGCTTCATCGATGTCGCTCTGTTTTTCCCAGGCTTCAGGGATCATCATCATCATTGCGTGCGGAAGGCTGCGACCACCCATGTAGAGCAGCTCTAGGACCTCGTCGAATGAGGCAGAGTCTGATGCGCCGGCAGTGAGAATTGGAGAAATCTGACCGATGTCACCAAGCACTTCAGCGACCAGTTGTGACTGTCGAGCCTTCATCCAGTTTCGGTTGCCCTTGACGGTGTTAATTTCACCGTTGTGAGCAATCATTCGGAACGGGTGTGCCAATGGCCAAGATGGGAAAGTGTTGGTTGAGAATCTGGAGTGCACCAAAGCCAAAGTTGATTCGAAGCGAATGTCGCTCAAATCAGGAAAGAACGGCTCTAACTGGAGAGTCGTAACCATGCCCTTGTAGACGATGGTTTTGGACGAAAGCGATGGGTGATAGACACCAAGAGATATTTCGGAGCGCTTGCGGAGTCTGAAAAGGCGTCGCTCAAGAACCATGTCCTCTGCGCCGTCAGCGGCGACGACAAATACTTGACGAATAACCGGCATGGCTTCGCGAGCAAGGTCGCCGAGAACTTCGGGGTTGGTTGGAACTTCTCGCCAACCAAGAACACTCAGTCCTTCGCTTTCTGCAAGATCAGCGAAGTTAGCCTCAATGCTTCTTTGCTCATCAGAGCCCTCTGGAAGGAACACAAGTCCGGCTGCGTAATGCCCAACAGCGGGTAACTCGAAATCAACAACCGCACGCAAGAAAGCATCGGGCATTTGGGTCAGAATTCCGGCGCCATCACCAGTGCCTGCGTCGGAGCCAACCGCACCACGGTGCTCAAGGTTGGTGAGTGCATCAAGTGCTGTGCGAACAATGTCGTGACCAGCTGTGCCGCGAAGGGTAGCCACCATGGCTAGGCCACACGCATCTTTGTCACGCGCAGGATCGTACAAGCCAGTCGCTGCAGGTGCAGTGCTGAATCGTTCGAACGGTGACATAACAGGCATGCAGCACTCCAATCAAGGTTTTTGGGAGGGACTTCTTCGGCCCTAAACAAATTCG
>Ga0075464_10001090_pt1 | contig 12252 bp, 14 predicted proteins | sample DEB19_08_DNA_5_FD_75068 | JGI IMG/M metagenome (GOLD analysis project Ga0075464, IMG submission 75068) | Aqueous microbial communities from the Delaware River and Bay under freshwater to marine salinity gradient to study organic matter... | ecosystem: Environmental > Aquatic > Marine > Coastal ...
CATATACAGAGACAGATAGCAGGGTTGTTGTGACGGCAGCAACGAGAAGATATGAACCAAGATAATCGATGCTGTGCTCGCGCTAAATCTTTGGAATATGAAGAACAGCAGAGGTGATAGCCAGGGCTGCGATTCCAAATGGGATATTGATGTAGAAGATCCAGCGCCATCCGGTAATACCCAAGATGGTTGCATGGTCTGAGAAGAAACCTCCGAGAAGAGGTCCAGCAACTGATGAGAGGCCCCAGACAGCGCCAAAGTAACCCTGGTACCGGCCGCGTTCACGTGGGGGAACGATGTCACCGATGATGACGAAGGTGAGGGCCATTAAGCCACCAGCGCCCACGCCCTGAAGCGCGCGAGTAGCAATGAGTTGGGTCATGTTCTGTGAGGCGCCTGCAAGGAGAGAGCCAATCAAAAATGTGACAATCGCAAATTGGAAGACGATACGTCGGCCGTAGAGGTCGGAAATCTTTCCATAGAGCGGGGTTGAGGCGGTTGATGTCAGTAGGTAAGCGGTCACAACCCAGGTGTAGTGATCGAGACCGTTGAAGTCCTCCACGATGCTCTTGAGGGCGGTGGAGACGATGGTCTGATCAAGAGCTGCCAGGAGCAGCCCCGTCATGAGGCCACCGAGGATGATCATGATTTCGCGATGTGAATGTTCTTTCGCTGATGCATTTGTATTTGAAGAGGTAACGGGCTTCTTTGTTGTATCCATAGGGGTGTAACTTTACTCTGTGAAATCAATAATCGCGGAAGAACTAGTAAAGACTTATGACAAGGGCACTGTCCGTGCGCTCGACAGCCTCAATCTTGATGTTGAAGAGGGCACAGTATTAGGTGTACTTGGCCCTAATGGCGCAGGAAAGACAACGACAGTTCGTATCTTGTCGACATTACTGCGCCCTGATTCAGGACGCGCCACAGTTGCAGGCATTGATGTAATTAAGCACCCAGAGAAAGTCCGTGAGGTAATCGGTTTATCTGGTCAATATGCAGCGGTCGATGAAATTCTCACAGGTTATGACAACCTCGTGATGTTCGGTCAGCTCTATCACTTAGGAAAGAAGAACTCAGTTCTTCGCGCAAATGAATTACTTGAACGTTTTGGACTTACAGATGCTGCAACGCGCCCTATCAAGACTTACTCAGGTGGAATGCGCCGCCGCCTTGATTTAGCAGCATCTCTGATTGTGAAGCCAAAGGTGCTCTTCCTCGATGAGCCAACAACGGGACTTGATCCACGTGGTCGTCAAGATATGTGGGGAGTCATCGAAGATTTAGTTAAAGAGGGCGTCACGCTCTTGCTGACAACTCAATACCTGGAAGAGGCAGATCAACTTGCAGATGAGATTGCCGTGATCGATACCGGCAAAGTGATTGCTCGTGGCACCTCTGATGCGCTCAAGAAGCAGGTCGGTGGCGAGCGTCTCGAGGTTGTGGTGGAGAGCCAGCATGTGGCACGCACACTTGAAATTGTTACTGGTGTCGCTGGAATCAAGCCATCATTTGATGAAGGCATTCGTCAGATTTCAGCGCCGGTATCAACTGGTTCTAAGGCCCTCCTTGATGTTCTTAAATCACTCGATGAAGCCGGAATCCATCCGCTAGATATTGGTCTGAAACGTCCATCACTCGATGATGTATTCCTCTCTCTTACCGGACACTCTGCAGAAGCTAAGGAGGAAGCCAAGTGAGCGCTTTCCGTGACACGTTAATTATTACTCAGCGCCAGTTGCGTTTATTGACTCGCGTACCTGAGGTTCTTATCTTCTCGACTATTCAGCCGGTGATGTTTGTTCTTCTCTTCCGTTATGTCTTTGGTGGCTCTATCGATACCGGACAACCTGGTGGATATGTTCAACTCTTGATGCCGGGAATCTTTGTGCAGACAGTTGCCTTCACCTTGGCAGGTACTGCATCAGGTCTTGCAGAAGATATGAAGAAGGGATTGATTGATCGCTTTAGATCACTTCCAATTTCTCAATCTGCCCTCGTTGTCGGTCGTACGCTCGGTGACTCACTTCTTAACATTGTAGTTCTCGCTGTTATGGGAATCGCAGGATATGCAGTGGGTTGGCGACCAAGCGGTGGAGCAGGAAATGTTGCCCTCGGCTTCCTATTCCTTCTTCTCTTTGGTTATGCGCTCTCGTGGGTGGGAGCGCTCGTCGGACTCTCAGCATCTGATGCTCGTGTAGTTCAGAACGTCAGCTTTATCGTGACCTTTCCACTGACATTCCTATCTAATGCCTTTGCGCCCACTACAGGAATGCCTCGTGCGCTTCAATATTTTGCAGAGTGGAATCCAGTCTCCACAATGGTGGCGGCATGTCGCGAACTCTTCGGTCTTGAGAATGTATTTGGGGCTACAGCGGGATCCTTCCCCAGTGAGCACCCATTAACGACATCCTTGATTTATATCGTCATCATCATGGCGATATTTATTCCTTTGAGTCTTCGCCGCTATCGCAACGCCTCTAATTAATAGCGCGAATAAGAGCGTCAAAGGTAGAGCTAGGAGCGTTCATCATCTCGAAGTGAGATGTGCCAGGTAGGACCTCTAAAGTCACTGCCTTACCGTGCTTTCTCATCGCTTCAACATAGCTCTGCGTCAGATGAAGGGGCACGCGCTCATCTAAATTGCCATGGATAAAGATGGTCTCAGCCTTAATAGGTGGCCTCAGCATGGGATCTAGTTCTGGTCGAAGCTCTGCATCTGTGCCGAGCCATTCAAATACTGCGCTGCGACCTAACTCAAGGCGCTGACTCTCCACCATATCTGTGACCGGCGCTAAACCAATCACTGTGGTGACGGTTGGGAATTTATCGGCGAGAAGAAGAGCTAGGTGACCACCACTGGAGTAGCCGACAAGAATTAACTTCTGATCTTCAAGGGTGGAGAGCGCAAATGCTAAATCGCGCAGCGTTGTCTCCGGATCTCCTGCAACTCTGCGAAATTCTGGGAGCACTACGTTAAATCCAGCCTTCGCTAAGGCAACTGCGAGTGGGCGCATATGTTCGCGGTCAAAGAGGTTTCGCCAATAGCCACCATGGATCAGAACAAGGGTTGGCTTAGTCAGCTGGCTTTCGCCATAGAACTCGAGCACTTGGTCGGGGTCATCACCATATTTAATGAAAGAAGTTGTGACCTCGCGCCCTGCATCCTCCAGAGAGTATGCAGGAAAGGTTGGATGCGATGAAGTCATGAGCCGGGTGCGCTATTACGCGAAGAACTCGGCAGCTTTAATCTCAACCTTTATTTCACGACCATTAGGTGCGGTGTAAGAAACGGTTGAACCGATTTCTGCTCCAAGAACTGCAGCGCCCAGTGGTGACTTCTCTGAATAGACATCAAGATCACCTGATGCAATCTCACGTGAACCGAGCAAGAACTTTGTCTCATCTCCTGCGATAAGTGCTGTAACAACCATGCCGGCACCAACCTTGCCATCAGCACTTGCTGGTGGAGTTCCGATATGGGCATTCTCTAACATCTGCTTGAGTTGGCGGATGCGAGCCTCCATCTTGCCCTGCTCATCACGAGCTGCGTGATAGCCGCCATTTTCTTTTAGATCGCCTTCGGCGCGAGCTGCCTCAATCTTTGCGGTGATCTCTTTACGGCCTTCACCTTCAAGGTGTGCCAACTCAGCAGCGAGACGATCTGCTGCTTCTTGAGTTAACCAAGTTTGTTGTGCGCTCATAACGGAGAAGGATACTAGTAAGCAGGTAAGGGTGCGCTATTCGATATAACAGCTGATTACGCCTGCATTGACCGCATCTGCGCGAGAAGGAATGGTCACAGTTCGCTCAACTGCTCCATCTGAGGCGGGAATTCGGTCTTCGATCTGCCCCACAACCACCTTATAGAAATCACGCGCTGCGATGGAGCAGATTGCAATCTGAGAGGGATCTCGACGGTTGATGATGTAACGAATCTCGGTATTGCGTGGATCTTCATTATTAAAAGAGACAAGTGAGTAGCTAATGCGAGGCTCTGATTGGTGAAGGCCAGCCCAGATAGTCCATGCGCTACCGATGATCAAGAATGAGAGCGCATAAGGCACCCAAGCGCGCTGATTACGAACACCATATCGGTCGTTGTAATTAAAGGGTTCTTGCCCAGAATCGGATTGAGGGTCGGATTGAGAGCCATCTAAAGACATGGGAGGATTCTCTCATGAATAAAGATGTTGATATGGGTATCGCTGGCTCACTGACAATGATTGTTCTTGTCAGCGCCACCGCACTTCTCTTGCGTAGCTTCTATAAGCGATATAACCGTCTCAATAAGTCTGAGGATCAGAGCGAAAATTAAGAAGTTCGCCGCCGCACTAGTTGTCATTTCGCTAGCGGCAATATTTGTAAGCCTCGGACTCTGGCAACTCGATCGAGCGCAAGAGCTCTCTGCCTCTGAGAAGACTCCACCGATTCAAGATCAACGTATTTATAATCTCACCGAACTAACATCTGCAGAGGGCTCACTTCCCGTGGAGGCCTTCACAAAGAGCGTTGCAACATCCGGTAATTACATCGCTACCTATAAGGCGCCAAATCAAAAAACATCAGATGGAACAGTTGCCGATTGGGAGGTTGCCCTGCTGCAGGTAGATACCAACTCGGCAATCCTTGTGGTGCGTGGGCTGTGGAGTGAGCGGTTAATGGAGCCGACCGTTGCGATGTCGAATAAGGTGGAGATCACCGGAGAGATCTTGCCAAGCCAATTTGAAGACCGCGCTGCAAATACATCGTCACAGATTTCACGAGTCGATAGCAGCCTGCTCACCGCAGCGATTGATCTCCAACTCTTCGACGGCTTTATCGCTGTGACCTCAGAGGCCCTGCGCACAGGAGAGATCACCCGTACTCGCATCGATATCTCGCTGCCGGCAGCAAACGTCCCTGGCTATTACTGGCAACACATCTCTTATGTGGTCGTCTGGTGGTTCATGGCAGCCCTGGTTCTATGGGCTCCTTTCTATAAGCGTCGCGAAGAACCAGAAGCGTCGTAACTAGCTGCGAACTTCGTGACTGGTGAGCCCTTCGCCAGTTAGAGTTGGGCTATGAAAAACTCTTTCTCGGCTTCAGCGCTCGCACGCTTTCGCATCATGGCTATCGTCTGTGGCGTGAACCTCGTTCTTCTCGTCATTTATATGATTGCCAAGTACGCCTTCAACGCCTTTGATGAGAGCAATCCATTTATCTTTATTCCAATCGCCCACGGCTACTTCTATATCGTCTATATCCTCACCGTTCTTCAGCTGGCAGTTCAGAAGAGGATGTCATTTGGCCTCATCCTGGCCTTGGTGGCAGCGGGCACAGTTCCAGTAGCGTCCTTTGTAGCTGAGCGGAAAATTGTTCAGAAGTATTCGTAACCAGATTAAATCGCTGCTCTACCCCTTCTATGAGTGGCGGATAATCAAGGATCTCGACTTCACCAAGACCCCACGCCATGTTGGCGTGACCCTAGATGGCAACCGCCGCTGGGCGAAGCAGAACCCTGACCCCACCGATCCCTTTGGCCATAAGCGCGGGGCGGGAAAGATTGTGGATCTATTGGGCTGGTGTGAAGAGACCCAGGTTGAGGTTGTGACCTTATGGATGCTCTCCACCGATAACTTCAAGCGAAGCCCGGAAGAGGTTTCAACCCTCATCGATGTCATCAGTGAGATCGTCGATGACCTGGCAGCACGCAAGCGCTGGAGCATCAAAGCGGTAGGTGCCCTCGATGTCTTACCCGAGGCGCTGGCGACAAAGCTCTCTACTCTGCCCGGTTGTGCTGAAAGCAAGTTGCAGGTCAATGTCGCCGTTGGTTATGGCGGAAGACGAGAGATTGTCGATGCGGTCAAGGGTTACTTGTCCGATCAAGGCGAGGCCGGTCTCTCTTTGGAAGAAGCTGCAATTGCTCTCGATGCTGATGCCATCTCTCGCCACCTCTACACCGCAGGACAGCCAGATCCAGATCTCTTGATCCGCACCTCAGGCGAACAACGCCTCGGTGGATTCCTGCTCTGGCAGTCAGCGCTCTCTGAGTTCTACTTCTGCGAGGCCTACTGGCCAGATTTTCGTCGCGTTGATTTCCTCCGCGCTCTTCGCGATTACTCGCACCGCCACCGTCGACTAGGTAAGTAGTCGGCGCCAGGCTTTAAGTTAACTCTTGGTGACAAATTAAATTCAGATGGCGTGTTGAACGCCAACCATGAGGCCAATCTCTTATCGTTTCTTTCACAATTACATAACCCTCCGACCTCAGACTGGTTGCCGAATTGACTCCTAAGGAAAAAACTTCGTCATCAAAGAAGACCGTGAAAAGCCCTGCAAATAAAGGGGTTAAGAGTAAGAATCCGGCAGTAGTTCAAGCAGGTAAGGGTAAGAAGAGACCAGGGCGCAGAACCTATGTCCTCGACACCTCCGTCCTCCTGGCAGATCCAGGGGCAATCTTCCGATTTGAAGAGCATGAGGTTGTTATCCCGATTGTTGTTATCGGTGAGTTAGAGGGAAAGCGAAACCATCCAGAGCTCGGCTTCTTTGCTCGATCTGCGCTTCGCAGCCTCGATGATCTCCGAATTCAACATGGTCGCCTCGATGCCCCGCTTCCGATTACCTCTGAAGGTGGCGAACTCTTCGTCGAGCTCAACCACAGCGATCACTCATCACTACCCGCCTCCTTTATCCGTGAGGCGACCAATGACACCCGCATCTTGGCGGTGGCAAAGAATCTGATGGCAGATGGGAAAGATGTTGTCCTTGTTACCAAGGATCTCCCACTTCGCGTGAAAGCCTCCTCCGTTGGAATTGAGGCGCAGGAGTATCTCGCTGAGCTGGTCTCTGATAGCGGTTGGACTGGAATTCACGATCTCGATGTCGCTCACTCCACCATCGATGAGCTCTACTCATCTGGCTTTTCAGAGCATGAAGAGGCACATGCCCTTCCTGTTCACACCGGAATAGTTCTCCATTCAGAGAAGGGGAGCTCGCTCGCCCGAGTCACAGCAGATAAGAGGTTGCAATTGGTGCGTGGTGATCGAAGCGCCTTTGGACTTCATGGGCGCTCTGCCGAACAGCGCATCGCACTGGATCTACTCTCCGATGAATCTATTGGCATCATCTCCCTCGGCGGTCGCGCCGGAACTGGTAAATCTGCCCTCGCACTCTGCGCCGGACTTGAAGCGGTGATGGAGAAGCGCCACCATAAGAAGGTCGTCATCTTCCGTCCGCTCTATCCAGTCGGCGGACAAGAACTTGGATATCTGCCTGGTAGTGAAGGGGAGAAGATGTCTCCTTGGGCGCAGGCGGTCTTCGACACCTTAGGGGCTCTCGTGAGCCAAGATGTCATCGATGAGATTCTCGCCCGTGGATTGGTGGAGGTTCTGCCGCTGACTCATATCCGTGGCCGCTCACTCCACGACTCCTTTGTCATTGTCGATGAGGCGCAATCTCTCGAGCGGGGAGTTCTGCTTACAGTCCTCTCTCGAATTGGCCAGAACTCGCGAGTGATCCTGACCCACGATGTGGCGCAGCGCGATAACTTGCGGGTCGGTCGCCACGATGGAGTCTTCGCCGTCGTCGAAACCTTGAAGGGCCATCCGCTCTTCGCCCATGTGACGCTGACTCGAAGCGAGCGCTCACCGATTGCCGCCCTTGTCACCGAGATGCTCGAAGGGGCTGGGCTGGAGTAGTAGCTGGAGGGCGCAAAAAGCCTTCTTTAAATCTCACAGTCACAAATCGGACATATAGGACTTTGCCCTATCTGACCAGCACTTTTACTTATCCCCAGCCCGAACAATTCCTGAGAATTTCCGACTCACGCGGGGAAAAATTTGCGACATCCCTTGATGATTGGAACTCTTTAGCCCATCAGCAAGAGCGCACGAGGCGCTCGCTAAGGATCTTGAGGTGAGGGGGTGAGTTACAGCGATGTCACTTTCAACAGTAGTCACACGAAAGCGCGCAACCTGGGCGCTCACTGCATCCTTCCTCATCATCTCTATCGCCCAGCCAACGGCTCAAGGTCTCGACTTCCCAACGACTACTCGCCTCAACCTTCCAGAAGGTCCCGCTGCCAAGATCACCATCACTAAAGATGCCGACCTCAATCAGGCCGTGAGCGCTCCCATCTCTGAGATGGCGATGGTGGCCGCGATGGCTCGTCAGGTTGAGCTAGCTCGTAAGTCGACCGGTGCAAAGTATGTTGCCCGCACCATCATGCTCGCTGAGTACTCATGGGGCGATGATCAATACAGCTGCCTCAATCGCCTCTGGACTAAAGAGAGCCATTGGAATTACAAGGCTCATAACTCTCGCTCTGGAGCACATGGAATTCCACAGGCCCTTCCTGCATCCAAGATGGATGTCGTTGGAACCGATTGGCGCACAAATCCAGTCACACAGATTCGTTGGGGACTTCGCTATATCGAGAGCCGTTACTCAACTCCATGCAAGGCTTGGGCAAAGTTCAAGCGCTCCAAGTATTACTAAACCGGGTATTACTCAACCGGCTTCTTGCCGATTGATAGCGGGCGCATAGTCTCGGCAAAGAAATCATTTCCCTTGTCATCGACCACGATAAATGCCGGGAAGTCGACCACATCAATCTTCCAGACCGCTTCCATTCCAAGATCTTCAAAGTCGAGAACCTCGACCTTCTTAATGCAATCTTGAGCTAGGCGAGCAGCAGGTCCGCCGATGGAGCCGAGATAGAAACCACCATGCGTTTCACAGGCATCGGTAACAGCCTTGGAGCGATTGCCCTTTGCCAACATCACAAATGAACCACCATGTGCTTGGAAGTAATCGACGTAGGAATCCATGCGGCCGGCAGTTGTTGGACCAAATGAGCCAGATGCATAACCTTCCGGAGTCTTTGCAGGTCCTGCGTAATAGACGGCATGGTTCTTGAGGTAATCAGGCATTGGCTTGCCTTCATCCAACATCGCCTTAATACGTGCATGGGCGATATCGCGGGCAACAACGATTGTGCCAGTCAGTGAGACGCGAGTCTTCACCGGATACTTTGAAAGCTCAGCTCGGATATCTGCCATCGGCTGATTGAGATCAATCTTCACAACGTTATCGTCAAGATGTGAATCTGTTGTCTCCGGCATAAAGTGCACTGGATCTGTCTCAAGTTGCTCAAGGAAGATTCCATCCTTGGTGATCTTCGCCTTAGCTTGGCGGTCAGCAGAGCACGAGACTGCAATTGCGATTGGCAATGAAGCGCCGTGACGTGGAAGGCGAATGACGCGCACATCGTGGCAGAAGTACTTTCCACCAAATTGTGCGCCGATACCTAAGGTGCGAGTGAGCTCAAGTACCTGCTGTTCTAGTTCGAGATCGCGAAAACCGCGACCGGTTGCCGCATCGCCAGATGTTGGCAGGTTATCGAGGTAGTGGGTTGATGCCAGCTTTGAAGTCTTCAGCGTGTGCTCAGCACTCGTTCCACCGATGACGATTGCCAGGTGATACGGAGGGCAAGCAGCTGTTCCTAGCGAACGTAACTTCTCATCGAGCCAATTGATAAATGATGCAGGGTTAAGAACTGCCTTGGTCTCTTGATAGAGATAAGACTTATTGGCGCTACCGCCGCCCTTTGCGATGAAGAGGAAGTTGTACTCATCTTGGTGCTCAGAGTCTGCGTAGATCTCTATCTGTGCTGGCAAGTTGTTGCCAGTGTTCTTCTCTTCCCATGTTGTAACAGGGGCCATCTGTGAATAACGAAGATTGAGCTTTGTATAGGCATCATAAACACCTTGAGCAACAGCGACTTCATCCTTAGAAGTCGTCAAAACATATTGACCCTTCTTACCCATCACAAGTGCAGTACCTGTGTCTTGGCACATCGGTAGAACTCCACCAGCTGCAATATTTGCATTCTTAAGAAGGTCGAGAGCTACGAAGCGATCGTTAGCAGATGCTTCAGGATCCTTCATGATATTTGCTAACTGCTGCAAGTGATCAGGACGAAGGTAATGATTGATGTCGTGGATTGCCACTTCAGTGAGCTTTGCAATCGCCTCAGGTTCTACCTGGAGAAATTCTTTATCCCCGAGCTTTACAACTGATACTCCCTCTTTGCCGATGAATCGGTATTGAGTGGTGTCCTCACCGAGTGGGAGTAGATCTGAATATGAAAAGGTAGGAGACATCTACTTCGCCTCTTTCTTTACCGAGGCTAGTTTTTCCTTTGCACCATCGAGCCACTCTTGGCAGATCTTGGCGAGCTCTTCACCACGCTCCCATAACTTCAGTGACTCTTCTAGTGAGGCACTTCCATCCTCCAGGGATTCAACGATTTCAGCGAGCTCATCGCGCGCTGCTTCATAACTTAACTTCAACCCGGAAGGTTTCTTCTCATCCATGTGCTAAATCTACTCCTGCGCGCTTCTTATACGACTGTGGCGCTGGTCTCGCCCTTGGCGACCTTAATTGCAAGGAGATCACCTGTTTTCAACGCTTTCGGGTCACGGATGACTTCGCCCTTAGCGTTGCGGACAACTGAGTATCCGCGATCTAAGGTGGATTGAGGAGAGAGTGATCGCAGGTGGGCGGTAATTGCCTTGAGCTCTTTCTGCTCTGCGCCGATGGTGGCGGTAAAGCTGCGGCGAGAGCGCTGACGTAAGTCATCGAGCTCTTCACTCAGCATTGTAAGAAATGCTCCGGGGTCTTTCATCACCGGCCGTGATCGAAGCTGTGCGATGAAATTACTCTCAAACTCAACCTTTGAGGTAAGGGCGCGGAAGGCGCGGTCGCGCATCTTTTGAATATTTGTAATCTCTTCTGCAATGTCAGGCACAACGCGCTTTGCGGCATCTGTCGGTGTTGATGCACGATAGTCAGCAACGAGATCGAGTAGCGGTGAATCTTTCTCATGGCCAATGGCACTGACAATCGGAGTCTCACATGATGCAGCCAGGCGAATCAGGGATTCATCGCTGAAGGGGAGGAGATCTTCAAAGGAGCCGCCACCGCGAGTAATGATGATGACATCGACATCGCTATCAGCTTCTAACTCACGAAGAGCGGCAGAGACTTCAACAACAGCAGCAGCTCCCTGCACGGTGACTTCTCGGATCTCAAATTCAACCGCCGGCCAACGACGTCGGGCATTCTCAACTACATCTTTCTCGGCATCGGTATTGCGACCGCAGATAAGACCCACCTTGCGAGGCAAGAGTGGCAGCGCGACCTTTCTATCAATAGAGAAGAGTCCTTCTTCAGCCAATAAAGATTTGAGCGCTTCAAGTCGAGCCAATAATTCACCGACGCCTACTTGGCGTATCTCTTTCGCCGCCATTGAAAGCGTTCCGGATTTTGTATACCAGGATGGCTTTGCATAGATCACTACGCGGGCATTTGCAGGCAGTGGCTTCACCGCCGCAATCACTGATTTATGGCACATCACTGAGAGGCTCATATCTGCACTGGTATCGCGCAGGCGCATGAAGGCCATCATTCCGCTACGTTCATTGAGCTCTGCAATCTCGCCCTCTATCCAGATAGGTCCGAGGCGGTCCACATACTCTTTTATCGCTTCCGTGACCACGCGCACTGGCGCGGGGGATTCACTTGAAGTTTCGAACATGGGGCAAGGCTAATAGACTGCAGCCATGACCAAGAGAGTTTTGATCGCTGCGCCGCGTGGATATTGTGCTGGCGTTGACCGCGCAATCGTTACCGTTGAAAAGGCGCTCGAACTCTATGGCGCACCTCTCTATGTTCGCAAAGAGATTGTCCATAACAAGCACGTTGTTTCAACTCTTGAAGCTCGAGGTGCAATTTTCGTAAATGAAACCGATGAAGTTCCAGAAGGCAAAACAGTAATTTTCTCGGCGCACGGAGTATCTCCTGCGGTTCACGAACAAGCAGCCTCACGCAGTCTAAAAACAATTGATGCAACATGTCCGCTTGTGACAAAGGTTCACCATGAAGCAAAACGATTTGCGGCAGAAGATGCTGAAATTTTATTAATTGGCCACCACGGCCACGAAGAAGTAGAAGGAACTGCTGGCGAAGCTGTTGGAAAAGTTCAGATTGTTGATGGATTAGAAGGCGCCCGAACTGTTGTCCCAACTCCTGGGAAAAAACTTGTCTGGTTGTCACAAACAACCCTGAGTGTTGATGAAACATTAGAAACTGTAAAGATTCTAAAAGAACGTTTTCCAGAAATTTCAGATCCACCAAGTGATGACATCTGTTACGCCACTCAAAACCGCCAAGAAGCAATCAAAGTAATTGCTCCACAAACTGATTTGG
>Ga0075464_10001091_pt1 | contig 12244 bp, 11 predicted proteins | sample DEB19_08_DNA_5_FD_75068 | JGI IMG/M metagenome (GOLD analysis project Ga0075464, IMG submission 75068) | Aqueous microbial communities from the Delaware River and Bay under freshwater to marine salinity gradient to study organic matter... | ecosystem: Environmental > Aquatic > Marine > Coastal ...
GCTTGATTATCCTGCTGCGTTTTCGGTGTTTGAGATTACGAATGGGTTTAATCAGCTGCGCGCTGGTCGTGTGGTTTAGTGGCTGACAACATTAATTCTGGCGAGCAGATGCCGGTTGTTCCGGCGATGCCGAAGCCGCCTGATGCTCGTATCATTCCGCTTGATCGCCAGGAGCCGTTGACTCATGCTCAGGTTGAGCAGGTCAGGTTCGGGTTGGGGGATACGGGGCCGCTTGCGCAGGCGGTGATGAATGCGAATGTGCCTGCGGTTATGAAGCAGTTGACGATTGGTGCGGTGTCGTGTTTGTCGAGTCGTAAGCCTGCTGATCCGGTTATTGGTCAGATGGTGTTTGAGACGGATACGTTTCAGGTGAAGTTTTGGAATGGGTCGGCGTGGGTGACTCCGGCGAATGCGAGTCCGACTGGTTCGTTGACGCAGTTTGCTGGTTCGGCTGCTCCGTCTGGCTGGTTGTTGTGTGATGGGGCGTCAAAGCTTGTGTCTGATTATCCAGCGTTGTATGCGGTTATTGGTGTGACGTATGGTGGTGTTCTTGGTACGAGTTTTAATTTGCCGGATATGCGCGGTCGAGCGCCGATTGGTTTGGATACGCAAGTTAGCGGATCTTACGCTGACCGTGTTACGTCTACTGGGTCTGGCATTACTGCTACTACTCTTGGTGCTACTGGCGGTAATCAGTTGATTCCAGCACATAGCCATAGTTTTAGTGATTCTTATACATATACAAAAACTGATTATATTAACAATGGTAATCAGTTGGCTAGTGGTGCTTTTTATGGTCGTCTTTCGTTTAGTCAGACTGCTACTAGTATTAGTGGTACTGGTACCGTTGGTGCTGTTAATGCGCCTACAAGTCAGTTTGTTAGTGGTACTTCTTCTGGTTCGGCTAATATGCCACCAGCCATTGTTCTTAACTACATCATCAAGACGTAGGCTCGGATAGGTATACTTTTACGCGATGGCTACGTCCACTCTCTACGCTCCTCAGCGCGTCAACTACAAGCCGACGATGCCCGCATCAAACCCTAATACTGATCCGCGCAAGATCCTTCTCGATACGCTCAAGAAGATGAGCGATAAGAAGACGATGGGGATTCTGGATCAGTCGCCTGCTGCTGTGATGGGTGCTGTGACGAATCCTTCTGATGTGGGTAGTGGGATGAAGGCGAGTCCGCTTATGGGGTTTGCGAATCGTGTTAGGGCGATGGGGGGCTAGTGGCTAATCCGAGTGTTCAGCCAGGGACGACTGTAAGTTCGCCCGTTAAGAAGATGAAGATTCCAAAGCCGTTGTTGAGTGTGGCTGCGCCTAAGCCGAAGACGACTACGACGACGACGTATACGCCTGATGCGGCGTATTGGAATCAGCAGTTTCGTGCTGATCCTCGATTCTTGCAGCAGTATCCTGCGCTTGGCGCTCAGCGCGAGCAGACAAGTGCGAAGTACGGGTATTACATCAATCGGAGTCCTTCGGGGTTGGCGACGTTTAAGGATCCGAAGACTGGCGTGTCGGGTATCGCGCAGGTTGTGGATGCGAATGGGTATCCAGTGTTGGATGCGAAGGGGAATTATCAGTATCGTGATGCGTCGGGTAAGACGTATTCGGCTGCTGGTTTGGAACTTGATATTCGCGCGGTTGAGTCTGGTACTCCTGGGTATCTTGAGGGCGAGCTTGGTTCTGCGACGGCGTTGAGTCAGCGGAAGCAGCAGTCGATTGGGGATATTGCGGCTCGGAGTGGTGCGCGGCTTAGTGGTCAGCGTGCGAGCGAGTCGATTGGCGAGTCGCGTCGTCTGTCGTCCGAGTACAAGAATATCGCGTCGAATGCTGCTCGAGGGTTGGCGGGTATTGGTGCGCAGGAGCAGGGATTGTATGGCTTGGTTTATGGTGATCTTATTAAGAAGCCTGCTGTTGGTAAGGGTGTGACGAAGACGACGACGACGAAGCCGGTGTTGTCTCCGGGTAAGTCGGGGTCGTTTATGAAGCTTGCTGATCGGATTTTGTCGAATCCGCAGCTTACGGATAATCAGAAGATCTTGTTGTTTGGTCGGATCAAGAAGAATTATGCGTTGTCGAATAAGCAGGTGAAGTGGGTTGATTCGTGGATTAAGTCGCGGAAGCCTAAGGCGTAGTTGGTAGACTGGTCTTATGCCTCGCGTTGATCCTAATACTGGTGCGTTTGCTGGTGGCGGCGGGACGGTTCCTGTTCTTAATCCGACCACAATGTCTACGATTAATTATCTTGATCCGAGTAGGTTTCCTGTAACCACTCCGCCGCCTCCCGCTCCCGATGCTTCTGGTGGGGGCGGTGGTGGTGGGTCGTCTAGTGGTGGCAAGGGGAAGGACAAAGATAAGGGGAAGGGCAAGGGTAAGGGCAAGGGGCGCTCTACCTATAATCCGTTTACTGCTCCGTTTAAGACTCCGGCTCAGATCCGAGCTGAGGCTGCTCGACTTGCTGCTCTGAGTGTTGCGTCTGAGCAGTCGTTGCGTCAGCAGCAGGCTAACGAACAGGCTGGTATCCAGGGCGCGACGACGGCATTGACTGGAAACTTGCAGGATATTCAGAATCAGATTACTGCTGGGCTTACGGGTATTGGTGGTTTGTATGGTCGGCTTGCTGGTGCGGGTACGGATGCGGCTGCTGCGGCTGCTGCGGCGGCTGGTGCTTCGCCGCGCTCGTTGAGTCTTCCTGGTGCGTCTCCTGCGGTTGCTTCGCAGTTTGCGAATCTTGCTGCGGTTACGAGTGGTGTTGCTCCGGCTGGTGCTGTGACGGGTACTCGAATTGTTGGTGAGTCGCTTGCGAATTTGACAAAGTCGCTTAATGATCGGGCGAATACGATTAGTGCGAATACGGCGAAGTATTTGTACCAGTTGCAGCAGGATGAGTATCAGCGTGCTGTTGCTCAGGTGACGGCGCAGCAGAATGCTGAGCGTCTTGGTATGCAGGCGGATTACAACCAGGGTCGTTTGGCGTTGTCTTCTGAGTCGAATCAGATTCGTTGGGCAGAGTTGCAGCGGAAGATTGCGAAGGATCAGGCGAGTGGTGTTGCGTCGAGCAAGACGATTTCTACGGTTAAGCGCAGTTTGCTTGGCAGTCCGACGAAGTACACGTGGGATCCGAAGGCTGGTAGTGGTATGTCGGAGTTTAAGGTGACGTGGGATAATGGTACGGCTGGTGGAGAGTCGAAGACGGTTACGGCGAGGACTCGAGAGGAGGCGCTTAGTCTTGCTGGTGTTCCGCCGGGTAACATTAAGAATGGTGAGGGTACGACGTATGGGTATCGGTTTGATTCGATTACGCCGAAGCTTGGTTCTCCGCTTTCGCGTCGTGTGGCTCAGGGGCGGATGGTTGCTGTTTTGACGAGTGCTGGTATGACGAGGCGGCAGGCGATTGCGTGGGTTACGAGCAATGCTGAGTTGCTCGGGTTGAATAGTCTTTCCTAGTGATTGCTCGCTAGAATACTAGTGTGGCTGCGAACAATACTTCCGAAACGATTCTTCGTCCGTTTGCGTCTCGGTCAGAAGCTCAGAGTTTTGTAGCTAAGAGAAGTAGGGCCGCGGCTAAGCGGAAGGCTGCTAATGCTGTTGTTCGTCCGACTGATCGGTTTGGTGGGCTTGGTTTGCCGCATGGGTATATGCCGCCTGATCCTGGAACGCCGGCTGGTGCTGCGGAGCATGAGGCTATTCGCGAGCTTGTGCGGTTGAAGACTGGTCGGGATATTGGCGAGTCGTTTGATCCTACTGAGGAGTTGCGGAGTAGTGGGTTGATCAGGATTCATGGTGGCGCTAAGGGTGGCGTTGGGCGTTTGAAGCAGGAGGATTATGCTTCGGCTACTGATCTGCTTGACGCAATTTCTGGAAAAACGTCTGAGGTTTGGCAAGCATTACAGCCGGGAATGAAAGATGGAAAAGTCAATACTCCTTCTCCCGCCGCTCAGGAGGTTCTTGATTTTGGAGCGTCGGCGCTTGACAAGATTGGTGGTGCTGGTACGGGCATTGTTGATGCGATTGAGGGTGCGAGTGTTCCTGTTCCTAGCATCAATCCTAGTATTTCGCTGGCTCGGCCGGGGGCCTCAACGCTTGGGTTCAAGGTTCGTGATGTGCCGTTGAACATTGATATTCCCTCAGCTGCGGAAATCGAAACTGCTATTGGAAATGCTCGTACGTACAAGCCAATATACGCTGTTGGTGGAAAGTTATATGGTGGCGAGTCTGTTGCCGTTAAGGATCTTGGCAAAGAGTGGACGGATGTTGCTTCTAATCCTGCGTCGCTTGTTCCTGATGCGATGGCTACGGATCTTAGTATGCCGCCAACCAGTGATCTTGGTGTTATTGCCGCCGCTGATTCAGCATCGAAGGGCAATCCGACATGGGCGGTACAGGCAGCTCTTGATCAGCAGGGCTACAGCCCGTTCACCACGGAAGTGCAGAACTTCTTCAAGGCTCGAGCGGCAAAGAACAATTGGGATATGAGTGGATGGGACAGGCTGACTCCTGCCGAGCAGATTTATCGCACGTACCACACGGATAATTTCTGGGCAGAGTTTCAGCGTGGTCTTGCTCGAAACATTGCTGAGACTGGTTCTGTTCCCGTTGGTCTTTACGCGATGCTGAAAGAGATTGGCATTGCGGTTAAGGATCAGGACGCTAAACGGATTGAGAATCTTGCGGCGAACATGATTGCGCCGCTTAAAGTGTATGGCGAGGTTCTCAAGCGTGACGGCTTCTTGGCTGCCGCCAAAGAGATGGCGAAGAATGATCCGCTGATCCTTGTCCAGATCATTGCTGGTGCGACGAAGGCTGCTGGTGTTGCGGCTGGTGCTGCTGCTCGTACTGGTGCTGTTGAGGCGGCGGCTGCGTCGGTTGCGTCTCGTGTTCCTGGTGAGCGCGCAGCTCAGGTTGCGTCGTGGGCTGAGCGTCGTCCTGTTGCTGGGTATGCGGCTACTGGTCGAGTGGTTGAGGGTAAGGGGGCTACGGCGACGACGGTGAGTGAGGTGCCGATTAAGCCGCCGACGCAGTTTGAGTCTCCGCTTCAGATGACGCAGGCCGTGTCTGATTATCCGGCTCGTGTGCGGGCGGCAGAAGATGCTGGTCGTGTTACGTCCGAGGGTGTGCCGTATGAGATTCTGCGTACTGAGCAGACGGTTCCGTTTCTTGTTGGTGTGACGGATAGGAATCTTTTGGGAACTATCTCATTGTCGGCTAAGCGTATGTTCGCTCAGAAGCAGAAGCGTGTTGCTGTTGATGATGCGTCGTTGACGCTTTCTGATCGAGTGTTTAATCTGATTGTTGGCAGTCCGGCTGAGGCGTTTCGCAATCATCTTCAGAGCAAAGCTGCGTCTACGTGGGCGCGTCACTCTGCGAATATCTTGCAGGGTCAGACGGTTGGCATCCAGGATGCGATTGAGCGCGAGCTTCGTACGGCGATGGGTAAGCGCGCTCCTACGTGGTTGGAGAAGGAGCGTGCCGCGTTTGAGTTGATGTGGGCAAAGATCAATACGGGTGGCGAGCCGGTTACTCCTGGGTGGGTTGTGGATCAGTTTGATGCGATTGCTCAGCATATTCGCGACACGGAGTTGAAGCGTGATCCTGAAAGCAAGGTGGCGCTTGCTGGTGTGAAGAAGATGGAAGCTCAGGCGAAGATGTATCGCCTTGTGGATGAGACACTTCTTGGGCCTGATCAGGCGGCGCATGATGCGGTGGTGGCGCATATGCGCGAGTATATGCAGCCGTATGCGGATAACGTGAATCGAATTATCGCTGAGGCGCTTGGTGTGAGTGTGGAGGATTTGAAACGCCAAGACTATATTCGCTTGTTCTCTCAATATCAGGGGAAAGAGAAGGGTATTAGTCATTGGTTTGATCCGACGTTTGAGCCTGCTGTTCGAGCGTTGAGGGAGGCTCGTGTTGCGCCGCGTAAGCGTTTGATCAAGGCGCAGAAGCGCGCGGCTGCTCTTGCTCGCCGGTTTGATGAGAATGCGCGCGAGACTGGGTGGGGTACGTATGGTATTGCGAAGAGTCGGCGCGTGTTTGCGCAGACTCGTCGAGAGTTGATTCTTGAGTTGCGTCGAGCTGAGCGTGCTGCGCTTGAGGTTGATTTGCCCGAGTTGGCTGATGCGTATCGTTCTGCGCGTGAGACGATTGTGCTTGGTCGTCGTGGTTCTGCTGAGCGTGTTGCGGCGTATGATCAGGCGGTTGCTGATATTGCTGCTGCTACGCCTGAGAGCATTGCTGCGCTTCCTGAGGCGGTGGTGCCGGCTGCTGAGGCGGTGGCTGCGGCTCGAGCGGCTGAGGCTCCGATTGCTGCGCGTCTTGCTGAGGCTCAGGCGAGTAGGGCGGCTGCTCTAGAGGCGGTTGCTCCTGGTCGTAAGGTTGTGAATCAGGCGCATATTGCTCGGGCTGAGCGCGAGTTGGCTGCGGCGAAGAAGGAGTTGGCGCGTGTTGAGAAGAGTCCGAAGCTGACGGGTAGGAGTGTAGAGGCTGCGCGTGCGCGGTTGGAGGCGGCGCAGCAGAGTGTTGATCGGTTGCGCGCGGTTGAGTTCGCGTCTGAGACGGTGTCGATTGTGCAGCGCGATCTTATGGAGGCGCAGAAGACGACGAGTCAGCGTGTTGCGGAGGCGACGAGGATTCTGCGGAGTGGCGAGCCAGTGTTGGATTCGCCGTCGTTCCGTGCTGCGGTTGATGCGGCTGAGGGTATTGCGGGTATTGAGGTGAAGAAGAAGAAGGACTTTGAGCGGTTTACGATGAAACAGGCTCGAGCGGAGACTATTGATGAGTTCATTGCGCGCGTGGAGGCGAGTGATCAGCACGCGTTGATTCATGTGGTGCAGCGCGCCGACATTCAGGTAGTTGGCGAGCTTGGGACGTATGAGGGGCCGCGTCGTCTTGATACGAGCGTTACGTCGAAGATTCGTCCTGGTCGTTTGAAGCCAAGTCAGGGGTATACGTTTGCGCATGGCAATGAGGCGAGTGCGGAGTTGTGGAAGAGTTTGATCTTCGATGTGGCTGAGGCGATCACGGCTGAGAGTTGGCGTGATCGTATGGATCGAATGATTCGCGCTACGTCTCTTCGTGTGGTTATCAATGAGGCGGATCAGGCTGCGGCTCGATCTATTGCTGATCAGCTTATGGCTAGTGGTGCGGCGAAGGATACGAATGAGGCGATGAGTCTCGCGTTGGAGCGCGTGGTTAATGCTAAGGGTGTTGAGATTTCTGCGTACGATTTTAAGGTTGTGAATCCGAAGAGTCCTGGTGCGCGTGTGCCGAGTGAGCGTATTCCGGTTGGTGTTGGTCTTGAGCTTGATCCTGACAGTATTGCTGGTGTGATGTGGCAGGAGTTGAATTCTCGTACGTTGGATTTGAATGCTCCTGGCGAGTATTACTTGATGCCTCGCCAAGTGTATAAGGGTATCCAAGATTCGCTTGCTAGTGAGGCGTTTAGGTTTAAGCCTAGGGGTGCTGGGGCTATCGCGGATAAGGCGTTGCGTAAGTGGCGTGCTGTGACGTTGAACATTCTTCCTCGTACCGCGTTCAACAATATCGTTGGTGGTGCGCTTCTTGCGTTGCAGGCTGGTGTTCATCCCAAGTATATGTGGTATGCGTACAAGGCGCTTAAGGGTGAACTTGATGGTGGTCGTCGGATTCCGTTCCCGCCTGAGTTGCGTCAGCGATGGTTCGACCAGTTGACGAGTGAGATTACCCTTGGTGGCAAGCGTCGTCGTAGCGTTATGGGTATCACAGCGGAGCCGTCGCATCTTGAGGTTGGTGCTGCGGGTATTGCGTGGTGGATGAATGGGATGCGCCGTTTGAATTCGTGGGGCGAGGATATGTCGCGTCTTGCGATCTACTATTCGCAGGCGGTTCCTGCTGCGAAGCGTGAAGTTTCGCGTATCGCTGGTGAGGAGGGGCGTTTCTTTGCTGATGCTCGAGCGTTGAATGATGCGGCGAATGAGCTTCTTGATGCGTGGATCAATGGTGATCCTGGGTGGCGTACGCAGCATGAGGCGTGGTTGCGGAAGTCGTTCCAGTTTGCTGGTGATCTTCATCGTGGTGGCAAGTGGCCGTCAAGGTTGCGTCTTTTGATTCCGTTCCAGCAGTGGTATTCGCATATGTTGAAGTTGACGTTCTGGACGATGCCGATCCATTACCCTGGTCGAGCATTGTTTCTCCAGTTGACGGGTAAGCTCGGGCAGGATTATCAGGATGCGCATGGCATTACGGTGCCGTGGGGCGACGCGTATGTTCCGATTGCGATGGACGAGTTGCAGGTTCTCGGTGTTCCGCAGTGGGTGACGAGATATGTGAGCGCGTCTACGTGGTGGCCGCAGGCAACGGTGTCATCGTTGGGTAATCGTGAAGGCGATATGAATGTGTATAACTGGGTTGAAGGAACGATCAATCCTCAGCTTAAGTTCATCTTTTATGAGGCGACTGCGCTTGTTGCTCTTGGTGCTGGTTCGCCTGCATTGGATCCTTCGGGTGATACGGTGCTTCGCGCGGCGAAGGATGAGTTTGGGAATGATGTGACGCGAGAGGATGCTGCGCAGCTCGGGTGGTATATGGTGGCTCGAGCGCAGGAGCAGTTCCCGTTGTCTGCGACGCTGATCAGCATGGCGAGTCGCCCGTCGACTGCAAGTGCGTTGCATCCGGTTGAGAAAGTCAAGACTGGGCCGCGCATTGCTCCGCCCAGGTCGGACATTGCGTCGATTCTTGAAGACCCGTTTAGGGGCGGGTGGCGCTTCTTGTTGAAGGCGACGACGGGTATGTCGATTGACACGACTCCGGGGCTTGGGCCGATCTATTCGCAGATGCTTCGCGATACGTACGAGCAGGCTCGTCGAGAAGACGAAACGCGAGCTAGGCGCATCCAGCAGGGCTTGTATCAGGTTCACTCAAATCAGCAAGTCGCGCAGTAATCAGTACCCTATGGTTACTACTTATGATCAGTTGTAGCCGTGTTCTGCGGGTTGATGATTCTGTAAACTCTCTTCATCAACCCTTCGTGGCTACGCAGCTTCTGAGGGTGCACCCCCCCCAAACCCCCCCCACAGTATCATGCCTCCTCTGAATCTGTCAATCGGAGAAGACCAGGCGCTGCGAAGCAACCTGCGGCTTCTCCAGCAGCAGGCGAAGGTGAAGATCCCGGGCATTGATGTTCCAGCGGTTGTTGATCTTCCCGAGCTTAATGCTCCGACGGGACAGGTGGGCAATGCGAGCGCCATCTACAATGCTGGCGACCAGTCGAACGTTCCGATCCCACCAACGTCGAAGATCGGACGAGCTGTCGTCCGAGCGGCTCTCCAGTTTCGCGGCATCCCGTACGTGTGGGGTGGAGAGGATCCGAACACGGGCTTCGACTGCTCGGGCTTGATGCAGTACGTGTTCAACAAGTATGGCGTGGACATTCCTCGAGTGACGTACGATCAGTTCCGCGCTGGAACTCCAGTCCCGACTCGTGCGATGCGTCCAGGCGATCTCGTCTTTTTCCACATGGGACAGCAGGGGCCAGGACACGTTGGAATGTTCATTGGCAATGGCAAGTTCATCCAGGCTCCGCAGACGGGTGACGTGGTGAAGATCAGTGATCTTGATATGTCACACGTCGTTGGCATTCGGAGATTCGGATGAGTGGCGACGACATCAGCGTCATCCTCTACCGCCTCGACCAGATCGAAGCGACACTCTGCATGATCCACGAAGAGGTTCGCGCAACGAACGGGCGCGTCACGAAGCTGGAGATGGAGAATGCAAAGTGGGTTGGCGAGGAGCGCGTAAAGCGCAAGCACGAGATGGTCATGATGAGCGTCGCCAGTGGCGGCATCCTTGCCGCTATCGTCTGGTTTGTTCAGTCGGCAATCTGACGTAGGAATCCAAACGCGCGCGTGGTATCCTACGAGTGCAAACGCCCCCACTAGGAGACTAGTCGTGACTCGCACTCTCATCCTTACGTCGCCGCCGATGCGTGGCGAAGATGTCCTCCGCGCGCAGCGCATCCTCCAGAACCGAGGCTACTTCGTCGGCGCACTCGACGGCGTGTTCGGAGAGGTCACCGCTCGCGCCTGCTCTGAAGCCAAGTGGAAGCTCGGCTACAAGGAGAAGAACGTCAAGCCGTCGTACGGCAAGTACCTCGAAGAGTTCCTCGCTGGCTTCCGCAAGCCAACGCCGGCGATGCGATACCGAGCCGCGCAGCGCAACAAGAAGAAGACGCTTGGCGAGCAGGCCGTCGACATTGCTCGCCAGTACATCGGCGTGAAGGAGGAGCCTGCCGGATCGAACCGTGTGATGTTCAGCGAGTGGTACGGCATCATCGGCCCGTGGTGCGCGATGTTCCAGACGTTCGTTTGGGTCAAGGCTGGGTCGAAGGCGTGGGAGCGCGCCCAGCGATGGGCATACTGTCCGTTCCTGCTCGCTGATGCGCGCTCGCCTGACAATCCGAACGTCACCATCATCAGCCGATCCCAGGTCAAGAGCGGTGATGTCGTCCTCTTCGACTGGAACGATGATGGCACCGCTGATCACGTCGGCCTCTGCACCGGCCCCGTCGATCCGAACGGGAACTTCAGCACCATCGAAGGAAACGTCGATGATGGTGTCGTAGCTGCCAAGGTACGCAACGTCGGTGATGTCATCGGATTCGTCCGAGTCCTCCGATAACCTCACCCGAATCGCTCAACCATTAGGAGGCTAGTATGCGCGTTGCGCGTATCAAGGAACAGTTCAAGACTGGCGACACGTACCGCGTGTGGGCCATAGGAGACACGCACCTCGGCGCAGTCGACACCGACGAAGACCTACTCGTCCAGCACGTCGAGGAGATCAAGAATGATCCGAACGCCAGGATCATCTTCATGGGCGACGTAGGAGACTTGATCGACTGGCGCGACAAGCGATTCCACGCTGGAATGTGGCCCGAGCGTTATGTCGATGCGATGCACGCCGAGGGCGGCATCCCCTCCGAAACGGTCGCTCACGCGCTTGAGATCTTCCAGCCTGTCCGCAAGAAGATTTGGGCGTGGCTCAGCGGCAACCATGAGCGCACGATCCGCAGCAAGTTCGACCGCGAGATCGGCAGCGAGATCGCTGGACAGCTTGGAGTCGAGTACCTCGGCTATGGCGGGTTTGTTCGTGTCGAGTGGAATCGCAAAGGAAGTGGCGCTATCGGAGCTGATCTGATCAGCGTGTTCGACGTGCAGCACGGCTGGCAGGGAGGCCGCACGAGTGGTGCGAAGATCAACCAGTTGGAGAAGATGCTCGGAGAGTCTGACGCTGACATCGTGCTACGCGGACACTCGCACGATAGGGTTGCTCATATCTTTCCCAGTCTTCGCATCAGCCCTACGAAGGTGCGCGAATGGGAGAGAGTCTGTGCGCACACCGGCTCGTACAAGCTGGGTCGCGTCGACACGAACCAGAACGAAGAGTCGCATGATACGTGGGAGGCGACGAAGGGTTTTCGACGCAAGACGGAATCCACAATGGGGCCGCCGATTATTGAGATGACGCTTGGTCAGCATAAGACTGATTCGCGTCGTACGCAGAAGAGTGCCATCAAGTATCGTGTCATCCTATAGTGAGAGGAGGTGAAGAGTGAATCTGAATCCCAAGACCGCCGCTGCCGGAGTTGCGGGGGCAATCACCCTGGTGTGTGTCTTCGTCCTCGGCCAGTTCGGTATCGAGATCCCTGCGGATGTGGCGAGCGCCATCACGGTGATCATCGCGTTTGTCGCTGCCTACATGAAGAGCGCCAATGACTGGTCGCCACGCTGAAGTTCTCGCGAGCATTGCTCGTGATGTGCAGTGGGCTATGGATGCGCTCCACGCGAACGAATCGTTCACGGCGGAGCGCATCCTAGCTCGAGCATGGGAAACGTACGTCGTGTATCGTGAGGGCGAAGAGAAGCGCCTTGACGAGCGCACCAAGAACGCTTAGACTCTGACCAACCAACACGGCTTAGGAGGCCACAGTGGGTAAGGAACTCGTCATTCACGACGACATCGACTCGGACATTCGGCTTGCCAACGCGCTCGCCCAGTCCGGTTTCTACAAGGACATTCGCGACGCGGCTGCTGGAGTCGTGAAGCTCCGCATCGCTCGCGAACTCGTCACCAGATACGACACCATCTACACGGAGGACTTGAACGTCGACGGGCTCGCTCGCGGGCGCCTGTCCAAATCGATCTACGATGCCGGTTGGCGACTCATTCTCCACTGGATCGCGTGCAAGGCTGAAA
>Ga0075464_10001093_pt1 | contig 12242 bp, 18 predicted proteins | sample DEB19_08_DNA_5_FD_75068 | JGI IMG/M metagenome (GOLD analysis project Ga0075464, IMG submission 75068) | Aqueous microbial communities from the Delaware River and Bay under freshwater to marine salinity gradient to study organic matter... | ecosystem: Environmental > Aquatic > Marine > Coastal ...
GTAGGCGCCGTCCTTGGTGGCGGTCATCTGCAACAGCTGGGTCTGCAGCAGGTCGGCGGTGTGGTCTCCGGTCATGACGGCTTCACCTCCGCCTGTTGCGCCGCGGCCATCGCCTCGTCCAAGCTCATCACCCGGTAGCCCCTGTGGATCATTGATGCGGGCGACTCATTGGTGAGCACCAGGGCGCCCAGGCGGGGCGGCATGGGGTAGCCCAGGCACCAGTCGTCAATGACACGGTCGAGACCCAGGGCCTTGACCAGGCGGCTGGTGTGCAGCCCCTTGCCGGCGCCCTGCGGGGCGTACACGATCACGGTTTGTGCCTTGGCCATCACACCCTCGCCAGCTCATGGTCGCGCGTGACGCGGAAGCCCGCCGCGTTGCGGTGGCCGCCGCCGCCGAAGCCTTCGGCGATGGTGGCCACGTCCAGGCCGTCGCCGCGGCTGCGCAGGCTGAACTGGCGGTGGTCGGCGGTATCCCAGTAGACGGCAGCAAAGGGCTCGCCCTGGGCCAGCAGCTCGCCGCCATCGCTGGCCATCGTGAAGGGCAGGCTGGCGCACGGCACGCTGTGCCCGGCGATGGTGATGCGCCGGCGGCAGGTGTCCACCAGCTCGGCCACGTCCTTGCGGTGCTTGCGCTCGATGGCGGCGCCCTGGGCCGTCATGGCCACCAGGTCGTGGGCGTTGGCGGCCATGAGCTTGTCCCAGTTGTCGAAGGTGTAGTCGAGGCTGAAGACGGTGCTCTGGATCTCGCGCGTGTGCGGCAGCTTGAAGCGCCACAGGTCGCGGTCCTCGATGTGGCCCAGCAGCAGCGGGCGGGGCTGGCCGGGGAACAGGTAGTCCCAGGCCAGGGTGGCGCCGCTGCGTTGCAGGTCGGTGTAGGCCACCAGGCCGGGCAGGCCCTGCAGGTCGTGGATGGCGGTCTGGTGGTGGTCGATCAGGGTGACGCTGCGGGCCACCTGCAGCATGTCGGCCACCACGGCGCGCTTGTAGCTGAAGTCGACCAGGTACACGTCGCGGCCGGCCACATCGGGTGCGGCGTAGCCGTAGCGGCCGGGCACAAACTCCGGGTATGGCCGCTGCACCACGGTGCGCTGGTGGTGGTGGTGGAACACCCAGGCGGCGCTGAAGCCGTCCGCGCACTTGGCGTGGTAGATGACCAGGGCTGGCTTGTCGTCAGAAGTGGCCATCGTCGTCTCCGTCGGCGGTGGCGTGGCTGCCCGCTGGCTGGGCGCCTGTTCGGCGCCGGGCTCGGTGTTGGTGGGGTACTCAGTGGTCTGCATGGCTCGCTCCTTCGTCTGACTGATCAATCAGGCCGCTGCCGGCCTCGGTGGTGCCTGGAAACTTCCAGTCGGGGTCGACATACGTCTCCCGCCGACTGGGAGCCTCGGTGGTGGTGGCGCTGCCAGCGGCGGCGCCGTGCTGGGCGATGAACGTGGCGGTGGCGTCCAGCTCTCGGCGGGCGGAGCCCGCCGCACTTCCAGCCCCTTCCACCTCGGCGCAGGCGGCTTGCCACACGCGCTGCATGTCGACGCCCAGCTCGGTGGCCAGATGCCAGGCGGGTGTCTCGTCGTCCATCAACTCGCCGGGGCTGCACTTGACGGTCAGGTCCTCGGCAACCAGCAGGGCCACCAGCAGCTCACCCAGCTCGCGGCCCGAGCAGTTGGCTGTGCGCGCGTCAGAGTCCACTATGGGGATAGCTTCCCAGGCCCCGCGGTCCCAGCCGCGGGCCCTGTAGATCGCCTCGCAGGCCTCGAAGCTCATGTCGCGGAACAGGTCATTGACGATCAGGCGCAGCGCCAGCAGGGGCAGCTCGTCGACCTTTGCGGTGCGGTCCATCAATTCGGCAAACAGCAGGGCGCCAAAGCGTTCTTGCACCCGCACCGCCTCTTGTCGAAGCCGCTGATCTTCAGTCAGTCGCCGCGCCTTCTCGCCCCCCGCCCCCTCCCCCCCGGGGGTCGCCGCGCCAGAAGAAGCAGGCGCACCTGCAGGTACGGTGTCTGGCATGGGCCAATGCACCTTGCCGGTCGGCGCTGGCGCCGGCGCCGAGCTGGCCGCCGGCTTGGCCGGCGCTGCCTTCGTGGTTTGCGAACGCAGCAGCCCGCGGGCCTTCAGCGCCTGCTTGGCGGCCGCGATGGTGACGAGCTCGACCGGCGCGCTCTCAGGCAGGTCCACCACCACGATCTGCTGTGCGAAGCCCTGGCCCAGCACCTCGCGCAGTGCACGCTGGCTGTCGGTCAGGTCAGGGCAGGGCATGTCCAGCCGGTAGTGGCCCACGGGTGTGGCGCCGGCGCTGGGGATGATGGCGCGGGCTGACGAGCCCTGCAGCACGATGCGCCCGGCGTCACGGCAGGCCTGCAGCAGCAGCTGGTGCGCCTCTTCGGCCTTGGCCTGGTAGCAGCGGGCGTCCTGGCACATGTCGCCGCTGGTCACGTCGGCAAACAGGTCGGGCTCGGCGCCGCTGCGCTTGGGGCAGCTGGCGCAGGGGCCGGCCACCTTGTAGGCGGCGGTGATGTCGAAGCGCGCCAGGCTCAGGCGCAGCATGAACTCCTTCTGCAGGAACTCAGCGGCCTGGCGGAAGCTGTAGGCCTCGCCGCCCCAGCCCGCCACGATGCGGGCGGTGGCGCGGGCCTGCTCCTCCTGGCTGGGCATGCGGGCGATGAGCAGGGCCACGCTGGCGTCGATGGTGCCGGCCAGGAACGCATCACGCCCCGCGGCGCACAGGGCGCGCAGCTTGAGGCGCTGGTACACGTAGCTGGGGCTCACGCCCACGGCGGCGGCCAGGGCCTGCACGCTGTCGTAGCCCTGCAGGCCATCGGGCTTGCGCAGCAGGGCGTCGTAGCCGTCAGCCTCTTCCAGCGGGTGCAGGTCCTGGCGCTTGGTGTTCTCGGCCAGGGCCAGCTTTATCAGCTCCTGGTCGCTGCAGTCGCGCACCACGGCGTCCAGCGTGGTCAGGCCGGCGGCGGGGGCAGCGCGCCAGCGGGTCTCGCCCACCACGATCTCGTAAGGCGGGCGGCCGTTGCTGGCGGTGTGCACGGGGTTGGGCCGCACGCGGATGGGCTGGATCTGCGCGTTGATGCGCATGTCGGCCGACATCTCGGCCACCTTGGTGGCGTTCCAGCGCTTGCGCGGGTTCAGCGGGCTGGGGGTGATCAGGCCGATGGGGATGCGCAGCGCGCCTTCGAGCGGCTGCACGGTGGCGCCGGGCTTGAGGGTGGGCTGGGCGTGGTCGGCCGGGGCGGCGGTGTCAGTGGTCATGTGGCGGGGGCCTCTTGGCTGGTGGTGTGCGTCTGCATGGCGAACTGCAGCTCGTGGTAGCGGTCGATGAAGGCCTGGCGCCAGTCCTGCCAGGCCATGCCGTCCTGGCTGCGCAGGTTCAGCCAGTCGGCGGGCTGCACGCCAGCGGTGACGGACCAGGCGGGGCCATCGGGCGGCAGCAGGTCGCGCCGCTCGGTGGCCAGGGCCACCAGGTCAGCGCGCTTGATCTGCGGCCACCAGCTGGCCTGCACCATGCGCAGGCCGAACACAGCATGGAAGTGGTGCTCCCAGCCCGACTCAAAGGCGTGCCAGCCGGGGCCGATGACGGGTTTGGCCGGGCTGGCGATGTCGTTGGTGATGCACTCGTGGGCGTCGTGCAACAGGCCGGCCATCAGCACGCGGGGCAGGTAGCCGTGCTCGCGCTCCAGGATGGCGCTGACCAGCAGCGAGTGCTCGGCCACGCTGATGGGCCGCACGGCGTGGCCGGTGTAGCGGTTGATGCAGGCCAGGCTGTGGGCAATGGTCTCGATGGGCAGCGCGCCGGCACTGCCAACCGGGTCGGCAAAGTCCACCACGCGCCCGTGGGCGGTGAGCATCCAGGTCACAGCGGGCCCCCCCTGTTGGCGCGCGTGCCGGCGGGCTTGCCGACGCGCCAGCCGGCGCGTGCCAGCGGGGCGTACCAGTTGAGGGTGCCGCTGGGCAGGCGCTCACTGGCCAGGCGCTGGTCAGTGCGCAGGCAGGTCAGCACGTAGCGGGTGTCGGCGGTGTCGAGCTGCAGCACCTCGGCCAGCACCAGGGTGCTGGCACCGTGGGGGCGGTGCGCCAGGTACTGCAGGGCGGCCAGGCGGGCGCGGCTGCCCTGGCGGCCGTGTTGCTCGGCCACCGAGTCGCCAGGCAAGTGGGGCTGCTGGTCAAGCTCATGTTGGGCTGGGGCTGGTGTCAGGGGCATGGGGTGGGCTCCAGGGCGGTGGGGGTTGGTCAGTCGTCGCGGTCGCCAGCGGCGGCGCGCTTGCGGTCAAACAGGTCGGGCTGGGGCTTGGCTGGCCGGGTGGGCACAGGTGGGCGGCTGTGGAGTGGGTGGCTGTGGGGTGGGTGCCAGCGGGGTTGCTGCTCAGCCCGCTGGCTGGCCAGGGCCTGGCGCAATGCCTCAGCGCGCACCAGGCCGCGCAGCAGGGGGTGGGCCATGGCCTCGGTGAAGGTGGCAGGCCAGTCGCTGCGGTGGCGGCGCTGCCAGGCGGCCTGCAGCTGGTCGAGCGTGATCTGCAGGCGCTTGCCCATGGCGGCTGGCCGGTGCGTCAGGCCCGCAGGCCCGGGAAGTCCAGGTGCGTGGCCTCGGGCCCACAGGGGCCGTGCGGGCGCCGCGCCTGGTCAACCGGCACGCTGCGGGCAGGTGCGGCCACGGCCGGGCAGCGGCACTGCCGGTCATCTGCCGGGCCTTGGCCGTTGCTGCACAGCTGGCAGGCGCGGTAGGGGAGGGGTGTGAGCAACAGCATGGTCAGTGCCCCCAGGCCTGCAGCACGGTGCGCGCCAGCCACAGCGCGCAGCCGCTGCTGCACACACCGAAGAGCACACCGCACACCAGGCCGTAGCGCCAGCCCTGCGAGTAGGCGTGCCGGAGAGCGAAGTGGCGATCCATGCGGTCAGAAAACGACTCGCCTTGCGGGTGCGCGACGCTCACAGCCACCCCCGGGCGCAGGCGTGCGACAGCAGCAGCGCGGCCGCGATCACGCTGGCGTAGGCGGCGGCCCAGCGCCAGGGGTGGCTGCGCTCGATGTCCCACATGCCCACGTGGGCGGGGTGCTGCTCGGCGTCGTCATCGTGGTCAGCAAAGGCGCCGCGGCTGGCCACCAGGGCCGACAGCAGCAGCAGGGGCAGCAGGCGCAGCACGTTGAGGGCGCACAGCGCGCGGCGGGCGGCGGCGGTCACAGGCTGCGCTCCAGGCTGATGTGCAGGCCGCTGGCGCCGTTGCTGTGGGGCTTGGGCAGGTAGGCCACGCGGGCAGCCCAGGCGCCAGGGCCATCGGCCAGCGGCAGGCGCAGGCTGGGCACCAGCAGGGGCGACACCCGGGCGCGCGGGTAGCCGGTGACGGCGCCGGCGGTGACGGACCAGCGGCCGTCATCGGTTGACCAGGTGTAGCCGACGTAGGTGCTGGGCCGGCCGTGGCTGTTGCGGTAGGCGCCGGCCGTCAGGCCCGAGGGGGCCTGCAGGTAGACGCCGGGCGTGGCGCTTTGCAGGTTGGCGCCGGCCGGGGCGCCAAAGTGCGCGGTGGCCAGGTGCAGGCCCAGGATGAAGGTGGCGGCGGCAGTCATTGCAGCACCACGTTGGCCGGCCTGGTGGCGGCCTTGCACAGCTGCTGGCCGGCGAGCATCAGCGCGGCCAGCTGGGCGTGGGTGATGGTGATGGCCTCTTCGCGGCCGACGTGGATGCTGTACAGCGGGGCGTCGATGCGGGGGTCATCGCCCACCACGATGGTGGCCACGCACAGCGGGTGCGGCGGCTCGGTGACGATCTCCACCGTGACGGGCTGGGGGCGCAGCAGCTCGCGGGTGCGGGCGGCGGCCTGGTGCTGCTGGCGCGCGTGGCCTGCCACCTCGCAGCTCTGCAGCCACCAGTCAGTGGCGGCGGCGTCTACGGCGTAGGTGCTGATCCAGTACGCGGTGTTGCGGTCCAGCGCCTGGTTGTCGAGCACCTGCAGGGTGCCGAAGTCGTCGACCACGGCGCAATAGGTGGTGATCAGCTGGCCTGCGCTTTCAAACACGCCGAGTGACCACATGCCCGCCTCGATGCTGCGCACGGCGTGCCAGCCGCTGCGCAGCACGGGCTGGTCGGTGGCCGGCATGGCCAGGCGGGCCCAGTTGGCGGGCGCGGGGATGGGGATGTCAGGAGCCATGGGGCACCTCGTGTGTAGGGGCGGGCACCCGCGGCCGTGGCACGATGGAAGTTCCACCAACCAACGAACCCACGAAAGGGGTGCCCATGGAACCGAAAGCCTTCACCGACTCACAGCTGCAAGAGGACGCGGCAACTGCTGTCGAAGCACTGGGGCAGCTGCTGCTACCGGCGTTGCAAGACGAAGCCCAGCGCGTTGAGGCGATGCGGTTGCTGACCGCATTGCAATTTCGCCTGGCCGAAGCTGCGTCGCTGATGCGGGCCATTGAAGACTCGCTCAAAGCACTCAAAACGCGCATGGATCAGGCGCGGCTTTGAATCCAGCGCGTCATGGCGCTGTCGAACGCGTCGATATCGTCCTGGCGCGGTACCACTGCGGTCGGTATCCACACACGCATGGTCTTCAGCGCAAAGCGGATCGCGTTGTACCGAATTTGAGGCTGCGCTTGCTTGACGCTTGCAGTGAACACAGCCTGCTCGTCCGGCCATTGAATGCAGTTTCGGCCGCACCAATGCCGATAGGCGCGGTACAGCTGCTCGGCCGTGCACGGGGCAACAGGCAGCGGCAGCTCGTCGTCAAGCCACAGTTGGGCAAATGCGGCCGGTGTTGCATCGTCCGGCTCAGCCTTGATCGGCTGGGCCTTGCCTGACAAGAACACGATGTGCTTGCTGGCCATCCAGGCGGAGAAGGCTTGCACCAGCGCCTGGTCGTGCGGGCTGTTGGCGGGTTGTCCGGCCGCCGCGGTGGTCTCGGGTGTCGTCACGTTGCCTCTGCACCCCCGCCGGACGGCGTTGCCTTGGGGTGTGAGGAAAGTCTAATAACAATCGACAGACTTTGTCAAACCAATTTAGACTTTGCGCTTACTCGTTGATCCTGGAGGCTGAAGATGACTGGAAACGCGACCGCATGGGCGCCCCCGGTTTCCCAGGCGCTGACTGTCTTTCGGCCGGCCTTGTACTGGAAGTGCTGCGCCACGGCCTCGCCAGATAGCCCGGAGGCCAACCGTGCCGCTGCCAGCCGGGCGCCAAGGTGCTTCCGCTCAGGTTCGTCGCTTGTCATGGTGGCAAGCTACAGGTACGGGTGATGGCTGGTCCAATGAAGATGGACACGACAAGTCCAATTACATTAGACTTCGCGCCATGGATCACCACACCCCCGAAGCAGTTGCGTTGCACGCGGTAGCGAAGGTCATGGGTGGGCAGGCCGCAATTGCCCGCGCCCTGAACTACGGCGACCGGCGCAACGTGTGGCCCTGGTTCACGCTGAAGCGCCGCATCCCACCCGATCACTGCCCGGTGCTCGAGCGTGAAACCGGCCGGAAGGGTGCGCCCGTGCACTGCGAGCAATTGCGCCCCGACGTGCCCTGGAAGCGCCTGCCCGACCCCGCCTGGCCCTGGCACCCCGATGGCCGCCCGCTGATCGATTTGACCCGCCCGGTCCCTGTGGCTGTGGCCGACCAGCACCAGCAGGAGACCCTGGATGCCGCCTGACCTCGATCCGAGCACGGCCCGGCTGGTGGCGCAGCTGGCGCGCCAGGCGGGCTGCCATGCCTACCTGGCCTACTGCGCTGCGCGGCTGCACTACCAGCCGCCGGTGCCGCGTGAGCCGCGCGACGAGCTGGCCGAGCTGCAGCGCAGCTTTGTGGCCAGCGTGGGCGCGCTGCAGCAGCAGCTGGCGCAGATCCAGGCGCTGGGCGGGCAGGTGCCGCTGGTGGCCGGGCTGAAGGCGGTGGCGTGATGCCGGCCGGGGTGAATGCCGCTGCGGTGATCGCCGCTGACACCGACACCACCGAGCGGCTGAGCGCCGATGACCAGGCCACGCTGCGCGAGGAGCAGTTCCGCGCCGCAGCGCTGGCCCGGCAGGCACGGCAGGGCGCTGGCCCGCGGCCGGTGCCGGGCGTGTGCGCCAACTGCCGGGCGCAGTGCCTGCCGGCTGCGGTGTTCTGCGATGAGGACTGCCGGGCCGACCATGAGCGGCGCCAGCAGATCCTGCAGCGCCAGGGGCGGGCCCGGTGAGCGGGGGCGATGACCTGCCCCTGAGCCCCGCGGCCCGTGCCGCTGCCGCACGTGCTGCGGTGGCAGCGCAGCGCCTGGCGATGGTGGAGCAGCTGCGCACCACCATGCCGGCGGCGATGGCTGAGCGGGCGCAGTGGCTGCTGTGGAAGTTTGAGCACCGGCCGGACAAGCCCAAGCCGCTGAAGATGCCGTACTGGGCCAATGGCCGGCGGCGGCAGGGCGTACAGGGCGGTGATGAGGACCGCGCCGCACTGGTGCCGCTGGACGTGGTGCTGCAGCGGCTGGCGGCCGGGCAGCAGTGGAGCGGCATCGGCTTCGCCTTCTTGCCGGGTGACGGGCTGATCGGGGTGGACGTCGACCATGCGATCGACCCCGCCACCGGGCAGCCGTCTGAGCTGTGCCGCCTGGTGGTGGACAGCCTGGGCAGCTACACCGAGCTGAGCCCTAGCGGCACGGGCGTGCATGTGATCGTGGCCGGCGAGGTGGAGAAGTTCAAGGACGACCTGATCGGCCTGGAGGTGTATGCCACCAGCCAGTACTTCACCTGCACGGGTCAGCGCTGCTCGGGCGGGGTTTGGCCCGAGACGCCTGCGCAGGTGATGCCGGCCGACCCGCTGGCGCTGGCCTACCTGCGTGAGCTGGTGGACAAGAGCAAGGCGCAGCAGGCGGCAGACAAGGCGGCAGCGGCGCAGGCCGCAGCGCCGCTGCCAACGCCGACACCTGCGCCCAGGCCTGCACCGACACCCGCCCCTGCAGCGGCGGCCGGTGCTGCCCAGCCGGTGGACGACTTCAAGCGGGTGAACGACGTGGCCATGGGCGCGCTGGGCGCCTGGGTGCCGGCGTTGCTGCCCGAGGCGCGGGCCTGGAGCGACGGCTTCCGGGTGACGAGCAAGGACCTGGGGCGCGACCTGCAGGAGGACTTGAGCATCAAGCCGGCCGGCATCAAGGACTTTGGCCTGGCCGACATGGGCGATGCCCGTGGTGGCAAGCGCACGCCGGTGGACCTGGTGCTGGAGTACGGCAGCCGCGTGGGCGTGGCCAAGCCGGCCGAGGCGCTGCGCTGGTTGGCGGGCGTGCTGGGCGTGGTGCTGTCGCGGCCCCAGTTGCGGCGTGTGCCGGCGCCGCATGCGCCACATGGTGATAGCCGTGGCGATGAGCCGATGCAGGACGGCGACCCGAGCCCGGAGCCACCGCCCGACGATGCGCTGGCCGATGCCGGCAGCGCAGCTGGCGCCAGTGTGGCCCCATCCCCTCCTGGGCGGAAAAATCGCGCCCCCGCGCGCGGCAAGGGGAGGGGCGCGGCCGACGATGCTGCCGCTGCGGCTGGCCAGGCGGGCAGTGATGACGATGACGAGGCGGCCCCACCGGCGGGCAGCCGCAAGGGCAAGAAGCTGCCGGGCGAGACCTGGGAGCTGGTGGACGCGCTGTGCGAGCGATTTGCCCTGGTCTACGGCAGTGACACGGCCTGGGACAGGGCCGAGCTGATGCTGATCCGCATCCCGGCGATGCGGCTGGCCTTTCGCAAGACAGCGGTGAACCTGTGGCTTGACCGGCCGGCGCCGCTGCGGCGCATGGTGCGCCCGGCTGACCTGGTGTTTGAGCCGGGCAGCGAGGTACCGCCGCCGCAGATCAACATGTTTGCGGGGCTGGACCTGGAGCCGGTGCCGTGTGACGTGGCTGAGGTGCAGCCGATGCTGGACCTGCTGCGCCACCTGTGCGGCGAGACGCGCATCGAGGGCGTGGCCGACCCGGTGGCCGCAGCCATGCACTGGGTGCTGTGCTGGCAGGCGATACCGGTGCAGCAGGTGGGCACGAAGATGGCCACGGCCTGCGTGTTCCACGGCGCGCAGGGCACGGGCAAGAATCTCTACTGGGACGCCTGGCGCGACCTGTTCGGCCTGTACGGCGTGACGGTGGGCCAGACCGAGCTGGAGGACAAGTACAACGGGTGGATCAGCCGCAAGCTGGCTTGCCTGGGTGACGAGGTGGTGAGCCGCCAGGAGCTGTACCACAACAAGAACCGGCTGAAGCTGGTGGTGACGCAGCAGGAGAAGTTTGCGATCCGGGGCATGTTCCAGGAGACGCGGTGGGAGTCGAACCACGCGAACGTGGTGTTCTTGAGCAACGAGAACACGCCGCTGGTGCTGGAGGACCGCGACCGGCGCTACATGGTGATCTTCACGCCGCTGGAGGCCGAGCCAGGTCTGTACCAGCGGGTGCGCGACTTCCTGGCCGCTGGTGGGCTGGGCAAGTGGCTGCACTACCTGCAGCAGTACGACGTGGGCGACTTCACGGCGCACACCAAGCCGCCTATGACGAAGGCGAAGGAGGCGCTGATCGAGGCCAGCTGGCGCAGCCCGGCACGCTTCGCCTACGAGTGGCTGGAGGGCTTCATCGAGCTGCCGGTGCGGGTGTGCTCGGCCGAGCAGCTGTACAGGGCCTTCCGCCGGTGGTGTGACATGACGGGGGCGAAGTGGCCGCCGGAGCAGTCGGTGTTCACCACCGAGGTGAACCGCTGGGTGCGTGAGCGGGTGAAGCGCGGCGACGATGGCCGGCTGGGTGAGCCGATGCTGGTCTACAAGCAGATCGCGCTGAAGGAGGAGTCGGTCACCCGGCGGCGCACGGTGCGCTGCTTCCTGCCGCGGGGCACGGGGCCGCTGAACGGGGTGTCAGAGGGCGCCTGGGCCTGGGACAGTGTGCGGGCCTTCGAGGATGACCTGCACCGCTTCTGCCGGCGCAGCGGCCAGGCTGAGGACGAGCAATGAGCGGCGCCTGTTGCGGGGCTGTACCGCAGTTGTCCCGGGCTAAGTTGTTGATTTCCCGCGTATTCCGCCTGTCCCGCCCACCTCCGCGTATGCGTGTGAGTATGTCGATTCATCACCGGATTCATCCGCGGCAGTCGGATGCAGATATTCCGTGACGAGAACCCACCGGGACAGGCGGAATACACGGGATATCAAGCACTTACAGCGGGACAGGCGCGGGACATACCCGTAACACGTCTACCTACCTATATCCACACCCCTCATGCATGAGGAAAGGAAGAGTTGATGCGAAAGATTAGAAGCACCAGCAGCAGTGGCGCCGCCCAGTTGGGCGTGGTGGACATGCCGTGTGCAAATCGGGTGGCGCCCGAGGTGGATGCGCTGCTGGTGAACTGGGGCCGCTGGCTGGGCAGCCGCAGCGTGGGCAATACCGGCAGCAGCCTGTGGCGCATGGCGGGCCGTGGCAGCCGCTCAGCGGGCTACAGCATGGCCACGGCGGTCATCGTGCCGATCGACAGGCTGCAGGCGGCCATGGTGGAGGCCACTGTGTGCAACCCGGGCTTCGGGCCGCGCATGCGCTGTCTGCTGCAGGCCCACTATGTGCGGCAGTGGCACCCGCTGCGCACCTGCCGCGAGATGGGCCTGCACCAGGACGCGTACGAGGAATGGGTGTGGCGCGCCTCGGTGTACTTTGCCAACCGCTGGGCGCAGGCACATGGAGATATTCAACAAAACAGTTTTACGGCGGCGTAATCGGTCCATATAATCGCGCCCACAATTTAACCATCCGCCGCATGTCGGTGAGTAGAGCCAGGCAGATGCCGGGCTCTGCTTCGCCCAGATAACTGACACGACGGATCAATCAAGCCCCGAAGGCCTCAAGCCTCGGGGCTTTTTTCATGCCCACAGCTGCTCCCAAGCCCTGCTGCCACCCAGGATGCAAGACCCTGGCGCACGACGGGACCAGCCGCTGCATGGCCCACAAGGTCAAGGCCGACAGCTTCGCGGACAGCCGCCGCGGCAGCCGCCATGAGCGTGGCTACGGCACAGCCTGGGACAAGACCCGCGCCCGCATCCTGAAACGCGATGGTGGTGTCTGCCAGCCCTGCCTGCTGGCCGGTCAGGTTCATCCGGGCAGCGAGGTCGATCACAAGGTGCCCCGCTTCGAGGGCGGCACCGAGGACGACAGCAACCTGCAGACCATCTGCAAGCCGGCCCACCGCGCCAAGACCCAGCTCGAAGCCGCCCGCGCCCGCGGCCTGGCCGCCGGCGCCCCCCAGGGGGGGGCCTCAATCTCTACCGCCACTCCCCTCCGGAC
>Ga0075464_10001094_pt1 | contig 12241 bp, 13 predicted proteins | sample DEB19_08_DNA_5_FD_75068 | JGI IMG/M metagenome (GOLD analysis project Ga0075464, IMG submission 75068) | Aqueous microbial communities from the Delaware River and Bay under freshwater to marine salinity gradient to study organic matter... | ecosystem: Environmental > Aquatic > Marine > Coastal ...
CCAACTGCGCTTGCGTAACTTGGGTGGCATCGTCATCGCCGATTTCATCGACATGACGCGTGAAGACCACCGCGACGCGGTTTTGGGTGAGTTCCGCAAGCAGTTGGCCCGTGACCGTGTGAAAACCATGGTCAGTGGTTTTTCGGCCCTCGGACTCGTCGAAATGACGCGCAAGCGCACCCGCGAATCACTCGCGCACATGCTGTGCGAGGCTTGCCCCGTGTGCGAAGGCAAGGGCAGTGTGAAAACCGCCCGCACCGTGACCTATGACATCTTGCGCGAGATCCTGCGCGAAGCCCGTCAGTTCAACCCCCGCGAGTTTCGCGTGATTGCCTCGTCCCAGGTGATTGACGTGTTGCTCGATGAAGAAAGCCAGCACTTGGCTGGCTTGAGCGACTTCATTGGCAAACCCATCTCTTTGCAAGCAGATGGGTCGATGTCGCAAGAGCAGTACGACATCGTTCTTCTTTGATCAGGCCACCAGCTTGAAGTGTTTGCGGCTGAAGTCCAGTCCAAATGCTTTTTCAAGCTTCATCAACCAACGGTGGCGCTTCTCACGCTTGGTCAGTTTGTAGTCGGGGTCGATGGTGAAGCTCTTTTCCGCCGAGCTTTCCAGCCAAGGCTTGACCAGCTCAGGGTGCGTGCCCGTGAACGGCTGCAACACCTCGCCATCAAACTGGCTATAGCGCACCTGGGGTGCTCCGTGTGACCAGAACTTACTCACTTGGTCGAGCTTCTTTTGCATCGCCTCGTTGCTGCGCACCCAGCCGTAGTGGTAGATGTGCGCGTTGGCCAAGGCCGCTTGCGGGTTGCGGCCTTTTTTGTGGTCAGACGTGATGAGCCAATATTGGCCATCCGGCGCGTAAGAACGAATGGTGTTGCGGATCAAGCGGCACTCACGGCGGTACCACGCAGGGCTATCGGCCACAAACTCAGGCGTGCCGTAGAAGTGGAAGTAGTCAAACACCAAGGCTTCAACGGCGGGGTTGCTGTGGTGCTTGTCCACGCTGGCGCGGATGTTGGCCAGCTCAGCCTCGTGCACCACCTCGTCGCCCTCTAAGTAAAACGCCCAGTCGCCGGTGCAGGCAAATTGCGCGATCATTTTTTGTTGGGCGTAGACAAAGCCGCGGTCAGCCATGCGCTCGTTCCAGATGGTTTCGATCACACGAATCTTGGGGGAACCGATGGCGTGAATGCGGGCCAAGGTGTCGTCGTTGCTTTTGCCGACCACCACCACAAACTCATCTACCAAGGGTAGGAGCGAGCGGATGGAGGCTTCAAACGGGAAGCCCAGCTCCACGCCGTTGCGAATGAAGGTGAAACCGCTGATGGATGCTTCGCTCATAGTGGTGTTGCGTCAGAAAAATGGTTGTCGGTGTTTTGAGCGGCCACTTGGTACAGCGCTGAATAAGCGCCGGCTTGGCTCATGAGTTGGGTGTGTGTGCCGGTCTCGACAATGCTACCGGCTTGCATCACCACAATCACATCCGCGTGCTCGATGGTTGACAAACGGTGGGCGATGACCAACGAGGTGCGGCCTTGCATGAGCACGGTCAAAGCGTCTTTGACGGCTTGCTCAGAGGCGGTGTCCAACGCTGAGGTGGCTTCGTCCAAGATGAGGATGGGCGCGTCTTTGTAGATGGCGCGGGCAATCGCCAATCGTTGGCGTTGGCCGCCAGAGAGCTGAGTGGCGTTGTGGCCGACCAGCGTGTTTTCTTGGTTCGGCAGGCTGCGCACAAAGTCGCCCAAGTTGGCGGCCTCTAAGGCACTCCACACGCGGGCTGTGTCGACGTTCTCACCTAGGGCGATGTTTTGTGCCACCGAGTCGTTGAACATCACCACGTCTTGGCTCACGTACGCCACTTGGGCGCGCAAGCTGGCCAATGACCAGTCTTTGAGAGGCACACCGTCCAGGCGCACTTGGCCTGAGCTGGGGTCTAAGAACCGCGGCAGCAAGTTGGCGAGGGTGGTTTTGCCCGAGCCGGAGGGGCCCACCAGCGCCACGGTTTGACCGGGTTGGATGGTCAGGCTCACAAGGTTGAGCGCGGGTTGGGTGGCGGATGGGTATTGCAGACCCACGTGGTCAAAGCAAATCTCACCTTTGGCGTGCGTGCTGGTGTGTGTGCCTTGCGTTTCGTCGGGGGCGAGGTCGAGCAGGTTCAAGCCGCGCTCCAGCGAGGTCACGCCGCGTGTCAGCGTGCCTGCCACTTCAGACAAGTGTTTGATGGGCGAAATCAGCATCAACATGCCGGTGATGAACGCAGCAAAACTACCCACCGTCACGCCCGGCATGCTGCTGTCTCCGCTGCTTTGCCATAAGGCCACGGTGATCACGCCCGACAAAGCCAAGGCGGCAAGCATTTGAATCAGCGGCGTCATCACCGAGTTGGCAATCACCGCTTTGAGCGCCAACTGGCGCAGCTTTTGGTTGGATTGGCCAAATTTGTGGGTTTGACTGCCTTGCGCGTTGTGCAAACGCACCATGCGGTAGGCGAGCACGTTTTCTTCCACCACATAGGCCAGCTCATCGGTGGCGTCTTGGCTGGCGCGTGTGACTTGGTCCAAGCGTCGTGACAAATGCTTCACCACCCACGCAATCGGCGGGAAGATGGCAAACACAATCAAGGTGAGCTTCCAGTTCAGCACCAGCAAGTAGCCGAGCAGGGCGAGCAGCGTCACCAAGTCTTTCGCAAAGGCGAGCATGGTGGAGACCAACAGGCTTGCGCCGTTGTTGACCTCGTAGACCATGGTGTTGGTCAAGCCACTGGTGTGCTTGTCGGCAAACAACTGTGGGTCAGCGCGCAACAGTTTTTCAAACAAGCGTTGGCGAAGTCGCTCCATCGAGTAGTTGGTGACACGGGCCAAGCAATAAGCCGCGATGAACCCCGCGAAACCACGCACACCAAACAGCAACAGCAAGACGACGGGTATCTTCCATAACGCCAACGTGCCACGGTCAAACCCGCTGTCCAGCAAGGGTTTCATCAGCGCAGGGATGGCGGGCTCGGTGGCCGCGCCCACAAAAATACCCACAATGCCCAGCACCAGCGCGCCTGGGTGGCCCGCAAACCAAGGGGCCACGCGTTTGAGCCTTTGGTACAAAGAGTCAGACGGGGTCGATGGGGCAGTGGTGGTCATAAATTCTTGGAATGAGCGAAAACGCAATACAAGGCATTATCGCCACTCGTTCGCCCCTAAAATCACGCCATTCGTTTGGCAACCCTTCTTACTATGACCCGACACTCTCTGCGCTTCTCACTTGGACTTTTGATTGCTGGTTTGTTGGCCTTGCCAACGTGGGCTCAGTTTCGTGTCGAAGTCTCGGGCGTGGGTTTGACCCAAGTGCCGATTGCCTTTGCCCCCTTGCGCGGCGAAGAGGCATCACCCCAAAAGATTGCCACCATTGTTCAGGCCGATTTGGAGCGCAGCGGGCAGTTCCGCGGCATCACAGCCGGCGCCGTGATCGACGAGACCCAACGCCCAGACATGACCGTCATGCGTCAAAAGGGCGCAGATGCACTGCTGACGGGCAGCATCAGCCGTATGAGTGATGGTCGCTACGACGTTCGCGTGCGTTTGTGGGACACCGTGCGTGGCCAAGACCTAGGCGCTATCAGCTACACCGTGTCCACTGGGGACTTACGACTGGCCTCACACCGCATTGCTGACTTTGTGTACGAAAAACTCACAGGCGACAAAGGCGTGTTCTCCACCCGCATCGCCTACGTGACCAAGTCTGGTACCCGCTTCAACCTGTGGGTGTCCGACTCGGACGGTGAAAACGCCCAGTCAGCCTTGGCCAGCCCAGAGCCCATCATCTCGCCGAGCTGGTCGCCTACGGGGGGGCAATTGGCCTATGTGTCGTTTGAGTCGCGCAAACCTGTGGTGTACGTGCACGATGTGTCTACCGGCAAACGCCGCGTGGTGGCCAACTTCCGTGGCTCCAACAGCGCACCGAGCTGGTCGCCCGATGGTCGCAGCTTGGCGGTGACCTTGAGTCGCGAGGGTGGTTCACAACTGTTTTTGATTGACGCCAACGGCGGCGAGCCTCGTCGCTTGACCCAGTCCGCAGGCATTGACACCGAGCCTGTGTTCTCGCCCGATGGCACGGCGATTTACTTTGTGAGCGACCGTGGCGGTGCACCGCAGATCTACCGTATGCCCGCCTCAGGTGGCCCCGCCAATCGCGTGACCTTCAATGGCACCTACAACATCTCGCCGGCCCTTAGCCCAGATGGACGTTGGTTGACCTACATCTCGCGTGTCGGTGGCGCCTTTAAGTTGCAGGTCATGGATATTTCCAGCGGCAACGTGGCGTCGATCACCGACAGCAACCGTGACGAACGCCCCAGCTTTGCCCCCAACAGCCGCCTCATCGTCTACGCCACCATTCAAGATGGCCGCGAAGCCTTGATGACCACCACCTTAGATGGCCGCATCAAAGCCCGCTTGTCTGGCCAAGGGGGCGATTTGCGCGAACCCAATTGGGGCCCGTTTAGCAAAGCCCTGCCTTAAATCGTTTTCTTCCTTATATAAACTCGTCCTATGAAAAAACTTCTCCTCCTCCTCTCCCTCGCCGCGGTGTTGTCTGGCTGCGCCTCTGGTGTGAAGCTCGATGATGTGCAAGTGGACGACCGCTCAGGCGGCGCTTCCAGCCAAATGGGCGGCAGCAACGGTTTGAATGCGCGCAACCTAGGTGCCATGGAGGGCATCAAGCAAGGCCCCGTCGGCGTGGACCACATCATTTACTTTGACCTCGACAGCTACACCGTCAAAGCCGAGTACCAAAACGTACTCGAAGCCCATGCCCGCTTCCTGCGTGCCGACCGCAACCGTCGTGTCAACCTCGAAGGTCACACCGACGAGCGCGGTGGCAGTGAATACAACTTGGCTTTGGGCCAAAAACGTTCGGAGTCTGTCCGACGCGCCTTGAGCGTCTTGGGCGTGCCTGAAGCCCAAATGGAAGCCGTGAGCTTTGGCAAGGAAAAGCCTGTTGCTCAAGGCTCGGATGAGGCCGCATTTGCTCAAAACCGTCGTGCTGCGTTGAACTACCAATGAAAATAAACACTTCTTTTTCAATCCGTGCTGTCGCTTTGGCCGCAGGCCTGCTGATGGGTGCGTCTGCCAATGCGGCTTTGTTTGAAGACGACGAAGCCCGTCGTGCGATTCTCGATCTGCGCCAACGCGTGGAACGTCAAGGCGAAGAAATTCAGCAGTTTCAGCGCAGCCTGCTCGAACAACAAAACCAGTTCGAAGCCCTGCGCACCGAAACCGCCCGTTTACGCGGTGAAAAAGAAGAGTTGACCCAAGAACTGCGCCGCCAGCAGCAACTGTCTCAAGGCGTCGATGACCGTTTGAAGAAGTTTGAGCCCACTCAGGTCAAAGTCGATGGTGTGGAGTTCGTTGCAGAACCTACAGAAACCAAAGCCTACGAAGATGCCTTGTCCGTCTTTCGCAAAGGTGACTTTGCTGCGGCCAGCACCGCCTTTGGCGACTTCATCAAACGCAACCCCAAGAGCGGCTATGTGCTGCCTTCGTTGTTCTGGGTCGGCAATGCCCAATACGCCAACCGCGACTACAACAACGCCATCAAAAACTTCAACACCTTGCTCAGCAAAGCCCCCAACCACCAGCGCGCCCCAGAATCCATGCTGTCGGTGGCCAACTGCCAGTTGGAGCTGAAAGACATCAAGGCCGCACGCAAGACCTTGGCTGAGGTTGTCAAAACCTACCCCCACACAGAAGCCGCCAGTGCCGCGACTGAGCGCTTGGCGAAGCTGAAGTGAACGAGCTAGTCACGCTCACCAAAGAGGTCCTCGGGGCCTTTTTTTTAGGCGGCCTCCTACTGGGCGGCATCAGCCAGCGCACGCACTTTTGCACCATGGGCGCTGTCTCTGACGTGGTCAATTTGGGCGATTGGACGCGCGCGCGCCAATGGATCTGTGCGATCGGCATCGCCATGATCGGTTTTGCCGCCTTGTCAGACCTTGGCCAGATTGACCCCTCTAAAACCTTGTACGCCAGCACGCGTTTCATGTGGTTGTCCAGCCTCGTGGGCGGCTTGATCTTTGGCTACGGCATGGTCCTCACCTCGGGCTGCGGCAACAAGACCTTGGTCCGCATCGGGGGCGGCAACCTCAAGTCGGTGGTGGTGTTCGTGGTGATGGGCGTCAGTGCCTTTGCCACCCTCAAAGGCATCACCGCTGTGCTGCGCGTCAACACCGTCGACACCCTGTTCGTCGACATGCCCTCGGGTGCCAGCCTCATCGCTTTTGGCGTGCCGGGCTTGGGATACATCTTGGGCGCAGCCTTGCTGTTGTCCGTGTTGTGGCGCAAAGACTTTTGGACCTTTGAGAGCCTCTTGGCAGGCCTCGGCGTGGGCAGCATCATCGTGGCCATGTGGTGGGTCAGCGGACATCTGGGCTTTGTGCCAGAACATCCAGAAACTCTGGATGCCGTGTATCTCGCCACCAGCTCGGGGCGCATCGAAGCGATGAACTTTGTGGCCCCCGTGGCGCACACCCTCGACTGGCTCATGTTCTACAGCGACCAGTCCAAGGTGCTCACCGTCGGTGTGGCTGCGGTGGCTGGCGTCATCACAGGCTCAGCAGCCTCGGCCTTGCAAAGTAAAACCTTTCGCTGGGAGAGCTTTGGCAACCCACGCGACTTAGGCCAGCACCTGTTTGGCAGCGTGCTGATGGGCGTTGGCGGCGTCACAGCCATGGGCTGCACAGTCGGCCAAGGCCTCAGTGGCCTGTCTACTCTGAGCCTCAACTCTTGTCTCGCACTCGCTGCGATCGTGGTGGGCTCGGTCATCTCCTTGCATCACCAAGCCGCGCGCCTAGAGCGCACCACCTGTGCTTGAGCCCACCGTCATTGACCGCCGTTTTGGCGGTCTTGACCGTCTGTACGGCGTCAGCGGGGCCGCGCGCATCCGTGCGGCACATGTGGTGGTCGTGGGGGTAGGCGGCGTTGGCTCTTGGGCTGTCGAAGCCTTGGCCCGAAGCGGTGTAGGGCGCTTGACCCTGATCGACCTCGACAACGTGGCCGAGTCCAACATCAACCGTCAAATTCATGCCCTCGACAACACCGTCGGCATGGCCAAGGTCGAAGCCATGCGTGAACGCATCACCCACATCAACCCCGACTGCGTGGTGACCTGCATCGAAGAGTTCGTCGAGCCCGATAACTGGCCCACCATCTTGCAAGGCATCGACGTCGACGCCGTCATTGACGCGTGCGACCAAGTCAAAGCCAAAACCGCCATGGCCGCTTGGGCTATTCAGCAACGTGTGTTGTTCATCACCGTCGGTGCGGCTGGTGGCAAGCGCTTGGCCCACAAGGTCGACGTGGATGACCTGACCAACACCAGCCACGACCCCTTGCTCGCCAAGCTGCGCTACAACCTGCGCCGTGAACATGGTGCGGCACGCGACGGTAAAAAAATGGGTGTGACCTGTGTGTTTAGCCGCGAAGCTGTCGCACCTCCAGATGCCAGTTGCGCCGTCGAAGGAGATGGCTCTTTGAACTGCCACGGCTACGGCTCGGTGGTCAGCGTGACGGCGACGTTTGGTCAGTGCGCAGCAGGATGGGTATTCGACCAACTTTCTTCACGCTCATTGCCAAAAGCATGAAAAATGCGGTATACTTTTAGGCTTCGCAGGGTACAAGATTAACCTCTTATTCGCTGCGTGATGGGACCATAGCTCAGTTGGTAGAGCAGCGGACTTTTAATCCGTTTGTCGTGGGTTCGACCCCCGCTGGTCCCACCAAAATTTAAAAGCACTTTGTACGAAAGTACAAAGTGCTTTTTCTTTGGTTGTTAAAAACTTTAAGCGTGAGCTGCTGTGCTGCCAGACAAATAGTTGGCGTAGTTCTGGGTCAATTGGTCGTAGGCTTTTGAGGCTTCGGCTACTTTGTTGGCCTTTTGAAGCAGCCAGCCGTAGTTGAACCAGGCGACGTGTTTGCGTTCGTCTTGGCCATGCTTGAGCCACTGGCTGTACATATCAATCGCTTCTTGGTGTTTGCCCGAGACTTGCAGGACTTCTGCGGCTTGGACCAACTCGTCGAGTGTGAAACTGGTTTGGCTTGCGCCTGATGTGCGGTTAATTGACATGTGAAACTCCTGAAAATACCTAGTTGCGAGTGACAATGCAGTTTTCATACCAGCTTTTATTTGACATGTCTCGGACGATCCCATCTCCCGTGTTGTTGGCCTTCTATATAGGGTCGCTGTTGTTCACTGCGTCCTCGCACGGTGCGGAGTTGTCGAGCTTTGATGAGGCTCGCAAGCAATACCAGTCGTACCGCGACCCGACCCGGCTGTCCTATTTGTTTAACCGTTGCGCTGCCTTGCAGCTGAACGTGGCGGCGCTTTTGCAGCGCCAGGGCCAGCCCAAGGGGGCCCAAGATTTTGAGAATTTGGCCCAGCACTACATGGTGCTGTCTGAGGCCAACGAGCGCGAAACCGACAAAAAACGTGGTCTAAAGAGCAAAGACACCATGAAAACGGTCCAACGCAACGTGGGCATCGTGTCTGAGGTCTACAGCAAGCGCCTCAAAGATAACTTCGCCAAGCGCCGCGAGTACATCGTGGGCGACGCCCAGCTTGAGTCCGAGTTGGCTGAATGCAACTTGCCTGAAGTGTTTAAAAAGAAGGCGTTGGCTGAATAAGCCTCGGTTGAAACGCACTTCTTGCGTCTGCATCATATTTGATGCAGAATCGATTCACTTTTAGTGATGCGAGGTTCTATGCGAACAACTGTAACGATCGATGACGCCCTCTACGAGCGGGCGATTGAGGTGGCTGAGCCCATGATGGACAAGGCCGACCTGTTTCGCGAAGCCATCAAAACCTTTGTGCGCGTTCAAGCCGCCAAGCGGCTGGCCGCTTTGGGTGGTGCCATGCCGGATATGCCAGAAGTCACGCGTCAACGAGGCGATGCGCAGGCATGAAGGGTGTTCTCGTTGATACATCGGTCTGGGTTGCCCACTTTCGGCAACGCAACGATGTGTTGGCAAACCTTTTAGACCTTGACTTGGTGATGGTGCACCCACTTATTCTGGGCGAACTAGCCTGTGGTACGCCCCCCAATCGGCTCCAGACCTTGGGCGACTTGGGTAGCTTGCAGCAGGTGCAACAAGCCAGCGTTCGTGAAGTGATCGACTTTATCGAGCGCGAGCGTCTGTTTGGCTTGGGTTGTGGTTTGATTGACCTTCAGCTGTTGGCCTCCACCTTGCTGACGCAGGGGGTTGCGTTATGGTCAATGGACAAGCGTCTATGCACACTGGCTGAACGTTTTGGCGTAATGCATCAGCCCATAACTCATTGATTTAAAGGAATATTTATGCGTCCAACCTCACACACCTTAGCCGCCTTGACTTTGCTGTTGGGCGCCAGCGCTGGGGCGCAAAACATCCCCGACGCGGGCGCATTGATGCGCCAAACAGAGCAAATGCTGCGACAAAACCAGCTCCAGCAAAACACCCAACGCCGCGAGGCTTTGCCGCCCGTGATGGTGTTTGCGGACTCCGCTGTGGTCACGGTCAAGCGGTTTAAATTTGCTGGCAACAAGCTTTTAAGCCAAGACCAGCTGCAAGCAGTCGTGGCGTCGTTTGCCAACCGCCCCTTGAAACCCCACGACCTGCAGCAAATGACCGATGCCGTGTCCGAGGCCTACCGAAAGATCGGCTGGGTGGTCCGCGCCTACATTCCGCGCCAAGACCTGTCGGGGGAGGAGATGACGCTGCAAGTCATCGAGACGATCCCTCCAAGCTCACCACAATAGTCACATTGGTCATTTCTACATAAGAGCAGGGCCTCAGCAGGCCAAATCCCCCTAGAAAAACCGTCAAAAAACGGCGAGGCACGAAATTTGCATTGACTCTACCCTTATGGTAGTTTTAGTTCTCATTTTGTGAAGATCCCCAGATCGCGCGTTCTTGCTGCGGTTACCTTCCTGTGCCTTTTGGCTGGGTCGTTGGAGATCTACGACCCTGTTCTGCCGAAGTTCGCAGGCACGGTGCTGCGCGCGATTGAGGAAAAAACAGAGCTTCCGGTGACCCAGTGGGCCGAGGCCATCACCGGCACAACCATCGCCCAACCCAAGCCCCGTGCGGCTTACGCCCCTGGCACCGTGGGCGCCGCGATGGACAAAATGCTGGCCGACAAAGAGGCGGTAGAGGACGCTCAGGCGCTCATCACCCTCAAAAACATTCACTTCCAAGGCGTCACCATCTTGGGCGACATGGAGCTCAAGGGCTTGGTCGAGCGCTACCTCAACGTGCCCATGAGCTACGAGCAGATGCTCGACATCGGCATGACCGTAGAGACGTATTACCGACAGAACAACTACCTGGCCCGCGTCATCTTGCCCCCGCAGGACCTGACGGACGGGGTGCTGATGGTGGACGTCATCGAGTCCGTGTTCTCCAAAGTCGAGGTCGAGCAAGAGCTGGCCGACTTACCCAACACCCAAGCCCATGTTGAGGCCATCATCTTGGCCCAGCAACCCACGGGCGAGCCTCTGAACACCAAGTCGCTCGACCGCGCGCTGGCCTTGGCCAACGACCTGCCGGGCATGAACGTGCAAGGCTCTTTGCGTCAAGGCAGCGATGCTGGCGAGACGGAGCTATTGCTTAAGTTGTACCAAGGTCGCACCCGTCAGGCTGAGCTCAGCCTCGACAACGGTGGCTCACGCTCCACAGGCGCCCAACGTTTGATGGCCTCCATGACGTGGTTCAACCCCAACGACATCGCCGATCTGTTGAGCCTCGTCGCCGTCCACACCCAAGGCAGCGACTACGCCCGATTGGCCTACAGCATCCCCGTGGGGGTCGACGGTTGGCGCATGGGTGCCAACTTCTCCAGCATGAACTACGAGGTTATCGTGGGCGAGCAGGGCATGGTTGGCGCCGTGGGTCATGCCGTCACCAAGGGGCTGGAGTGGCTCTACCCACTCATTCGTCACGACAACAGCAGCGCCACCGTCAGCCTGACCGCTGACGCGAAGAAGTTCCAGAACACCTCCGCCCAAGGCCTGCTGATGTCTGACTACGAAGCCAAGGTCTTGGCCGCTCAGGTGTCGGGCTTCTACCGCGACCTCAACCCAGGCGGCGGCACGGGCACCTACGCGTTGCAGCTCTCGCACGGCCACATCAACCTAGACGGCTCGTTGAGCCAGCAGACCGACAGCACCACCGTCCAGACGGCCGGCATGTTCGACAAGTTGCGGGTGAACGGGACGTGGCAGCAGTCGCTGTCCACCCAGACCTCGGCGTTTGCTTCGTACACAGGGCAGGTGGCCGACAGGAACCTCGACTCGTCTGAAAAGATGCAGCTCGGCGGCATGACCGGCGTGCGCGCCTACCCGACGGGTGAGGGCTCGGGCTCCGACGCGCAGCTGGTGCAGCTTGAGCTGCGGCACAGCCTAGAGTCGGGCCTCAACCTCACAGGCTTCTACGACTGGGGGCAGATCTGGCTCCAGCACGACCCCAGCTACCCCGGTGGGCCCCAGCACAACCGCAACACCTACAAAGGCTTCGGTGCGTCTGTGGCTTTCACCAACGACGACGGCGTGAACTTCAAAGCCACGTGGGCACGACGACAGGGGAGCAACCCCAACCCCACCCAGACGGGTAACGACCAAGACGGAACGCGCGACCGCAACCGCTACTGGCTGCAAGTCACCCTGCCTTTCTAACGCGTGAACTATTAACGCGTGGCCCTCTCCAGAAACCCTAAGTCAAGCCGAATCGGTATGGCTATGCCGCGCCTTGTACAAACACGCCCCCAAAAAACAGACGTCCTCGCACGTCTGGGCGTCGCGCTACGCGTATCTATCTGTGTGCTCGCGTTCGCTCTAGGCGCGGGCCTCCTGTCGGGCTCGGCCCTTGCCCAGACGCCCGCCGTGACCAGCAGCCAGTTGCCCACGGGCGGGCAGGTCAACGCGGGCCAAGCCACCCTCAGCCAGTCGGGTAGCACCCTCAACGTCAACCAGACCAGCCAACGCGCGGTGGTCGACTGGAACACCTTCAACGTCGGCAAAGACGCCACGGTCAACTTCCAGCAGCCCAACGCCCAGTCGTCCACGCTCAACCGTGTGGCCGACACCCAGCCCAGCCAAATCTTGGGGCGCATCACCGCGCCGGGCTCGGTGGTCTTGGTCAACCCCGAAGGTGTGTACTTTGGAAAGTCATCTAGTGTGGACGTGGGCGGCTTGGCGGCCACCACGCACAACAC
>Ga0075464_10001097_pt1 | contig 12224 bp, 14 predicted proteins | sample DEB19_08_DNA_5_FD_75068 | JGI IMG/M metagenome (GOLD analysis project Ga0075464, IMG submission 75068) | Aqueous microbial communities from the Delaware River and Bay under freshwater to marine salinity gradient to study organic matter... | ecosystem: Environmental > Aquatic > Marine > Coastal ...
AGCAAGTATATTCAATTGCGGAGTTTGTGCTTTATTTCTCATTTTTTCTATTTATTTAAGTTATTACTATTTTGAAAGTTTGTACCTTTTAATCCGCAACTAAATATACTTGCGAACCGTTATGAGCAATAAATAAAGAACTCTACCGTCCAATCTTTATCTTCTTCATTCTCTTTCCATTGTAATATTTTCAACAAAGGATTTTCTGCGTTTTCAAAACCCCATTCCGTTATAACTTCGGGATGACCACTTGAAAAATGATAGCCATTTCCAGTCATATCTGTAAATGATGAATGAGGCTTTAAGTCTTTTTTGTGTTTTGCGAATATTACCGCATAAACTTCATTTGATGTTTCTTTCCACATATTTAGTTAATTTTTACTGCTCATAACAGCAATTACACGCTATTGCTACATTGTGATTAATTTAGTGATTGTTTTGTACCTTTAAATTCCGTGTTAAACTGAAAGATTGTTTTGTGTTTTTACGCAACATCGTGTAGTTGCAAAACGTTAATTTTCTGTAAAAATAATACATTAATTTTACATATAAAAATAAAAACCGATTTATTTTAAAAAATATTTTATTTTTTATTTTATATTTACAAAAATTTTTAGCAATGGCATGCACGACGTATACACTAGTTCAATACAATGCACTTAATGAGGCTATCTCTTTAGGGGCGTTGAAAGTTCAGTACGGTGACAAGACTATCGAATATCGAAGCCTTGACGATATGTTGCGTTTACAAATTGCTATGAAAAATTGTTTATTCCCTGAGAATAACAAAAATAACGGACGTAGATATGCGTCATTTTCTAAAGGTGTATGAATCGATTAGATAAAATCATTAGTTTTATTTCTCCTAAGGCTGGATTCGAGCGTGCTAAATTGCGTGCTAAAACAATAGCGATGCAACGCTCCTACGATGGTGCAACTAAAAGCCGTCGTGGTGATGGATGGGGTGGATATGGTACACAGAATCAAAATAATGATATTCAAAAATCGCTTACGGATTTGAGAAATCGTTCTATTGAAGGTTACAAAAATAATTCTACGGTTTTTAAGGCAATACGTACCATTCAAAATAATGTAATCGGTACGGGAATTATGCCTACTCCAGTTTCAAAGTCTGGAGATAAACCACTAAATAAAACCGAATTAAAAAAAATAAAAAAGTACTGGGAGGAGTTTATTAAAAAATGCGACTTCGACGGTACTTTTAATTTTTATGGTTTGCAGTCATTGGGTATGCGAACTATTGCAATGCAAGGCGAGATTTTTATAATTCGTCAGCGTGACGCTTCGGGTTTTATTCCTTTTAAGTTACAAATATTGTCACCTAATATGTGCGACCATCAAAAGTCAGGTTATTTATTATCGAATAGACCTGATAATTATATCGTTCAGGGTGTTGAGTTTGATACTAGAGGTCGTAAGGTCGGTTACTGGTTAAACGAGTACAATCCGAATAACGAATATGTAATGAGAATTGCACCAAAATTCGTTCCAGTTGACGACGTTATTCAAGTGTTTTATAAAGAATATCCAGAGCAAGTCAGAGGAATTCCGTTTGGAACTTCGGCAATGCTCAATATGCGTGATTTAGCAGATTATGAGGATGCACAATTGATGTTGCAAAAAGTAGCAGCGTGTCACGTGGCATTTACAACTAAGGAAGTTGACGAAAATAGCGTACTAGGTTCAGAAGCTACAGAAGGAATCGACCACTTAGAACCAGGGTTAATTGAACGTATGGCTCCAGGCGAAACCGTTACATTTAATAACCCTCCTACACCTTCGAGCTACTCGGAATATGTTTCAAAAAACCAACAAAAAAACGCTGCTGGATATGGTATTACTTATGAGCAGTTGACTGGTGATATGGGTAACGTTAATTTTTCTAGCGGTCGTATGGGGTGGATTGAAGCTCAAAGACAGATTGAGGACTGGCAGTATAATATGTTTATTCCTCAGTTTTGCGACGGAGTTTGGAAGTGGTTTGTAGAAGGACTTATGGCTAGAGGCGTAATTACACGTGAAATTGATGTTGAATGGACACCACAAGGTCGTGAAATGATTGATCCGGTTAAAGAAATGAACGGGTTAATTTTAGAGTTAAAATCTGGATTGATTTCTTGGACTGAGGCGTGCAAACGACGTGGATATAACCCTGATGTATTGCTGGAACAAATGAAGCTTGACAAAGCGATGTTTGCTGAGGCTGGTATCGATGTTGAATGGATATTGAAAAATCAAGATGTTGCACCTCAAAATCCTGATGGTTCGGGTGAGGCGCAAGGTTTAAGTGCTGAGGATTTAAAACGAGTATTGGATGCTTACGGTGTTGGAGTTCGTGCTGGTACAATTACTCCAACTGAATCTGACGAAAAATATTTCAGAGATTTAGCTAAGTTCCCAGAAATGGGTCAAGCGGTTATTGATTCATGGAAGGAAGATGGAGGGTTTAGACGCCCTATTACTTTGGCAGTTGCTAAGGATAACACAGATTTTGCACAGTAAGAAACGATTATAAAAAATAATTTAATATATTTGCATTATGTCAGAGAAATTAAAACATAAAATACCTACTCAGCGTACACGTGCGGCTTTTAAGCCTGACACGTTCAATGAGGAAAATCGTACTATTGATGTAGTTTTTGCGACTGAATCTGCTGTACGTATGTGGGATTGGGAGCAAGGCGAATTGGTAGACGAAATTTTAGTTTGTTCACCTGAGGCTGGAAATTTAATACGTTTAAATAATGGCGCGCCTCTTTTGGATAATCACAGAACTTACGGACGAACTGATGAGTGCGTTGTTGGTGTTGTTGAATCTGCAAGGTTCGAGAATAACCAAGGCGTTGCAACTGTTCGTTTTTCAAAATCTGAGGACGATACTCGTTTGATGGAAAAAGTTAAGGACGGAATTGTAACTGGTGTTTCAGTTGGTTACAACGTTTCAGAATATACGATTGAACGTCGTGAAGGCGTGAGAGATATTTACCGAGCTACCAAATGGGAGGCTACGGAAATATCATTAACTCCAGTTCAGGCAGATGCTGGCGCACGTGTGCGTTCAGATGAACAAACTAACGAGGTTGAAATCATAGAACAAACAGCAGACGTTTATAATTCAAACGAAAATACGCCACCGTCAACAGAGGAAAATACAGCTCAAGACCCACCCGAAGAAATAGAAGAAATTATTAATTTAAACAACGAAGAAATGACCGAAGAAGAAAAAAAAGCCCTGGAGCAAAAGCAACGCTCAGAGGCTGCGTTAGAGGAGCGTCAGAGAAGTTCGGGGATTAGAAAACTTGTTCGTGCCTTATCTGGTTTGGACGATTCTTTTGCCGATACTCTTATCGATGAAGGCGTTACATTGGAGGTTGCTCAAACTCGTGCGTTAGCAGAGTGGGAGGCAAAAAATCCATTAACTCCAAGAAACAATGCTCAGCAACAGCAAACAAATGCAGAACAAACACGTTCAGCAATGTCTAATGCCTTAGTGCTTAGAATTAACCCACAAGCTGCCGAGATTATGGGTGAAGAAAATGTACGTGCTGCATCTGATTTCAGAGGAATGAACTTATTGCGTTTAGCTGAGGAATCATTGATTCGCTCAGGTATCAACACAAATGGTTTAACTCCTAGAGAAATTGCAAAAGGAGCGTTAGGTGGAAGTGTCAGAGGGTTACACCACACGACAGACTTCCCATTATTGTTGGGTGACACAATCAACAGAACGTTACTAGCTCAGTACATGTTGCAGACTAGAACATTCTTAGCTTGGTGTCGTAGAGCTACAATGGCAGACTTTAGAGCTGTTACACGTGTTCGTTTATCTGAAATCTTAGGAAACTTAGAAGAGGTAAAAGAAGGCGCAGAGTACAAATATGGTACAATGACTGAAAGCGGTGAGACTTACAAACTTGCTAAGTATGGTAAGATTATCGGTGTAACTTGGGAATCAATTGTAAATGATGACTTGTCAGCATTCAGCAGAATTCCTCAATCATTTGCTGCGCAAGCATCGACTAAGCAATCAGATATTGTTTACTCAATTTTGACTGGTAATCCAGTTATGAGTGATGGTAAAGGATTGTTTCACGCTGACCACGGTAACTATAAAGGAACTGCTGGAAATTTAACTACTGGTGGTACAGCTTTAAGCGAAACATCATTAGCTGAGGCTGAGGTTGCATTCTTAAATCAAAAAGATGCGTCGGGGCAGTTTATTAACTCGTCTCCACGTTATTTGATTGTAGGTCCGAAAAATAAAATCATAGCTCAAAAATTGACGTCTACAAATTTTACTCCTGCTAAGCAAGGTGATATTGCGCTTCCTCAATTTACAGGCTTAACTCCGATTGTTGATCCAAGATTAACAAACTATGAGTGGTTCTTAGCTGCTGACCCAAATATGATTGATACTGTTGAGTATGCATTCTTAGATGGTGAGCAAGAATTGTTTACAGACCAAAGAGAAGGTTTTAACATCGATGGTGTTGAGGTTAAAGCTCGTATGGTTTTCGCTGCTAAAGCTATTGACTGGCGAGGTTTATACCGTAACAACGGTGCTGCTCCAGCATAGTAGAAATATAAAGGGGCGGTATTATTTTAATATCGCCTTATTTTTTTTAATTTTTAAATAAAAAACAAGATGAAAAATTTCGTACAACACGGAAAAACTATAGAGACTGTAGCTGGTGGTGCAATTGCGTCAGGTGCTATTGTTGTTGTTGGTGCTACTGCTGGAGTTGCTGCTGGAGCATACGCTACTGGAGAAACTGTTGTGGTTAACTTAGAGGGTGTTTATACACTTCCTAAAGTTGCGTCTGGAGCTATTGCTCAGGGTGCAAAATGCTACCACACTGGAGGAGAAATCACTGGTACAGCATCGACTAACGTATTTGTAGGTTATGCTCATTCTGCTGCTGCAGATGGTGCTACTACTATTAACGTATTATTAGCTAGATAAGGATGAACATTTTCGATAACGCTAAACGTAAGACTTTTGATGTTGTAACTCAGGTAATGGGTTATGACGCAAAGTGGACGTCTAGCGTTTCGGGAAGTTCAGAATTAACAGCAAGGGTAGGTTTTAAAGAACCAAGCGAAAAGCAGGAATTATCGGGCATTGATAGTTGGAATCCAAACGAGCCATTTATGGAGTATCGTGTGGATTTTTTCGATGGATTGAAAACTAGAGTTGACGCTGGGAATTTAGAACACGTTGAAATTGTCGGAGTTGGGTATTTTGCAATTAAAGAAATACAGACTAAAGTTGATGGCGAAGTATATGTTGCTAGACTAATAAGAACTACACCATAATGAATTACGAATTACTACAAAATGCTATTGTTTCGAGATTACAGCCGTTTACTACTGCTGGGATTTCAGTAGTAAGACTACCACAAACAGAAAGCGAGCGTACACAAACGATACCTACTAAGGTTAAGTTTACCGTAATTTATGCTGGGAGTGAATATTCAGAGGTTAACTCAACTGGACATATTAGTCAAGACGAAAAAATATTTATCCAAATTTTGATTGAAAGTACATTTTTGTATGGTAATACTGGAGTTTATGCAATGGCATCATTGCTAAAAAAAGCCTTAACGGGTTTTAAAGCTCAGGGTGCTACTAAATTTCAAGTTGCAAAACATCACACAATCGGGCAACCAGACGCAGAAAAAAAGGACAATATGTGGCACTATAGCGTGGTATTTCAGGCTATGTCTGTTCATGTTGAGGACTACACCGAGGATTTATCGGTTATATTAAAACAAATAACTTACGTTGATAAGCCAGGAGACGAAACTACTATAATTCCTCCAACTGAGTAACGTATAATACTTATAAAAATGGCAAACTATTTACATGGGGTTGAAACCATCGAAGTATCACAAGGCGCACGACCAGTTAATATCGTGAAGTCATCTGTTATTACTTTGGTTGGTACTGCTCCACTTGGTACAAAAAATACTAATACGTTAGTATTATCGCCTAATGATGCGGCACAATTCGGGCAACAATTGCCAGGGTTTACCATTCCGCAAGCCTTAGACGCTATATTCAAGCAAGGACCAGCTACGGTTATTGTTGTGAATACATTTTCGGAGGCTGACAATACCGCTCAGGTAACGTTGGAATCTAAAACGATCACAAATGGTAAGATAAAATTGAATGCTGCTCCGATTGGAACGGTTGATATTTTTCTAACCAATGGTACAACAGCATTCTCAGGAGTTGCTGGAACTGATTATACATTAGATGCGTTCGGTAATTTTACCGCATTATCATCTGTAGCGTCAGAGAATTTAGTGTTAAAATTCACTTACAAAAAATTAGACGTTGGAACTGTTACCTCAGCTCAGATAATCGGAACTAATACTGCTGGTGTTAGAACTGGTATGAAGTGCTGGGAGACTATTTTTAATACGTTTGGTTTTTATCCAAAAATCTTAGTTGCTCCAGTTCATTGCGAGACTTTGGCTGTTGCTACTGAAATGATTGCGATTGCTCCGAAATATAGAGCTATTGCTCTTATTGATGCGCCATTGACAACTACGGTTACTCAGGCGATTGCTGGACGTGGACCAGCCTCTACAATTAACTTCAAAACTTCAAGTGATAGAGCCTATTTATTAGTACCTCATTTGTCAGTTTATGATGCTGCTAGCGATAGCAATATCAACGTACCTTATTCGCCATTTATGGCTGGGGTTATGTCGAGAGTTGATAACACGGAGGGTTACTGGGTTTCACCATCAAACAAAGAAATCTTAGGAATTGTAGGAACTGAGTATGTTGTTACGGCATCAGTTTCAGACGCTACTACTGAGGCTAATTTGTTGAACGAAAAAGGAATCACAACCACGTTTACTGGTTATGGAACTGGGACAAGAACATGGGGTAACCGTTCGGCTAGTTTTCCAACTTCTACAGACGTTAAGAATTTCATTCCTATTCGTAGAATGGCAGATATTGTACACGAATCGCTAGAGCAAGCATCGTTGCAATTTATTGATAAACCGCTTAATCAGGCGACTGTTGATGCGATTAGAGAAACTGGTAATAGTTTCTTTAGAACATTAATTGGTCGTGGAGCTTGTTTTCCTGGTTCTCGTTGTGAGTATTCAGATGAGAATACGCCAGAGGAATTAGCAGCGGGTCACGTTACGTTTGATTTGGTTTTTATGGGACCAACTCCAGCGGAAAGAATCACGTTTAAATCGTTCATAGACATCAGTCTATTAGCACAAATCGTATAAGAAATGGCAAACTCAGTAAACAGAATGACTAACGCTAACGTATACGTTGACGGACAGTCACAACTTGGAAAAGTTGAGGAAATTAATTTACCAGATATTACGTTTATGATGTCAGAGCATAAGGCATTGGGTAATATCGGTAAGGTAGAGCTATTCTCTGGAATCGATAAAATGGAGGCTACGTTAAAATGGAATGCATTTTACGTTGATGTGATGAAAAAATATGCAGACCCACGCAAGGCGTTGAAATTGCAAGTACGTTCATCATTAGAGACACATAACTCTGACGGCTTAGCATCTGAGGTTGCGTGTGTAGCATATCTAACTGGTCAACCTAAAAATTTTCCAGCTGGTAACTTCAAACAGCACGATAACGTAGAGGCAACGTCTAAAATGACTATCACAGCTTATAAGCTAGAGATAGACGGGGAGGCTGTTGTTGAATTTGACGCACTGGCTAACATTTATATGGTAGATGGTGTTGATATTTTTGCTACTTACCGAGCTAATATCGGAGGATAAATAATAAAAACCGCTCAGAAATGGGCGGTTAATTTTAAATAACTTAATAAATTTCACCCATGGCACAAACACCAAAAGAGGCAGAGAAAAAATCAATGCCTAAAGAAAAATTTTTATTACCTTCGGGATTGGAAGTTGTAAAAACTCCATTCAAAGGTAAACACGTTAGGGAGGCTCAACGTCTAATGGACGGTGACCAGTCTAAATATACATCGGCAATTATTTCAGTTGCCTGTACAATTGGAGGTAAAAAAGTAACCATGGAAGAAATGGACGAAATGGACGGTAAAGACATTTTGTTTTTAATGGGCGAATTTTCGGAGCTTTTTACGTAACGCCAAAAGACTTAGTTTTTTTGGCACATTTTGTAAACGAACCTTTGAGTTCGTTATTGGAATGGTTATTAGAAGATATTCACTACTGGAATATCGAGGCAGTGAAAGTTCACAATGAATTGAATAAATCAGAAGATACCGCACCGTAATTCGGTAGCGGTATTTTTTATAAATATAAAATTATGGCAAATAAAAAAGAATTTGAAGTAGCACTGATTTTATCGGCTCAGGATAAAGCCTCTAGGGTTGTTGCTGAGACAATGGCTAAATCTCAGAAGTCTATTGCATCGCTCTCAAAAATGGGCGATAAGGCGTTTGCTGTTGGGCGTGTTACTGGAGCTGTAGGACTTGCGACTGCCGCATCGTTAGGCGTGTTTGTAAATGCAGCGGAAGAAAGCGAAATAGCTACACGTAGGCTAGAGCAAACGTTTAAGACAATGGGTGAAACTGATAATCGTGCCGCTGTCGCTGCTGCTGCTTACGCCAGTGAGTTACAAACTAAGATAGGTGTAGAGGATGAGGAAATTATGATGGTGCAATCTAAGATTGCTACCTTTAAAAAAGTATCTGATGAGACAGCTAGAATGTCGGGTGTTTTTGATCGCGCCACGCAATCGGCATTCGATTTGGCAGCTGGTGGATTCGGTGAGGCGTCTAGTAATGCTGTTATGCTTGGTAAGGCGTTGCAAAATCCAGCATTGGGAGCAGCTGCGTTGTCTAAGGCTGGAGCGTTAAATAAGGCAGACATTCCGCTTATTAAACAAATACAAGCTACTAAAGGACTTGGAGCGGCTCAGGAATATGTATTAAAAGCTGTTGAAAAGCAAGTCAAAGGTCAAGCTGCTAATACGGCTACCTCAGCATCTAAAATGAGAATCCAGTTTGGCGAAGTTGCCGAAACCCTTGGTAAAACGTTATTACCGCAAGTAAGTAAGGCAATGGCTGAGGTTGGAAAAATTGCTAATAGGTTTAATAATTGGGCTAATAAAAATCCTGAACTAACAAGTAGTATTATGAAAGGCGCTGCTGCACTTGCGATATTATCGCTTGGAGTTTCTGCGTTTTCGTTTGTGTTTGGTGGTTTGTTTAAAGTGCTGGCTCTAGGTAGGAGTATGTTTGCGGCAATGAAAGCGGCTCAATTAGCTTACGCAGTTTCAACGGCTGCTGGAGCTGGAGTAACTGGAGGTATGACCGCAGCGGTTACAGCTATGAATTTGGCATTTTTAGCGTCTCCACTATTTTGGATAATTGCTGGAATTGTAGCTCTAGGGGCTTCAATTTATTTAGTTTACAAAAATTGGGGAAGTATTAAGGAGTGGTTTGTAAAACTGTGGAATGGGGTTAAAAACGTGTTTATAGCAACTTGGAATTTTATTAAAAATATTTTTTTAAGCTACACACCACAAGGATTAATTATTAAGCACTGGGATAAAATTACAGCGTTTTTTGGTAATTTATGGAATAGGGTAAAAGCAATATTTAGCTCATTTATGGGTTATATTTTTGGATGGGTAAAACCATTTTTAAATATTGGTTCGGCTATCGTTATGGGTATTTGGAACGGAATAAAAGCCAAAGCAGCGCAGTTGTTTGATTTCGTTAAAGGCATTGGTAAGAAAATAGCCGATACGTTTAAAAACGTGCTTGGTATCGCCTCACCATCAAAAGTATTTATGGACTACGGAGTAAATATTACACAAGGTGCACAAAAGGGAATCGAAAAAGGCTCTCCAAATTTGGTTGGCGCATCTACTAAAATGGGTAAATCGGTAACTCCGAACGCTGTCGGTGGTTCACGATCTACTGGTGGCGGTGGTATTACGGTTAATTTTGCTCCAGTTATTTCAGGAGCTGGTGGCGGTGATGTGGCTAGTGAGATTAAGAAATTAATACCTCAGTTGATTAGAGAAATTGAAAGCTCGATGGCTCGAAAACAGAGGTTGGCGTATTAAATTTTAAACCGTGTTGTAAATAACACGGTTTTTTTTTTTATTTTTACAAAAAATATTTCAATTATATGAAAGCATTAATAATAGCGGTTTATTTTCAGATAGGAGTTAATGTTATCGGTTTACCTGATATTATTAAACACGATATTTCTAGCTGTTATGTTGGTAAATCAAAATTTCACAAGTAATGTACGCTCAGCTAGGCACGATAAGATTCGAGGGTTTAAATGGTTTTTCTACATTGGAGGAATCGTTCGCAGTCAACTATGCACAGCACGAGCGCATAAATGGTAAACCTAGATTAGAGGCTGTGGGTGATGTTTTAGATACTATTTCGTTTGATATGTATTTGCACTCTAGTTTTGTTGACCCTGAGGCGTCTATTGAGGTCATTCGTACCGCTATGATTAATCGTGAAATATTAACTTTGATTTTAGGTAGCGGTAAGGTAGTCGGTAATTTCGTAATTCCTAACTTTACCAAGTCAACGGAATTTACAGACCCAAATGGGAATATTATTTCGGCAACACTATCAATTGAATTATTAGAATCGGCAACGGACGACCCTCTAGCATCGGCTAAGAAGTCAGCTTTAAATAGTTCGTTTGCCACAGCTAATAGAAATGCAAATGTACGTACGTTATTGCCAGCCAAACAATCTGAGGCGTCATTTTTGACTTCGGGGATTTCTGAAATGGAAACCAACTCAAAAAAAGTCACCGACAACATTAAGCAGGTTGAAATCAATCCAGCTACAACTGAATATAATTCGTTAAAAATCGATCTAAATTTAGACGCTATTTTAAGTAGCTTAGATAGCTCTCAAAATTTATTAGCTCAGGCGCAAGATTTTCAAAATTTAGCTCCAAATTTGCAAACTGCTTTTAACGGGATTTATACTGCAGTGCAAAATATGAAGGCTGTTTTGCCGATAACTGACGTCTCTAGTTTTCAAATTTTAAACAGACAATTGTCAGGCTCGATTGCTAGTGCGAAATCGTCTAGTATTGGAATTACTAACCAAGCAATCATACGTAGAAAATGAGTAATTTCGTAGAATATATAGTTAAGGATGGTGACCGTTGGGACACGATAGCAAATAAGGCTTACGGCGACCCTACACTATTTGCTGGAATTATCGAGGCAAACAAAGCCACGGTAATATCACCAATAGTACCTACTGGAACACGTTTGATTATTCCTGTTTTAGAGCAAAATGAAATCGAAGTTGATGTGGAATTATTACCACCCTGGAAACGATAAAATATTATGACCGTCGAACTACCAAAATTTACAGTACTATACGACAATAGAGACATCACAAGTGATATTTCTAAGTATATGTTGTCTATTACGTATAACGATAAAACATCAGGTGAGAGCGACGAAATCGAAATTGAATTAGAGGACAAAGACGGACTATGGCAAAATAGCTGGTACCCAGAGAAGGGCGCAAAATTAACGTTAACTATCGAGGATCTAAAATGTGGTGTTTTTGAAATCGACGAAATCGAAATTAAAGGACCACCAGATACCGTTTCTATTCGTGCTATGGCTACGGGAATTACAAATACATTACGTACTAAGAAGTCAGACGCTCACGAAAATAAAACATTGCGTCAAATAGCCGAAAAAGTCGCTCAAAAAAACGCTCTTACTGTTGCTGGTGATATTCCTGATATTACAATCGGTCGAACTACTCAAAATCAGGAAACTGATTTGGCTTTTTTGAAACGAATTTCAAACGAATATGGTATTGTTTTTTCGGTTCGTGAAAATACTATTACGTTTACCTCAGTAGTTGGACTGGAGCAAAGAAATTCGTCTCTTAAAATTGATAAATTCGATTTGTCTCAATATTCGATTAAAGACAAAGCAACTGGAATGGTTAAAAATGCGTCTGTAAAATCAAAAAACGCTAAAAAAAATAACTCTGTTGAAACAAATTTGGAATATAACGAATGGTTAAAAACTGAGGGTTATAAATATCCTGACGTAAAAAATAAAGATACAGCCGTAACGCATACTAAAGCCGAAAATAAACAGCAAGCTGAGGCTAAAGCTAAAGCAATTATGCATACATCTGCATCAAACCAACAGGAAGGCTCGTTTAGTTTTAAGGGCAATACGCTGGCTAT
>Ga0075464_10001098_pt1 | contig 12219 bp, 10 predicted proteins | sample DEB19_08_DNA_5_FD_75068 | JGI IMG/M metagenome (GOLD analysis project Ga0075464, IMG submission 75068) | Aqueous microbial communities from the Delaware River and Bay under freshwater to marine salinity gradient to study organic matter... | ecosystem: Environmental > Aquatic > Marine > Coastal ...
ATTTTTTTTCCCCTGTCAAGACCTATTCTCCTTTTTTTAAGGAAATTTTATGAAATTTTACTTTTTTATCCTTTTTTTACTCTTTTTTCTATCTTTTTTAATCACTTCGGGTCTGGCACCTGATTATTAATTCTATTTCCTTATACTATAGTAATATATATTTTTATGTATTTTTTAATAATTTTATTCTTTAACTTCTTTAACAACTCTTTATATTTATATCTGGCACTATAATACAAATCAGTATTTTCCTTCTCTATACTTGATAATGTTTTCTTCTATTCATTTAATCTGCAATAATTAAAGTAAATATATTTCATTTATATTATTGAATATATTTGAAAATTGAAAATCTTATCTTCATTATTACAATATATTAAAGTCAGTTTTTTTTATATCAGACACTATGTATATAAACTTTAAAAAAAGTTTAATATGAAAAAAAGAAAGGATTAATTTTTGAAGTAATCCTGGATAGATTTAACTTTTTCTTCGCTTGTCTGTAAGAATTCAATTGCTTCAACCGCAGCAAATGCCGCTGCAATTGTTGTAAAATATGGAATTCCCTGATTTAACACTTCGCGTCTTATGATTTTAGCGTCGTCTTTGCTTGCTTTATTATCGCTTGTATTGATAACAAGTGCGATTTCTTCATTTTTAATCATATCTACTATATTCGGTCTGCCTTCACTGATTTTAAGTACTCTTTCACATTCTATTCCGGCTTCGCTTATTACTTTATAAGTACCGCTTGTAGCAACAATTTCAAAACCGTGGTTTTTAAGTGCTTTTGCAAGAGCCGGTGCAAATTCTTTATCTATATTAGTAAGTGAAATAAACACTTTTCCGCTTGTCGGAAGGAAGTTTTTACAAGCCGCCTGTGATTTTGCAAAACTTTCTCCAAAACTATCACTAATTCCCATAACTTCACCGGTTGATTTCATTTCAGGTCCTAAAATCAGATCCGCTCCAGGCAGTTTATTGAACGGGAACACTGCTTCTTTAACGGCAATATGTCCTTTTTGTTTCGGCTTAAACACATTACCGTCAAACGTTACAACACCGAATTTATCGTAAAAATTGAGTGCTTCTTGAAGTACTTTGCCTCCGTTTATTTCAGGGTTATGTGCTAAATTCCACATAACTCTTGTAGCCACTTTTGCCAAAGGAAGCCCGGTAGCTTTTGATACGAAAGGTACCGTTCTACTTGCTCTCGGGTTAACTTCGATTAAATATAGTTTATCTCTGTGAAGAGCATACTGGATATTTAAAAGTCCTTTTACACCAAGTTTAAGAGCTATCTGTTTAGTTGCGTTTTCGATTTCTTTTAGTTTATCTTCGCTGATGCTAACTGTCGGAAGCGAACACGCACTGTCCCCTGAATGAATCCCTGCTTCTTCGATATGCTGCATAATACCGCCGATATACACTTCTTTGGTATCACTAATAGCGTCTACGTCAAGTTCGATGGCTCTATCGAGGAATTTGTCTATAAGTACCGGGCTTTCGTTTGAAACGCTTACCGCTTCATCCATATACGCTTTTAGTTCGTCTTCGTTGTAAACGATTCTCATAGCTCTTCCGCCAAGCACGTAACTTGGTCTAACAAGTACCGGATAACCTATATTTTCCGCAATTTTATATGCTTCTTCTTTTGTAAACGCAGTACCGTTTGCTGGCTGATTAAGACCGAGTTCTTCAATAAACGCTGAGAATTTTTCCCTGTCTTCAGCCGTATCGATCACCTCAGCGGATGTTCCTATAATATTAGCGTTGATTCTTGTAAGACCTTTTGCAAGTTTAAGAGGAGTCTGCCCCCCGAACTGAACGATAACACCGTCCGGTCTTTCAAGCTCAACTACGTTTCTTACTCTTTCAAACGTAATAGGTTCAAAATATAGCACGTCGCTTGTATCATAATCCGTTGAAACCGTTTCAGGGTTGCAGTTGTACATGATTGTTTTAACGCCTAAATCTTCAAGTGCAAAAGCCGCGTGTACACAGCAGTAGTCGAATTCAATTCCCTGTCCAATTCTGTTCGGTCCGCCGCCTAAAATAAGAACTTTTTTATCATTTTCAAGATCGCTTCCTCTTAATGGCACGTTTTTGGTAACGTTTACACTTGAATAAAGGTAACTTGTAGTCGTATCAAACTCGGCCGCACAAGTGTCAACTTCGTTATAGTCGATTTCAACGCCTAATTTTTTTCTTGCCTGATATACATCCTCTTCGGTTTTGCCTATAAGTTTTGCAATCATTCTATCGCTAAATCCGTATGTTTTGGCTTTTCTTAAAAGATCTTCATTTTCTAAAATCGCCGGTGTTATTTCTTTTTCGAGTTCAACAATTTCTTTAATCTGATTTAAAAACCACGGATCAATTTTGCATATATCAAAAATTTCCTCTACGCTTTTGCCTCTTCTGAACGCTTCCGCAACATAAAGAAGCCTGTTTTCATTAGGAATTCTTATGTTTTTTACAAGTGTCTCTTCATCGCATTCGATTTTTTCAAATCCGTCAAGTCCGGTTTCAAGTGAATATAGGGCTTTTTGAACTGATTCTTTAAACGTTCTTCCTATCGCCATAACCTCACCAACACTTTTCATTGAAGTTGTAAGCGTTGCGTCAGCCTGAGGGAACTTTTCAAACGTAAATCTAGGAATCTTAGTAACAACATAGTCTATTACAGGTTCAAAGCTCGCTGCTGTGCCGGTAATATCGTTTTGAATTTCGTCAAGCGTGTATCCCACAGCTAAAAGAGTCGCTATTTTTGCAATAGGATAACCGGTAGCTTTTGATGCAAGGGCCGAACTTCTTGAAACCCTCGGATTCATTTCGATTACGATCATTCTACCGTTTTCAGGGTTTACCGCAAACTGAACGTTACTTCCACCCGTATCAACACCGATTTCTCTTAGAATTGCAAAAGATGCATCCCTCATTTTCTGATATTCTTTGTCAGTGAGCGTAAGTGCCGGTGCAACCGTAATACTGTCACCCGTATGCACACCCATAGGATCAACGTTTTCTATAGAACACACAATTATACAGTTATCATTTCTGTCCCTGATAACTTCCATTTCGTATTCTTTCCAGCCAAGCATTGATTCAAGAATCTCAATTTCGTTAATAGGGCTGGCTTCGATACCCGTTTTTGCAAGCGCTTTAAATTCTTCCATATTGTAAGCAACACCGCTTCCAAGTCCTCCAAGTGTATATGCGGCTCTGACAATCAGAGGAAATCCGATGTTTTTTGCTATTTCGACAGCTTCATCAAGCGTATGGGCGGTTTCACTTTTTGCCAAATCAAGACCTATTCTCTCAACGGCCTGTTTAAACTCCTCTCTGTCTTCACCCTTTTTAATCGCTTCCGGGTTTGCCCCTAAAAATTCAATACCTTCAAGCATTCCTTTTTCATACATTTCCATTGCGACATTAAGTGCTGTCTGCCCTCCCATTGTAGGAAGAATCGCATCAACATTTTCTTTTTGAATAATTTTAGCCACAACATCGGCGGTAATCGGCTCGATATATGTAGCGTCGGCAAACTCCGGGTCTGTCATAATTGTAGCCGGGTTTGAGTTTACAAGAACAACTCTGTATCCTAATGATTTAAGTGTTTTTGCGGCCTGAACGCCTGAATAGTCGAATTCGCAAGCCTGTCCTATTACGATCGGACCGGAACCTATAAGCAGTATGGTCTTAATATCTTCTCTTTTTGGCATACGGTACCTTTTTTATATGTAATTATATCCTAAAGAATTAAGAATTGAGAATTGAGAATTGAGAATTAATATAAATATATGTATAATTCCGTTAAAAAGGTTTAATTTGAGTTTACCTCAAAAGATTGAAACATTAAGACTTGCCACTGTTTTTAATAAAAAAACAAGAGAATATGCCATAGAAAAACTCAAAAAAGACAAATCATACCTGCTTAAATGCCTGAGTGAAGATGTAAAAGAAGATGTGATTTTCAGAAACTACAACGACTACCTGACATCTGTAGTGCTTGAAGAAGAAGGTAAACGCGAAAGAATAAAACCTATCAAACGTCAAAAGGTGTTTTCTACAAAAGAGTTTTTAAAATTCTACATACACGACCTTGAAAACACACCCGATGAATTTAAAATACAAAAAGTAGGCGTTTTCGATACGGAAACCACTGATATTTACGGATATATTATTTCATATGCGGTTGTTATACAGGATATGCAGAGTATGGATACCGAAGAGATTTACGATTTTTTAAACCCTAAGGCGAAAATCAGCGAAGAAGCGTATGAAGTTCATAAAATCAAACAAGAAGACATCGAACACAAACCTACATTTGCCGAAAAAAAAGATGAATTCTTACAGATTTTCGACAATCTCGACATGGTGGTGGGTCATAACGTGCTTTACGATTTCGGGGTTCTTAAAAGAGAGCTTGAAAGGGCGGAGCATTTCCCGAACATCATAGACATTCCGATATTTGACACAATGTACTATTCTGCCGACGTCGTAGTGCTTGAAAAGAAAAAAATGCCAAGACTTGAAGAATGTGTGGCGTTTTTCTTCGGTAAACAAAATGCAAATTACCACGACGCCCTGGAAGACGTTAAAATGACGCTTAAAGTATTCAACAGGCTTCTTCAGGAAAAATAATCGCAAAACACCCCTTTAACCCCCATCTTAAAAAGATCTAAGATCTTTTTTTTATCATTTACCGTATAAACGTTTGTGTAAATATTTTCTTTTAAAAGTTCCGAAACTGTCTTTTTATTAAAATTATCAATATCTATATGGTACGCACATACGTTTAGATCTTTTAAATACGCTTTTAAATCTTTCATTTCATAATCAAAAAGAGCCGCAGTATGATACTTTTGCAATTTTTTTATATACCCGTGATTATAAGATGAAATAAGCACAAGGTCTTTTACTCCGAACTTTTCAATCCTTTCCCTTAGATCTTTTATAATGTAATCTTCATCAATATCAGAATCTTTAATTTCAAGATTTGCGGGAAATGAATGCTGTTTAATAAAAGCCAGTACTTCATCAAGATGCGGAATGGAGTTTTTATTCATGTCCGACAGTTCTTGGATATTCAATTCTTTATTAAAAGGATTGTTTTTTATAAACTTTGATACGTTGTCAAGTGTTTTTATCTCATCTAAAGTAAGCTCACCGACGCAGTATCTGTCAAATCTGTCCGACACGTCCGTAAGCTCTCTTAAATCCCCGTCGTGTATCACAACAGGTTTTAGATCTTTTGTATAGTGTACGTCGAATTCAAACATATCGAATCTGTTTAACGATTTTCAAATGCAGGCATGGTGTTTTCTGGATAAAAAGCCCTTAATCCCCTGTGTGCTATACAGATGTGTTCTTTTTCAAACGCTTTAAACATATGCGGCCTTTATTGTTTTTATATTATAATTCTTTTTACTTTTAAATAAAAGGGGATTTATGAGTATTTTTGACAGTATCATATTAGGAATTGTAGAAGGAATCACCGAATTTTTACCTATTTCATCTACTGCACACATGATAATAGTTTCCACTCTTTTAGGACTTAAACAAAGTGTTCAAAACGTGGCTTTTGAAGTAATAATCCAGCTCGGTGCCACACTTGCAATTGTTTTAATATATCTTGAAAAAATAAACTTTAAAGAAATTAACCTTTGGAAAAAGGTGCTGATTGCATTTATGCCCCTTGCGGTAATAGGTTTTCTTTTAAGACATCAGATAAAGGCTCTTTTTACAATCCAGACGGTTGCGTGGATGTTTATAATCGGAGGAATTGTCTTTTTTATTGTTGAAAAGATCTATTCGGAAGAAAAAGTCAAAATCAGGGATGTTGAAAAAGTAAGCTTAAGAGAGGCACTGATTATAGGATTCTTTCAAGTTTTTGCCCTAATTCCCGGTACCAGCAGAAGCGGTGCAACTATTGTAGGCGGAATGCTAAGCGGGCTTAGCAGAAAAACGGCTGCGGATTTCAGTTTTTTACTTGCAATTCCCACAATGTTTGCGGCAAGCGGTTATGAGCTTCTTAAAAACATTGATTCTTTTACAAACCAGAATATGACGGTTTTAGCGGTAGGCTTTGTTGTAAGTTTCATAGCAAGCTATATAGCGGTTAAACTCTTTTTGAAATATGTTCAGAAATATACGCTAAACGCATTCGGGGTTTACAGAATTATCTTCGGTATTATTCTTCTGTATCTTATAAATCAGGGGATTATAACTTCTTAATCCTCCATAAAATACTTTATCGCCAGATAATAAGCAAAATAAATTAAAAAGAAAAATATTACGGTAGAAATAAGTGGGTTTGTCATAAATGTGGAAACAAGGGCGAAAATCGCCACAAAAAGAATAAAAAGTTCAAAAATTCCAAACATTAATTTGTTCAGAATATCGAACTTCATTTTAAATCATTTCATAAAACTGTTTGAATATGTATTTTGCATCTCTCGGTCCCGGAGAGGCTTCCGGGTGATGCTGGACTGAGAATACTTTTTCGTTTTTGTATTTCACACCTTCAATTGTATTGTCAAAAAGGTTTTTGTGTGTAACTTCAGCAATTTCCTCGATTTCTTCAGGAACGTTGTAGTTGTGGTTTTGGGCTGTTATTTCAACTTCCGGATATTTTCCTATGAAGTTCTTAACAGGATGGTTCCCTCCGTGGTGTCCGAATTTAAGTTTGAATGTAGGATATCCATGTGCGATACTTAAAAGCTGATGTCCAAGACAGATTCCGAACATCGGAACTTTTGCATCAAGCAGCTTTTTGATTTTTTCATGCACGTCTTTTAAAATAAGAGGATCCCCCGGACCGTTACTTAAAAACACACCCTGAATTTCACCGTTTTGATATCTTTTAATCACATCCTCAACAGGAGTGTTTGCAGGTACCACCACACATTCCATTCCGGCTTCGGTAAGTTCGTTTAATATGTTTCTTTTTACACCGAAATCATAAACCACGATTCTTTTATCTGTGTTTTTAGGGTTGTATTTAAACTCTATATCGTTCCATGCGCCGTTTGGATGGATATATTCTTTATCGGTCGTAACTTCTTTAATATAATCAATTTCCTGAATGGAAGGGGTTGAGTCAAGTATTTTTTTAAGTTCTTCTTTATCATGGATTTCGCTTGATGCTATCATCATCATAGCACCCTGGGTTCTGATAGTTTTGGTAAGATATCTCGTATCGATTTCGCTAATTCCCAAAATACCCTCTTGCTTCAAAAACTCTCCAAGGCTTTTTTCACCTCTGAAATTTGAATATGTATCGATATATTCTCTTACAATTACACCTTTAAGCCATGCGCCTTTACTTTCCATATCGTCTTCGTTTACGCCAACGTTTCCGATTTCAGGCATTGTAAATACAACAAACTGCCCAGCATAGCTTGGGTCTGTAATAATTTCCTGATATCCCGTCATAGATGTGTTAAAAACAATCTCACCGACTGCAGTACCTTCCGCACCGAATCCTTTGGCTTCAAAAAAATCACCGTTTGCTAAAAGAATACTAATTTTCATCATAATCCTTTAAATAAGTCCTCTTTTTCTTAACTCTTGTTCATATAATCTTTGGAATACAAGTTCAAATTCTTCACTTCCCGGTACCAAAGGTCTTTTATAATTTTCTATTTTTCTATAAACTTCGTCTCTTGCTTCAATTTCTCTGTGTAAAAATTCCATAATCGATTTGTAGATAATGTTTTTGATTTTACCGTCTCTTACGTCGTAATCGATCAGCTCTTTATCCCAGAGTTCTTTTACTAAAAAGTGTGCAAGATCATCTATTCTTTCATCTCTTTTAAGGTTAAAACCTTCCTCTTCGGCAACTTTACTTTTTATTAATTTAAATACTTCTCTTCTATCAACATCATAAAAAAGAAATTCATTCTCTTCTTCTTGTTGTGCAAGTATTTCTCTTGCTTTATTTTCTATTTCTCTTTCCCATGCTACATCATCTTCTATAATTTCTTCTATTTCTTTAGTTGCTACATCCATGTTTTTCGGGAAAGTTACATATCCGCTATTTAGCAAATCAACGCTTATTTTTCTGGCAAGAAAAGGCACTTGGGCTTCTTTTATAAGCATACTTAACCTTTTTTTAGAATTATACCAAATAAATGGGTTGTCACGTAATAATGCAATTAGGGTTAGTCTTAATTTTTATAAAAGAAAAAAATATTTGTTCTTTTATAATTTTAAAATTCCCATAAAAATTTAACCTTAGTTTAATATTGCTATTTTTTTGCTATAATTGAAAAAAAGTGAAAATATGAAAAAATTATTCTTTTTATGTTTTTTGATAATATATGCTTTTTCTAAAATTTTAATAGTTAATTCTTATGATCAAAAAGATCAGTGTGGAATTCCTCAATTAAATGGATTCTTATCTTTGATGTATGAACAAAAATTTTCACCAACTGATTTTGATATATTTTTCTTAAATGCAAGAGTTACAACTAAAGAAAATTTAAAACAAAAAGCGGCAAAAATATTAAAAAATATTGATAAATATCAATATGTTGTAACATTTGATGATGCTGCATTTCAACTAATTGCAATTCCTGCTTCAAAATTACATAAAACCGTTTTTTTCTCAGGTATTAACATTCCTTTTCATACATACCAAAAAAAATACAATTTAAATAAACAATTTTTTGGAGGCGTATATGAAAAGCTCCATATTAAAGAAGTTTTAACAACATTTAATAAAATAAATAAAATTAATAAAATTGCAATTTTGTATAACAAAGGCGTAGGTGAATTAGTAAAAAATCAAATTGTAAATGAATTAAAAAGTACAAATTTCCAAAATAGTCTTTTATTGGTTGAATGTCAAAACGTAAAAGAATTAAAAAATAAAATTAACGACATAAATAATAACAAATCCATTACTTTATTTATACCATTAACGCTCTCTTTAACGGAAAACAATAAAAAAATCCCTTTTTATAAATTAAAAGACATATATCTTGAAAAAATTAAAAAACCTGACATAGGAATTAATATGACCTTTGTAAAAATGGGTTTTTTGGGATTTGGCGGTGTAGATTTTTTTGCAATGGGTAAAAGTACGGCTAAAATAATGCTTAATTATACAAAAACAAAAAAATTACATATTATTAATGCTCCAAAAGCATATTATTACATTAATGTTAATAGAGCAAAACATATTGATTTCAAACTTCCTGAATGGTTTATAAAAAATTATGTTAAAGAATTGGTGTGGTAAAAAAAGTTTATTTTTATATTTTGGTTTTTTTTAGTTTTTTTGCATTTTCAGTAATAATATTTAACATATGGTTATATAAAAAAGAATCACAAGTAGTAATATCCGTTACCTCAACATATCAGTATAAAATGATAATTAACGAAGTCCTTTATAATAAAATTTACTTAATTAAAAATATACTTGATAAATATTATAAAGAAATTATAAAAAATGAGATGAAAAAAAAAGTTGAACTTGTAAATAACGATTTATATAAACTAATCACTATTTTAAAAACACTACAAAATTTAGATTTTAAAAATTACAAATCATTTCTTTTCAAATATATACTTAATATTTATAATGAGGATATAGAAATTATACAAAATAATAAAATAATGGTTTCAAAAAAGCTTGAAAGAATCGGAAAAGATTTTAATTATCCATGCAATCCATTTAAAAATTATGGACAATGCTCTATTGTTAAAAATAATAAATTCACAATTGTAAAATATTCCCCCGCATATAAATTAATAATAGTAAGTAGTTTCAGACTAAATAATTTTAATACAAAGTCTGTAGCAGAAAAATTAATAACGGTTTTAAAAACTATTCCTGACATTATTATTTACTATAACGGTATAAAATTAAAAGGAGAATTTTATACTGATCAATTTTATATTTTTGACAAATTTAAACCCTTAAACATATTTTTTGGATTTGGTATAAAATATCAAAAAATTGATTCGCTTTCTTCACTTGTTAATAAAAAAGTAATACAAGCAGTTAAACCGATACTATATACATTTGCAATAATCTATTTCATAATAATAAGTTTGATGTACTCTATTATTTTTACTATTTTTAGAAAAAACATTAAAAATATTGACAATACTATTAAAGACTTTAATCAAAAAGCCGTGACAGACAAGCTTACAGGAATATATAATAGATTAGGGTTCGAAAATGAAATAAATAATAAAAAATGCAAATATTTTCTAATTATAGATTTAGATAATTTTAAATATATTAATGATACTTTTGGACATGAAATAGGAGATAAAATTTTAAAAGAATTTACAAAATTATTAAAAAAATATTTCAAGAATGATATTCTCGGTAGATGGGGAGGAGATGAATTTTTAATTTGTACTAATAAAAACAAGAGTGAAATTCAGGATATTTTGGAAATAGTAAATCTACATTTAAAAGAGATTCAAAAGACTTATGATAAAAATTTAACTAAAAATTTATCTGCAAGCGCAGGCGGATGCGGTAATAATATGTTAGACCTACAAAAAAGATTTAACAATGCCGATTTAGCCTTATATAAAGTTAAAAAAACTAAAAAAGGAAAAGTATTGTTTTATAGAGACATTAATTATATTAAAATTGAAAAAGAAGATATTAATAAATAAATTCAGCAGTTTTTAATATGTTTAAATTATTATATTTCTCTGCAAATTCAATTGCTTGTTTTACGTTTTCGCCCTCTACTAAAAAACCTACAGATCCTTTACATTCTTCTAAACCTCCCGCAAGAATAACCTTGGCTTCAAGATTAAATAAAGTCTTAAACGCTTCTATTTCGGTAAATACTTTGCCTTTAAAAAATTTAAGCATTGCGATTTTACTACCAGTGGCAAAATCCACATTTTGTGAAGTTTCCACAAAATACGGAATCAGTTTTTCATGCCCAACGGGAATGATGATATCAGTTCCCCTGCACACAGCTTTGATATAAAGATTTCCGTATGTTCCTCCGTTCGGATCTGCAGCGGCAACTGCGGCATGCTTTTTACCGTTTTCATACCAAAGAGCATTAGCGCCTTTTATAAAAATATCATTTTCATTTATATCGAAATCTTTAATATCCACAAGCATTCCGTTTTGTAAAATTATTACGTTGTCTCTATTTGTAGTAACATTAAATTTGGCGTTAACATTACATCCTGCCGCATAAAGGGAATCTGTTTTTATTTCCAAATGATGAAGAATATAGTTATTCGTAGTGCCGTATGCGATATATACTCTTTTATTAAAATCTATATGCTCGACTAAAGCTTTAGCTATTAAATGTTTGGCACCGTTAACGGTTAGGAGTATTTGTGCTTGCATTGTTTTCTCCGTTTTGCATCATTTGTGTAAGAGTTGCGGCTTTCATTGGATCCATTTTAGCAAGTATTTTCGCCATTACTTTAGGCTGTAATTTTTGCAGTATTTCAAGAGCATCTTTAGGTTTCATGTTTGAGAGAATCTGTGCGGCATTGTTCGGACGCATTTTTGCGTAACTTTGTGTTATTTTGTCAAGTTTAGCTTTTTTAATATCCGCTAAAATCTGTTGATTTTTTTTAATTAACGCTTCAATCTGTTTTTTTTCATCTTCTATTTTTGCAAGCGTTGCGTTTATTTCATCCTGTTGTTTTTTTAATTTTTCTTCTTTTTTCTTCATTAATGCCATATAAGTATTTTTTAGCGCTTCAAAGGCTTCTTGTTTTTCAAGAAGTTTTTCCGCCTGTGCTTCAAGTTCCGCTCTTTTTTGATCGAAAATCTCATAACAGTCAAGAAGTTTTTGTTGATCAACGGCAAAAAGAAAAACCGGTAATATTATTAACCAAAGTTTTATATTTTTCATTTTACACTTTTCACTTTAAAAGATTTCACCTAAAATATCTCCTACTTCAACTTTATCCTGCTGGTTAAGATATTTAAAATGATCAGGTCCGAAAAACAGAAGTATGGAGCTTCCAAACTCAAACCTTCCAAGTTCGTCACCTTTTTTAAGTTTTACAGGTTTCTTATATTCAAAAGTAGTGATTTCTTCATAATCTTTTTGAAGTCTTTCATCAAAATTAAAATGAATTTTCCCAACGATCATAGCACCAACCGCTACAAAATAAAAGTATCTGTCTTTTTTGTCTTTACATCTTAATACAACTCTTTTATTTTTAGGAAAAACGAGTTCTTTTTCCAGCTGAGCAGGTTTTACA
>Ga0075464_10001099_pt1 | contig 12216 bp, 21 predicted proteins | sample DEB19_08_DNA_5_FD_75068 | JGI IMG/M metagenome (GOLD analysis project Ga0075464, IMG submission 75068) | Aqueous microbial communities from the Delaware River and Bay under freshwater to marine salinity gradient to study organic matter... | ecosystem: Environmental > Aquatic > Marine > Coastal ...
GACATCAAGCCGGTGTGCTTGGCCGAGAAGCACGTCACTCGGCATGGTCACACTTACGTGGACAAGCGTTGTGTGCTGGACGCCGGTCACGACGGCTGGCATAGCCCCACCCGCATCCCGAACAAGTACACCGCGTTTCAGGCCGACGCATGATCCTGGCCGCGCACCAGCAGCCCACCTGGGAGTACTGGGAGAACTACGTCAACACCGAGCTGGGCCTGAGTGCCACAGCGGCCTCCGGGTCCCAGTGGTACGAGAAGGGCGACGGCGTCGACCCCAGCGACAGCGAGTACGCCTACCAGGTGGACGCCAAGTTCACCGAGAAGGCATCTCGGTCGGTCAGCGTCAAGGAGTGGACCCAGTTGTCTAACCTGGCGCGCATGGCGGGCAAGAAGTTCGCCCTGCCGTTGCGCCTCTGGCCACGCGGCACGATAGCCCCGACCGACCTGGTGGTCATCTCATTCGAAGACTTCGCCGACCTGGTGGAGAAAGCCAAGCGCTGGGAGAGCAATGCGTAGCCACAAGGAACTGATGAAGGACCTTTCGCATCGCAACCTGGTCATCCCCTATCTGAAGAACGCCATGCTGGCCGACAACTGGCCGGACAGCTATCAGGTCACTGTGGACTCCCGGCCCTACTACGGCCACGGCGATGGCTACTTCCACCCCTCCACCCACGGACTCATGGGCGAGCGCGAGCTGTACTACCGATTCCATCCCGAGACCCGCGATCTCATGATCCCTGAGGATCGCACTGTGCAGGATCAGCTGACTCTGTCCATGGGCAGTGCCCTACACGCGGTGTGCCAGACCCAGTTCCAGATGGCCAAGGTGCTGACCCCACAGAACTGCGAGGTCGAGTTCATCATCGCCGAGCATCACGTGCGAGGCCGGGCCGACATGATCCTGGATCACCCCACTGAGGGACCTCTAGTCGTGGAGTTCAAGACCCAGAACAGCCGGGCCTTCGGCTTCCAAGATGAGATGAAGGACCTCTGGGAGATGCAGTTGTCCATCCAGCTCTACGGCCTGGGCCACAAGCGCGGCGTGCTGCTGGTGATGGAGTCCGGTCACCCGTACCGCATGCGCGAGTTCCACTACAACCGCAACGATGACCTGCTGGCCCGGACGTTCGCCAAGTTCGACTACGTGCGCGAGTGCATCGCGGCCAACAAGGTCCCCCCGCACTGCTGCAGCAAGGGCAGCGCAGCGATGAAGAAATGCCCCGCGCGACACACCTGCTGGCTGGCAGCATGAGCGGCCAAGTTGGTGTCACCACCACGCTGGAGGACCTGGAGTTCGACCCGCTTTGTGAGATGCCTGAGCACGTCACCGTTCGATTCTGGCGATGGAAGTTCGGGTTCGACATCCCCATCGGTCCCTGCACACACCCGGCGCTCTACATGGTCAACTGGCCCTGCTGTGGCCGTACCGCGTTCGCCTGCGCCGTGCACCGCAACCCCAACGGCAAATTCCCCTGCTGCCGCCAGCCGTGGCGCGGCTATCACCTCGTCTGGAAGAGACTCTGACATGGCCAATCCGAACGGGCGCAAAGGCGCATCCTTCGAGCGTGTGATCGCCGACTACCTGCGCGACAGCTGGCACGACATGATCGACCGGCGTGTCAAGACCGGAGCCAAGGATAAGGGCGACATCGCCAATTTCCGCGTCGGCAACAACCGACGCCTGGTCATCGAGTGCAAGAACGTCAAGGCCATGAACCTGTCCGGGTGGGTCACAGAGGCTCAAGAGGAAGCCTTCAACGACGAAGCTGTGGCCGGTGTAGTGGTCCACAAGCGCAGAGGCAGGGCCGAGGGCGGAGACCAGTTCGTCACCATGACCCTATCCAGCTTCCTCCTCATTCTCCGAGCGGCAGAAGGGACATTGTGACATGACACGTATTGGTGATCTGGCAGCCGAGTACTCCGATCGGATGATGGAGGACCACGTTCGGCACCTCAGCGAGCACGGGGAACCGATGCTCAATGACGCCGAGGTGATGATCCGCGATCTGAAGAAGAGCCTGTTCTCCAAGATTCAGTTCCGGTGGCGACCAGAGGACGAACGCATTCTGACTCAGATCAGAGAGGGTGTCGACACCATGTTCTCTGAGATGTACGAAGAGTCTTTCGTCATCGTGGACGACTTTTATGCCCAGATGCGTGTGCCTGAAGTTGTCGATGGGGCTGTAGTAAAAGACAGTGCTGGTAGGGTAATCTGGAAGAAAGACCCAAGAGGCCGCGAGGTCGAGGACTGGGACCAGCTAACCGGACAAGACATCGAAAAAACGCTACTTGACATCACTCGCCTGAAACTCATTCTCGCACCACAGGCTAACGAGCTGCTGCTAGAAGCCATTTTTGCCCGCCACATCTTCGATGACAAGCTCCAGGAGAGCTACGCGTCGCTGATGGAAGGCACTGTCGGCGACCGCAACGCTTATGCCAACCGCGAATCGAAGTTGGACAAGTATCACGCGTTCTTCCGGTTCTACCTCTACAGCCACGCTGAGGTTTTCCTGAAGGAGCTGAACAACTTCGCACGGGTGCTGGAACGAATCAGGTACTTCCGGATTCAGGACCAGGAGAGGTAACCATCGTGGGTCGCAGACTCCCCGATTACAACCCGGAGTCTGACGGACCCTACGAAACGTCCAAGCGCCGCCTCAAGCTCTTCAAGCGGGTCTACCAGAGCTACTACCAGTGGAAATCCCTGTGGGAGTATGGGGAAGTTAGTGATATCATCACCGTCGAAGGTGAGGACATCTATCTTGGCGACCTGCTGGTAGGTCAGGAGACCTTGCCGACTCAGCAGCGTCGGGCGTTCGATCTCATCTGCCTTCAGGGGTACACGGAATCAGCCGCCACGGCTGTGATTTTGCCCAACAGCAAATGGTCCACCCCGGTGCAGCAGTATTCTGACGACGGACTGCGTAAGATGGTGGCAGCCTACGATGCCAAGCAGCGCGGCGAGTGGGACCCTCAAGAGGCCATCAATCGCAGACGGAAGAAGAAGGGCACCCTAGTGGTAGTCGAAAACACCGCTCCGGAAGTTCCGGAGACCATCCCAGAAGAGACCCGGCCAAAGTTCAGCCGGATCGACCATCTGGACTGGAGCACCAGCAGCGCCGAGAACAAGCGGCTGGCTGAATTCATCAACGCCAAGACCGGCCTGAACATCACGGGCGAACAGGTCAAGGCCGTCGCATTCTTGCGTAAGCCCTGGTACCGCAGCACTGCGGAGGCCAAGATTCGTGAAGACGAAGCCAAGCGCAAGGATGACGAAAAGGCGAAGTACGCCTACGAAACACCCGAGCAGCGCGAGAAGCGTTTCGCCGCCGCGCGGGCCCTCAAGAATGCAGAAGCGGCGGCAGCACGCGCCGAGGAGCTGCAGAGCAAAGTGCGCCAGCTGCGTATTGACGCAGGCCTGGACCCGGACACAGGAGAGCCTGTTGCCCAGTAACTTCACCGCCGTAGTCGGCACCCTCATTAGAAGGACGTCGACCTGTCATGACCACCATGAACGGCACCAACTACGAACTCGAAGCCATCGCCAACGAGATTCTGCGTAAAAGCCGCATCGGGGTAACCAAGCTATCCGAGAAGAAGGACTACTTCACCGAGGAGCAGCTCATGCTCCGACAGCGGCGTGAGGTGTCCAATGGGCATGGCTTCCCGGAGGCTCACATCGTGAGCGGGCAGTACAACCGCGCGTACAATCCTCTTTCAGGCAAGCGACCCAGCAGGTCGCGTCACGGTGACGAATACTAGGTGAGAGATGAGCGCCCCAGCACGACTGAATCAACGCTCGCTGGAGGCTGACGTCAATCGGGAGGTTGAACGCGTGACTCGCGAGCACACCGTGGTCCGGCAGCAAGGGCAGCCATGCCGTGTCTGCGCCGACCCCGAAGCTCGCCGTCGCGTCAACATCCTGCTCTCTCACGGCGTGGCCATCTCCGAGATTCTGGCCAGCATCTCGGACGTCAACGCCAAACTCAAGAAGAACAAGCAGATCAAGTACTGGTCTGTCCAGAACCATCGGGCCAACCACTTCAACATCCAGGAACCGGCCAAAGAGGCATACCGGCGCATCCTGGAACGCCGCCGAGACGAAGAAGCCGACCTCCTCGGCGAGGGCGTCAGCAACATCCTCACCGCTCGCGGCTACCTGGAGATCATCGCCAGCAAGGGGTTCGAGGACCTCGTCAAGCCCGACCGTGCCGTTCCGTTCGAGATGGGTCTGAACGCTCAGCTCAAGCTGGAAGACATGCTCAAGGCCGATCAGGATCAGGCCATCATGGCGTCCATGCGTCGCGACGTCGCCATGATCCAACAGGCCATCGTGGACACCCTGTCTGAAGATCAGATGCGCGCCATCAGCAAGCGGCTCGATGAGCTGCGCGGAGTCGTCCCCGAGGACAACATCATTGAAGGTCAGATCATTGACGACGCTGACGATGACGACGATGATGAAGCCGACTTTGACGACGACGGAGATGACGACAGCTGATGTCTGGTGAAGCCACAGTGCAGGTGCTGGACACCTCCGTTGATCGTGACGGCCTTTCGGTCGTCACCGCAACCAAGACGGCGGAGAAGCCTCGGCAGGGCATCATCTACCACCCCGACACTCTGGCCGCAGGATTCCCGGTGTGGTTTCACCAGTTGGACAACGGCGACTACCTGGCGCTGTTCGGCAAGCACTGGACAGCGGCGACTGTCGGCAGCGGCGGTCCTCAGACCTACTCGGCGCACACCGAGATCACCACACCTCTATGGCTGCGCGTCAACCCGATCACCGGGCACACCACTGCTCAGGGCGACATCCCGAGCCGTCTGAGCGGCACCCGAACCCTGATCGACGCGTGCAGCCGAATCGGCTACCTGTTCACTCTCGGCACCGTGGACGGCGTACCGTTCATCCAGCATCACCGAGTCGATGACCGGGACAACCTGGTACTGCAAGCCGAAGAGCAGCTGCCGGACACCAACGGCGTGCACTGGGCGTCAGGAGTGTATGTCGACGGGTTCTACCTGGTGGTCATCGGGTTCGACGCCGACGGCGGCGTCTACCGTAGGCGCAAGCCCTGGGGCCGAGTCGGGCAGAACAACACCCAGGACCCCTGGGCGTACCGGTCCGCCAAGGGGTGGCACGCCAGCGACGATCCCGACGTGCTGGACGATGCCGATTCACCGCAGACCGGCGGCACCCTGATGGCCGCTCCGGAGTCAGGACCTGCAACCATCGGCCCGGTCACCTACGCCAAGCGCGGCGATCGAGAGTGGCTGTGCGTCATGAAGGGTGGATCGGTAGCCGAATTCTGGTCCTCTCGCATGGTCGACTCGACGTGGAAGAAGAGCACCCTGGAGGTCTCCGCGACGGCGACACGCCTGCAGGCCCAACTGCAGTACAACCCTACCGCCCTGCCAGAGGGAGCCGACTCTGTCGTCCCGTACGTGAGCACCACGACGATCGCTACGGCAGGGTCAAATGCTCTACAGGTTTCGTGGGGCTCCCTTCCGGTGTAAGCTGCAACCCTGTAGCAGCTTTTTGTTTCACCACCCACCAACCGAAGGAGGCTCCGTGCTTGTTGCGGACCTGAAGGAAAGCCTGGCAGGCGTCCACGAACGCTCCATTCAGGCGACGTTTTCTGAACTCTCGCTCGATGACGAAGCGCGCTACCTGCGCTACGACGACGGCAGCCATGATGGCATGGTCGAGTTCCCGTTCGATGAGCAGTCCGAGCGCACCATCTCGCGCTACCTGGGCATCTCCAAGAGCTACCTAGCCAAGTGCCCGCCGGACCTGAAGGCCTACAACATCAACTCGTGGCTGCGGGCCAAGCCCGGCGGCGCGGCGGTGCTGGAGTCCATCGGCGACCGCCTGGTGAGCATCCACCGTCCCGGCCTGGTCATCCTGCCGCTGCGTGAAGTTGCCGACGTCATCGTCAACAGCATGAGCCCGCAGGACGAGGTCGTGAACATCATCCGCGACGACGTCAGCTTCCACGCCGACATCATCACCGACCACCACGTAGAGATCGCCCCCGACGACCGCATCGCCGATCGCCAGCAGGGTGAGCACCAGGTCGGCGACATCACCCACGGCGGCGTCCGAGTTCTGTCCAGCCCCACCGAGGTCCGCGCCCCCGTCGTGACGACCTACTTGCACCGTTTGTGGTGCACCAACGGCTGCACGTCCCCGGCGGAAGAGGGCACCATCAAGCTCAAGGGCCACACCGTCGAAGAGGTCCTGCAGGAGCTGAGCGATGCCATGACCAGCATCCGGGGCGACTTGGACGACAAGCTGGCTTCCTACGCCGCCATGGCCTCCCGTCGCCCACCGGGCTCCCCGGTGCGGTTCGCCCGTCAGCTCGGCAACGAGCACGGCATCCCGGCTCGCGTCATGACCCGCGTCCTGGACCGCGTCGAGCTGCTGCCCGAGGACGCGACGCTGTACGACATCCAGCAGGTGTTCACCCAGACCGCCAACGGTTCGGTGAACTACCGCACCATGATGAACTTGCAGACCCTGGCCGGGGAACTTGCACTCGACACCGACCACGCCGTGCACCGTTGCGGAACCTGCGAAAGATTGCTGCCCGAGTGACTAACGTCGTCGTGCACGGTGAACCCGTCAACGAGAACCAGACCAGGAAGCTCCAGTGGCCTCCTGCCTGGCTCTCGTGGCGGCACTGGCACTGGGGGCGTGAATATCCGAACAGCTGGCGTAGGGGAGTCCACGTCCACTACCACTGGAGGGCGAGCGTGACAGTTAACGAGCAACGCGAACTGCACGATGCAGCTTGGCTGATTCTCAAGCGTCACGGCGTCGTCAGCGACACCACGACGTATGCGCTGGCTACTGAGCTGGCGGACAGTATCACGTGCATGCGTGATCGACAGAAAGAAGGCACACAGTGACCAACAAAGACAAGACCCTCATCGCCGCCCTGCTGGACCGTTCAGGCTCCATGGGCTCTCGCGCCAAGGCGACCGAGGACGGCTTCAACGAGTTCATCAACGGCCAGAAGGCCGAGCCCGGCGAGGCATTGGTGACCCTGGCGCAGTTCGACACTCACTACGAGGTGGTGTACCAGAACAAGCCGATCGCCGACGTCCCGCCGCTGGAGCTGCATGCCCGCAGCATGACAGCCATGAACGACGCCATCGGCAAGCTCATCACCGACATCGGTGTCGAGCTGGCCGACATGGCCGAGGAGGACCGCCCCGGCCTGGTGGTCGTGGTCATCATGACCGACGGCCTGGAGAACGCCAGTAAGGAGTGGACCACCGAGAAGATTCGGGCCCTCATCAAGAACCAGGAAGACCAGTGGCGCTGGAAGTTCATTTTCCTGGGCTCGGGTATCGACGTGCGCAAGGAGAGCGCTGATCGCGGCATGCGCGTGGGCACCTCACTGGCCTTCGACGCTGACAGCGGCATCGCCACGCGTAACGCCTACGCCAGCACCTCTGGTTTGGTTAGCCAGTACCGTGGCGCGGTCGCCTCTGCCGCCCCGGCGTCAGTCATGGATGCCATTGCCTTCTCGGACAAGGACCGCGAGGAGGCCGTAACCCCAGGCCGACAGGACGGCGAGAGCCAGCAGGATTGGAAGCAGCGCCTACAGGGTCGCGGGCTGATCAAGTCCAAGTAACCCCTTGACAGCAAGACCCCGGAGCGTGCTACAGTCGTTTCATGTTCGCCACCAGCGCCCTGAATCGACAGCAGTAGCCCTCCGGGGTCTACTGCTACTCATTGGGATGCGGTCTGTTGGCAGGCCAGCCACACTCTGAATGTGGCCTCCGTTGGTTCGATTCCAGCCTTCCCAGCTAGTCCTCACGGACTTATTGGTCACTAGCACAACCGGCAGTGCTACGCCCTGTTAAGGCGTCAGGTGAAGGTTCGAATCCTTCGTGGCCAGCAGACAGAGATGGACTCTCTGACGCACACCCTGTAGAATGCATACAGTGTTTGTTGCCCACCCATGAAGGGAAGTCCCTCTCGTGATTGACGAGTCTCAGATCAACAACTGGTTCACGTACCACGCTCCGACGCAAGATCAGATTCCGGTCTATGAGGCCATCCGGTCTCATGGTCGCGAATTCGCCCACGTGATCAACCAGCTCGTGCCCGACTGTGCCGACAAGACCCACGCCATGCGCACGCTGCGCGACACGGTCATGTGGGCCAACGCCGCTCTGGCGACGTCCCCGGCACCCGCCGACGCCGCGCGTCAGCCGGTCTCCACGCCGTATCAGACCGCCACTGGATTCACTTCCGCTCAGCGTCTGAAGGACGACGAGATCGCCCAGCTGCCGAAGCCATCTGCGCCGCCAACCATGGACGACGTGGTGAACTCTTTCGTGGGGAACCTCTCCAAGTGAGCGCCCCACTGGACGGCGAGCTGGCCTGGGCCATTGGCTCCTGGGCCGATGATGGCGACACTGCTGACCTCCACGACCGTGCGAACATCGAGTCCCTGGCCCGCCATCTGACGTCCAAGGGGTTCACCAATAAGGCCCCGGCAGACCCGCTGGACGCTATCCGTAAGCTGCGTCCGACGGTGGAGCGCATCTTCGCCAGCGCTGACGAACTTCTAGGAGGAACCAAGCGTGACATCCCCAAGGCCTGAGGCCGTTCAGCGCGCCGGTAGTGCACCGCGCAACCCGCTGATGGCCAAGCAGGCCCCGGAGCCGGTCGAGCCGTACCCCTCCGAGATGCCCAAGATCAAGGAGGCGTTCGCACGGCTGCAGCAGCTGTGGACGCAGAAGCGGGTGGATGACCCCGCCGATGCCGCCGAGCACTTCAACCAGCAGGCATCCAACATATTCGGTGAGATCGGTTGGAAGGTCGCCGTCGAGTGGAACGAGGCCCGCAAGGAGGACGGGACGCCACACAACCCGTTCGCCGATGGTGTGCCGCTCTACGTTCCTCTGGTCACGCTGGTGGGTCGCACCAAGGTCGAGGAAGAGACCGACCACGACCGGATGAAGCATGACATCGTGACCGGCAAGGCTGACGGCAAGGCCGGGTACATCGACCCCAACACCGGTTCGTGGCGCGAGGACCCCAAGTCGAAGCTGATCCTGCCGCGATGAGCGACAGCCCGTGGGCGAGCGAGTACTGGTGGACTCCGGAGCGTCAGGCCATGCGACGCCATACCGCTGAAGAGTTCGGTATTGCTGACCCAGATAAGGTGATGGCGCAGGTCAACGAGATTTGCTCTACACGAATCAACAAGGAGTGACCTGTGGAAAAGCCCACAGCCAGCGCTTATAGCGCATCGGTCAACACCACCCGAGGGTTGTCCCCGCTGGACTGGGGCGATAAGTGCTTCCTGTGCGGAAACACCATCGCTGAGGGAGCCCCACAGGGCTTCTGGCAGTCCAAGAAGGGTGGCTTCTACCGGTGTCACCGAGGCTGCTTGGACAAGATGGAGATGGTCGGCGGCACCCCCAGGGCCTTTCATGAGTACATCGCCGCCCAGGGCAACAAGAAGGGCCCGAGCCAGCACGTCAAGCCCGAACCCGCACCACCGGCACCGGAGCTAGACGACGATGAGTTGCCTCCGCCGACGGCTAACACGTACAAGGGCCCGAAGGTGATCCAGTTCGAGGATTTTGGACACCTCCAGCGCCATGTTGCGCAGAAGGGCCCCCTGCCATCCTTCGTGCGCGTGCTGGTTGGGGACTATGTGATGCAGGCTGGCGGCGAGTGAGCTACTACATCCAGGGCGTGGATGTCGCCTTCATGAACCGTGACATCACTCAGGCCACCGACGAAGAGATCGACGCCATCGGCCAGTTGATCACCATCGAGAAGCACCAGGGTGGCCCGGCGCGCACCATCACCGAGATGCTGATCGAGACCGACTACATCACCTTGGGCCTGGGCCGATACCGGCTCACCACCGTGGTGGAAGCATCTGGCCCTGTGGATGAGGAGCCCAGTAGCCCGAATTAGTGAGCATCGGGAAAGTACCCGGTGCCACCTATGAAGGGAAGTCCCGTCATGGCTCATACAGCCGACCCCGTACTGCTCGCCCCTTCCTCCACTTCGGAGGCCTGCCTGCGCATTGAGCAGGTCATGAAGGGTGCCAAGGCCAACGGCAAGCTGGTCCAGCACCGTTTTCCGCACAACGTCACCAACATCTTGTTCGACGCCGGGCGCGGCCCTGCGCTGATGTCCTATGAGATCGACAGCGTGGACGTCACCGAGTTCTGCGAGGCCGTCCAGCACGACCGTGAGGGGCGTCTGAAGCGTCCAGGAGGTGACGCGTGGGGCGATGGGTATGCCGTGTACGACACCTACTGCCACGAGGACGAACCCGGCGACGAGGTGGTCTTCGAGATTCCCGACAGCGGCAACCCGCACTACGGTCGCACCATCAAGCGCCCCGAGCCTCTGGAGCTTCCTGACCCCGAGCCCGCCACCGAGGAAGAGGTCCAGGCCGTTCTGGAGGAGTACCCGGAGGCGACCAGGGATGAGGCCGAGACCATTGCCGAGGTTCGACATAACACGCCGCCCGAGGTTTTGGCCGCACTGCTTGGTCCAGAGCTGATCACCGAGGATAAGATTCTCGCGGAGGTGGAGCGGACTCACGTTTTTCCGGGGCAGCTCCGAAGCGCACGCCGGTATGAGCCGATGAAGTCAGGCGTCTGGATTAACGCTGGCGTCAACGAGGACGATGTCCGTAGGGCCCACCCGGACCCTGAGCTGGATAAGGCCTACGAGGACGTCAAGCCTGCGGAGAAGTCGATTGACGCCGCAGGCGACCCGCAGAAGTTCTACGATAAGGTTCACGGCGACAACCGGCAGTTCGAAGAGTCGTCCACCGACGCCAAGATGGATCGTCTCGCTACGGCCATCGAGACACTGGTGGAGTTGCTTCAGCAGAAGTAAACCCTGTAGAATCCATGTAGTAGTTTTGTTCTCACCCACAGGAAGGCCTCGCCCCGATGGCTTTGGAGCCCGAAGACCGCACCGAAGAGCTGATTCAGCAGACTCGCGAATCCTCCGGAGTGCAGCTCGCCGCGCGACCCCGCAAGAAGGACCGGGGCGACTGCCGCATGGTGGTGGAGATTCCGTTCTACTTCACCAAGGAGTTCCTAGACGCCAGGGGTAAGGCGAACGGCACCTATTACACGGACGCCGTCGACTACCTGCGGGTGCTCAAGGAGCAATTTGAGAACCACCAGCTCAGTCTCGCCGATCTCATCCAGATGATGATCACTCATGGTGACGGCGCGCTGCGGGTTGAAGCTGCGAAGTGAGCGCCTGACATGGTCGCCATGGTGAAAATCGAAGTGCCTCTCTCGATGGTGAAAGAATCCATCCAGAAGGTCGTGGACTTCGTCGTCAAATCCGAGGTCGAGCGCCAGCTGGTGGACAACGAGGCCTTTCAGGCCTACATCCACAATGAGATCAACGCTGAGGTCCAGGCTCAAGCACCGGGCAACGTGCGTATCCAGAAGGTGATCGAAGAGGTTCGCGAACACCTGGATCGCTACCCTGCCATCGCAGACGACATCGGCCTGCAGAATGCTGTCGGCCAGGCCGTCTTCACGTACCTGCAGGGCAAGCCGTGGAGTGGCTTCAAGCGATGAAGCTCCTGAAAGCCGTAGCCCTTGCTGCGATGCTGGTCGTGATCTTCCTGGTCAGCATGGCCATCAGCGACAGCTACTACCGCGCCAATGCCGACACCACCGAGAAGATCAACATCGAGCCCGGTGTCCCCAACGCCAGCCGTATCGCCACCCGCCTTCGGGCTCGCCTGACCGACTCCGACGACATCAAGGTTTGGATCGTCTCGGCCTCCTCCACGATCACCGTCCGTCCGGACGACGTGGTGGTCATCCTGGCCAAAGGCGACGTCGTCACAGTGCGAGGTAACGACTGGGTTCCGCAGAACGTCATGGATGACATCCTGTACCGAAACAGGAACGTCAGTCAGGACCCGGTCGACGCCGTCATGGGCATCATCCAGATGGTCCACGACTACCAGGCCAACCACTCCAAGCCCAAGCCTCCGCCACCCCCAGCAGCACCGGCAGCACCCAGGGCACCTGAGCCGCCCACTGACTGGGTATCGATCGGTCTGTGGGTCACCGGAACCCTGTTCGGCGTCGGATTCTTCTACACCTGGTATCGACTACACCGACGCCTACGCCGACGCCAGGCTTACGCCGCCAAGATCGCCCGTGACGCCGAGGTACA
>Ga0075464_10001103_pt1 | contig 12190 bp, 11 predicted proteins | sample DEB19_08_DNA_5_FD_75068 | JGI IMG/M metagenome (GOLD analysis project Ga0075464, IMG submission 75068) | Aqueous microbial communities from the Delaware River and Bay under freshwater to marine salinity gradient to study organic matter... | ecosystem: Environmental > Aquatic > Marine > Coastal ...
AACCCATGGGTGTTATCGATGGTATTACGGGTTTCGACAATATCATGGTGTTTGTCAGATAACAGACGCCCACCCCAACTAAGATCGTCCTTGGTAAACACTGACTCACCGATCATCGGTGGATTGGATATCTGGGACACTGTGGCGCTGTAGATGGAATCACCTTCGTATTCCACGTTGGTTATTACGCCACATATCGCGGTGGTGGCATTAGCGACGCCGTAGCTGACAACGTTATCCATTGCTGGATACGCTACATGTGCAGCGGGGTTACTAACATGGTCTAATATAGACGCAACAACGGGTGTGTCAATGCCTACAGTTGCGGCTTGTGTTTCATGTGCATCAATAGCACGGTTAGGTTCTTGCACGGTTAGCTCCAATAGGGGTCTATGACCCCTGGTTATGATTACAGTGGTGTGTGTATGTTCAAAGCATTGACCAACTTAATTTTGGTCTTGGTGTATCGCAGCATGCTAGATTCCCAGTTCTCCCATACGCCTTCAGGCCACATGATGGAATTGTCATTAACATCAGCGAGTTTGATGGTCATCAACTCTACATCACCACTATCAATGATGTTGGCGATGTATGTGTCGTACGACACATCCTGGCCACGTGATAAAGCCATCACAAGGTTTACGGTACGTTTACTGTACCCTAACTCTAATAGCTTTAACGGTGTAATCGGAGTGTCTTCGATTACGTCGTGCATGTAAGCCGCTAAGATTGCATCCAGCGACATGCCACGACGGGCTTGCACCGCGGCACCTACACGCCATACGTGTTGATGATAGGGTTCCATACCCCCACGGCGCATCTGCCCACTATGCGCCGCTACAACCCACTCACGTACACTGGCTACCGCTTCTAGCTCTAATTCAGTTAATACAACAGCTATCTGACTCATGACTTACCTCCTATACTCAGTGCTGTTTGCAATACATGTCGTGCATTGCGTATAGCGATTGACAAACGTTCATTGTCTATCAGTGTATATACTTCAAGACTCAATAGAAAATTAACTTGAGATGCGCAGAAGTCTACAAACGCTATAGACTTAGGTGCTGCTGACTCTAGGTACAACCCACTGTAGATTTGGTCATACCAGTCTGGACGGTAGATGGACAAACGATCTATGTCACGGAACACACCCACCAGATACCGTGGTGCACATACATCGTTGTATGGAAATGTCGTATCTAATATCAGCTCCATCAGCTCTGTTAAGAAAGCGGTGTGTTCTTTATAGCCATTACACTCAATGTCCGATAACCAGTAGTTGGCTATGTGGTCTACACATTGCGGTATTAGGGCACCTAGGTACTGTACGGGTTTTAATGTACCGACTGCCAGCGCCGTGTTAACACGGTCAGGCATTACGCCTAAGGTGTGTTTAGCATCGTGGAACATAGCAGCTAGCAATAACAGTCGTACCGTACGGGGGTCTGCTTGGTATTGCGATATGTAATCCAACACGCCTTGTAATACAGACGTTACGTGTCGGTCGTTGTGGTATGTTTGGTAACCCACGCCAGAGACGTACAATGTCTCTATGTGGTTTAACAGGGATATCCCTGTACGTGGAAACATTGTCTTTACAAAGGCATGTACGTTTTTGGTTTCAAACGCTACTTGTTTACGTGTTAGATCCATGTTAGGGATTGTGCCATCTGCAATCAGCGATGCACGTACGTCGTCAATCAGTTGTCGATTCATGATCTGCTCCAGTTAGGTTTGCCGTATGTCTACAGCGGTTGTCGTAATAAGGTTAATAGCCACACATGCTCTAGTTCCGCGTACAGTCCAGCATGTGCTATTTGGTCAGTACGTCTATCAATCCACGCCACGTGTACACCGTCTTCAGTCACTACGGTGTAATCACGCACGTATTGTCCAAATAGAGACACTACGCGAGCATTGGGTACACCACCTACGTTCAGTTGCATGGTTATATGCCCAAACACACCGTTGAGCAATGTCTCTATTACTGCATTCATTTATACAGCCTCCACCGTTATTTCTTTAATACGTAAATCATCCACCCACACACCAGTCATCACCGCAGCTGCTGATTCAGCATTAGCAAAGTGCACCGCCTTTAAGCTATCTGCAGTCCACAACTCCCATCGTTGTTTATCAAACCCACAAAAATAAATAGGTGACTGTTGGTAAGGTGTCTGTGTAATAACCCATACCGTGGTTGGACTATCCAACGTCGCTATTAGCTGTAGCATGCGTGCAGGGGATACGGCAGCAATGTATTCAGCAAAGCGTAACTGCATTGCTTCTGCGATGAGTTCAGCGTGTTGCGTGGTGATGCGATATAACCGACTGTCTAACACCCAGTCTTTTATATGGATGGATTCAGCTAATGCCTTTAGTTTCTTTATGTCCATTGTAATCACCAGTAGCATACGGACAGGGGGTTACAACCCCTGTCCGTATTAGATTAACCAGCTAACACGGATAGCGCGTAAGCTTTCAAATGCTCGCGCACCACCTTGATCTCGGCACCGTTACGTACACGGTAACCGACCGTAGTGTCACCCTGTACAATGACGGGGTCTGTCGATGCAGCGCCTTGTGGCGCTGGGTAGCTACGCGAACGACGTACCGCTGCCGCTACGGTATCACCACCTACACCAACATCTGCTGCTAGATAATCAACCCCTTTGTTGTCACGCATGTGGTCAACACCGACCTCACCTACAGCGAGTGAATACCCAGCGACAAACTGGTTGCGATGTGTTTGCACACGCTCGACCGTAGCCATGTCGAGCTCGGCTTGGTCTAACAAAGACTCATACAAGTCTTTTGGTGCGGTGATCGTGTCACCATTAACCGTTAACAATGGACGGATGCGGTTGGCTAATTCACGCGTGGTTGTGTTTAACTTGGACATGTTTGTACTCCAGTACAGTTGGGTTAGTCAACGCGACTAACATGGGTTGAGTCACCGTATAAGGGTGACACGTTTTTATTTACAGCATCGATATCACTTAATAGTGTATACCTATAAAGACATGGAATAGAGCATATAGCCAACGCCTCACGGCGTTGGCTATATGTAGTTACCACCGTGCAGATGGTGGTAGCACCAAACCACTGCGTTTATCAGGCGCATCGCCAACCCATCCAAAAGCTGCCATAGCGGCTGCAATGTTAGATGCTGCGGTTGACTCCATACCGCCGTGTATAGACGCGGCCATGTTTTGAGCCAGTACCAAGTGTTCACGAGTGAACCCGACTGACTGGAACTCCTCTAACGCAGGGTTGTCGTATTTGTTAGCGATATCAATACCGCATTCATTTACGTAATCCCACGTGATGACTTCCACTAGGTTTTTCACGTGTCTACCACGTGCATCCATAATGTCATCGGTTAGCGAACGTATGGAGAAACAAACGTTCTCTTTATCGTTCTCTAGCGATGCTGCTAGTGAATCACCCATTGGACCACAAGGTTTAATACGCCCCATGATGGTCACTACGGGACGACCTGCTTTGTCTTTAACGGTGGTTTCATCAATCGTAACTTCAGAGATGTGGTGCGATACCGATTGTTCTTCGATAGACAACACACGCATCATAAAGTCTTTTTTGGATTGACCTGGTTGGAACTTAGGATGACCGCACTCCCCACGTAACACGCCTTTGGTAATGCGTCGTTGTAACGTGCTAGATTGGTCAAACAGCTTTTTAGCTGGTTCATACGCATAGAAAGCGCCAGATGAATTATAGTAGTCTAATGCACCGAGGACAACGTTGTAGTACCCATCGGCATCACACTTTAAACTACCCTTTTTGTTTGTACCCATTAACGCTGTACATTGGTAAGTAGCCATGATAACCCCTTTATAATCTAAGTAAAGTTTCCACCCCCTCGGTGGTTTCGCTAGGGTTCACGAGCGATGATAGTAAGCCATCATCAAAGTAAGCACCCATGAGCTTAGCGGTTGTATTGGTAGCGCCGTACATCACGTTTCTAAACGCAATGAACACGGGTGGTCGGGTTATCTGCTCCCCAATGCTTTTGATCGTGTGTCTATAGTAGACAGTACGGTCTTTAGCATCACGGGATATAGACGCAGCAATCATTTCTAATGCTACGTTGTTTGCACCTAGTACAATACCAGCGTGATATGCAGCACTCACAAAAAGCTTACCTAGATCCTCATAGTTGAAAAACCAAGGGATGTGTCCTTTAGCAACAATCTCATCGTAGAGCATGTAGGCAATAGGGTCATCCATAATCAACTCTAGGTTAGGTGTAATCTGAGCACCAGGAGCAAAAGCAAACTCGTAGTACTCATCACCATTACAGTCAATGATTGTAGTGGACGTAGGGGTTAGTTGCATCAACGCAGCGGCACTGGATACGCCATAGACATCACCAACCACTATTGCAAACACACCAACGATACGGATTTCGTTGGAGATGACGGCTAATTTGTGTTCAGCAAATCGAGTGGGGATTAGAATGCTACAGCCAGTACGTGTAATGAGAGCATTGGTTTCTGTTTCAGTCAAGCTACGGTGGATAACCGATGCATCTCTACGGAGTTTAGTAACATCCATAACGCCCCCTATTCGTGGTTAATCGTGTACATCTGTGATACCCAGCGTGTTAGGATATCGATAGCAGCCAACAACGCTACTTCACGGATATCTAAGTCTGGGTTATCGTTACCGATACGATCGACTGTATCTAGAATCAAACGTGCATCGGTGTGTGGGAACATGACGTGACATACCAGTGTTTTAACACACTCGTAGAGTTGGCCAGCTTGTCCAATCGATAACGTTTCTAACGCCACTAACAAACGCTCATGCAATGGACCGCGTGACCCTTCAACCAAATGGTCATCAGACATGCTGTTGATTTGCGCAGTGATGCTACTACGTAAAGCGGATAGGGTTGTGTTGAACCCATCGCTACGTTGAGCACTACGGACTAGAGCAGCACGACGTGACCACGCCAATACGTATTCAGCACCTTTAGCTAACAACGTTTCTGGGTTTTCATTGCGGTCTACAATAAAGCTACCGAACAGAATCTCAGGGCGTCCACCACGTTCTAACCATTCTTCGTACAAGTCGTTGTTAACTTCAATCTGAGCAGCGTCAGGGTAGCTAACCATGTACTCAGCGCCTTCTTGTGGCCAGCGGGTAATCATACGTTTTTGTAAACGATTACGTGTACGGGTTTCTAAGATGCGACATACGCCACGGCCAGACTGTTCGATCACACCAGCCATTAGTTCACGGTAATCAGCTAAATCAATCTCTAACCCTTCCATGACGTTAGCGGACATACGACGTGCTAACAAATGGATGATAAGGGTTTTACGACGGGCTTCTGGCGTCATACCCATGGCATAGCTAATTGGTGTAGCCATATCGGACTCATCTAAACCCGATTGTGAGTTTACAGAGAAATAGCTACGGTACACGTCCACGACGGTAGCAATACCGATTTCTTCAACCCATGCATCGACTTCTTTATCAAAACGACCAGCACCTGTTTTTAACAACGCACGAATAGCGTCGTCTGTTAACAAAGGATGGATGTTAGGCATTGTAGCGTTGGATAGCGCTGGTGTGTCTTTGTAACGCTCCACCATGCTGTCCAATAACGTGCTAGACCAAATGGCTTCATATTGGTCAGGTACAATAGACAACACTGTAGCCATGGCAGTAGCCGCTTGCTTTTGTGCAATCTCTACTGCGTCTACCACAGATGCAATGATAGGGTTAACTACGTTACGGGCTAAAAACAAATTAGACTGTACTGTTTTAGCAATCGTGCGTACAGCGGTTTCTAAATAGTCACCGTGCATCGGTGTATCGTTTAACGTGGGTTTGGATGTGTTGTCAGCAATGCGATACAGGATATCCATTGCTTGTACGTTGGTGTCACCAAACAACGCAGTGTCATCCATGATTGGTGTGTAACACGCACCAACCACAATCGCTAACGGGGTAGCTGGCTTTGCTTGTAAACTAATGCTGTTGTCTTGGAGCTTCTGTGATAGCACCCGCAAGGACGCCAGTGTGGTTTGTTTAATCATGATGGCCAACCTTAGACTAAATGTGGGATGAGCGCTGATTGTAGTTTAACTGCAATCGTGTCACTCAATACGGAGCCAAAGATTTCCTCACCACTAAGATGGGTTGAGATTTCTTCACCAGCAATCTCGCCTATGACACCAGCGATTAACTCTACGGCATTGGCTAGGACTAACCCAGTCATAACTGCTTGTTCTGTATTTACCATTACTAACTCCTAGCGATAGTGAGGGGGTGTGCACCCCCTCAGATTATTTCGATCGATACGCCTTAACCGCTAACTGTCCCACATGGTCTAATAGACTGGATGTAGTGCCAATTAACTCAGCCGATAACACGATGCGGTTTACGATAGCCTGATATCCGAATATAGCATCGATCGCCACACCGTCTTCAGTTTCGTTAACACCGGTCATGACTCGACCCACGATGGATTTCATTTGACTACCGAATACACACTTGTCACCCACACCCATCCCCGTAGGACCTGTAACGTAAACTCTAATGACAGCAGCATCGAGTTCCAATGGATGACCATCGACGCGGAAACCCACATCAACACGACCATCCACTGCACGACGACCTAACTCTTTATTTAAACGTCTGATATCACTATCAGAACGTTCAGCTAAAGACCGTATCGTGGCGGACATGTCCTCTAATTCACCGGTGTATAGCACTTCAATCCGCTCTATGACACCCGCATGTTTAGCGGTTGGAGTAGAAGCAGAGATGATGCCAAGTGTGGTAATGGCCGCGTCATCAAACAAATCGGTATTGCCAGTGCTGGCGTTGTGTATCGTACATAAAATACTCTCAGGTGTGACGTCCTCCCCAACCTTTAGTAAATTACGCACCTCTTGGTCAAACGTCACTTTAATACTGCGCACATGCGTAGACATCGTCGTGAGTTTATTAGCAAACGGTACAGACAGCACACACGAGTCTTCTAATGTATCAGTAGCCTCTAACAACGCTACGCGACCTAGCACACCCGTTTTAACGACAACTTGACTAGGGTCTAGTGTATCCGGTGTAAAGTACTTAGTGTTGTATAACAACACGTCGCCCTTTTTAACCTTACTACCCGTCTTTAATCCAGTCACCAAGGTATGTGGTATCACATGACCAGACCAGTTACCAAACCGAGTACCTATCTCATACGTGACTACGTTGTCGTTAGCGTATTTAACAGCCACGGTTTTTTCAGTCACCTGTGTCACTACACCATCCCACTCAGCAGTCTTTGCAAACAACGCATCAGAACGGTGCGCTATTATGCGTTCATAACCCGTACGCATTGGCATAGGGGTATACTGAGTGCAGTGGGTGGTTTGTGAGTTCTGCACGGAAGTCATGTTGACGCGCTTTGCATCATCGTGGCTAGCACCGGGGGATATCAACATCGATGTAGACACTACCTTAGTCGGTGTCTTGGTAAGGTCTGCATCAGTCATTTGTCGCGATGTACCGCGCAGTGACGTGTAGTTAGGGTCAGCGGTCAAATAGGTAATGGTAGCTACATCACCACTATCTACCGTGGCTTCAGAAACCAATCCTACATTGGAGCGATGGAACCCACGGTGTTTTTCAGTCATAGACCGACCAGTACGTCCACCACCCCCACCAAACACCACAACCTCTTGTTCCTTTAATGCATGTATCGGATTGGATTCCTCAATGGGCATTACGGTTTGGTCTTGTAGCATGGACATCCATACCGCCTGTGGGTTTAAGTCCACCGATGCATTGGCGTTCATAGGACGAGCACTGTACGTGCGCATGGCTTTTACTAACTCAAAATACACCATACCCGATACGCGTTCGTATCCTTTATCACGCATGTGTCCTGTATCCATCTGCGCTGGGTGGTGATCGTAGGTTAGTTTATCGCACGCACTGATAAACAATCTAAAGAGATCAGTAGGTTCGTGCATGTCTATCAATAAACCCCGTGTGATAGGGTCTACCCAGAGTTTAAACATTAGCTCAAACTCACGTAGATGTCGTGCACCGATGCCATTGGCTTCTAACACGTTACCATAGATGTCTTGCTTATCAAAGGCATACACCGAATACCGTTTAGTTTCACGATGGTATCGGTTAAACCCACCCAACACCAAAGCAGCTACGGCATCACTCCGTTTGCCAATGATGACTTCATCTTCAAACCGCACCATGTATTCGTCATCGGTTAAGTTGTACGTAGAGCCTGTGCGGACACGTCTAACCTCCACACCCAACGTAGCGATTAAGTTACCTAAGCCAATCTGATGGGCTAATATAAACCCGACTGGAATGGTTTTACCAAAGATGTCTACTTCAGCAATCTCCACTGGCTTCTTATCTAGCGGCAGCCCTAAGAAAGCCTCTAGCGTACCGATAGCTACCATACCCGCTTTAGCATCCGTTAGCGATACCCGATACATGACGCCTGCCGTATCCATAACCAACACACCATCCATGTAACGTGCTACAGGCACGTAACGCATGTTAGACCGTGTATCTGTTTTAACAATGGTGTTTACGATGTCTTCACCAAAGAACGCATTACGAGAATCCCAGTCAAAGCTAAAGGCGTATTCACCCGTGCGCCACCCCACAACACGCTTAGACACCGTAGTGTACGTACGTGGTAGATGTGCTAAGTGGTTAAACCCATCAGCCATGCGGATATCCATAACGGTTTTATCATCAGCATCGATACCGCGCGATACGATGTTATTGACTAACCAATCACTGTAGTTGAACACAGCTCGTTCAGACCGCACCACAAACATCTTGCTATAGTAGCTAGTTAAGGCTACGGTATCAGGTGCTGTTTTACGAATGGGTTGCATCCCCATTAAAATGGACCATATCTTCACCCTCTCTTACGAGATAGGGTGCCTACCGTTTCGGCTAGACCTAAATCTAGAATCTTTTGATTACGCATCTGGCGATACGCCCTACTCTACTCGCTTTAACTCCACATGGAGCCATCTGGTTTTAGACAGATGTTATTATGCACGGATGTGCAATAGCTTTCGATGGCCTCTGAACTCACTCCATATCCGTAGACTTAGGAGCTTCGTTGCGTCGGTTATGTCTCTCAATAACGTTTTGACCATGCCTGTTTGGAACATTACCCTACAGGTGTTACACTACGTTTCTGTGTGTAAGTGGTAGATACTGAGATATGACGTTTTCCCGCAGTTAGGTAGGTTACTAATAACGTGTTACCACGCTATGGAGACCACCAACAAATAAACAATACTTCATGAAAAGATTAAAACAGAACGCTAAACTCGGTTACGACTGCTGCGATTGCGGATGGTAGCTCCGACATGGGTGTTGATAAAGGAATATCGAAGTGGTTATAGGCGTCTAACTCGTATTTAAAAACCATGACAACGCCATTCACTAAGTACCAACACGCGTATAATTGCTTTAGCTGTGCGGCTAACGTCAACTCTACCGTGTTATTATCTAAGTGTTGATGTGTAAGTACTATTAGAGCCACCCCATTGCATGCAGCAATGGCTTTCTTAATAGCATCTCGCTCGACAACACTCCTATACCCATCCATACCACCAAACCTAGCTACTGGTTTATAGTGCTGTATACCGTTGAACTCAATAGCAACATTGACGTTAGGTAAATAAAAGTCGTATCTGTACAAGTGCGGTTCGATTTTATACTCACGTACATGCTCTATACCATGCTTTTCCAGAAACACTTTAACAACACGCTCACCTTTTGACTCTATACAACCATTACATCCACTCTTAGCGCTAACGTGGGAGTTCGGCTTTTGCCAAAAAGAACCATGCACTGGGCAAACTATCTCAACTGGTGTCTTACCAGTGTGATAGCTAACACGACTATAGTCGTATTTAGCACCATGTACATGTCGAGCTTTTTCTATAAACGAATCTGTCGATAACCGCATGTCCTCTATGCCGCATCGCTTACAACCATTACCAGCTAGATGCGATCCAGCCCTTTGGCTGAAATCACCATGTTTATAACAGGTGATTGTCACGGTATCGCTATTTGTTTGATAGTTGACCTTATCGTAGTTATATCGATTGCCATGTATGGCAACAGACTTACATACAAACTCAGTCAATGTTAATCTATCATTAAATATAACGCATCTGGGGCATTGAGTGCCTTTAGCTGTATGGTCATACATGGATTGCCAAAAGGAGCCATGTATGTGACAAACTATCTCTACCTTTACACTACAGTTAGCAAAATTGACACGACTGTAATCATATCTATCGCCGTGGATAACAATGGCTCTGTTTAAAACCCGCTGCCAACGATTAGCCTTAGGTATATCAACATCACATTGCTTACAGCCATGCTTAGACCATCGATGTTGGTCTGGAGTTAACACTATATCACCATGTGTTGGACATGTGATTGTAAGTGCTACATCCTTTTTAACATAGATGGTTTTACTGTAGTCGTATCTATCGCCATGTCTAGCTTTGGAGCTAGCTATAAACTCATCAGTAGTTAGCGTACCTGCCATTGCGGTTTTTACTAAACCGCAACTAGGGCAACCGCTACCTAGTAGATGAGTGCATGCTTTCTGATAAAACACGCCATGCTGATAACACGTTATTGGTAGTTTGTCATGCGCTAGAAACGTATCTGGTAACATGTCGTAACTGTAGTTGTCGGTTGCCATGGGATGGCTAACCGCTAACCTTTTCATGAAGTACTGCTTATTCATTGTTATACACCTCTATGTTTAGACATAGGATGTAAGCTTTAATCTCCCCGTTGTTTACGCATGCGGTATTGTACCCCACCTGCCTTAAACGTACCTGATTCATTGATACGTGGTATCTGGAATCTAACGGTGGTGGGCTTACCCACAACAGGTACTAACTTTACCGTGTGGATTTCAAACGAATCACTGTAGTCATCTACCCGTTGGATTTGGTAGTCTTGTACAACAATACCAGCTCGTTGTAGGTTAACCACCATCGTAGCGATATCCTTCGGTAACACATTGTTGATGTAAGACCGATCAAACTTAGTTAGACTACTACTTAACATCGAGGGTTCGGTTACACCACTGATAGCCGCAGCAATCGGTGTATCTAACTTTACTTCTAAGTCAGCGGGTGTGATGGTCAACAACTCATCCAGTCGTCCTTCTGGACGATATGGATTACGGATGTCTTTATACCGACTAGCCAGACGTGTAATGCGGCGGTGTTCAGCTGCTGATAACATACCTACACGAGCCACTGCATCTGCAGCGGTTTTTATACCGTCTTCGATATCATCACCGGGTGGTGTGTATGGCTTATAGGCTGTTAGACGATCGTTAGCCATAGACTGTTCGATCACTTCTAACTGTGCTAGATCACGATCAATGTCAGCATCACTGTACTCAGGTAGGGCGGCCGTATCGGGCATATCTGTGGTCTTGTCACTAGCACCTGTTTTAATGATGTCGCCTAATGTTTGTCGGATAGGTTGTTTGTTAACCCCAGACACTACAGCACCACCAGTCGGTATGGCTAACCCATAGTCGGCAATACGTACAGGGTCTGTTTCCACCGGCGTTAGCGTAGTGTCAATATCGGCTGCTGACGTGACTTCCGCAACATCCGTAGCCGGAGTATCGACCTCATCCACCGCTGTGTCTTTGTCAACACCCACTGTACCTGTTTCTACAATAGCCATCAGTAACCGTAATACGCGGCGCTGTATTACCGCAGGTGCTAGCTTAGTTAACCCAGCACCATGCACACGACCATCACCACCGATGCGCCAACTGTTTAACACACCTAGGTTTACAACAGACCATATACCACCGTGTGTAAACACCAAGTTGAGTTTGTTCAATGCTTCATCGTTCAGCATCGCTAAACCCGGTGACACGGTATCGCGGTCTTCACCTAACCAGTGCCACAGGTCGGCGATAAAGCGTAATGCATCTGTATCAAATCTGTCTAGCAGTGTACGGTTACCACCATCTACAAACCGTGATAACAGCGATATAGGTGGCAGCTGTGCAGGTATCTCTAAGTGGATAAACTGTTGACGTTCACTGCTAACCGCTAAGTTACCGATGTTCACTAACATCGTGCGGTATAGGTTGACCCACTTG
>Ga0075464_10001105_pt1 | contig 12181 bp, 14 predicted proteins | sample DEB19_08_DNA_5_FD_75068 | JGI IMG/M metagenome (GOLD analysis project Ga0075464, IMG submission 75068) | Aqueous microbial communities from the Delaware River and Bay under freshwater to marine salinity gradient to study organic matter... | ecosystem: Environmental > Aquatic > Marine > Coastal ...
GAATCTAATTTCACATTTGATGAAATTGGATTACTTGCGGATTATGGAACTGATCCTGCAGGTAACGAACAAAACAGATTACTAACCCACGTGATATTTCACCCTGTTCAAAAGAGTTTGAACAGACAAATACAAGTTGACTATACCGTACGAATTCAAAGCTTGACGAATTTGGTTACGTTGTAAGATAAATATTTTAAACACAGAATCGGAGCAAAACACAAATGGCATATACAATTATTAGAAGTGACGGTAGTTTACTTACAACTATTCAAGATGGTACAATTAATACTACAAGTACTTCGTTAGGTTTACCAGGACGTAACTATTCAGGTTATGGTCAAACATTAGATACTAACTTTGTACGTTTAACTGAAAGTTACGCAAGTACTACACCTCCAACCAATCCACTAAAGGGTCAATTATGGTTCAACACTACGTCAAGTACGTTATGTGTTTGCCCTGCTGACGGAGAGACCATTGCGAATAATTGGTTAATATTGACTTCTACTAGCGTATCAGGTAATGCGACACTAGCAAACTTGAATGTTACTGGAAATATTCTTACAAACAATATTTCAGTAACTAATTCAATATTAGGTGACACAATAAGTGTTCGTTTAGCTACAGTCTCTGCTAATCTAACTGCAGCAAACGCAAACATTTCTGCTGGTACATTTGGCGCTATTAAAACTACAAGCATAACAACTGGTGACCCAACTACAGCAGGTCAAATGACTGGTACTTGGACAATGTTCGGAAACAGTTCAGGTAACGGTGTTGTAATGTCAACTGGTAACATTGCTTTCAGTCCTAACAGTGTTTACGGTATCAAATGCGACAAGTATATGTATGCAAATGGTGTATCATTTAATCCAGCAGGTACTTATAACAATATAGACGTATTTGACTACTTAACCGGAGGAAACTCTGTTTCACGCTTCAACGGAAACATTACTCCAACTAAAGTTACAACAACTGAATTAGCTGGAGGCGGCAATATTTCTGGTATTTGGCAACTTAGCGCGGGTGCAAGATTCCAAGCAACATACGCCGACTTAGCAGAACGCTTTGAAGCAGATAGCATTTATGATGCAGGTACTGTAGTTGAACTAGGTGGCGTCAATGAAATTACTGCAGTAGTTGATGAACTAAGTGATTCAGTATTTGGTGTTGTAAGTAAAACAGCAGCATTCACAATGAACGGCGCCGCCGGCGATGATAGTACTCATCCTGCAATCGCAATCAGCGGGCGTGTGCAAGTTAAAGTTACTGGTAAAGTTAAAAAAGGTGATCGTTTAGTATCAGCAGGCAACGGTATCGCTAGAGCAGCCAAGCAAGGTGAAGTTACTGCATTCAATTCAATTGGTAGAAGTTTAACTAACAAAACTACTGATGGTTTGGGTGAAGTACTAGCTATCGTAATTATAAAATAAGGGTTTCAAATGACTTATCAACAGTTTGGTAAAATTCAGGCCACTGACTATAATAATTACGTTGGCACACCAACAGACACTGCTGCTAATAAACTGAATACTATTTTTGCAGGTGGTAACGGAAGAGCCGGCATAGGCCAAGCAGCAATTGCGCAAGTTGTTGGTAATGATCCTTCGTATAAAGTTACTGCTCAGCAGTGGAATGCATTAATTAATGCAATTGCTGCATGCGCTGGTCATCAAGGAAGCACAATAACTCCGGTGACGATTAATGCCGCCGGTGATCTTGTAACTGCAGTGACAACTGGAGTTTCGGCCGCGTCTGCGTTTGAAGCAAACCTAAATACAATTTACACTAACTTGAATAACTGCGCAGCACAATCTGCGTCGGCACCTACTGTCACAACACGCGCAAGTTCATGGAATAATGCACTTACTTTCACTCACACTATCAGCTTTGCAAACGCCGATGCTGTTAGATATTTCTTTAATGCAGGTGGTCAAATTGCACTAACATTTAGTCATCCAACAGGAACAAATGTAAATGCATTATGGAGCTCTCTCGCTGCCGCGTGTGGGACAGTTGTAATTAGTGGTATCAATACTGGTTCAGTTAACATCGCCGGTACAGTTTATAATGGTGTAACTAAAATTGGCGGAACCGGAACACCTACTGTTGCTGCTAATTCAGGTTATCACGGTAGAAGTACAGCAAATCAGGAAATATTCAAACAACTTGCTAGTTCAGGTCCGGCAGGATATACAGCAAGCTTTATAAGTGTGAACATAAAAACAAACGGAACACAAGGTGCAAGCGGAGATTCCGGAACAGTTATTACTCTTACTACTTTATGGGATGAGATTCCAAATGGTGGCGGAACCGCATTAGGAACTACTTCATCCGGTTCAACTGTCACTTGTACAATACGAACCCCAGGAACTTCATATATTACAAATACATGGGGAACTGTTGCAGTAGTTGGTTCAGTTACAGGAACGTAATTAATTTCATCAACTGCTAAGTATTCTAAATACTCGTAGGAGTGAATATGAATACTAGCAGTCTTATTACCGAAACTAAAGCCAAATTTAATTTTAATTTGGCTAAGGTTCACATCAAAGAAAAATATCAAAATAAACTGATTGTAGCAGAACAAGGCGGGTTATGGAAAATAACCCCCGAGTTGATTGCCTTTGCCTCGTTAGCAGTTGACGAGGCAATCATTCTATTAGACACCTACGAAAATCCAGTAGAGGTTAACCGAGTAGCTTTCTTGGCTAAGATATCATCTGAATACAAAACAGTAATGCAAGAGTATTTGGATGAATGGAAAAAGCTTAAAAATATCCGATGACTAAAGGAGCACTATTATTCGCATTCAACACACAAGAAACTGATTATGTCAAGATGGCAAATATTGCAAGTCAACGAATTAATCATTTCTTAGATATACCATGCACTCTTGTAACAGATAATCAAATTGAGTTAACTACTCATAGCTTTGATCAAATTGTATACTTGCCTAGTGACAAATCAAATACTAAAAACAAAAAGGTTTGGATAAACAAGGGAAGATATCGCGCATTTGATGTTTCTCCCTACCAAGATACACTACTGATTGACACTGATTATGTAGTCAATTCACCAATGCTATCAACAATATTCAATTTCTACGATGATTTTAATTGTCACAATTCAACTAGCTTTTTAATGCACCCCGATGCGCCGCAAGAAAAATTAGGAATGTATAGTATAAACGCATTGTGGGCAACAGTTATGTTTTTTAAAAAGACCGCAAGAGTTAAACACATATTTGATTGCATGCAAATGGTACAAGAGAATTATGATCACTATAGAAACTTACACGGCTTCAATTCGGGTACTTTCAGAAACGACTATGCACTTACAATTGCAAACAGAATAGTAAATGGTCACGTTGATAACAACTCAGACTATATACCATGGAATCTTTTACACGTGGGTGACAACACTACAGTTACTTCAACGAATGTAAAGAACTTTAATACGGAATTTAAAATTACACTAGACATACCACATAAGACCAAAAAAGAATACACTATAATAAAAGATACTGATTTTCATATGTTAGACAAAAAGAACTTTATGGAGCTGTTCAATGAGTAAGGGTTTTGTTATTCTTGCCCAAAACACAAGTGACATTGATTACGTTAAATGCGCTGAAGTTTTAGCACACAGTATAAAACAATGTATGCCTTCTGCTAGTATTACATTGATCAGTGATGATGGGTCGGACAGCTCAGTATTTGATTATGTAATTAATTTACCATACGGGGATATTGATCCAACTAGCAGTTGGAAACTCATGAACGATTGGCAAGTGTACGAAGCAAGTCCATATGAATATACTATAAAATTAGAAGCAGACATGTATGTACCACGCTCAATTGAACATTGGTGGGATATATTGGAACATCGTGACTTAGTGGTAGCGACAACAATACGAAACTTCAAAGGTGAAATTGCAACTAACAGATTTTACAGACAATTCATTGACAATAACAATTTGCCTGATGTATATAATGCAATCACTTACTTTAAGAAATCACCGTTTGCAAAAGAGTTCTTTGATACAGTGCGAGAAATTTTTACTAACTGGGAATCATACAAGCAAATACTAAAATGTAACATTGATGAATTAGCAACCACTGATTGGGTTTACGCACTTTCATGCAATATACACGGTATTGAACAAACTACATTACCGGTATTCACTGATATGTGTATGACACACATGAAACAATATATCAACGATTTGATGACTAGTGATTGGACTGATGAGCTAGTGTATGAGATATTGCCCGATTGTTTACGAATCAACACATTTGTGCAACTTTACCCGTTTCACTATCATATTAAAAATTTTGCAAGTAAAATAGAGGATGCGCATGCCCTTACCCGAATTTAGACTTTATTACGACGACAACGGTAATGTACTGCACTATACTTGCGAACAATCTACTGGCAACTTTGTTGTAATTGATGCACAGACTTACGCAGAGGGCAGACATGATGTTATAGTAGTCAACGGAAAAATAGAAAAGATTCAGCATACGATAATGATTTCTAAACTTGCCCCAAATAAAGAAGGAACTGAATGTGCAACTGCTGATATCAGCATAGTAGCAAAAGGCTACGAAAGTACTATACACTGGGCATTGACACATGACAAACACAATTGAAATAGCAGACTTGGACTGCATCTATTTAAGTTACGATGAACCGCAGAAGGAAGAATTTTGGGTTAAGATTCAAAACATGATTCCATGGGCACGTAGAGTTGATGGTGTCAAAGGCTCAGACGCTGCTCACAAAGCTGCAGCAGAAGCAAGCGACACTGAGAGATTTATCTTGATTGACGGGGACAATATCCCTAATTTAGATTTCTTTAATCTCGTACTAGATTTTACTGATCTTGATCCTAGTTATCAACAGGCGCAATATCGTTGGAAAGCAATCAACGCTATCAATGGATTGCGTTATGGTAATGGTGGAATTAGTTCTTGGACAAAAACTTATGTAGAGAATATGCGAACACATGAAGCCAGTGACGGTAACAAGAAAACCACCGTTGATTTTTGTTTAGACAGTAGTGACAATTTATATTGGTCAATGCATGACAGTTACAGTACCACTTATCCCAATGGTAGTGCATTTCAAGCTTGGCGTGCAGGATTCAGAGAAGGTGTTAAGATGTGCTTAATAGTTGGAGAGAAACCCACCGTTGAAGAATTCAGACGAAACGCTGCAACTAGAAACTTAAACAATCTTACAATATGGCATAATGTTGGAATGGATGTAGAGTACGGCGCTTGGGCAATATATGGCGCACGTTTGGGGACACAAATGACTATGCTCACAGACTGGGATCACAATCAAGTGCAGTCATTTGAATATCTCGCTGAATTATGGGACAAGATTAAACACCAAGACAAATACATAGACTTAGAAGCAAATACGTTAGGCGATGATTTAAGACTTAAGCTAGGTTTACCTACTAGCATATTATCAGTAGAACAAAGCAAGTTCTTTAAGCGACATTATAACGCAGACAAGTATAACTTGGGGCCATTGGTACGTGAGATGGACGTAATTAGAAAACACGAAGGTTGGTAAATGATAGATAAAGACAAATACGAAAAACATTTAAGTAATACATTAGCTGAAGTAAACGCAGTAAGTCCTAGCTTTTGTGTAGCTAAATGGAAACAAGTTACAATGCATTTGCACAATGGGCATACACACAGTTGCCATCATCCGGGTACGCATTTAGTTCCGTTAGAAGAAATTAAACGTAATCCTTCAGCATTGCATAACACTGAATACAAAAAAGAATTAAGAAAACAAATGCTTGAAGGCAAACGCCCAACGGAGTGTGACTATTGTTGGAAAGTTGAAGATGCAGGCAATGCAAAAAGCGACAGGATTTATAAGAGTGCCGATCCTTCTTGGGCATATCCGCACATACAAGATTTAGCAACTCGTCCATGGGATGATAATGTTGATCCTAGTTATGTAGAAGTTAGTTTTAGTAGTGTGTGTAATTTTAAGTGTAGTTATTGTTCACCGCATATTAGCACAAAGTGGATGGAAGAAATTGAAAGACACGGCGCGTATCCTACTTCAACAAAGTTTAATAATCTTGAGTGGATAAAAATCAAAGAGCAAATGCCAATTCCAAACAATCAGCCAAATCCATACATGGAAGCTTTTTGGAAATGGTGGCCAACTATGTATAAAGAACTCAAACAGTTTAGAATTACAGGTGGTGAACCATTGCTTAGTAAAGATACGTTCAAAGTGTTAGACTATATCATAGCCAATCCAAATCCAAATTTGGTGTTTAGTGTAAACACTAATTTGAATCCACCAAATGAATTATTTGAAAAATTCATTGAGAAATTAAAAATCATTCAAGAAAACAAATGCGTTGAAAGATTGCAAATATTTACAAGCGCAGAAGCACATGGTAAGCAAGCAGAGTACATTAGAAATGGACTTGACTATGCAATGTGGCTTACTAATATTGAACGAATCATAAACGAAGTGCCGCATGCTACAGTGTCAATTATGAGTACATACAATATCATGAGTATCCTGTCTTTTAAGGAATTTCTTGCAGATATATTGCATCTTAGATTGAAGTACCGGAACACTGCATTGTTGAATCATAGAACTCCTATTGCGATTGATATCCCGTACTTAAGATGGCCGGAACATCAAACACCATATCTTATTACTAAAGACTTTTTGCCTTACATAGAAGAACAAATAAAATTTATGGAAGATCACATTGAGACAGGACATGTTGATTTTAGTAATGCGTACAAAGGATTTCACGATCATGAAATTTATAAACTCAAACGCATACACAAAGTAATTCTTGCCGAGTTAGCCACACCTAACACAAATATTAATACAAATAGAAAAGATTTTACATTATTTGTTGATGAGCATGATAAAAGACGGGGAACAAATTTCCTAGAAACCTTCCCACAGTTTGCTAACTTGTATGCTGAATGGAAAATGCTTTAAACATGCAGATCGCAGAACAAGACCTTGTGCTTAGAGAAAGCTTGTGGGCACGGGGTTATTGGGAAGTGCCTGAAGGGTTAGATACAAGTAATTTTGATTTTTCATGGCGCCCTTTTAAGTATGATAAACCATATGTGCATCAGTTTGGAACACAGTGGCAAAAGACGGGCGGTCCTAAATTTGTCATCCCTGATAATTTAGGAGTCAAATACCAAACTAATCAAATCGCAATCATGCTACCTGAAAAAGCAAATCGTAGTTGGAGACCATTGATTGCGAATGCAACGATTGACTATAGCTGGCATCCTGATGAAAATGATCCTCCCTTTATTTACGTGTTTGGAAATCAATGGTATGATGTAGATACGATGCCGACATATCAGTACCGAGTTAAAGGTGCCACTGATAAAAAATATATTACATCAGTAACTGCAACATTACTGCCAAATAAAGAAAATAGAGCATGGCGCCCGCTTAAATCAAATATTGAGTTTGATTCTAGTTGGATACCGCACCCTCACGATCCGCCGTACATCTATGTGTTTGGCAATCAATGGCATTCTGCTGAAGAAATGCCAACAGTTGAATATAGAGTTAAAGGTGCTACGGACAAAAAATACATTGATGTTCCGCTGGCCACACTTATAGTGGACAATGTATCAGCCGAAGATAGTATTTTTGATAAAGTGATGAGTGCTAGTCTACGAACTAATTTTACTCATTTTGGAAATACTAAACTTAATTACGTAGAGTTGATTACCGACTACAGCATTAAGCAAATCCATATTATAGACAATGTGGCTGCTATAGTCCCTGACGATGCAAAAGCATACATGCACGACAAACTTACTGACTACCCTTATGTAAAATATCACACATTGGGTCTTGTTAATGAGCCACTAGATATAATATTTTTAAGTAACGGTGAAAGTTGTGCAGACGAAAACTATCAACATTTGTTAAATTTAACTAAAGATTTACCTAACAGAGTAGTAGAGTTGCGCGGAGTTAAAGGCAGAGTAGCATCACAACATGCAGCAGCAAATCTTAGCAAGACCCCTTGGTATTTTCTAGTCAATGCAAAACTGCGGGTTGATGAGAACTTTGACTTTAGTTGGCAACCTAACAGAATGATCACAGCAAAGCACTATATCTTTACAGCATCAAATCCAGTTAATGGATTAGAGTACGGCCATCAAGCGATAGTAGCAAACAATAAAAGATTAACACTATCTACCGCTGGCACCAAATTGGATTTTACGCTTGAAAGTCCGCATGAAGTAATTAATGTTAACTCAGGCATCGGAATGTTTAACACTAGCGCATGGGATTCATGGCGTACTGCATTTAGAGAAGTGATAAAATTAAAACACGCAACAGACAATGAAAGCAAAGCTAGATTAAATACATGGTTAACTATTGCTGCCGGAGACCACAGTGAATGGTGTCTACAAGGGGCAAAAGATGCGGAAAATTACTATAATTTAGTTAATGGTGAATTTAGTAAATTAAAACTCAGCTATGATTGGGAATGGCTAGCAGAGTATTATTCTTCTGTTTATTTACAAAATAAAATGCACGTATATGTTCAAGAAACTTGATTTAATATTACCAAAGCTAGATATTAGCAAAATAAAAGGTGACTTTTTTGAAGGATACGGGGAGACATTTTTGAGTTTTACTATTAAGGATATTGATTACTTCAATGAAATAATATCTACTAGAATAAAATTTAATATCGCTCCGTCTTGGGTATGCTACACTGAAATATCAGGCTATGGTGCCGGCCCCCATGTTGATCATTCAAAAACTGCATTGAATTATTACATTGATCCTGCAAATGGAGTTACTATATTTTGGAAATCACGAACACCTAAAGACGGTAATACGATGCTACAGCAACAACAAGATGGCCGCTTTTTGCAAAATGAGGTAAAAGTATACGATCCGGCAGATTTGATGCCAGTCACTAACTTTGTTGCTAAGGCCGACGAAGCATTTTTATTAGACATTAAGCAAATACATTCTGTACCAAAATTTGCTAATTCAATAACTAGAACAATGATACGATGGTTATGGGATGATCACTCTTTTGAACAAGTCATGAGCAGTGTTGAAATATTGAGCAATACCCAACAACGTTGACTAAATATGAAAAGTGAGATACAGTATGTGTAATCAGCAAGAATATTTTCTAATTGGGTTCGTCCTAGGGTCGGTACTTGTATTTGTACTTACTTTAGCGATATGGTTAGTTTGGCACGAAACAAAAGATTTATAAGAATTGTTGTAAACCCCGAAAGGGAAGATGTTGAATGAAAGATGTTCAAGACGCGGGTTCGATTCCCGCCGCCTCCACCAAAAGCATAGATAGACGGCATGCTGGCTTCAGATCGCAACTAGCGAACATGCCGAGACAGTTCCCCCTTACGGAATTCTGTGCTTTTGATGGGGGCGACCAGGTTTCGATTGGGCAATGAGTAAGGATATTGACAGCACAGTAGGCGATGACTGTAAATCAAGCAAAATCTGTAAATGCAAACGATGCATATTATGAGGAACTACGCTTAGCGGCGTAAGTCTCACGGGGCAGTTATGCCTTGTTACCAAAAATAGCAATAGGAGCTCCGGCTCCTATTTATTTGGTGCAAGTTACTTCGGTAACCTTTTTCATTGACAGGACTGCATTTGTTCTATACAATCACTGAATCATTTCAACAAGGAGACAGTAAATGAAGTTAGTAAAAATCTTAGCAGTAGCAGCAATGTTGGTAGCAGGTGCAGCCCAAGCACAAAATACGGGCTATACTACGTTTGAATTCTCACAAGAAACCAAACGTGCCGACGACACGGACAAACTTAAAGGTGGTTTAGTTGTCGGTGTAAAAACTTCGGAAGGTCGTGATTATAGCATCAAGCTAGAGTCAAGCCAAACTCGTGTTGGTGAAGGTTCTATTTCAACTGGGATTGAAGTTCGTGCAAAACAAAACTTCGCAGCAATTGGGTATTTGACCCCATACTTGGGCGTTCGTTTGGGCGAGAAGATGACTAGTGATGAGCACTTTAGTCATTATGCAGTTGATGCCGGTGTCAAATTCCCAATCGTAGGTGCGTTGAGTGGTGATGTCGGTGTACGTTATCGTAACGCATTCAATACTGCAAATGCATTTGAAAGCACTCGCGGTCATGCAATCCTTGCTTACGCACTAACCAAAACCGATTCTGTGGCAGTTCGTTACAGCAAAGCATATGGTGATGTTGCTGAAGAAAAAGATGCATACCGTTTGAGCTATACACATAGTTTCTAATTTTATAGAAATTTGCTAAATAATAGGGGACTACTCAGTCCTCTATTTCCTTATATATACTATGCACCTAAAACAAGCCTTAGACTGGCAAACAATCGGCACCTCATTGAGGAAAGATTTATCTAAACTTGACTACAATCCCGACCTAAAGCACATGCTGAAAAACGTTGAAGACATGGTTAAGGAATTGAGTAAAGAAGAAGTTATTGCTAGACAAACTAGAAGAACTTATCACCTTGAATCTCATCTAGAAAAGATCAACAAAGCTATCAATCAGTTAGAAAAACTAATCTTAATTGCTCAAATTATGAACTAGTTGACAGTAAACCCAAAACGCAGTATAATGTGTTCATGCTCAAAGAACACTTACTTTCCCGTCATTTAGATTTAGCCCTACATCGTCCTATGTTAGACGAAGCTGAAGGTGTGGCTACTTTCTATTTGTACAACTTAAGCGGACAGTTAGTAGGTTATCAACAATATCGTCCGTGGGCAGAAAAAAAACCCTTTAACCACCCCAAACTAAGCAAGTATTACACTTATCGCAAGCAACCCACACTAGCAGTTTGGGGAGTTGAAAGTTTGCATCTTACCCCCAGTGTTGTCTTTTTGACAGAAGGATTGTTTGATGCTGCCAGATTGACAAGTCGTGGATATAGCGCACTTGCAGTTCTTAGCAACGACCCGACCCCAGACTTGCGTAACTGGCTAACTTCGTTAAATCGCCGAGTTGTTGCAGTTTGCGATAGTGACAACGCGGGAAAAAAGCTAGCTAAATTTGGAGATGTTGCTGTTTTTACAACAGACAAAGATTTGGGCGATAGCACTGATGAATATGTCACCGCATTGTTAGCAACCTACAGTTGACAGTAATTCGCTTTGGATGTACAATGTACACATACACTAGAAAACAAGGAGCAGAACATGGAAACAGTTACAACATATACAGTTAGTTACACTAGCAAAACATATGGTGCAAAAAAAAGGTTCACATTTGCTAATCTAGCACACGCTATGCAGTACTATGAAGAAAAGCGCGAAGCAAATGCTAAAAATCTAAAATTGGCAATGACTGAAACTGTGACGACAACTGCAATTTTGAATATTGTAACAATCAATGAATTGGCGACAATGAACTCGTCAGCCATGAAAAAATTTAATTGACAGTAATTCAAACTTGTTATACAATGTCTTTTCTGTAGTAAATTTTATTTCAAAAAATCTTTTTAGGGGAATCAAACATGGCAACTCAAGTATCTGACAATCACACTATCACTAGCGTTCAAGCACGTAAAGCAATTCTCAAAGCGTTTAATGTTAAACGTCCTGTTTTTCTGTGGGGCCCTCCCGGTATCGGCAAGTCTGATGTAGTTACTGAGATTGCTCATGAGATGGGTGGTGCAATCATTGACTTGCGCATGGCTCAAATGGAACCAACTGACATTCGCGGTATTCCATACTTCAATAAAGATAATGGCAAAATGGATTGGGCTCCCCCAGTTGAGTTGCCTGATGAAGAATTTGCTTCACAATACCCAATTGTTGTTTTGTTTCTTGACGAAATGAACTCAGCAAGCCCGGCAGTTCAAGCAGCTGGCTATCAGTTGATCTTGAATCGTCGTGTTGGTAAGTATCACTTGCCAGACAATGTTGTTATCGTAGCAGCAGGCAATCGTGACTCTGATAAAGGTGTTACGTATCGTATGCCGATGCCGCTTGCTAATCGTTTCATTCACTTGGAAATGAAACCCGACTTTGCTTCATGGCAGAACTGGGCCGTTGATAAGAAAATTCACAAAGACGTAGTGGGTTACTTGTCATTCGCTAAGCAAGACTTGTATGACTTTGATTCAAAATCTTCA
>Ga0075464_10001108_pt1 | contig 12171 bp, 15 predicted proteins | sample DEB19_08_DNA_5_FD_75068 | JGI IMG/M metagenome (GOLD analysis project Ga0075464, IMG submission 75068) | Aqueous microbial communities from the Delaware River and Bay under freshwater to marine salinity gradient to study organic matter... | ecosystem: Environmental > Aquatic > Marine > Coastal ...
AGGGCCGATCTCTCCCCGTAAGATGAAAAACCCCAAGGGGGTATCGATGGCCCTCCGTGAAGCAACTCCTGACGACATCCCATCGCCCCCACTGACCGTCACGCAGGCTCTCGACGCCACTGCGCGCGACGTTCTCGTGGCGACCCGCCTCCTGCTCGCCCAGTCGCTCGAGCAGGGCAAGGTCTCGTCGAATGCGATGTCGACCGTGGCCCAGAAGATCGTCGACTTCGACCGCCAGATCCGCGCGATCGACGACGCGGCCAAGTCGGAGGAGCAGCGTCGTGGCGACTCTCGCACCCGTCGATCGTTCAACGCTTCGGCTCTCTGAGGTAGCTCGGCATGTCGTGATCCCTGAGGGGATCGTCGACTCCCTGTGGTACGACGTCGTCGAGCGCTGCGAAGAGTTCGGTGACACCTTCGATGCCTGGCAGGACGGTCTAGGCGAGGCCATCCTCGGAGTCCGTGCTGATGGCATGTTCGCGGCCACGGTCGGTGGCGTCACGATGTCGATTCCTCGGCAGGTCGCGAAGACGTTCATCGTGGGCCGGATCTGCATCGCCTTGTGCACGCTGTACCCGAACCTCACGGTCATCTGGACGGCCCACCGGACTCGTACGGCGACACGGACGTTCCAGTCCCTCAAGGCTGTGGCGATGCGCCCGGGAGTCGCCGGCTACCTGCGCCCCGGAAGCAACAACGGCACGGCGATCCGGGACACGAACGGCGAGCAGGCGATCCCGTTCGTGAACGGGTCTGAGATCCTGTTCGGAGCTCGCGAGGGCGGCTTCGGTCGCGGCTTCGATGAGGTAGACATCGAGGTCTTCGATGAGGCGCAGATCCTCGGCGTGAAGGCGCTCGAGGACATGGTCGCGGCGACGAACCAGACCCGGTTCGAGTTCGGCGCACTGCTGTTCTACATGGGCACCCCACCGCGGCCGACAGACCCCGGCGAGGTGTTCACCGAGCGCCGCGACGATGCACTCCATGCCAAGCAGACAGTCGGTAGTGCAGACTTCGGCCCTGTCGTCCAGCACGGGGATGCCCTGTACGTTGAGTGCTCGGCGGACGTCAATGTGGGACACAAGGACGGCCCAGGGCTCGACGACCCGAAGCAGGTCGAGAAGGCGAACCCGTCGTACCCGCACCGCACCCCGCCCGTCTCGGTCAAGAGGCTCCGCAAGAACCTCCTCGGCGACGACGCGTGGCGACGTGAGGGTCTGGGCGTGTGGGATCCGCGCGCGACGTCCCGCATCGTGATCCAGGCGAAGCCGTGGGCGGACCTCAAGGCCGACAAGCCGGGATCGCAGCCGGTCGCGTATGGGGTGAAGTTCTCCCCTGATGGCAACCGTTGCGCGATCGCCGTCGCACTGCGCGACGGAGACTCAATCTGGTCTGAGGTCGCTTGGTACGGCGCTACCGACGTGGCGGCCGTGGCTGACTGGCTGACTGATGGGGAGCGATGGCGGAAGGTCTCGCACATCGCCATCGATGGGAAGACGGGCGCCCCGTTGCTGCTCGAGAATCTGCGCCGCAAGAAGGTCCATAGTCGCCGCCTTGTAGCGCCGACGGTCGACCAGGTGACCGCAGCACATCAGGGCTTCCTTGAAGCGGTCCAGCGCAAGTCGTTCCACCACTCGATGCAGCCAGGTCTCACGCAGGCAGTCGGATCGGCCGGCAAGAGGTTGATCGGCACGCGGGGCGGTTGGGGCTGGGAGCAGGTCGGAGAGGCCGACATCACGCCGCTCGAAGCGGTGACATTCGCCCATTGGGCGGCATCCATGGCGAAGCGACGGACAACAACAGCCATGCCGCGACGGATCAACTGAGGGGGTGGGAATGGCGACGCCGACGACCCCCGAGGAGTGGTTCCCGATCCTGACCGCGCGTCTCGATGCGGCCCAGCCGACGATCTCACTGCTACGCTCGTACTCGAACGGCAACGCGCCGCTGCCCGAGATGGGCAAGAACACGGCAGCCACGTGGTTGGCGTTCCAGCGGAAGTCGCGCACGAACTATGGCGGCATCGCGTGCCAGTCGCATGCGAACCGGATCCGTATGCGTGGCGTCCGCGTCGGATCTGACGACAAGTCGCCCGCGTCAGAGGCGCTGCGTCGGATCGCCCGCGACAACCGGCTACCGATGGTCATCGGTGACGCGGTGCGGAACATGCTCTCGGCTCGCCGCGGGTACCTCGTGGCTGGCGTGGATGGAGACGGCAAGGCGCTGCTGACCTCGGAGATGCCCGAGCAGTTCTACGCCGAGCCTGACCCGGTTCGTCCGTGGCGCGCACGTGCGGCTGTGAAGGTGTACCGCGACACGATCGCCGAGGTCGACTATGGCCTCGCATGGGCAAATGGTCAGCGGCAGTGGTTTACGCGTCCCTCGCGGACCGTGAACGGGAGTCAGACGACGATCCCACTGGCCGCGTCCGGCAGTGACTGGACGGCTGGCCCGATCGAGTCCTACGTCGGCAGCATGCCCGTGTGGATCTTCGACCGCGCCGACGGCATGGGCCTGATCGAGCCGCACCTCGATGTCATTGACCGCATCAACCTCGGCAAGCTGCAGCGGTTGTGCATCACGGCCATGCAGGCATTCCGTCAGCGCGCACTCAAGAAAGAGATGGATGCCGAACTCCCCGAGAAGGATGAGGCCGGAAATCCAATCGACTGGAAGAAGGTCTTCGAGCCGGCTCCGGGTGCCCTATGGGATCTTCCCGAGGGTATCAACATCTGGGAGTCCCAGCCGTCCGACATTCGTCCCCTACTGGATGCTGAGAAAGCCGACGCGCGCGACTTCGCAGGCGTCTCAGGGACGCCCGTCTCGATGCTGCAGCCCGACTCCGCCAACCAGTCGGCGACGGGCGCGGCAGCGACCACCGCGCAGCAGGTAGACGCGTGCCAGTCCGACATCGACCGTATCCGCCTCGCGGTCGCCGCATGCTTGGTGACGGCGTTGGAGATCGAGCGCGTGCCGTTCGGTGGCGAGACGATCGAGGCTGACTTTGAGAACCCGGCATGGGTGACGCTGGCCGAGAAGATGGACGCTTACTCGAAGGCGATCGCCGCGGGCATGTCTATCGGAATGGCCCAGAAGACCTACCTCGGATGGTCACAGGAGCAGATCGACGAGGATGAGCGGAACCGGAACCGGGCCGCCGCGACCGCTGCGATGACCGCGTTCGCCGGACAGCCGAAGGGCGCCCAGCCCGTCTCCGATGCGGTAGCCCAGTCTGAGGATGTCAAGGCTAAGGCCGACGCTATGGGCGTCCTCATCCGGGCGGGCGTCGAGCCTGATGCTGCTGCGATGCAGGTCGGCCTCAACGGCGTGAAGTTCCGCGCCGGAGTCATGCCGGCATCGCTCGTCGCTAGGGATACGGCGAATGCCGGACCTCCAGTCGGTTGATCGTGTCCGCCGCTCGCTGAACGGGCTCTCGGCCGAAGCCCGGACGGCACTCGAGGAGATCTGGGCGCAGTTCGGTACCGATCGAGTCTTCGCCAGTCAGGCCCTCGTCGACCTGTGGCTATCGCTGATCGAGACGTACGGGAACATGGCCGCATCGATGGGTGCCGCGCAGTTCGAGGCATGGGCCGTCGAGCTCGGACTGACGCCGAGGGTGCAACCGGTCGCCGGAGTTGACCCGGAGCGTGCCACGGCGAGGCTCCGTTGGGCGCTGTCGACGCCGGCCCAATTGGGCAACGCGGTCGTGCTGCTCGACGAGCTCGTGAAACAACCATTCCGATCGGTCATCCAGAAGTCGGCCGGCCCATCGGGTGGCGCATGGGCTCGAGTTCCGACCGGCGCCGAGACGTGCGCGTTCTGCCTGATGCTCGCCTCTCGAGGAGCCGCCTACCAGACGGCGCACACCGCTGGGCAGGACCGCAAGTACCACGGCGACTGCGACTGCATCCCGACGCTGGTCCGTGGCCCCGAGGACTTCCCCCAGGGCTACGACCCCGTCGCGCTGTTCGACATCTACAGCGAAGGCGCCTACCAGGCCGACAGCGGCCAGCCCAAGCCGATCCTCGCAGCTATGCGACAGATCACTGGCGGTAACTGACTTCCCGGACCCGACAGGGGAACGGGGCTACCCGACATGGGATGGAGAACCCAAGCATGACCGCACCTGTGAACGAAACCCCGCAGGCCACCGCCGCGGAAGCCAAGCCTGAGCCGACCCCGGTCGCCAAGCCCGACATGGGCGACACGACCGACTGGAAGGCTGAGGCGGAGAAGTGGAAGGCGCTCAGCCGAAAGCACGAGGACGCCGCGAAGACCGCCAAGGACGCCGCGACGCAGGCCCAGAAGACGATCGATGATCGCGTGGCCGACCTCGAGACCAAGCTGAGCGCGGCCGACATGCGCGTTCTCAAGCAGGAAGTCGCTGCAGAGAAGGGCATCCCGGCCGATCTCCTGAGCGGCTCGACCGTTGAGGAACTGACCGCATCCGCCGACAAGCTCCTGGCCTTCCGTGGGCCGACCGTACCGCCTGCCGTCGTACCCCCCGCAACGGGCCAGGGCAACGTCGGAACGTCGGTCGCTGCGGGCGCCAAGCAGGTCACCGAGGCCGAGCTCGCCTCCATGAACCCCGAGCAGATCCAGAAGGCCCTTGAGGACGGCCGCCTGGCGTCAGTGCTGGGGCAGAAGACCAACTGACACCCTGACAAGAAAGGCCCATCATGGCCATCACCAACTTCCGACCCACCATCTGGCACGCGTCGCTGCTGACCAACATGCACCAGGACACGTTCGTCATCGGCACCCTCAACAAGGACTACGAGGGCGACATCGCGAACGGCGGCGAGACCGTCAAGATCACCGGCTTCACGCAGCCGACGATCGGCACCTACTCCGGCTCGATCACGCGCCAGGCGCTCACCGACTCCTCGCAGTCGCTGCTCATCGACCAGAAGCGCTACTACGCGTACCTGGTCGATGACGTCGACAAGGTCCAGGCGGCAGGCTCGTTCGCACCCGTCCAGGCCGACGCCGCTCAGGGGCTCGCGGACGTCGCCGAGGACTACGTCCTCGCTCAGATGCTCGCCAACGGAACCTCGGCGGGCACGACCGCCGTCACGACCTACGCCCTCGCGGACACGGCCGTGAGGAACATCCGGACGGCGCTCGTCAAGGCGAAGGTTCCGTCGAGCCAGCGCTACCTCGCGGTCAACCCGGAGGCCGCAGCGTTCCTGATGGACAACGTAGGCTCGCTGTTCAAGGCATCGGAGAACGGCTCGGACTCGGTCATCCGCAACGGCCTCATCGGCACGTACCGCGGCTTCACCGTCATCGAGACCCCGTCGGCGTCCCTGGCGAACACGGCCAAGCCGTGCTTCGTCGGCTACTGGGGTCGCGCTGTCGGCTTCGCTCAGCAGCTGCTCAAGACGCGCGCGAACCCCGCCCTCGACGCCTTCGGCGACCAGGTCGACGGTCTGCACGTGTACGGCGTGAAGGTCATCCGGCCGACCGCCGTCCAGACGTACATCTCTCTCTGATCGGAGCCAGCATGTTCATCCACGCCAAGAATGGGAACGTCTTCGAGGTTCCCGACGACCAGGCCGACGCGCTCGTCTCTCAGGGGCATCTCGCATTCGAGAAGGTCGAGGACGCCCGCAAGGCCAAGACGCCCAAGGACAAGGCTCCTGCCGAGTCCGAGGCTGACGAGTCCTGACCGGAGGTCGTCATGCTGCCACCGTTGGCTACCCTCAGCGATGCTGCCGACTACGGGTATGAGTCCGTGTCGGAGGCCGCCCTGTTGCGCGCTTCGTCACGCGTGCGCGGCGAGCTTCGCCAGCAGCTGTCTGCGGGTACGTCAACGGTGGTCGGCATGGGACCTTCGGTCACGCTTCCCGAGCGCCCCGTCACCGCCGTCACGACCGTTAAGGATGCGGACGGTCGTGATGTTCCGTTCACTCTCTCCGGCGCTGACGTGGAGACGGCGACGTGGGGGCCGCTGACGATCACGTACGCGCACGGCCTGACGGCGCTCCCAGATGAGGTCGTCGAGCTCGTCTGCGCGATCGCGTCTCGAATCACGAACGCCGCCCCTCAGGTCGCCCAAGGGGTCGCGTCCGAGTCTGCAGGGCCGCACTCGATCACCTTCGGTATGGACGCATGGAAGGCACAGTCGGGACTCACGGCCGGCGAGAAGGAGACGCTGCGGCGCTATTGGCCCAAGATGCCCCGGACTATCTCGATGGGGTCGGCCGCCACCCCGCCTGGCGCGCTCGATGTCTGAGTGGGTCACGCTACGCCGCGCGGCTGACGGTACTGCGGACCGCTACGGGGATGCCACGACGGCGCGCACTGACGTCACGCTCGAGGCGTTCGCCGTGTACCCGCGGACCTCGTCGGAGTTCGAGGAGCCAGGACGCGACCGCGTCACCGACGGATTGACAGCAGAGATTCCCGTCGGAACTGTCGTCGATCCGCGCCGCGACCTGTTCGTGGTCCGCGGCAACACCTATGAGGTGGACGGCGAGCCCGGCGACTACCGATCGCCGTGGACCTCATGGCGGGTGCTCGTCGTCAACCTCACGCGCGTGAAGGGGTGACGATGGCGAAGATCAGGCTCATTCCGGGGCAAGTGAGCGCAGTCATGTCCTCGCAGGGCATGCGCGACTTCCTGTCCGGCATCGTGGAGTCGATCACCGACCACGCTCAAGAGACCGCCGCTCGCGAGACTGGCGCGTACGCAGACTCGATCTCCGGATATGTAGAGCAGCGCGGAGACCGTGCCGTCGGCATCGTGTCGACAATCTCCCCGTATGGCGCGAAGCTCGAAGCCCAGACGGGGAACCTCGCCCGAGCGTTGGGCGCATACCGTGGCTGAGACGCACCTTCTGCCCCGTGATCCACAGGCGGTCCTCATCGGCATTCTGCGCCCCGCGCTGGCCGCAACATGGCCCGCCGTGAAGGTCGGCGCGACACTCCCCGACCCGATCCCGACGCGTTGCGCCACCGTCCGCTCTGACGGTGGCCCGATGGTCGACCAGGTGCAGACGGTCGCGCGTATCGGCGTGAACCTGTGGGCACCATCCGAGGCTGACGCGTTCGACATGGCTGCCGTCACCGAGAAGGCGCTTCTGGGATCTGTCGATGGGCTGGTCGTGCTCGGCATGACATCAGTGTCTGGCCCTGTGCCTATCGGCGAAGCGATCCAGCCGGCGAAGCACATCTACATGACGTTCGAGGCCGTGCTCGCGGGCTCGACAGGTTAACCGAGAGGAGTGGGCTCATGGCCCGAACGACAGAGGCCGCGGGCGACAGCGCCGAGGCCGTCACCGCCGAGGAGACCGTACCCCAGGCCGCCGAGTACGTCGCGGCGCAGGCTGCGGAGTACAGCCAGTGGGTCGCCGCCGAGGACATCTACGTCGGCACCGCCCGCGCGTACCGCGAGGGCGACCCCGTCCCCGCGTCCAACGTGGCGCTTCACGAGTACGACAAGCACGGTCTCGTGCAGAAGGTGAGCTGACATGCCCACGACGCCAGTCCCGAGCCTGCTCGTTGGAGCGGGGTACCTCTTCTGGGCTCCCCTTGGCACCGCCGAGCCCACGAACACCGTCACCGGATCCAAGTTCACCGACGCTTGGCCGGTCGCCTGGCTGTCACTCGGAGCGACGAAGGACGGGTCGACGGACAAGACGTCGACCAAGATCGAAGCGATCGAGGCGGCCGAGTTCATCGACCCGCTGCAGTACGTCACGACCGGTCGTGAGGCGTCCTTGTCGGCCTCCCTCATGGACTACACGCTCGCGAACTTCAAGCGCGCCATGAACGGCGGCACGCAGACGACCGTATCGGGCACCGGCGCGACGTCGCTCACGTCGTACACGCCGCCGACGCCGGGCGCCGAGATCCGCTGCATGCTCGGGTGGGAGTCGCTCGACAACACGGTCCGCAAGATCTACTACCAGTGCTTCCAGGGCGGCGACACCAGCCAGGACTACGCCAAGGCACCGAAGAACACGGTGATCCCGGTCGAGTTCAAGCTCGAGGTCCCGTCGTCCGGCATCCCGTGGAAGATGTACGCCGCCGGCACGGCCCGCGTCGGCACGTAGCAGTCTCCGACCGGGCCGCTACCACGAGCGCGGCCCGGTCGGTTCACCTTCCCTCGTGGCAACTCGTGGAGGATCATCATGCATCTTGGCTCACTGTCGCCCGTCACTGAGAAGGCGTCCGAGGCGATCACGTTCGACTGGTACGGCGAGACGTTCACCGCCCAGGACTCGTCGCTCGAGATCACCATCGCCGACTTCCTGGACCGCTTCGGCGACATCGACATGGAAGACCGAGAGGCGATGGTCGGAACGATCGTCGCGCTCAAGGCGATGGCGCGGGACCTCGTCATCGAGTCCGAGTTCGACCACTTCTGGTCGGTCTCGCGGAAGAATCGAGTCGGTGCGCTCGAGCTAATGGGGCTGTTCCGCGCCCTCGTGGAGCAGGTGGCAGACCGCCCTACTGGGCTGCCCTCCGGCTCTACGGATGGGCAGTCGGCAACGCCTCGGAGCTCTGCACGTACGCCGGAGTGGATCGCCGAGTCGGCAGCCCCTGGGCGGCCGGACTTGCAGGTCGTCATCGCGGACGCACAGCGCACTGCCTGATTGTCGCGCTCGGCATCGCGGGCGTGTGTGACCTTGCATGGACGGTCCTCGCCGACCGGATCCGCACCGTTTGCCGAGAGAACCCGGACGGCCCCGAGGCATCAGTCTCCGAGTTCCGCCAGGCCCTCCTTGAACCTCGCGAGTCGGAAGTTCTGACCTCCGACGAACGCCGGCTGAGGGCGCTACTTCACATCTGAACAAAGGGGGCTGAGCGTGACCACGATCGCCGAGGCGTACGTCCAGCTCAAGCCCTCGATGCGCGGCTTCACCGCGGACATGAACCGGCAGGTCGGCCCCGAGATGGACTCAGCTGGCAGGTCGGCCGGCAAGTCGTTCGGCGGTGGCATGGTCCCCATGCTCGGCGGGATGGCGGTAGCGGGCGCGGCGGCCCTTGTGGGTCTCGGCGTGGCGGGGTTCGGTGCCGGGGTCAAGACGGCCGCATCCATGGAGCAGGCTCGGATCTCGTTCACGACGATGCTCGGCAGTGCACAGCAGGCAGACGCCTTCCTCAAGCAGCTCGCCGACTTCGCAGCTCAGACGCCGTTCGAGTTTCCCGAGCTGCAGACCGCAGCCTCGGCGCTCATCTCGTCGGGCGTGCAGGCCAACAAGGTCATCCCGATCATGAAGACCCTCGGCAACGTCACGTCCGGCATGGGCACCGGCTCCGAGGGCGTCAAGCGCGCGACGGTCGCCCTACAGCAGATGCAGGCTGCGGGCAAGATCACGGGCGAGGACCTCAACCAGCTCCGCGACGCCGGCATCCCCGTATACGACCTGTTAGCAGCCGCGACCGGCAAGAGCAAGGAAGAGGTCGTCGGGCTCGCCAACGCGGGGAAGTTGGGCAAGAAGGAACTCGACGCCATGATGACTGCCCTCGAGACGGGCAAGGGCCTCGAGCGTTTCAACGGGCTCATGGAGGCTCAGTCGCAGTCTCTCTCCGGGCTGTGGTCGACGTTCGGCGACAACCTGAATATGGGTCTCGCGAAGGCCGTGGAGCCGCTGATCCCGATGCTCAAGGATGGACTCGGCAAGACCGCCGAGTGGCTGGGTAACGTCGCCATGCCGGCGATGGCGAATGGCATCAAGTCCGCGATCGACTTCCTCGGACCCATCGTCGACTCGGTCCGCCTGTTCTGGGGAACGTTCACAGGTGAGGGCGCCGATACCAACCTCGCTGAGGACAAGATCAACGGGATCATCGACGCGGGCGCAGCAGCACGGGACGCCTTCGACACGATGGCCCCCGCCATCCAGCAGGTAGTCGAGGCGTTCCAGTACGCGTACTCCGTCGTCGCCCCCGTGGTGCAGCAGATCGCGTCGGCCATCATGGACAAGCTCGGTCCGCTCATGCCGACGATCGTCGGGATCTTCAAGGGCGCCTTCGAGATCATCGCCGGCATCATCACGGTAGCCGTGCAGACGTTCCAGATCTTCTGGGCACAGTGGGGCGGAACGATCCTCGAGTACACGAAGGGGATCTTCGGCTTCATCGTGAACGTGATCGCCGCGGCCGTCGACATCATCAAGGGCATCGTCCAGGCCGTCTCGGCAGCATTGAAGGGTGACTGGCAGGGCGCGTGGGACGCGATCAAGGCTGGCGCCTCGGCGGCGTGGGGGCATCTCAAGTCGGCATTCTCGGACGGCGCGGCTGCGGTCTGGGCGATCGTTGAGAAGGTCGGCAAGGACCTCGGCGACGCGTTCGACGCGATGTGGAAGGGCGCGAAGGACGTCGGCTCGAACATCGTTCAGGGCATTGCGAACGGCATCAGCGACGGCATCCAGTGGGTCGTCGATGCGGCCAGGGAGGTGGCCGGCGCGGCACTGCAGACAGTCAAGGACTTCCTCGGCATCAAGTCCCCCTCGACAGTCATGGAGAGCCAGGTCGGCTTCCAGATGTCTGCTGGCGTGGCGAAGGGCATCGGTGGCGGCAGCGGCCTGATCGACTCAGCCATGAACGACCTCGCGGCGCGGGCGTCTCGTGGCGTTGGAGTCGGAATCGGTGGCATCGCTGCGGGTGAGCCGAACGACGGTTCCATGGGGGGACGCGTGACTCATAACTGGTACGTGACGGGCGCAACCCCTGAGGCGCTGTTTGCTCAGTTCTCGCGCCGCACGAATGCATTGGCGGCCATCTGATGGTCACACTCTTGGCGCCGTCTTACGTGTCAGTGGGCGGCATCAACCTCATGTCGGTCGATGACTTCGGGGTGATGTGGTTCCTTGACAGGTTCACGGGATGGGGCGCTCCCGGAGGAACGCTCACCGCTAAGCAGCGCGCGCGGGCGGCTGGCGCATGGGCTGGACTGTCGTACTCCAAGCAGCGCACGCTAGTCCTTGGCGGAGTCTGCACCGCTCCGAGCCAGGAGGCTGCGTCGGCCGCGCTCGACAGGCTGATCGACGAGTGTTCGCTCGATGACGTGACGCTGACCGTCTCAGAGGCGGGTCGGCTGCGTTGGTGCACAGTCCGGCGTGACGGCGAGGTGATTCCATCGTGGATCAACTCTCGCCAGTTCCGATGGTCAGTCCAGCTCGTCGCTCTTGACCCGCGCAAGATGTCGGCGCCCCTGACTGGCTCGACAGGGCTTCCCTCATCCACGGGCGGTCTGACGATCCCGTTCACGGTGCCCTTCGCGATCAACTCCACGGTCGCGTCGGGGCAGGTGAGCCTCACGAACCCTGGCAACGAGACCGGCCCCGTGACGCTGCGCATCGACGGCCCCTGCGTCGGCCCGGTCGTCACGCATGTGGGCTCGGGTCTGCGGCTGGTGTTCGCGTCGTCGCTGACGTTGGGCGCCGGCGAGTTCCTGCTCATCGACATGGAGGCCCAGACGGTGCTCGCACAGGGGCAGTCGTCGCGGTCGATGTGGGTCACGTCGCGCGAGTGGTCGGGCTTCGAGCCGGGCAGCAACACGTGGAGCTTCGCCGCAGCGTCGGGAACGACTGGGCTTCTGACCGTAACCGCAACCCCCGCAGACAAGTAAGGGAGCATCATGGTTATTGCCGTTTGGCCTGTTGACGCAGTCACCGGAGCGCCGTCCTACACGGGTCGACTGCTGCGGCAGACCATGTCCGCGCTCCTTCCCGGAGCAACCTCGGGGAACCCGTTCGCGGTCACGTCTGGCGTTCGCGCTGGGACCTCGACGACCACGGTCACAGCCACGAGCACGGTGTGGACGGTCGGCCTTCATGCGGGCGTCCTGAACCTCGAGGCGGCTGCCGAGTCGGGCCCGTACTGCTACGCGGTGAACACGGCGCAGACGGGTGCTGTGACCGCAGCCCATGCGACCCTGCCGCGCGTCGACATCGTGTGGGTGCGGATCGATGACCCTGCCGAGTCTGACGGCTCGTCGGTCCCTGCTGTCGTCGCCGGGTACACGGCGGGCACCGCGAGCGCGTCACCTGTCGCCCCCGCGACCCCGGCGCGCTGCATGGTGCTCGCACAGCTGAACGTTCCGGCGTCGGGTGGGGGTGCGCCGACGGTTATGTGGAAGGCGCCGAACCTCGCTGGTCCTTCCATGCTGCTGGGGGTGGCGGAACTCACGTCGCAGACGCTCACCGGGGCGTCGTG
>Ga0075464_10001109_pt1 | contig 12168 bp, 9 predicted proteins | sample DEB19_08_DNA_5_FD_75068 | JGI IMG/M metagenome (GOLD analysis project Ga0075464, IMG submission 75068) | Aqueous microbial communities from the Delaware River and Bay under freshwater to marine salinity gradient to study organic matter... | ecosystem: Environmental > Aquatic > Marine > Coastal ...
TCGGCGCGCATGCTTTGGGCAATTTGCACCACGCTGTGGCCTTCAGGCCGTTCGCCGACTTGCTGACCGCCGGTCATCGCCACGGCGTCGTTGTAGAGAATTTTGTAGGTGATGTTGACACCGGCTGCGATGCTTTGGCGAATCGCCAGCATGCCGCTGTGAAAGTAGGTGCCGTCACCCACGTTGGCAAACATGTGTTGATCGTGGCTGAACGGCTGTTGCCCGACCCAAGGCACGCCCTCACCGCCCATTTGCGTAAAGCCGACCGTGCTGCGGTCCATCCACACGCTCATGAAATGGCAACCGATACCGGCCATGGCACGCGAACCTTCGGGTACACGTGTGGACGTGTTGTGTGGACAACCAGAGCAAAACCACGGTGTGCGTTCGCCAATGGCGTTGACATTCAGCACCTGCAACGAGGTTTCTTTGGCCTCCAAAATCGCCAACTGAGCATCGATTCGGGCCGTGGTATCGGCGTCCAGACCGAGTTTTTTCAAGCGCTTGGCCAAGGCCTTGGCAATCAAGGCCGGTGTCAAATCAGCGTTGGCGCGCAACAAGGTGCGGCCGTGCGGGTTGGATGCCGACCATTCACCGCCCGTGGTTTCACCTTCTTGCTCATCGAATTTACCGAGCACTTTGGGGCGCACATCGTCGCGCCAGTTGTACAGCTCTTCTTTGATTTGGTACTCGATCAGCTGGCGCTTTTCTTCGACCACCAAAATCTCTTGCAAGCCGGTGGCGAACTCGCGTGTGGAGTGCGACTCGAGCGGCCAGACCACGCCCACCTTGTGCACCCTGATGCCCAGGCGTTGGCAGGTGGCGTCGTCCAAACCCAGGTCCAGCAAGGCCTGGCGCGTGTCGTTGTAGGCCTTGCCGCTCGCAATGATGCCAAAGCGATCGTGCGGGCCTTGCACCACGTTGTGGTTCAGTTTGTTGGCGCGAATGTAGGCCAGTGCCGCATACCATTTGTAGTCGAACAAACGCGCTTCCTGGTCGAGAGCCGGGTCGGGCCAGCGAATGTGCACGCCGCCGGGGGGCATGTCAAATTCCGGCAAGATGATCTTCACGCGCTCGGGATCGATCTCGGCGGTGGCGCTGGACTCGACGATTTCCTGAATGGTCTTCATGCCCGACCAGATGCCGGCAAAGCGACTGAGCGCGATACCATGCACGCCCATGTCCAGCACGTCTTGCACCGAGGTCGGAAAAAACACCGGCAGGCCACAGGCCTTGAAAATATGGTCACTCTGGTGTGCTGCAGTGGAGCTTTTGGCTACGTGATCGTCACCCGCGACGGCCAACACACCGCCCCAGGGCGTGGTTCCGGCCATATTGGCGTGTTTGAAGACATCAGAGCAGCGGTCCACGCCCGGACCTTTGCCGTACCAAATGCCAAACACGCCATCAAAGCGGTTGCTGCCCGGTGGAGCAAAGCCCAATTGCTGCGTGCCCCATAGTGCGGTGGCGGCCAATTCTTCGTTCACGCCGGGTTGGAAGACGATGTTTTGCGCTTGCAAATACGACTTGGCTTTCCACAAAAACTGGTCGTAACTGCCCAGCGGCGAGCCGCGGTAGCCGCTGATGAAGCCGGCGGTGTTTTTGCCTTGCAGTGCATCGCGCTGGCGTTGCAACATGGGCAGTTTGACCAAGGCCTGCACCCCGCTCATGAAGGCGCGCCCCTTGTCCAGGCTGTACTTGTCGTCCAGCGTCACGGTTTCCAGGGCTTTGCGAATCGAATCGGGAAGTGGGGCGTTCATCAGGGTCTCCAGCGCAGAAAACGAAAAATCAGTGTAGCCGTGCGGGCTGCGTCCGCTTTGCTTTAGGTGACATCACCCGGCATGCACTCAGGGTTTGCGCGTTTCAGGCAAAAAACGAACACCTTCGCGTGCCATTCCCCCGCCCAGGCCAATCGGTGTGCCATCGGCCCGCCAGCAAGCGGCCCCCTCCAGGCTGCCGTCATCGTGAAAGGCGATGGCATTCATGCCGCCTCCCACATTGGGCACGCGCAAGACCGCATGGCCAAGCTGTTCGAGCGTGCCCTGCAGCTCGGCAGAAAACGCCGGCTCCAGCTCCAGGTCAAAGCCTTGGGTCCAGACGCGCGGTGCCTCCACCGCTTGCTGCAAGCTCATGCGGTGGTCGATCAGATTGATCAGCGCTTGCAGCGCCGAAGGAAAAATGCGCAAGCCGCCCGGCAGGCCCAGGGCGTAGCGTGGTTGGCCACTCTCCACCACCATCAAAGGCGCCATCGAAGAGGTGACGCGTTTGCCTGGCGCCATCGAGTTGGCACGGTCCGGCCGGGGGTCGAGCACATACAGGTAATTGTTCGGAATCAGGCCGGTGCCCGGCACCATGTAGCGCGCGCCAAAGACCGAGTTGATGGTCTGTGTTGCACTCACCACACGACCATTACTGTCGGCCACGGTGATGTGCGTGGTGTGGGCGCTTTCGGTCGGCGCCAGTCCCGGGGCCCAAGTTTGCGCGCGTTGCAGATCGACCTGGCTGCGCCTCAGCGCCGCGTATTCGGGAGACAGCAAGCGTTCGACGGGTACGTTCACAAAATCGGGGTCGGCGGTGACCGCGGCGCGGTCGGCAAACGCCATTTTCAGCACCTCGGCCAGCAGGTGCACGCTGGCGGGTGTGCCAAAACCCATGGCGCGCAGATCGAAGCCCTCCAACACGTTCAACATCTGGCCGATATGCAAAGGCCCAGCGCAGGGCGGTGGCGGGCCGATGATGTCAAAACCTCGGTAGGACGAGCGTAAGGGGGCCGGATCGCGCGTGCGGTATTGGCGCAAATCGTCCAGCGTCAAAAATCCGTTGTGCGCGGCCATGTCGTCGCACAGTGCACGGCCCAAAGCGCCCTCGTACAGCGCCGCTGCACCTTGCTGCGCTACCAGCCGCAAAGTGTCGGCATAAGCGCCTTGCAGCAGCCGGTCCCCTTTTTGCAGCGGGCGACCTTGCGGTAAAAACACACGCGCAATTTCAGTGTCCAGGGCCAGATCGGCCGCGTTGTCAGCGATGCAGTCGCTCAGGTATTGCGTGGCATGAAAGCCGCGTTCTGCGTGCTTGATGGCCGGCGCCATCACTTCGTCCAGCGCCATCGTGCCGTGGCGCGAGAGCATTTGGCACCAGGCCATCAAATTGCCCGGCGTCGCTACGGCGCCGCGGCCGAGACTGTGGCGCCGACCGATGCTTTCAAGGGACCCTGGTGGCGCGCTGGCATCGTGTTGAAAAGTGTCTGGCCCCACGGCCTGCGGGCAGGTGCCTTGCCCTTCCAAAATGCGATGGGTGCCGTCCTGCTCGCGGATGTGTGCAAACCCGCCACCCAGCAAGCCCACCATCATCGGCTCGACCACCGACAAGGTGAACAGCGCCGCTACGGCGGCGTCTATGGCGTTACCACCGGCGCACAGCATCTCGGTGCCAGCGGCAGACGCCAAGGGGTGGTTGGTGACCACCATACCGCGCGCAGCGTGGGCGGGACGTTTGTCGGTTTCAAAGCGAGTGCCACTTATTTTTTGCCAATCGTTCATACCGTTTTCCGTCGTTTCGCGCAGAGGCGTAAGCGTCACAAGGTAGCCCTGAAAGCCTGAAAAAACAAGGGTGCTATCCATGACGGCTGCCACCGCCGCACGGCGCTGCCATGCTGTCGCCCATGTTTCAGCAAATAGGGTCAACCGCCTTGGCGAGAGAAAAAATCCATGTCTCAATAAAAACTGAAAAGCAAAAAAGAAGCCCTGAAGTCAGCTCAAATTTTTCATCCACCGTCGAGGAGACCCGCATGTTCAAAGCCCCTTTTTCCAAGCGTTCCTTTTCCAAACTCGCTCTCGCGCTCAGCGCAGCAGTTTTGCTCTCACCCGCACAAGCACAGCAAGGGCCGATCAAAATCGGCCTGAGTACGGCGGTGCAATTGCAAGTGGGCCGCGACACTCAGGAAGCGACCAAGATGGCAATCGACGAGATCAACGCCAAGGGTGGCGTCATGGGGCGCAAGCTGTCTTATGTGGTTGCCGACGAAACCGAAAATCCGGAAGTCGGCATCAACGCCATCAAAAAGTTGACGGCGGATGAAAAAGTGGACGTGATCGTAGGCGGCTACACCAGCGGCGTCACGTTGGCGCAGCTGCCGCACATCTCAGCGGCTAAAACGATTTACCTCGGTGTCGGGGCGGCATCGCCCTCGATCACTGCCAAGGTCAAGCAGGACTATGAAAACTACAAATACATTTTTCGCACCGGCCCGATCAATGCTGTACACCAGGCCAAAGGTTTGGTGGAGTGGATTTCGGGTCACCTGATCGGCGAGTTGGGGTTGAAGAAAATCGCCATCATTGGCGAAAACGCCAAATGGGTACAAGACCTGGTGCCGGTTTTGCGTAAGGGTGCGGTCGATGTGGGCGCCGATGTGAAGATGGTCGAGTTTTTTGACACCACCACCTCTGATTTTTCACCGCTGCTGTCCAAAATCAAAAGCTCTGATGCGCAGTTCTTGGTGGTCGTGTTGTCGCACGCATCGAGCGACGTGTTTGCCAAGCAGTGGTACGACTCACGCTTCCCGATTCCCTACGGCGGCATCGACGTGAAGTCGCAAGACGGTGATTTCTTTGATCGCGTAGGCGGTAAGTCGCTGAGCGAGGTGGCGGTGAATTTTGCGGTGCGCACGCCTTTGACTGTCAAGACCGTGCCGTTCTTTGACGAGTTCAAAAAGCGCACTGGCCGTGTTCCGGTCTACACCGCATTCGGCGCCTATGACTCGGTGCACGCCTATGCACAAGCGGTTGAGCGCGCCAAGAGTTTTGACACCAACGCCATCATCAAAGAGCTGGAGAAAACCAGCTTACCCGGTGTAGCCGGTCTGCTCGAATACGACGAGACCCATGATGTGAAAGCCGGTGGCAAGTACATGAACCTGCTGTTTGCCCAGTGGCAAGCCAAGGGTGAACGCGTGGTGCTCTGGCCCAAGAGCTTGCGCAGCGGCAGCATGATCATGCCGCCCTGGTTAACCAAGTAAACCCTCCCGACTTTAAGCTGTTTTGCTTCACGCAAAGGGACCACTGTGCTTGAAATACTGATCTTCGGCGCCGTTACCAGCGCCATCTACGCCATGCTGGCAGTGGGTTTCACGCTGATTTTTGGCGTGGCCCGCATTCTGAATTTGGCGCACGGCTCTTTCTATGCCCTGGGCGCTTATGGCGCCTATGTGTTGACGACGATCTTCAAGGTGCCTTTGCTGGTGGCGGCGCCTTTGGTGGTGGTCGGTGTGGCGCTGTTTGGCATGGCGGTGGAGCGGGTTCTGATTCGCCCCATGCGCACCTCGCAACTGGCTGTGTTGATGATCAGCTTGGCGGTGTCACTGGTGGTTGAGCAGGCGCTGTTTTTGATCTTTGGTTCGGAGTACCGCAACGTGCCCAGTTTCATCGATCAAAAGTACGTCATCGGCGGCGTCGACGTGGCTGGCCAGCGTTTGTTGACCCTGCTGGTGGCGGTGGTCTCGATTGGTGGTTTGTACCTGTTCATTCAAAAGACCCGACTGGGCAGTGCGATCTTGGCGATTTCGCAAGACCCTGAGGCTGCGCAGTACATGGGCATTCCGAGTGACCGCATCTTTGGCGTGGTGATGGCCATGTCGGCCGGGCTGGCTGCTTTGGCCGGCATCATGGCGGGGCCCTTTTTGAGTGTGCAGCCGTCCATGCATTTGCTGCCCATCGTCAAAGCCTTTGCGATTGTGGTGGTTGGCGGTCTGGGCTCGATTCCGGGCAGCATTGTGGCGGCCTTGATGCTGGGTTATGCCGAAACATTGGTGGCTTACGGCATCTCGACCTCGTGGACCGAGATCGTGTCGGTCGCGGCCACCTTGCTGATGCTGGTGCTGCGCCCTGCTGGCTTCTTTGGCAAACGTGCCGCCTTCTGACCTGAGGAAAACCCAATGCAGTTGAAACACATAGACCGGGTGGCGCGTTTTTGGCGGTAGCGGTGATGGCCGTGCTGCCCATCGTCTTTGACAGCCGTTACCTCATGGGTGTGCTGACCGTGGCCGCCATTTATGGCATTTGGTCGGTGAGCTGGGACTTCATGTCGGGCCTGACGGGCCGCGAAAACTTTGGCCACTCTTTGTTCATTGGGGTGGGTGCTTATGCGGCGGGGTTCTTGAACACCAACTGGGGCGCCAACGCCTGGTGGAGCTTGCCTGCGGGCATGGCGGCGGCGGTGGTGTTTGCGTTGATCATGGGTATTCCCACGTTGCGCCTGAAGGGTCCATACTTTGCCTTGGCCATGCTTTCGGGTGCCGTCATCATGCAGCGCCTGATGCTGATTTTTTGGGAGTACACCGGTGGCGAGGAAGGCATCAACGGCATCGAGCCCTTGATTCGCTCGCCCCTTTATTTCTATTGGTTTGTGCTGGGCATGTTGGCGCTCACCGTAACCTTGTTGGGCGGCTTGGCGCGTTCACGCTGGGGCTTGATTTTGAAAGCCATTCGCGGTGACGAAGCGACCTGTCAGGCGGCCGGTTTGAACGTGACCTATTACAAAATTGCATCGTTGGTCATCAGCGCCGCCTTTGCGGGTATGGGTGGGGCCTTGTATGCACATTACCAGTTGCAGGTCAGCCCGCAGCTGTTTGCAGTGGTCACGTCCATCACCATCATCACCATGGTTTATGTGGGCGGCATGGGTTCGATCTACGGGGCTGTGGGCGGTGCTTTGCTGTTGACGCTGATGACGGAGTTGTTGCGCAACTTCGGCGAGTGGCGTTTGATGGTCTACAGCGTGGCTTTGATTTTGATCTTGTTCTTTTTGCCCCAGGGTTTGGTGGCACCGACGTGGAACAAGATTCGCCAACGTTTGTCAGGGGGGCAGTCATGAGTTTGCTCAGCGTTCGCAATCTGGACAAGCGCTTTGGCGGCTTGCACGCGGTCAAGGATGTCAGCCTGGAGATACAGCAAGGCGACATCCTGGGCATCTTGGGGCCCAACGGCGCGGGTAAAACCACGCTGTACAACTTGCTGACGGGTTTTATCAAACCCGACAACGGCCAAGTGCTGCTGGACGGCCAATCCCTGCTCGGCATTCCCGCGCACAAGGTGGTGGGTTTGGGCATTGCCCGCACGTTTCAGCTGTGCCGCCCGTTTGTTGGCTTGACGGTGCTGGAGAACGTCATGGTCGGCAGCCTGGGGCCGCGCGTGCCGGCGGTCGATCTGGAAAAGCGAGCCTACAAATTGCTGGACCAAGTTGGTTTGTCGGGCAAAGCGCAGTCGCCTTCTGAACTGCTGGCCTATGGCGATCAACGCCGTTTGGAAATTGCCCGTGCGCTTGCCACCGAGCCGCGCTTGCTGCTGCTCGACGAACCCTTCGCTGGCTTGGGCTCGGGCGAGATCGCCGCGCTGTCCACCTTGATCCGCGACCTGCACCGCGAACAAGGCTTGACCATCATGCTGATCGAGCACAAATTGCGCGAGTTCATGCAATTGGTTTCCCACGTGGTGGCCATTGATTTCGGTCAGGTCATCGCCACGGGCTCGCCTCAAGAGATTGTGAAAAATCCGAAGGTGATTGAGGCGTACATCGGAAAACAAGAGGTCGACCATGCTGCTTGAAATTGAAAACATGAGCGCCTCATACGGCAAGGCGCTGGCCTTGGAAGACGTCAGCCTGCACATTGCGCCGGGCGAATTTGTGGCGGTGCTCGGCCCCAATGGCGCGGGCAAATCCACCTTGCTTAAATGCATTTCGCGCATGTTGGAGTCCACGGGTAAGTTGGCGCTGAACGGGGCGTCACTGCACCCTTACGCCGCGCACCAGGTGGTGGGTCTGGGCATTTGCCATTGCCCAGAGGGGCGCCGCTTGTTCCCGGAATTGACGGTGCTGAAAAACCTGATGCTCGGCGCCTATTTGCGTGATGACGCCGACGCCGTGGCCAAAGACTTGGAGCGGGTGTATGCCTTGTTTCCGATCCTGCGTGACCGGGCCAGTCAAATGGTCAGCACCTTGTCGGGCGGGCAGCAGCAAATGGTGGCCATTGGCCGCGCCTTAATGGGCGCGCCCAAATTGCTGCTGTTGGACGAGCCCTCAGTGGGCATTGCGCACCGGCTCAAGCATGAAATTTTCGATGCCATTGGTCAGATCCGCGACGGCGGTGTGGCGATTTTGATGGCCGAACAAGACGCCCTGTCAGCGCTGCGCATTGCTGACCGCGCCTATGTGCTCGAGCATGGCCATGTGGCGCGCCACGGGCCGGTGGCCGAACTCAGCCAGGACGATCACATTCGGCAAATTTACCTGGGCGTGGCTTGACGCTCGCGCGGTTTCAACGGGGCAACAACACCCACAACCGCAAAGGCTGTTTCAGTCGCCCAGCCAACTCACCTGCTGCCTGGCCTGAGCCGGCAAAGTAGTCGGCCCGAATGCCGCCCACAATCGCGCTGCCGGTATCTTGGGCCAGCACCAGTTTTTGCAACTGCGCCTGAGGCCCGCTGGAGGCCAGCCACACCGGCGTGCCGTAAGGAATGCTGCCGGGGTCGACCGCGATGGAGCGTCCGGCCGTCAGCGGCACCCCTTGCGCGCCTTTGGGGCCCAGATCGCCAGCAGCGCCGGCCAAGGACTCTTCTTTGAAAAACACCACGCGCGGATTTTTCCAGAGCAACTCGTTCACGCGCTGCGGGTTTTTGGCGATCCAGGCCTTGATGCCGGGCCAGGTGGCATCCCGCGTCAGGCCCTGCTCCAGCAGCCAGCTGCCGATGCTCTTGTAAGGGTGGTCGTTGGTGCCTGCAAACGCCAGCCGCACGGTGCGCGTGCGGCCGTCGGCTTCGGTGACGCGGATGCGGCCACTGCCTTGAATGTGCAGCACCATCGCGTCCACCGGGTCGGCCAGGTACACCAGCTCTTTGCCTTTGAGGGCCGCGCGCGCCGGTGCCTGGGTTTCAATTTCTTCGCGTGTGAACCAGGGTTTGCGCTGGCCCAGACCGCTGGGCACGGCGTACAACGGCACGGCAAAGCCGGGGCGTGGCAGGCGCGAGGCTTCCATCACCGGTTCGTAATAGCTGGTTAACAAACCGTCGCTGGCACCTTGCAAGGTTTCAACGCGGTAGGGTTGAAAGCGTTGCGTGAGCCAAGTTTGTTGCGCGCTCAGGCCTGCGCCGTTCAGGCGCGTGACGTCGGCGCAGACACTGTCGGCTCGCGCCGTCGTCCGTTGACAGCTGTGTTGCCAGGCGCCCCACGCTTCTTGCAGCGTGTCCTGCGACCAGCCCGGCAAATCGGACCAGGGCGCGGCAACCCACCGGCTTTTGGCTTGCACAATGGGTGGCGGCAAGGGGCCTTCAACCCGAGGGACGGCGGCCGAAGGCGACTCGGTGCTGCGCGGCGGTGGGGCCGAGGTCAGCAGACCGCACCCGGTCAAGCTGCCTACAATCAGCAGCATGGTCATGGCACGCTGCTGATTGCGTGCTGGCCACAGGAGTGTTTGCATGAGTGGCTTGATTTTGGAAGCGTTGTTGGCGTTGGTCATTTTGTTGGTCATTGTGTGGTGGACCATGTTTTCGGGGCGCCCTCGGGGCGAGGTGCCGCGTGCAGAAGAAGACAGCGCTGCGCCACAGTCCGCAAATGAAGCAGCGCCTCGCGTTTCTTCCGCCCCCAAAGACTGAGACGCACTCACAGTTCGCGCATCAAGTTGGCCAGCTCCACGGCTGACTTCACGTTCATTTTGTCAAACACGCGCGAGCGGTGCACCTCCACCGTGCGCACGCTGATCTCCAACTGGTCGGCAATCAGTTTGTTTGGCAAGCCTTCCACCACCAGTTGCATCACATCGCGTTCACGTTCGGTCAATTCGGCCAGACGGGTGCTCAGCTCTTGGTGAATCTGTCGCGTGGCCAACCGGCTGTGGGACAGCGCCAGGGCTTGCTCTACCCGGTCGACCAGTGCATTGTCAGAAAACGGTTTTTCGCAAAAGTCGAAAGCACCGCGCTTCACGGTGTCCACGGCGGTGGGTACGTCCGCATGGCCGGTGAGAAAAATCACAGGCCAGGCCAGCGCCAAGCCCGACACGATCAGTTTTTCAAACAAAGCCAATCCACTTTGTCCGGGCATGCGCACGTCGAGCAAAATGCAGCCTGCCTCGCGCGGCAGACCATCGAGCAACGGGCCTTGTGCTTGCTGGAGCGCGGCCTCAAAGGCGTCGGCGCTGGCATAAGACTCGCTCAGTAAGCGGCGCGAACGCAGCAACCAGGCCATGCCCTCGCGCACGATCGCATCGTCATCAACAATGTACACAGTGGCATGGGCAATGGATCGCATGCAGGGATTCTAGTCAGCCGCGCGAAGTGGCTTGTGCTTGCGGCACGGGCAGGGTAAAGCGAAAGACCGTGCCGTGTGGCGGGTGGGCGTCAAATTCCAAATGTCCGCCATGCTGCTCAATCACGGTGCGGCACAAACTCAGGCCCAGCCCCATGCCCTCGGCCTTGGTGGTGAAAAACGGTGTGAACAGCCGCGCCGCCACATCGGCTGAAATACCGCTGCCCACATCGGTCACGGTGAATTCCACCCATTGGTGCTCCGAGTTGGTGGCTGCACGCCGCACCTGCATCAGCAGCACACGCTCGCTACAGTCGGGCGCGTCCATGGCCTGCATGCCGTTGCGCGCCAGGTTCAAGAGCACCTGCTCGACCATCGTGCGGTCACACCAGACGGTGGGTAATTTGTCTTCCAGTTTGATCACCACCCGCACCCGCAGCTTGCGCGCCTGCAATTGCACCAGGGGCATGATGGCGTCGATCAAAGCTTGCGGTGTCACGGCTTCGCGGTCTTGATCGCGACGGCGCACAAAGTCATGCACGCTGTTGATGACTTTGCCTGCCCGCCCGGCCTGCTCGGCAATGCGTTTGAGCGCCAGGTGCAGGTCGGCCAGGGTTTGCGCGGGGTCACCGGGTTCGGGGTCTTGCAGCAAGTTGAGCGAACCGTTGGCGTAGCTGGAAATAGCGGCCAAGGGTTGGTTCAGTTCATGGCTGAGCAAGGACGCCATTTCGCCCACCGTGGCCAAACGGGCCGTGGCCTGCAGACGCTCCTGGCTGGCGCGCGACATCTCTTCGACGCGGCGTTGCTCGGTGATGTCCAGAAACGCGCTCATCCAGCCGGTTTGTTCGCCCAGCACATTGATCAGCGGCGCCTCAATAATCAGCACCGAAATGCACGAGCCGTCTTTGCGCATGAACACCGACTCGTAGCCCTCGCGCGGCGGCGAATTGCCAGCCAGTCGGATCGCTTGACGTTGCTGGTACTCGCCCACCATCTCGGGCGGCCAGTAAGGCATGGGTGCGCTGTGCCCCAAAATTTCAGCGGGCTCAAAACCCACCATTTGGCAAAAAGCAGGGTTCACATAGGTGATGCGGCCTTGCAAATCGCGCGCACGCAAGCCGGTGACCAGCGAGTCCTCCATGGCTTTGCGAAACGCCAAGGCTTCAGCCAGATCACGTTCGGCTTTGAGGCGCCTGCGCGAGTCTTTCACCAACAACACCAGCACCGAAACCAGGGCAATCGACATGGCGGTAACCAAGGCCGTCAAGACGTTCGGAAACAGATCGGGCGCACCGCGCCGGCCGTCCACGCGCAGCACCAAGGTCAGCCCTGGCAGATCGAGCAGTTGCTGCGCCGAAAATTGCCGCACGCCACGGCCGTGTTGGCCAATGACGGCCAGGCGCGTACCGTCCGGTTCGGTGAATGAGACTTCATTGCGTCGACTGAAAGCCGGGCTCAAGTGCGCGGCCATGATCTCTTGCAGGCCGTAACTGGTGATGGCGTAACCCACGGTTTCGCCCGCGATCACCAGGGGCAAACACAGGTCCATGACTTCAAACCCCATGCCGTCGTCTTGCGGTACAAAATAGCTGCTGGAGTATGCTGGGCCGTTAGAGCGGCGCGCTCTTTGGCAGGCCTGATTAACGTCATTCAAGGCGTTGGCGCGGGGTGTTTTGCCAAACGACGGGGCGCGCAGCGGCGAGTCCATGTGCGCGCGCAATTGCATCTGCGCATCGCGCCACTCCAAACGCAGCCAGTCACGGTGCTCGCGCAGCAGAGGGCCGGTTTCAAGCGCCCAACTCGCTGCGGTGTGGCGATTCGCCTGCAGGGCTTGCAAGGCTTGAATATCGCGCATCAAACCACCGCGAATGTCGTTCA
>Ga0075464_10001110_pt1 | contig 12165 bp, 13 predicted proteins | sample DEB19_08_DNA_5_FD_75068 | JGI IMG/M metagenome (GOLD analysis project Ga0075464, IMG submission 75068) | Aqueous microbial communities from the Delaware River and Bay under freshwater to marine salinity gradient to study organic matter... | ecosystem: Environmental > Aquatic > Marine > Coastal ...
GCGATTGCAGCCTGGTTTTCCGAATCCATCCACACCATGACCACCATCAACCTGTGCTGTGACGCAGGCTTTGGCGTCAACTACAGAAACGACGACGTATGACCTTCAGTGCCGCTGTGAAGACCGCTTTGACTCCCACCGGACGCTTGCGCGCATCTATCAATCTGGGCAATCCCATACTCGCCAACCGCGATGCCGCCGGCTTGCCAGTGGGCGTGTCGATTGACTTGGCGCGTGAGTTGGCACGCAGACTCGGTGTTGAGGCCGAACTGGTAGTGTCCGAGTCAGCCGGCAAGTCCGTAGACATCGTCAACGCAGACCAAGCCGACATCGGATTTTTTGCCATCGACCCGGTGCGCGGACAAGGCATTTTGTTCACCGCCGCGTATGTCTTGATCGAAGGCAGCTACTTGGTGCGCGACGCATCACCCTTGCAGCACAATGAAGAAGTCGATACTGCCGCGCATCGCGTCACCGTCGGCAAGGGTAGCGCCTACGACCTTTATTTGACGCGGGCTTTGAAGGCCGCGCAAATTGTCCGTGCAGTCAGCTCGCCTGCGGTGGTGGACACCTTCTTGGCCAATGGTGATGATGTTGCCGCAGGCGTCAAGCAGCAGTTGGAGTCTGATGCCAAACGCCTGCCGGGTTTGCGTCTGTTGCCGGGCCGCTTCATGGTCATCGAGCAAGCGATGGGCGTGCCCAAGACGCGCGGCGAGGCAGCTCAAGCTGAGGTTGCGGCCTTCGTTGAAGAGATGAAAATCAGCGGTTTTGTGGCTGAGTCTTTGGCTCGGCACCACATTGAAGGTGCTGCCGTGGCACCTGCGGCGGGTCATTGAGATGAAGACCACTTTGCCTTCAACCAATCGCTGCCTCCGCTTGACGGCAATAGCCATCACCGCACTGACAGTCTTTTCAGTTGTGCCAGTTCATGCGCAAACCTACCCACTCAAACCCATCACCTTGGTTGTGCCGTTCGCACCCGGCGGCGGCACCGACAGCATTGCCCGCGATGTGGGCAAAGCGTTGGGCGACAAGCTCGGCCAAGTGGTCATCATCGAAAACAAAGGCGGTGCTGGCGGCAGCATTGGCGCCAACGCCGTGGCCAAGGCGCCAGCAGACGGCTACACCTTGTTGTTTGCGACCTCGACTTTCGTCACCAATGCGGCTGCAGAAGCCACACCGACCTACAACATCGAGAAAGATTTCGCGCCGATTGCCATGATCGGTCGCGGCCCACTGCTGGTGGTGGCCAGCAAAGAGATGGGCGTTAAAACCATGGCGCAGCTGCGCACCGCCATGGCCGCTCGTCCTGATGGCACTAATTTTTGTTCGGCCGGTAACGGCAGCATCAACCACTTGTCGGGTGAATTATTCCGTCAAAAAACGCAGCTGGCCATGACGCACGTGCCCTACAAAGGCAGTGGTCCGGCCACCGTTGATTTGTTGGCTGGCCGCATTCAACTGTTTTTTGCCACCGTACCCACCATCCTGCCTCACGTGCAAGAGAACCGTGTGGAGCTGTTGGCCGTGACGGGCGCCAAGCGTTCGCCGCTTTTCCCGAACACGCCGACCATGGCCGAAGCTGGTATCAAGGGTTTTGATATTTCAACTTGGTGGGGCGTGCTCGCACCCGCTAAAACGCCGCAAGCCATCATCGATAAACTCAACCTCGCTATCAACGAAGCTGCAGCGCGCGATCCGCTGCGCAGCCGTCTCAGCAACGAAGGGGCCGACGCTGTCAGCGGCGCGCCAGCAGACTTCCGCAAAGCGCTGCTCGCTGAGACCGTGCTTTGGCGTGAGGTGGCGAAGACAGCCGGTCTTAAAGCTAACTGAGCCCCTCAGGCTAATTGAATGTTCGCGGAATAATATGCACAGTCGTATTTTTAGATTTTCTATTTTTGAATTGACCCCATGAAAATTGTTGTTCTGCCCGGCGACGGTATTGGCCCTGAAACCATGGCCGTCACGGTCAATGTTCTGGACGCCGTGTCCCAAAAATTCCACCTTCAGCTAGAGCTCCAGCACGACATCGCCGGCCATGACAGCTTGAAGCTTCACGGTGCGACCGTGACGCCGGCCCTGCTTGAAAAAGTGCGGGCAGCCGATGGCCTGATGCTTGGCCCCATGGCTACTTATGACTTCAAGGACGAAGCCAAGGGAGAGATCAATCCGTCTAAGTTTTTCCGCAAAACGCTGGATCTATACGCCAACATCCGGCCAGCACGGACCTTCAAAGGCATGCCAGCGCGGCTTGGCGAGTTTGACCTTGTTGTGGTGCGGGAGAACACCGAAGGTTTTTACGCCGACCGCAATGTCGAATCCGGTGGCAGCGAAATGCTGATCACACCAGACGTGGTGGTGTCGCTGCGCCGTATCACCCGCGTTTGCTGCGAACGCATTGCGCGCTCGGCTTTCGAGCTGGCCATGACGCGGCGCAAAAAACTCACCATCGTGCACAAAGCCAACGTGCTGAAAATCGGCGACGGTATGTTCATCGAAGAGTGCTTGCGCGTCGCCAAAGAGTTCCCCGAAGTGGCGGTTGATGACTTTATTGTCGACGCCATGATGGCCCACGTGGTGCGCGCTCCGCAGCGCTTTGACGTGATTGTCACGACCAATATGTTCGGCGACATTTTGTCGGACTTGACGGCAGAACTGTCGGGCAGCCTCGGCTTGGGCGCTTCGCTCAATGCTGGCGTCCACCACGCTATGGGCCAAGCCGCGCACGGCTCTGCGCCCGACATTGCAGGGCAGAACATCGCCAACCCTTTCTCGTTGATCTTGTCTGCCGGCCAGCTGCTGCGCTGGCACGGTCTGCGTTCAGACAAGCCGGCTTTCATCGCCGCCAGCACCGCCATTGAAGAAGCCACAGCGGCGGCGATTGCCGCTCACGAATGCACGCGCGACGTTGGCGGTCAGCTCGGCACGCGTGAAACCGGCGCGGCCTTTGTGGCCCGTTTGATGGCGCTCTGAGCGACAGTCTGAGCGGCGTCTAGGCGCAGAGACGCATAGACGTCAAGGCTGCTTAGTGCTGGCGGTTGGGTTCGCCTGGCGGCCCAACCAGTCCAAAAAAAGGCTGACTTCAGGACGGTATCCATGCCGCTCCGGGTACACCACATAGTGCGGCTGAACTTGGACTGACCATGACGGGTCAAAAACCGGCTGTAGCCTGCCGGCAGCGACGTGCCCGTCGCCAATGACGCGGCTTTCGAGTGCCACACCCAAACCTTGCACCGCAGCATCAAGTGCCATCAGCGCGCGGTCGAAGCGCAGCGCAAAGCGCTCTGGTTTTTGCCCGGGGTGGTATTTGGCAAACCAGTCACTCCACTGAACCACACTGACGGTAGATTGGATCAGCGGCACCTGCAGCAAGTCGGCCGGCGAGCGGATCTGGTGGCGCTCAATAAAGGCCGCGCTGGCCAGCGGCAGGATCTCCTCAACCAGCACTGGTTTGACCACCAAGTTGGGCCAAGCTGGAACGCCGTAGCGGATGTCAATGTCGACCTGACCGAGCTCAAAGTCTGAATGCAGATGGGAGGCGGATAAAAACAGCGAAACGCCGGGGTGCTCCTCTGCAAACTGCCCAATGCGCGGCATCAGCCAGAGGCTGGCAAAGCTCGGGCTGGCATGCACATACAGGGTGTTGCGCACACCTTGGCGCATGTCATCGGTGGCGGCGCTGATGGCTCCCAACGCACCGCCTACACGTTGCAAATAGGCTTCGCCCGCCAAGCTGAGTTTGACGCCGCGTGACGAGCGCTCAAACAGTTTGACCCCCAGAAAATCTTCCAGTCGGGCTACTTGGTGGCTGACCGCAGAAGGCGTCAGATGCAACTCGACAGCGGCCAAGGCAAAGCTGCGACGGCGCGCAATGGTCTCAAAAGCCAGCAGGGAAGGGAGTGGAGGCAACATGATGTGGGACGTGATTATTGCAGTGCAGCATGACAGATTTTCACTTGATCTTGAGATTTTATCGTTTGTCGTGCTGCTTGTTTGTTGCCAGAATCGCGGCAGTTTTAACAAGGAGACAGCGCATGTTGCTAAAAGATAGGGTGGCCGTGGTCACTGGGGGAGCAGGCCCCAATGGGTTGGGTTTTGCCACCGCACGCATGATGGCGGCGCAGGGCGCCACCGTCATTATTTTCGATCTGGCACAGGCCAATCCAGCCGCTGCAGCGGCCAAGCTCGGTGCCCAGCACATGGGTCTGGTGGCCGACGTGACGAGCAAAGCATCCTGTGATGCGGCGGTAGCCGAGGTGCTCAAAGCCAAAGGTCGGATCGACATCTTGGTCAACAACGCCGGTATCACACAGCCGCGCAAAACGCTCGACATCTTGCCGCAAGACTATGACGCGGTGCTCGATGTCAGCTTGCGCGGCACCTTGGTCGCATCTCAGGCGGTGTTGCCCACCATGCGTTTGCAAAAGCGCGGTTCTATCGTGTGTATTTCGTCGGTGTCGGCGCAGCGCGGAGGCGGCATTCTGGGCGGCCCGCACTACTCAGCCGCCAAGGCCGGTGTGCTCGGCTTGGCGCGTGCCATGGCGCGCGAATTCGGTGGTGATGGCATTCGCGTCAACTGCGTCACACCAGGTCTGATCGCCACCGACATCAACAAGGGTCTGATCCCTGAAGACAAGCTGCAGTCGATTCTGGACGGTATTCCACTCGGCTACATCGGCGCGCCAAATGACGTGGCGGGTTGCGTGGTGTTTCTGGCCAGCGACTTGTCGGGCTATTGCACGGGCATCACGCTGGATGTGAATGGCGGCATGTTGATTCATTGATTTGAGTTCTATTTTTAACAAAATAAAACGACCGTTGACAGCGCGGTGTTGCTGTATTTCTGATACTTAAAAAACGATAGGAGACAACATGAAAACTTTCAAAATTGTTCGCCGTACAGCACTTGTTGCCGTGCTGGCTTGTTTGAGCTCTGCGGCATTTTCGCAAGCCACCATGAAGCTCACTTTGGGTCACAACGCTGCACCTGGAAACCCTAAGGCGTTGGGCGCTACTTTTTTTGCTGAGCAAATGAGCAAGCGCAGCAATGGTCGCATCACTGTGCAGGTGGCTGGCGCGGCTCAGTTGGGCGACGACCAGACCATGTTGACGGCTATGCGCACCGGCACCATGGACATGAGCGTGAATTCGCAAGGGCCGGTGTCGGCTGTGGTGCCTGAAACTGCTGCGCTGGGGATGCCATTCTTGTTTTCGACACTGCCGCAGGCTTGGAAAGTGTTGGACGGCCCTATCGGCAAAGAACTGGCGAAAAAATTTGAAGCCAAAAATCTTGTCGTCTTGGCGTGGTGGGACAACGGCATTCGCCAAACCACCAACAACAAGCGGCCGATCAACAAGCCTGAAGACTTGAAAGGCATGAAGATTCGCACGCCTGCTGACCCTGCCACTGTGGATCTGTTTCAAGCCATGGGTGCCAGCACCCAACAGATTAACTTTTCAGAACTGTATGTTGCCATTCAGCAAGGCGTGGTCGATGGTCAAGAAAACCCGCTCGCGAACATCCATTCCAGCAAGCTTTACGAAGTCCAGAAGTACCTGTCGCTGACGCAGCACAAGTACGAATCGATGCCTTTTTTAATGAGCGGCATCACGTGGAAAAAACTCTCTGAAGCAGATCGCAAGTTGGTCACCGACGTGGCTGCAGAGGCTGCCACTTACGAACGCAAGCTGATGCAGGAATCGGACGAAAAACTGATCGGTGAATTCCGAAAAATGCCAAACGTCACAGTGAACGAGCCTGACCTAGCTCCTTTCAAGGCTGCCACAGCCAAAGTCTGGGACAAGTGGGAAGCCTTGCCAGTCGGCGACTTCGTGAAGAAGCTTCGCGCCGAAGTCGCTAAGTAAAGCTGCGCGCAATGCAGGATTCCGGTGTTTGACCACAAGGTCAAACACCGGGTCGTTCACGATGTCAGTCAGTTCAATAAGCCGCACTTTGATGCGGATCATCAGAAAGTTCGCATGACGTTCCCGTCTTCCTTGGAAAGTGCTGCCCGAAAGACAGAGGCAGCGATCGAGAGTTTCAGCAAATCAGTGTTGCTGCTGACGGGCTTTGCTCTGTTGGGCGTGTTGTTCATTAACGTCTTTGTGCGTTATGTGCTTGAAGGCAGCATGGAGGCCGCATCGGAGCTGCCGGCTTTGTTATTTCCTTGGTTTGTCATGGGCGGTATTGTGCTGGCTGCAGTGCGCGGTGCGCATGTGGCGATGCAACTGACGATGCATTTGTTGCCAGTCAAGGGGCGGCGCGTGCTGTCCATTTTTATTCATGGATTGTCGTTCGCGGTGTTTGCCGTGCTGGCGTGGCACTCGGTTGAAAACACCATGATTGCGCACGACGAACTCAGCACGATTTTGCATGTGCCTGGAAGTGTCGGTTATGCCGCATTAACGGTGGCATTTTTTCTGCTGGCCGTGTGTGCTTTCACGGCGCTGATCCGTTACGGCCTGTGTGCCGAGTCCGTCAAAGTTGATCTGGCCTCGGCCGAAGGAGCGGTTGTATGAGCACAGTGATGATGATTGTTTTTGCAGCACTGCTGGTGCTGTCTTTTCCGGTCGGCTATGCGCTGACGCTGGGCGCTTCGATTGCGCTGTTCGTCAATGGTGACATTCCAATGCTAGCCGTGGTTCAGCAAATGTATGCGCCGACGCAGTCGTTCCCGATGATCGCCATTCCATTTTTTGTGATGGCGGGCGATATCATGATGGCTGGAAAGCTAGGCCAATCACTGATTGCGTTTGCCACCGATCTGGTGGCTCGCTTTCGCGGTGGACATGCGCAGGTCAGTGTCTTGGGCTCAACCTTGTTTGGCGGTGTTTCTGGTTCGGCTGTTGCCGACGCCACGGCGCTGGGTTCGGTGCTGGTGCCATGGCAAAAAAAGGTCGGCTATCCGGCTGCCTTTTGCGGTGCGACGATTGCCGCTGCCTCGACCATCGACATCTTGATCCCGCCGTCGATTCCATTGATCCTTTACGCGCTGATTTCGAACACGTCTATCAGCGCTCTCTTCATGGCCGCCATTTTGCCGGGCTTGGTGTTGGCGGTTGGTTTTTTGGTGGTCTGCAATGTTAGCGCCCGCCTTCGTCATTTTCCATATGAGAAAAAACCGATCGCTTGGGGCGTCATGGCTCGCCGCGGCCTGTACGCTTCACCGGCTTTGATGATGCCAGTGTTTATTTTGGTCGGGCTACGCTTTGGTGTTGCGACACCGACTGAAATCAGCACGCTGGCGGTGGTCTATGCCTTGGCAGCAGCGGCTTTTATTTACCGTGACCTCAGCCTGAAACGTGTGGTCCACGCCATGATCACTGCCGGCGTCGCCACCGGTGTTGTCATGATGTTGATCATGGCCTCGTCTGTGGTTGGCTGGGTGCTGACGATGGACCAGGTGCCTGAAGCCTTGGTCAACTGGGCTAAGCAGTTTGTGCACTCGAAAGAAGCCATGCTGTTGCTGATCAATGGTGTGCTGTTGCTCGCCGGCATGTTCCTCGACTTGCCTGCGGCGATTTTGCTGCTCGGCCCACTGCTGATTCCGATTGCCCAGAACTTCGGCATTGACTTGGTGCAACTCGGCATCATCGTTGTCATCAACTTGGCCATTGGTCTGTACACGCCACCGGTTGGAACCACCTTGTTCATCGGTGCCACGCTGGCGCAAGTGAAGATCGGTGAAACCGTCAAAGAACTTGTCCCGTTCTATGCCGTGGCAGTTGCTGTTCTGCTGCTGTTCACCTACATTCCCGCCTTGACTTTGCGCGGCTGATGTCTTCTTACTTTTTATCAATTGAGCCTGTCATGACTGAACTGACTTTGGGTTTCATCGGCTTGGGCGCAATGGGCCAGAACGCCGCGCGGTGTTTGTTGCAAGCGGGTCACCGTGTGCAGGGTTTTGACTTGCGGGCTGCAAGCCTTGAAGCCTTCAAAACCGAAGGTGGCCAGCCGGTGGCCAGCCCTTCAGCCGCGGCGGTTGATGCGACGGCCACAGTGCTGTTCGTGGTCAACGCGAAGCAAGCCGAGGACGTGTTGTTTGGCGCTAGCGGTCTGGCCAGCGGAGCAGCTGCAGGGCATGTGGTGATCTCCTGCGTGACCATGGCCGCCGGTGATGCGCGCCGCTTGGCGACACTTTGCGCAGAACAGGGCTTGGTGTTCGTTGACGCACCTGTCAGCGGTGGTGTGGCGGGTGCTGAAGCCGGCTCACTCAGCATCATGGCTGCGGGCCCGTCGGCTGCGCTGGATGTTTGCGCTCCTGTCTTTGCCGCGATAGGTGGCCGGGTGCTGCGCGTCGGTGAGCAAGCGGGTCAGGGGTCGACCTTCAAGACCATCAACCAGTTGTTGTGCGGCGTGCACTTGGCCGCAGCTGGTGAAGCGATGGCCATGGCGGCTCGTGCCGGGCTCGACACGCAGCAGGTGTTTGACTTGGTCAGCCAGAGCGCAGCGTCTTCTTGGATGCTGGTTGACCGTGGCCCGTCCATGGTGACGCGAAGATATACGCCGGTACGCAGCGCGGTTGATATTTTTGTCAAAGACTTGGGACTGGTGGTGGACTTGGCGCGGGATCTGCGCTTCCCCGCGACGGTCAGTGCAGCAGCCCTGCAGAGCTTTTTAGGGGCCAGCGGCGCGGGCTTGGGTGCTCGCGATGATTCGGCTGTGACTGAGTTTTACCGTTTGGGAGTCAGCGACCATGCGTGATCGCATCATTTCTCTCAATGGTGCGCCTTACGACGGTCACCCGGTGCCGGCCATGTTGGCCAGCATGGCTGCGTGTGGCGCCCGCAATGTCGAACCCGCTTTCATCGTCGGCTACACCGAAGCCTTTGACGAGAGTGCTTTTTCAGCAGCCCAAACGCAGCAGTGGCAGCGCTGGTTGCTGGACGCTGGCATGTCTTGTCATGCGATGTCCTCGCACATCGACCTCGGGCGTGATGACGCGGTGGAGGTTTTTCGTGGCCGCATGGACTTTGCGCGTGCCCTTGGCGCGGAGGTCATCAACACCAATGCAGCGGCGCGTCGGCTGAGAAAAAGTTTCTTTGCCAACATCGAGGTGCTGGCCCGACATGCGGAGTCCATCGGCCTGAAGATTGGTTTAGAAAACCCGGGCGATGGCTCCGACAACTTGCTCAACACGGCCAGTGACGCCGCTGTACTGTTGGCTGAAATAGGCCATCCCATGGTGGGTTTGAATTACGACGCGGGCAACACCATCTCGCACCGTCCGGGTGTTGTGGTTCCGGCTGACGATGCCGTGACGGCCTTGCCGTTGTGCGTGCACACCCACATCAAGGATGTGCGCTCTGATGCCAGCGGCTATTTCTTCACTCCGCTGGGTCAGGGCCATATCGATTGCGCGCAGATTTTGCGTGCGATCGCGCAAACCGACATTCATCTGTCGATTGAAATTCCGCTGCGCCTGCACCGTTTGCCCAACGCCCAGCCAAGTCGCTCGCCGTACCGCCTGCCGCTGGCCGACATTGAGGCGGTACTGAAGCCGGCTTTGGCATTTGTGCAGCAACACCTGAGCCCGCTGACTGCGGCTCAATGAAGAAGGAGTGGCTGCTATGAACCGCGTTATCAACAACCCCGATCATGTGGTCGAGGACATGCTCAAAGGCTGGCGGCAAGCGCATGCTGAAACCCTCTGTGTCTCAGCCGCCAACCCGCGTGTGATGCAGCGGGTGCAAGCCCCGGAGCGCGGTAAGGTCGGTGTCATCACCGGCGGCGGCTCGGGCCACGAGCCGGCATTTCTGGGCTATGTCGGCGACGGCTTGCTGGACGCTGTTGCCGTGGGCGAAATTTTTTCATCCCCCACAGCGCGCAGCTTTTTTGATGCGATGCAGGCCGCTGATGGGGGTGCCGGTGTGGCCTGTTTGTATGGCAATTACGCTGGCGACAACATGAACGTGAAGATGGCCATGCAGTTGGCATCGGCACAAGGCATGGTGGTTCAGACAGTGGTCGCCAACGACGACGTGGCTTCGGCCGCCAAGGGTGACGAGGCCAATCGTCGCGGCGTGGCAGGTGAAATTTTCATGTGGAAGGTCGGCGCTGCGGTGGCGGCGCGTGGTGGCTCGCTGGCGCAAGTGATTGCGGCTGCGCAAAAGGCCATCGACAACACCCGTAGCATTGGCATCGGTTTGTCGGCCTGTGTGATTCCGGCTGTTGGCAAGGCCAACTTCACGATTGAGCACGGCAACATGGAAGTCGGCATTGGTCACCATGGCGAGCCCGGGATTGATGTGCGGCCGACAGCGACTGCCGCCGAGATGGCCGAATTGATGCTGAAGGCGGTGCTGCCCGACTTGCCGTTTGCGGCGGGTGATCGCGTGGCGCTGCTGGTGTCTGGCTTGGGCGCGACACCGCTCATGGAGCAATATATTTTGTATGGTGAGCTAGCGCAAAGGCTAGAGGCACGCGGTATCCGTATTGTCTTCAAGCAAGTCGGCAATCTGTTCTCGTCGCTGGAGATGATGGGCGTCACCTTGACGCTCATGAAGCTCGATGATGAACTGGCTTCTTGCTTGACAGAGCCTTGCCAATCAGCCGGTCTGACGGTAACTGGCAATTCGGCGGGTGATCGCCGTTACAGCGGTCAGCTTGCTGGCCACGCAGCGCTGACCGGGAAGGCGGTTGCCGCTGTTGCTGCTAGCGCGCCGCGCCTTGTCGTTGGCCCCGCCATCCCTTTGGCGCTCAGTGGTGGTTTGGTGCGAGACCTGATCGCAAGCATTGTTGCCAACCGCCAATACCTCAGCGAGATTGACGGCTTGATCGGTGACGGCGACCACGGCATCAACATGGCCAAGGGCTTCAACGGATGCGCCGCACGGGTCGACGCCTTGGGTGACAAAGCTTTGGAGCTGCCCGTCGCGCTGACGCAACTCTCCAAAGCGTTGATGGATGACATCGGTGGTTCCATGGGCCCCTTGTACGGCGAATTTTTCAGGGGTTTGGCCGACACGCTGGCGCCTCACAGTCAGCTTGACGCGGCTTTGTTCGGTGATGCGCTGGCCGCTGCGGTGGCCAACGTGCAGGCCATGGGCAACGCCAAGGTCGGTGACAAAACCCTGATAGACACCTTGCTGCCGGCGCTAGACGCCTACCGCGCAGCGCAGGCTTCTGCGGCTGGTTTTAAGGACGCCTTGCAGGCGATGTCCGATGCCGCCGCCCTTGGCCGCGACTCGACCCAAGCCTTGCAGGCGCGCATCGGGCGATCTGCCCGACTTGGCCCGCGCTCGATTGGCGTGCTGGATGCCGGCGCCACCTCTTGCTGTCTGATTTTGCAATCCATGGCGGGGTCTTTGCAGCGCTTGCTGCAGACCGCGTCTGTTTGACCCTTCACGAAAGAACCTCATGAAATTGGCGATTGGCTGCGACGAGGCCGCATATGACCTCAAACAAATGTTGAAAAAACACATGGCTGATGCTGGCCATGAGGTGACTGACTTCGGCACGCATGACGCGCAGCCGGTGCTCTATCCGGATGTCGCTTTTGCCGTTGCAGAGCAGGTTGCCAGCGGTAGTTTTGAACGCGCCTTATTGCTCTGCGGCACGGGGATTGGCATGGCGATTTCGGCCAACAAAGTGCGTGGCATTCGGGCTGCACAGTGCCACGACACGTATTCGGCCGAACGCGCGAGTCGCAGCAATGATGCGCAGATCATCACCATTGGCTCACGGGTGGTCGGACCAGAACTGGCCAAAGCCATTGTCGATGCCTGGCTGCGCAGTGACTTTGACGGCGGTCGATCGCAACCCAAAGTGGACTTGATTCATGCCTACGAAAGCGGTCACAGCGTATGAGCACACTGACTGATCTCAACAACTGCGCTTACCGCGTCCGGCGTTTTGCGCTGCGCATGGGCGAGGTGCAGGGTCAAGGTTATATCGGCCAGGCGCTGGGTTGGGCCGATGTGCTCGCCGTGGCTTACGGGCACGCGCTCAAGCTGCGTCCGGCAGAACCGCTGTGGGAAGGGCGTGACCGGTTTTTGCTGTCACATGGCCACTACGCCATCGCCCACTACGCGGCCTTGATTGAAGCCGGTGTGCTGCCTGAAGACGAACTGGACAGCTACGGCAGCGATGACAGCCGACTGCCAATGTCGGGCATGGCCACCTACACGCCGGGGATGGAAATCTCGGGCGGCTCCTTGGGCCAA
>Ga0075464_10001111_pt1 | contig 12162 bp, 9 predicted proteins | sample DEB19_08_DNA_5_FD_75068 | JGI IMG/M metagenome (GOLD analysis project Ga0075464, IMG submission 75068) | Aqueous microbial communities from the Delaware River and Bay under freshwater to marine salinity gradient to study organic matter... | ecosystem: Environmental > Aquatic > Marine > Coastal ...
AATGCCAAATTGAATGCTGAATTATTTAGTGTATTCAATGGCTGGAAGCATATGAGTGATTATAATTTAAATGGAGAGGATAATGAGGTTTACGCAACAAAAGACGGAATGCCTTCTTGGATGACATTAAATTTAGCTACAGCTTATGTTCCTTCAAAGCATATTAGTTTAGGATTCCAAATTGAAAATATAACTGATAAAAATTATAGATACTTCGCTAGTGGAATTTCTGCTATTGGTCGTAACTATATTTTGAGTTGCAAGATTTCTTTTTAAAATGTATTAAAGTTGATCAATCGATATTAGTTGCCGCTAATATTGATAATTAATAAAATGCCCCCAGAACTTTTTAAGTTTTGGGGGCATTTTTATGTTTAATAGAAATTTTATTTTCTGAGTGCTCCAATATTACTTGAGAATATTTTGACAGCAATGGCTAGTAAGATAACTCCGAAAAATTTACGAACAGCCAATAAGCCTCCTGGGCCCAACATACGTTCGATAAAGTTCAATGACTTTAATACAATAAATACAATAATTAAGTTTACAAGAATACCACCTAATATATAAGTTTCTTCAAAGTTGGCTTTTAATGACATGATAGTAGTAAGCGTTCCACTTCCTGCAATAATTGGGAATGCAATGGGCACTACAGTTCCAGAATGTGCGTCTTTATCTCCTTTAAAAATCTCATGACCTAAAACCATTTCTAGTCCCAATAAAAATATCACAATAGATCCTCCTACAGCGAATGACTTAATATCTAATCCTAGTATTTTTAAAAAGGGCTTTCCTAGAAACATAAAAGCAATCATGAAAGCACCCGAAATCAAGGTTACTTTAAGGGATTTAATACCACCCATCTTTTCTTTCATGGCAATCAATAAAGGAATAGACCCTACAATATCAATTACGGCGAATAAAGTAAAGATGACGGTTAATAGTTGATCTAAATGTAATTCCATAAAAAAGCTTTGTATGAAGATACAAAGCTTTTTTAGATTCAAACCAAAATGAAGAAATGCTAATTATTTAAGTCTAATACCAAAAACTAACCTACGTCCAATACCATTATATCCATTAATCTCTTGGAAATGGTCATTCCCTAGGTTTTGTCCGTCAGCAAAAACAGTAATGTGTTTGCTCATTTGGTATTGAATATGTGCATTTACTTGCGTGTAATAATTTAAAATAATATCGGGAGCGGCGTAGCCTCCTACGTCGTATCGCTTACTAGTAAATCTTGCTGATACACTAAAGTCAAGCTTTGGATTTACTATATATTGCCATTGAATACCGCCACTATGTTTAGGTCTTTTTAATAAATAATTATAAGTAATAGTATCGGTAGTAGTAACGCGATTTTGATTGGTCTCTTGTCCATTCATTAAAGTATAATTGGCAGAGAATCTATGTCCTTCAAGTGGAGACCAATTAGCTTCCAGCTCTAATCCATTTACTTTTTGTTGAATAAAATTAAAAAAGTTATAATCAATATAATTATAGTCAATACCATTTTTAATGGTTCTATTATAATAAACGGCACGTGCAAATAATTGACTCGTTTTATATTCTGCACCCAATTCTGTATTAAACGATTTTTCCGGAGCTAACTCACTATTGTAGCTCAGTTGGTATAAGGAAGGTGCTTTAAAGCCAGAGGAAATGCTAGCTACTAAACGTGTTTGGTCATTTAATTTATAAGAAGGGCTAACTGTAAATGTTTGGTTTCCACCATATCTAGAGTGATGGTTATAACGACCTCCTAATTCTAAAATCCATTTCTTTGAGTTGTCAATAATTGACAAAGAAGTGTATAAGGAATTTTGGAATTGAAAAGTATCTTTGAAATTGTCTATCCAAGGGCCATATTCACTTATAGAAATATAAGTTTGATGATAAGATCCATATCTAAAATCGGTTCCAGTTATCCATTGAATATTTTTTGATAAAGGGGTTGAAACAAAAAGGTCTGCAAAATGAGATTTTCCTGCATAACGATTGTCTTCAAAAATGGTATAGGTTCTGTCTACACTGTCATTTCTGTAAGTTCTGTCCTGAGTAGTATATTGATATTGAAATTGTACTAATGTTTTTGCTTTTTTATATTTCAATGTCAAACCACTCATGGTTGTTCCATTTTTGAAATACTCGTCTTTGTCGTCTTTAAACGCACCATAATCTATGGCAGACTCATAAGCTGTTTTACGTGTATAACCATTTATTGACCAGTTGGCATTAATGTCTTTCTGCAGTCTTAAGAACCAGCTTTTATTGTCATATCCATCTTTATCGAAATTACCTGTATTGTTTTTGTCAATAGCAGAAGAGAATCCGTCTGCTTTTTGATTCTCAAATCCAATACTATAGTTTACTTTATGAATTGAACTATTTAATTGTATGCTAGCATTTTTTGCGCCATAATTGCCAGCACTTAATTCACCTGTAACAAATTGCTGCCCCTTATTTTTAGTGATAATATTTATGACACCTCCAATTGCATCAGAACCATACATAGTACTTTGCGCACCTTTTAGAATCTCAATTCTTTCCACTTGACTTAATGGAACTAGGTTCAAATCAAATTCATTGCTTATCATGGAAGGGTCACCTACTGGTGCACCGTCTATTAAAATTAGCGTCCTGCCACTTGATGCGCCACGCATATAAATACTTGGCACTGTTCCTGCATTACTTAAGGATCCAGGGAGATTTAAACCCACTTGTTCATTTAAAATCTGCGCTACACTGCGTCCAGCATTTTGAGTAATTTGTTCGGCAGTAATAATGCTTACTACTTTCCCAGTTGTGTTTTGTTTCTGCGGAATTTTATTCGCAGTTACAATAACGTCCTCCAAACTGTTTTCTGGATTATTGTTTTTGTTAAGACTGTCTTTTTGTTGCCCAAAGACTAGGGTTGTGGCAGCTATTAAGCCTACCGAGAGCGTGATTAATTTTTTGCTCATTGTTTTGTTTTTTGAGTGAACAATGAGCTTTCTGGAATAAGGGAACCATAAGTAATTTCTGAATTGGATTTGCCAAAAAAGCGCAAATTAACCTGCTCAAAAATATTTTACAATCCTTGCTTTTTACCCGAAAGCTGTTGGTTTTTGTTTAATCAGGCAGGTCTTCTGGCTCGTTCCTTAAAAATGCATCCTTCCCAAATTTCTTCAGTGGATATATTGCATTAGTTGCTTTTGGCTTAGAACATACAGCTACGGGAATAGCGTTGGTTTTACACCAACTTCCCTTTTAATCATTTTCATGAACCTCATTCTATAACAAACATAAACAGAAAAAAAGGGCTTCATCATTTTAATTACTAACGCTTTGTTGAAAACTAAGGTAGTTTTGATATATTTATACTCAACAAACTAACCACTGTTCTCTAAATAATTTTGAATGAAACAAAAACAAGGGATCAATTTTTTTAGCCTTACCATGATAGTGGTGAGTTTAGTTATTGGAATGGGCATTTTTAAAACACCCGCAACTATTGCAGCAAAATCTGGCACACCAATTATATTTTTCAGTGCCTGGATTATAGGCGGGATAATTGCATTATTTGGTGCGTTAACTTATGCAGAAATAGGACAACGCCTTCCTGTAATGGGCGGTTATTATAAAGTATTTGCACATTGTTATCATCCTGGTGTTGGATTTACAATCAATGTATTAATATTAATAAGTAATGCGGCATCTTTAGCGGTAGTCGCATTAATTGGTGCGGACTATGTAAGCGATTTATTATTTGGGCAACCTTCAGGTACTTTCTTTAATATTTGTATAGCGTCCTTGTCTGTTGGACTTTTTTATATTGTCAATTTATTAGGATTAAAAACAAGCAGTCGAACACAGAATGTTTTAATGGTGGTGAAAATTAGTTTAATCGTATTGCTAATCTCTTCCTTGTTTAAAGGCGTAACCGTTCCTCCACATGGCTTTAATGAAGGGAAAGTATATGTATATGACGGACATAATTCAGCATTATTACTAATGGTGAGTTTGGTGGCCGTATTTTTCACTTATGGGGGCTATCAACAAACTATCAATTTTGGCGCAGAAGTTAAGTCCGCAAAAACAATGCAAAGAGGTATTGTTGTTGGAATTTTTATTGTTTTATTTTTATATCTAGCAGTAAACTTTACTTATGTTAAAGTGATTGGTTTTGAAAACATGAAAAATGCCAATGCAATTGGATCTCTTTTATTTGAAGCTTGGTTTGGAAAGTTTGGAGCAAAGGTTTTTGATTTTGCCATGGTATTAAGTGTATTGGCTTATGTGAATGTGATTTTAATGAGTAACCCAAGAGTAATGTATGCGATGAGTGAGGATAAAGTACTTCCTGCCATTTTTCAAAAAAAGCATGCTAAAACAGATGCGCTGGTGCCAGGCTTAACAGTTTTTGCCATTGCGACTGTGTTAATTACCTTTTTTGGAAAAGGCGTTGACGATGTGTTGAGTTTCAGTATTTTTCTAGATTGTTTGGGAATGAGTACTTCTGCTGCTACTTTATTAATATTGCGAAGAAAGAAGCAAGGGGATGAGTCAGTGACTGGTGCTATTAAAAGATGGACCCCTATATTTTGTGTCATTTTCGTACTTTCTTATGCATTAGTAGCTATTGCAGTAGTTATTGACAAGCCTTATTCAGCCTTAACTGCGGTTTGTTTAGTAATTATAGTCTTAGTTCTATATAGGCTTTTCTACTATAAAAAAGCCGTTCACCATACAGGTAGTCCGTCTGTCTAATAATTAGTCAATAATGCACTATTAGATTACTTTTGTATTGTAAAATGGGTCTTTTGAAATTTTAATATCATACGAATAAAATGAAATATATACTTTCTTTAGTTCTTCTTGCTCTATCAGTTGTGTCAAATGCGCAATTGCCTAGTAAATGGGACTTAAAAACCTGTGTTGAATATGCTGTTCAACATAATATCTCTGTTCAACAAGCAGACGTTCAATCTAGACTGGCTAAATTACAAGCAGACTTAGCAAAGAATAGCCAATTGCCAACAATGAGTGGCTCGTCTGGCATGGGTTTAAGATTAGGTCGTTCTATCGATCCTACTACCAATGGATTTACAAACACACAGTTTTTATACAATAATTTTGGTTTAAACGGTGGTGTGCAAATTTTCAATGCAGGTAAGTTGAGAAATAACGCAGCAGCTACAAATTATAGTTGGCAGGCGAGTGTTGCTGATATGCAAAATGCCTCGAACGATATCTCTTTAAATGTAGCTACTTATTATTTACAAATTTTGTCTGCAATAGAACAAACAGAAATTGCAAAAATTCAAATACAACAAACTATTGAGCAATTAAATGCTACAAAGAAAAGAGTTGAAGTTGGGTTATTGCCAGAGATTAATTTATTAGAATTAGAAACCCAATTAGCGAATGACAGTAGTAGTTTTATTTCGGCCTATTCTTCTGTTGAACAAAGCAAATTAGGTTTAAAAGCCTTGTTGAATTTAGACGCATCAAGTCCATTTGACGTATTGGTGCAACCCGTTGATCAAATTAAGTTACAGTCATTTGCAGACCTGCAACCAGACTATGTCTTCAATATTGCATCTCAAAATTTACCCAATGTTAAAGCGGCTAATTTAAGAGTAAAAGCTGCAGATAAAAATATATTATCAGCTAAGGCTGGCTTTTACCCGACTTTAAGTTTTGGATATAATTTAAGTTCTAATTTTTCTAATTCCTTTAAATATGTAAGTGGGTATGAGATGTCGGGCTTTAGTACTGTGAATGCTGCGTCTCCTTTTGTGACAATGAATAATACAAAATATTATGTTCAAAGCCCTGTATTCAGTCCCGTTAGTGCAACAAGAAGCTGGAGTAATGTATGGAATGGATGGGGTAATCAAGTGAATAATAACTTTGGGCAGAGCTTAGGATTTCAATTGAGCATCCCAATTTTTAATGCTGGTCAATCTAAAATTGCTTATCAGCAGGCTAAGTTGAATTATCGCAGTGCAGCTTTGCAAGAGGAAAATACGCAAAGAAAATTAAAGCAGGATATATTCTCTGCATATACGAATGCAATAGTAGCTTTAAACAAATTAAATGCAACTCAAAAAGCAGTTAGCTCTTCTGAGAAAGCGTATACATTTGCTTCCAAGCGCTACGAATTAGGTTTATTAGGAACTATTGAATTGTTAAATAATCAAAATAATTATCTTAAAGCAAAAGTGAATTTTAAAGCTGCTCAATATGAGTATGTGTTTAGAATTAAGTTACTTGAGTTTTATAAAGGTGAAAGTTTGTCATTATAAGCTTTGGCTTATCGGTTGAACTATATATATAAATTGAAAATAAAATACAATGAATAAAAAACTCATTTGGATTTCGGTAAGTATCATAGCAGTTATTGCACTGTTAGTGGGACTTAAAAAAGCAGGCGTAATTGGAAAAGAACTAGGTACGGAAGTAACTACCGAGAAAGTTCAATTAAGAACTATTACAGAGTCTGTAAATGCTAGTGGCAAGGTATATCCTGAAATTGAAGTAAAGGTAAGTCCAGATATTTCTGGAGAGATAGTTAACCTTTTTGTAGAAGAAGGGGATAGCGTAACTAAGGGACAAGTTTTAGCTAAAATATATGCTGATATTTATTCTTCTCAAAGAGACCAAGTAACAGCTTCCGTAAATCAGGTTAAAGCGCAATACGAAAATGTTAAAGCGAATTTGAGCGGATTAAAAACGGTATATGACAATGCGAAAGCAGCAAATGAGCGTTATAAAAAATTGTTTGCAGACAAAATAGTTTCAAGATCTGAGTATGAGCAAACAGAGCAGGCTTTTCGTTCTGCAGAGTCTAATTATAATGGGGCTAAAGAATCTATCAAAAGCGGTGAAGCACAAATTCAAGGAGTAAAAGCACAGCTTGCAAGAGCAGAAAAGGATTTGGCTAGAACAACCATATTAGCACCAATGGATGGTATAGTAAGTTCTATGAGTGTTAAAAAAGGAGAACGCGTGGTTGGTACTGCACAAATGGCTGGTACAGAAATGTTACGTGTTGCCGACATGAAGAGTATTGAGGTAAGAGTAGATGTAGGTGAGAACGATATTACTAAAGTTAAAATTGGCGATACTGCATTAGTGGAAGTAGACGCTTATAACAATAGAAAATTTAAAGGAATTGTGTACAAAATTGCCAATCCGGTTTCGTTAGCAACTTCAAGTGCAGCAAGTTCTGCTGAAGTAGCAAATTATAAAGTGCATATCCGTTTGTTAACTTCAAGTTATGAAGACTTAATTAAAGAGAACACCAAATTTCCATTTAGACCAGGAATGACAGCAAGTGCAGACATTCAAACAAAATCTAAGTTAAATGTGATTTCAGTTCCATTGAACGCAGTGACAACAAGGGACAATGAGGGCCAAGGCAAAGACACTAAGGTGTCTACAAAAACCGACGAGAAGGCTCCAGAGGCAGCGAAAGACGAAGAAATGAATGAAGTAGTTTTTGTGTTACAAAAAGACAATAAAGTAAAAATGATAAAAGTGAAAACTGATATCCAAGACCTTAATTATATAGAAATAATCGGTTTAAAGGTAGGAGATGAAGTGATTACTGGTCCTTACAGCATAGTAAGTAAGACGCTTAAAGACGGTGCTTTAGTGAAAGTGGTAACAAAAGAAAAGTTATTTGAAGAGAAGAAATAATAAATTTTTGTAATATTAAAAAAGGGGCTGCATTTATAAATGCAGCCCCTTTTTTATGAGTTTCGTATATTTGCGGTATGGATCAATTACGTATAGGAATTATTGGGAGTGGAAGCTGGGCTACAGCGATTGCTAAAATTGCTACGGACAACGGCAATACAATTGCTTGGTGGGTTCGCCAGACGGCAAATATCGACTATTTCAAGAAACGCCATCACAACCCTCATTATCTTAGAAACGCCTATTTTGACGTATCTAAGATCAATTTTTCGGACGATATAAAGCAAGTAATTGATCAGTCAGACGTTTTAATAATTGCAGTACCTTCTATTCATATTGTGTCTAGTTTGACTGGGGTAGACGCAAGTTTATTAAAGGGTAAAAAGATAGTGTCTGCTATTAAAGGGGTAATTCCCGGAAGAAACATTTTATTAAACGAATATCTAAAACAGGATTTCAATTTTCCAATTGAGCAATATTTTACTTTATTAGGTCCAAGTCATGCAGAAGAAGTTGCTTCAGAGCAATTGTCCTATCTCACTTTCTCAGGGATTGATGAAGTAAGTACACAAGCGATAGCTGATTGTTTTAAGTCAGAGTATATCTATACGATTATTAATAAGGACGTGTTGGGTGTGCAATATGCTGGTGTTGTTAAGAATATATATGCTTTAGGAGCTGGTATAGCTCATGGGTTAGAATATGGCGATAATTTTTTGAGTGTTTATATTGCGAATTGTGCGAACGAAATGAAAGTGTTATTGCAAAATATGATGGAGAAAGAAGGACGAAATTGTGGATCTGTAAATTATAATACTTCAGTTTATTTAGGCGACTTGCTCGTTACCTGTTATTCTTTACACAGCAGGAATAGGACTTTTGGAAATATGATTGGTAAAGGATATTCGGTTCGTGCTGCAGAATTAGAATTGAATATGGTGGCAGAGGGATACAATGCGAGTAAATGTATTATGGCAATAAATGAAGACTTAAAATTGAACCTGCCTATTATTTCAGCAGTTTATAATATACTTTGGCATGGCGCTGCTCCTGCAGAAACTTTTAAAGAACTTGAGCAAATTTTAGTCTAGTTTTTAATCTACCCAAAAAAAGTCAGAAGCAATTCCGTCTGCAAAAAACTTAGCCTCTTTTGTTAAGGTAAATCCAGTAGCTGTTTTAATTAATTGTCCCGTAGTTTCAAAATTACTTGCAATTAATAAACTGTGATTTAAAAAATCAGTTCCAAATCTATCTAGTATAGTTTGGGTAGAGAATCCTTCCATGCATCTTAAGGAAATCATCATGTATTCGTTATACTGTGTTGCAATGGGTAGCGTTTCAATCTCGAATGGCACTATATTTTTATTAAGGGATTGAATATAAAGCTGGTTATTAGCCATATTCCATTGTCTAGTATGGGTATTAAAGGAATGCGCAGAAGGGCCTACTCCTAAATATGGGATGCCTTTCCAATAGTTACTATTATGTTTACTTCGGTGTCCTGGGATAGCGAAATTTGAAATTTCATAATGTTCCATTCCTTGTGCTTGCAAGTGCTCCACAATAATATTAAAATGCGTAGACTGATGTTCGGTATCTATATTTTCAATCTTTTTTTGTTGAATCATTTTATGGAGTACTGTTTTCTCTTCCACAGTTAAAGCATAACAAGAAACATGAGGAATGCCATAATTTTTTATAATAGTTAAGTCAGCTATTAATTCCTCGTCAGACAAATGGGGTGTTCCATATATTAAGTCAACACTCAAATTCATAATCCCAGCTTGCTGTGCTATTTGTATTGCATTATGAGATTGCGCAACGCTATGTGCTCGATTCATCCATGCCAAAGAATTTGCCTGAAAGCTTTGTATTCCAATACTAAGCCTATTAATACCAATACTTTTCCAGGCATTTACTTTTGCTTCATCAATATCGTCTGGATTGGCTTCTAAAGTACACTCAATTGTTGCTGCTAAATGGTAGTATTTGGAAATTTGTTCCATAATACTTTCAAGATGTGCTTGAGTTAAAAGGGAAGGGGTACCTCCACCAAAGTAAATGGTTTCAATAGGTGTTTTGAGGTAATCTTTTTGAATGGCTAATTCTTGTAATAAAGCGGCTATGAATGGCTCTATATATTGAGTTTGAGTACTAAAGTGAAAATTGCAATAGTGACAAGCCTTGCGACAAAATGGAATATGAATATAAATACCTGCCATAGTTCAAATTAATGCACAAAGCTAGTTATTAGTTACTAATTCTGAATTAGTATACTTATTTTTGCCAAGATGTTTTTTAAGATCAAAATTTTTAGCTTTCTAATAGGGTGTTTCATCCTATTAGGTTCATTTACACAAGTGGACACCCTATCACGTAAAGTGGACAGTGCGCTATTACAAAATGACAGCACACAGGTTAAGGACAGTTTAATGATCCAATATGTGCAGGTTATACCCAAGTCCTTCCAAATGTCGGACGCTGCATATATACAATCACTTCATCTAAATATTGCAGACTCCAACTACAATATCTTAAATGATTACAAAACCTATTTTGCTAACAAAAAAAATGCGTTTAAGCTTTATAATGAGTTAGTGGTTAAAACAGAAGCAGCCGCTATTATTTTTAGAATTGAACAAAGGTTCTCCTTGCCAGACAAAGATTTTTTATTTTATAGTATAATCGGATTACTTTTTTTATATGCGTTTGTAATAAATATATACCCTCAATATTTCCCCAAATTATTTAGTCAGTTTAGTCAATCCTCCCTAAGGATGATGCAAAATAGAGAGCAACTTTTACAAAATAGTTTTGCTTCTTTAATCATGAATGTTTGCTTTATTTTAAGCTTTTCACTCATGGCCACTTTGCTTATTTTCAATAAGCATTTGTTACCACTTTCTTTTTGGCAAGGGTATTTTTACATATGTTTGTTTTTTACTTTTTTATACTTGGGAAAGTATCTTTGTTTAGTGATTGCAGGCTATACCTTCAACACTAGAGACTTAGTTAATACCTATATTTTTGTGGTATTTATGATTAATAAAGTATTGGGCATTTTATTAATCCCGTTTATTCTCATTTTAGCGTTTGCCAAACCGGTTTACTACCCAATTGCTATAATAGGGGCGGGAGGGCTGTCTGTGCTGTTAATTCTGTATAGATATTTATTTTCTTTAACATCTGTTAGGAATAAATTACATATATCTTCCTTTCATTTTTTTCTTTACCTTTGTGCATTCGAAATTCTACCTCTTCTACTCCTGTATAAATTTATTGTACAGTATTTTGGGGGTACTTACTAAACATCGGAAAGTGAACATGGCAAGTAAAAAAATTCTAGTTTCTCAAGCGCGTCCTGAAAGCGAAAAATCTCCTTATTTTGACTTGGAGCGTAAGTACAATGTCAGTTTGTTTTTTCAACCTTTAATTCAGTTGGTACCAATTGGTGCCAAAGATTTTAGAAAAACTAAAATTGATATTTCAGAGTATACCGCGGTTGTTTTTACTAGTAAGAATGCGATAGACCATTTTTTTAGAACCTGTGACGAATTGAAAATTAGCATTAATCAAGACACTAAATATTTTTGCATTACCGAGTCAGTAGCTTTATATCTTCAAAAATTTATCATGTATCGAAAGCGTAAAGTTTTCTTTGGAGCTGACGGTACTAATAAAAAATTATTTGACGTATTAAATAAGCATAAGGCGAATGAACGTTTTTTATACGTTTGCAGCGAGAACCAACAGGATAATGAAATTGTTAATTGGTTGAAAGATCATAGTTGCAAATTTGATTTAGCATATATGTACCGTTCTGAAAGTACAGACATTAAAGTTTTATTAAAGGAAAATAAATTCGACATTATTTGTTTGTTTACACCAAGTGGATTAAAAAGTGTTTTCGATAATCAACCGGATTTCAAACAAAATGGAACAGCAATAGCTGCATTCGGATCTAATACTTGCAAGGCAGTTCAGGAAGCAGGGTTAACCTTGCAAATCCAAGTGCCAAGCCCACAAACGCCTAGTATGGTGTCTGGTTTAGATCAATTCTTAGCGCAGCAGAGTAAAAAAAAGTAAATTGCATTCTATGAATGCATCTCCAAAATTCACTAATGAATTAATAAATGAGCGTAGTCCTTATTTATTACAACACGCCCATAATCCAGTAAATTGGTCTGCTTGGTCTGAAGACCTTTTTAAAAAAGCAATTGAATTAGATAAGCCCATTTTATTGAGTATTGGTTATGCTGCTTGTCATTGGTGCCATGTAATGGAGCGAGAAAGTTTCGAAGACGAATCGGTTGCGGAATACATGAATGCCCATTTCATTAATATCAAATTAGACAGAGAGGAGCGCCCAGATATTGACCAGATTTATATGGATGCATTGCAAGCCATGACAGGGTCTGGAGGATGGCCGCTAAACATTTTTCTACTTCCAAATGGGAAACCATTTTATGGAGG
>Ga0075464_10001112_pt1 | contig 12159 bp, 13 predicted proteins | sample DEB19_08_DNA_5_FD_75068 | JGI IMG/M metagenome (GOLD analysis project Ga0075464, IMG submission 75068) | Aqueous microbial communities from the Delaware River and Bay under freshwater to marine salinity gradient to study organic matter... | ecosystem: Environmental > Aquatic > Marine > Coastal ...
CAAAGGTAAGGTAGAGAATATAATAAAAAGTATTATACTATATTTGTTTTTTATTACAAAATAACTAATATAGAGATATGAGAAAATTAATTTAATATAGAATGAGAAAAGATAAAGCTAAATCTATTGCTAAAGTAGCTAAAGTAGTATTAAATAATCCTTTGCTTATCCTTAAAAGAATTAATCAATGGTAATATATAGAAAGATTACAGAGCTTGAAAAATTAGAATGAAATCCTCGAACAATAAAAAAAGAGGATATGGACAGACTTATACAAAGTATAAAGTCTTTTTGAGTTATAGAGTGAAGACCTTTTTTGCTATCAAATAGAACTGGGAAACTTGTTATTATATGATGAAACCAAAGATATGAAGCCTGTAAGAAACTATGAATAAAAGAAGTTCCTACACATCTTATAGAATGACTTACAGAAGAACAAGAGAAAGAAATTATAATAAGAGATAATGTAAGTAACGGAGAATGGGATATGGATTTACTTGCTAATGAATGGGATACTCAAAGTCTTATTGATTGGGGAGTTGATATAAATTTTGAAACTGTAGAACCAACAGCAGAAGAAGATGACTTTGAAGTAGATGAAGGAATCAAGACTGATATTGTACTATGAGACCTATTCGAGATCGGAGAGCATAGACTATTGTGCTGAGACTCTACGAATATAGACGATGTGAATAAGCTAATGAATGGAGAGAAGGCAGATATGGTGTTTACTGATCCACCGTATGGATATAGGTATGAAAGTAATCATCAAGATAAATTTGATGAATTACTAAATGATGATGTAATACTTGATTTCATTCCTAATGTTTTAGTTTCTTCAAAAGATAACATTTGAATATTTATATTTTGCTGATGGCAAACAATAAGTGAATGGATATGAAAAGTAAAAGAGTCTTGATTATCATTAAAAAACATAATAATCTGGAAGAAAAATAATTGGTCTATGTGAGACCTTAAATGAGCATACTGATGACAATATGAAGTTATACTATTTTGCCATAAATGAAGAGTAGAGCTAAAAAATGGAAGGTGACAGGATATATGGGAATTTGATAGACAACCACCAACAATTCATCCAACGATGAAACCAATTGAGTTAGTGTCAAAGGCTGTGCAAGATGTAAGTGAAAAAAATGATATTGTTCTCGACCTATTCTGATGAAGTGGCTCAACAATGGTAGCCTGTCATCAACTCAATCGCAAATGCTATATGTCAGAACTTGACCCAAAGTATGTTCAGACTATAGTAAACAGAATGACAAAATTAGCTCCAGAACTAGAAATTAAAAGGAATTGACAAATCTATAATACAACTCAGTAACAACTCTATGAAAGAAAACTTCTGAGATAAAATAAACTCTAATTGACTTGATAAAAATAAAGGTAACATAAACAAGGAATGAAGACCTCGTAAATTATTTTCTACTGTGAATGAAGAACTTAAATGAAAGTGAATACAGCCATTAAGCAAAGAACAACTTATAGAAGCATATTGACTTGTATTTAATACAGATGAAGAAGAACTTGAAAGAATAGCTAAAGATAAAACATACCCTTTTGCTTTGAGATTAATTATACTAGAACTTAGTAATAAGAATAATAGAGCAAAAGCAATGGCAGACTATAGAGATTATATGTTTTGAAAGGCTAAGCAGGAAATGACGGCAAAAATAGAACACACAGTGATTGATAATATTGATATTTTATAAATGAAACTAGCTTTTAGTACCTATGGTAACGAAAAACAGAAACTAGCTTTTAAGTATCTTCTTTGACATCCTGACATAACTGAAATAGGTTATGGTTGATGAGCTTGAGGATGAAAGAGTTATACTTGAGTTAGTTGGGTATGGATGATGTGTAATAAATATCCTTGAGTAAGATACTTTCTATGAAGACAAGAACTCAAGAGACTCAAACAAACAACACTTGAAACATATTTTAAGTTCCTCTCTGATTATCAAATCCCTGAAAGTCAAAGATGAGTTTATAATTCTCAAGACTCTAGTATAAAGTTTTCTAATGGTTCACAAATACTTTTGCTTGACCTTGCATACTTGCCTTCTGACCCACTTTATACTCGTTTTGGTTCTCTTGAGCTTACTTGATGATATATTGATGAATCAGCAGAAATAGACTGACAATGTATATCTATATTATCAACAAGAGTATGAAGACAAAAGAATGAAGAGTATTGAATATCTCCAAAGATACTCGAATGATTTAATCCTGATAAATGACACGTTTATCATAGGTTTTATAAACCATATAAAGAATGAACTTTACCAAAGTATCGAGTATTTATTCCAGCTCTTGCCACAGATAATAAAAGACTTCCAAAAAGTTATATAGAACAACTTGAGAAAACAAATGAAGTAACAAAGCAAAGACTTCTTTATGGTAACTTTGATTATGATGATACGCCTTGAAGATTGTTTGATTATAATAAAATACTTGAGCTTGATAAATATAAAACTCCTTATACTAGAGTTAAATATATTACTTGTGATGCTGCTCGAAAATGAAAAGATAAAGCAGTTATATTTGTATGGGAATGATATAATGTAATTGATTGTACTATTTTTGATAAGTGTTTAACTACAGAAATATCAGAAGAGATACGAAGACTCCAAGAAAAACATTGAGTACAAAACCAACATACAATCGTTGATGAAGATTGAGTGGGCTGATGAATTGTAGACCAGTTGTGATGTATTTGATTTGTAAATAATTCTAGCCCTATTTCTCCTTACGGGGCAAAGAATAATACTTACTTGAAAAGAAACTATGCAAATTTAAAAACTCAGTGTTATTTTGCACTTGCAAAGATAGTCAATGATAATTTAATGCATATTAAAATACAAGAGCAAGATAAACTTATTGAAGAACTTGATATAGTAGTTCAGGTTGATATAGATAAAGATTCAAAGATTAAGATAATAAGTAAAGAGGATATCAAAGAGAAATTAGGACGTTCTCCTGATTACTCTGATTGTGCTATGATGAGATGTTATTTTACTCTTGTATATGGTTGAATTATAGATGATGAAGGAATAGAGAAAACTCCTCCAAGAAACGTCATTTATGATGGATTTGATAATTTAGAAGAGATAATATTTTCGGATGAAGTAGAAATTTCGGAAGATAGAGTATTTTAGTTTGACAAGATATTTTTATTATTATAATAGCTATATAATCAAGTAAAAATGAAAACGAATAGACAACTTTACAACGAGTTTTTTCAAAAAATAGATACAGATGAGAATAGTCTATTATCACTTATTCAATGACAATATGATGAGTGAGAAAGATTCATGCTCAATAAAAGAGATGAACTAGATACAAATCTAGTTCTTTATAAAAATACTTTAGAAAAGAATGGAGATATATGAGATGAAACAACATTTGCTACGGTAAATGCTCTCATAGCTCGTTCAATTACAGAAGAATTTAGATGAGAATTTGAGGCAGATGATACAAGAACAAAAACTATTGTAGAAAATTTAAATGCTACTTTGCAACAGGATTACGATAATGATGATATGCTTGCAGTAGATTTATATTGACTCTTGTTTAAATACATAATGGGAGTTTTTATAAAAATGAATGTAGGTTGGAATTGAAAAACAAAGACTCCTATATTTAATTATGTAGACCCTCGAAGTTGGATTCCTGACCCTAACGGAGATTATGCAACAGGACAGTTTGGGTATTCTTGATTTATGACTCTTATAGGAGATTATGCTATCAATACAGAATGGCTTGATTATGAAAATTTAAAACCTCTTACACAATCTTATATTTCTTCAAGCTTACAAAAATATAGAGACCAGCAAGCAGAAGGATATGTAAATTTATGAGAAAATGTAGATAATCCATATTACGATATTTATTATCATTACTTTTATATCACAGACAAGAAAGGGGGAAAAAGAAAAGCAAAAGCGATTCTTTGAAATGATAGAACTCTTATTCTTTCTCTTGAATTGTACGAAGATATTAATGAAGATGTAGAAGTTGAGTTTCCATTTTCTTTCGAGTACTATTGACTTGAACCAAATAATCCTCTTGGAGATAATGTTGTAAATCATACAGCAGAACCACAAAAGGTAAAAGCTTTAAATAGAAATCTCAGAACAAAGAAAGCAAAAGCAGAGTTATATCCTATGTATTTTTACAATGAGAAGTATCTAGCAAGGAAAGATCTAGCTTTTTGATTCAATAAGTTTATCCCAGTTAAAACAGAACAAGACGGAGCTGTTGATTTGAACAGTATTATTACAGCGTTTAGGCCTGATAATAGAGCTGATAATTCATACATTATTGATAATGATATGGATAAACAAGTTGAAAGAGCAACAAGTATCGGTTCAAATATTCAATGAGGGACACAAGATAAAATTGATGCAACAGCAACAGAAGCATGAATTGTACAAACTAACTCTGATATAAATATTGCTTATAGAGAAAAGATTGCAAATATAGGAAAGAAACAGTTTGTTCGAGTATGGTTTCAAGCATACCTTCACAATTTCGAAGATGGAGATTCTAAAATTGTAATGTTGGATAATTGAATTTGAGTGACTCCTATTGAAATCAAGAAAAAAGATTTACTTCTCTCGTCTTATAATAAGATAAGAGTAAGAAGCAAGACTCAGGTAGAAATGCAAAGGAGAAAAGAAATGCAGGCTCTTTCACAACTTGTGAATCTTGTAATAAGTTCAGATCAAATAGATTCATACCAAAAATTACTCCTTCTTAGAGATTATGCAGAAGCTCTTTGATACGCTAAGAGTAAAATAAATAGTAGATTATCTTGATGACCTGAGGAAGAACTCATTAAATTAGAGAATGAATCTCTTGAATCTTGAGCATTTATTCCTATTGATTCAGACGATAATCATTTAATGCATATAATATTACAAAAACCATTTAAAAACTCTACAAAAGAAGCAGAAGCTCATTGGATGGCTCATATAATTGAATGGACGAAACAATGAAAACAAATGAACTTAAGTACAAATTGAACACAACAGGCAATGCAAGCAAGTATGGCTTCATCTAATATAGCACAAATGGGACAAAACACACCACAAAATGCACCTATTACTACTTAATTATAATTTATGCAAATAGAAGATAAACAAACATTTATTTCTGAGTATTCTCAACTTGTATCTAACAAAAAGTATAAAGAGGTTATTGATACTCTTACAAATAGAATGGAGACTATAAGGAAAAAAGTTTTTCTTGATTATACTTCTGAACCTAGATATGTTGAACCACAAGTATATAATGAAAAGAATAAAGCAGTTTCAATTCTATCTTTACTTTTAGAAGTAAAAGAAATGTTTGAAAATATAAATCTTCCTTGATGTAAGTATATGTTGGACGAATTGAATGACAGAATAGAATGACATACTAAAATGATTGAAACACAAATAGGATGATTACAAACAGGTCTTACTATGGCTGTTTATACTGAAAGTGATTTACAGTTACAAGAAGCACTGGCAATCGAGCATATAGTAACTTCATATGATAAAGAATTAGAAAGATGTAAGAAAGAAGCTAAAAGCGAATCTACACTTACAGAGGTAGAAGGAGAATGAACATTAGAACAAGTATCATAATTTCCTATTGCCTACTATCTCTAGTAGGCAAAATGGAGTTTAGAGATAACTCTTAAAAAATCTTATTTTTACAGCTTAAAAAAATATCTATTATGGCTGATATAGACAATACAACAGAGGAAGAAGTAATTGTTCCTGATGTTGATATAAATGAGGAGGATATTCAACCTTCTTACAGTGAAGAAGACTTAAAAATCTTTAGTAAACTGTGAATAGATCCTGATAATGCTACTACCGAAGACTTGATAAGAGTTGCTAAAAGAGCAGCAAAAGCAGAAGAAAAAATCGTATCTGTAAAAAAAGAAATCCCTAAAAAGATTGAAACTTCTATAGATACAGAATTGAGATTTTTCTTTCTTGAAAATCCTGAACTAAAAGACAACAGGGAATGAATTATTGAAATTCTAAAACAACCTAAATACAAAGACTTAACTCCAAAAGAAGCCAATATTCTTTATGAGGCTTTAAAACCAAAAGAAAGTGAGACAAGACGATTAGATACTCCAAACTGACAATATAAACCGAAACCAAAATGACTAGATGAATTGTCAGAAGAAGAGGCTTTGAAACTTCAACCTCACGAATACCTTAAAAGATTAAAGCTTAAATGAGAGTTAAGATAATAATTCTTAACTAAACTTAAAATGACTGCAATTAATACAAATGCTACTTCAAACTGGAATCAGACGAAGTATGCTAAAACTGTGTCAGCACTACTTTTTACAAAGTCAGTTGCTATGTCACTTGCTAATACTGAACTTAGGGCTTCAATGCCTGATGGAAATACTATTGTTAGACCTACAACTTCGTTTCTAGGGATTCAACAATATACTCCAAATAATACTGCTACATATGATAATCTAACACTAGGAAATGAAACTCTTGTAATCAATGATACTCCTATGGTAGCATTTACTCTTGATCAAATCAATGAGGATGATGCAGGATGGAATATCTCTATGAATACAATGGAGAATGTTGCAAAACTTCTTAGAGAGTATGTTGACGGGAAATTCTTTGCTCAAGTTCTAAACTTTGGAAATAATTTTTGAACAACTACAGCACTTTCTAAAACAAACGCTGTAGACACACTTCTTGATGCTTACGCTATTCTTTCAAATGCTGGAGCTGATGATACAAAACTTGTTACTGTACTTGATGCTTATGCTATTGCTAAAGTAGGACAAAATGCAGTAAACTCAACATTTACACTTTCTGATAGAGTGTATACAGCTGGTTTTACAGGAAAAGAAGTTGTAGGAACAAAACTTGTAAAGAGTGATAATCTTACAATGGTAGGAACATTTATTGTAGGAGCTCAACCTACTGATTGAGATGTAGTTGAAATCAATGGATATACATTTACATTTAAAACTACTCTTGGATCAACTGCTGGACAAGTTCTTATTGGTGCAAGTGCAACAACTGCTGGAGCAAATCTTGCTGCTGCAATCAATGGAACAACTGCTGGAACTTCACACGTAGCACTTTCTGCTGCTGATAGAAATAAATATATGAGAGGACTTTCTGCTACTGCTGCAACTGGAACTGTTACATTTACTTCTACTCGTGGATACAGAGGAGCTTCTTCATTTAGTAAGACAATGACAAGTGCTTCAAATAAATTTGGGCAATTTGTTATTTATGCTTGTATAATGGAAGAAGGAGCAATTCATATGGTTATGAGAGATAATGTTAAAAGTGTTACAGGAAGAATCCCTGCAAGTGTTGTTTACGAATATCTTACTTGGTCTCGTTTTGGACTTAAAGTATTCGCTGATGGTGCTGAAAGAGGACTTATTATACCTATTGAAGCAAGAGCTGCTGAATAATCGCTTACAATCTAACTTCCTTAACGGGAGGTTAGCTGTAATTTATTATTAATTTAAAAATATGTTTAGACCTGCTGTGCATAAACCAACTGGGCAAATACATACAATAAGGATTGAAACCTGCCCTAATATTGAAGATTATATTATTGTATGAGTTCAACAAGAATCTATTGAAAACAATAAGAGCCAAGATATAGACTGAAATATTATAAAACAAGAAGCTCCTACAAGAGAAAAAGCTCTCAAGCAAGAAGCAGATTATGAAAATGAACTTATACAAGAAGCAGTAAAAAAGAATAAATCTTCTAAATAATAATTTATGAATGTAGCTCAAATTATCGCAAAAATGAGACGAGAAGTCCCTGTAGATACTTCTCAATACTCTGATGCAAATGCTCTTATAGACCTGAATATAGTAAAAGACTCTGTATGGAGTGAAATAGTAACACTCTGAAAGAAGTTAAAGTGGCAAAAATGGACTACTTCATCTGTTATATGACAAAGTGAATATACACTTGAAGAGGTTGCATCTGATAGTGAATGAACTAAACAATTAAGTTGAGTTTCTGTTTGTTATGATGGAGAAACATATGATGATACTTGAGAGTTAAAATATGTTGCTTGTCGAGAAGTAAATATGTACTGAATGGAAAAAGATTGGGATTACTATGTAGAAAACCAAGACATAAAAGATCCTATTTTTGCAAAGTCTGATAATTCTTTCTTTATTGCTCCTGCATTTAAAGAAGTAATAACAAATGGGATTAAACTTACTGGTATTAGAAACCTTATAGATTACACACTTTCTACTACAGAAGCTGAAACTTGACTCTCTAAAGACTGGCATAAAGTTTTAATTGCTTGATTATGTATAGATGGACATAAAAATAAATGAAGTGATGAAAATAAAGTACAGATTGCAGAAGTTAGATACGAAAGAGAATTAAAAAAAGTATTGTATAGTGCAAGTAAAATTGTAGAAGAAAACCCATTTTATAATGAATTTCCTGAATAATTATGCAAAAGATATTTGATATACAATGATTTGATTGATGAGAGGGGGATGATATTTATCGTCTTCCTTCTAATTGATTTTATGCAGGAGAAAACATAGAAATACGTAAAGATTTGTCTTGAATACAACTTTCTGCACTTCTCGAGGATACTTGATGGAATTTTGACTGAAATATCACTTGTATCGTTGCTTTAGATACTCTTTGAGTGTCAGGATGAGGGATTGTTGTTTGTACAGATACAGGGAAAATATATCTCAATGGGACTTTAAAGAAAACTCTCGCTTCTTCGTATAAAGACGTCCTAAATATTTGAGTCAATATATCTAGTTGAGTACAATATGTTTATTATGTAACAAAAAACTCATTTGGAACTGGTAAAATACATCGCTCTACAACAAATATAAATACTTGGGTAGAAGATCATAGAGAATATACGGTAGCTACAGGAAATACTGGGTATGCATGAATTATAAACAATACCTGACTCCTTTATATAGCTATTCAAAATAAAGTATTTATCTTAGATGAAGACGAGATACTTTATGATTACTTTATTATTCCTGATAAAGAATGAATAAAATTTATATCACAGTTTCAAGATACTTTTAAAGTATACGCAAATAACGTAAATACAGGGATTCAGTATATTTGGGATGGAGCAAGTACAAATCCAACATATAGACAAGAATGGTATAATCAACCTATTCTTTGATGAGTAAATGATTGATCTTATGACTATGTAATTCTTGGATTTAATGAAAATTATTCTGATTTATACCAAGTAGCAGGGACACAAAAACAAGAAATTAGATCAAATCTTGAAACTTCAACTCTTTCTCGTGTACTAAACTGATTTTTAAGTATTAGACAATGAATCGTTTATATTTCTTGATGAAAATCTTGAGAAAGTTCTAATTATGGTATCTATACATACGGTAATTACTATCCTTGAGCAAGAAAATCACTTGTACAGTCACATAGCTGAACAAGTAATGCCTTTTTATGACATTGTCATTCTGAGACAAACTCTTATTTTGCTTGTGCTGATGATAAAGTTTATAAAGTTTCTCATAATAATCCTCCTACTAGTTATGCAACAAATTGATACATAGAAAGTTGAGTTTATCAAGGAGATGTATGGTCTGAAATGAACTTTGACAAGGTTAGAATAGGATATAAATTAAACGGAGGAACAATTATAGTAAAAGTAAGGACAGGTTTTTGAAATACTTGGAAAACAATAAAAACTATTACAGATGGAAGTGCTAAACTTATCACAACAAACGAAGTAAATACAGCTCTTTGAACTTGACTTGGTAATTTTTATGAATTTCAAGTACGTCTTGAATTAACTTCTTGAACGTGAACTCCTATAGTTAGGAGATGTACAACGTGGCTTAATACTACTGATAAAATATAAGTATGAACGATAAACTTCAAGATATAAATCAAACACTTAGTGAAGATAGTATCAATTATTATACTGACGCTTATAATTTGTGACTTACAAAAGAACAAATAACTATCTGAAATGAAGTCAAAGAGATTAAAACGGAGATTGTAGAAATAGATACAAGTGATACAAGTATAGAGAAGGTTTGACAGTCATTTATACTTACTGTTCCAAATCCTGATGGGAAAATCTTTTCTATGTGAATAGATTGAATGGAAAAGACTTTTAAAATAGGTTTTTTTGGGAATACAACAACTGCATATAATACTCTTGTGTCGGAAATGCAAACGTGGCTTTGAATAGATTATACAGTAACGTATTTATCTTGAACAAGTATAAGTATATCAAAGTATGATGGTTCTGTTATCACAAAAACGACACCAAATCTAGTAAGAAATATTAATCTTTCTAGTTTTGATTCTATATCCGTTATTAATGTTATTGTAGATGGAGTTACTGTAGTTCTTGATTGACCTACACACTCTTGAAACGCAAATACAGCTATTACTTATCTTATGTGACAACTATCAAGTTCTCTTTATTATATGGATGATGATTTAAGTAATCTTATAATAGCGAGAAAAGATTGAGCTATTCCTGTTATTTCTAAAACACAATATAATAAATATACATATCATGTTATATGATATTCTTCTATTATAAATCCAACATCTACTAACTTGTGATGAAGTGCTTGAAGTACAGAAGTCAAAGAATATAAAATATATGCTAATATAGACTGAAATACTAGTAATTATACATTATCTTCTTGACTAACATTTACTCCTACATCAGCAACTATTACTTTCCCAAATATTACAGCCTTATCTCCAAGTCAAACGGATAATAATGACAATCATCATTGAACGAAAGCCCTTGATATGCTTTATTGACTTGTTCCTTGAACTTGATATACGAAATGAAGTATTACGACTTATAGTGTATCTTGAACTGATTTTTTTGGGTATCAATTTCCATATAACAAAAACGATTACTCGCAAAGTGTATCAACAGCCTCTATTGATTATATAATTGACACAAGCCTTGCATTAGTAAATGTAACAAGCTTAATTTGATTCTCTTCTGCTGAAACGAATCATAAAGCCGATATTACAACTACTACTTATACAGAAATAACAATTACAAATGCTTTAAGTTCTAACGGATACTATATCCCTGTATGATTTAATCCAAGTAAAATAGAGATTACAGCAGAATCAACAGCTTGAAGAAGTACTTGAACTTGGGAGTGATGAGCTAAAAGATGAATACAATCTTGCAATTCAAGTGTATCTTGATTTGTGAGTGATAAAGTCTTTCAAACAAGTGGTGCAAACTATGGAAATATAACAAAAATTACAAGAGCCTGATTCTATATAAACTGGACGACTGCTATTGCGAATAAATTGTATATAAAATGTACACAATAAATTTGCAAATCATAAGCTATTAGTATTATAAAGACATAACTAAAAAACTATGCCCTGAATAGATAAACAAATTATAATCTGATGATGAGTATAATGCTCTTGCAAAACAAGAGATAAATAGTACACTAAATTCAATAGAAATGACTGAAAATAAAGAGCCTGATTTATCAAGTATTAACGAGTGAATTTGAATATTAAAACAAAGATTTACAAAACTTTCCGAATGGCTTAAAATAGAGAAGAAAAAAGAAATGGAAGAGAAAGGTAAATTAAGTGAATCAAAAAAACTTATAGATGAAATGGAAGAAGTAGCAAAAGAAATAATAGATGAATTAGAAAAGAAAGATATTATCACATCACTATCATAATAATGCCAAAACTTCAAGAAATTGTACAAAAAAAGAAAGAATCATGAACAACAGCAGTAGAAGCTCAGAAAGCTCTTAAAACAAGTTCATTTTGAGTAGAGAATCCAGTATATAATACTGATTTGACAACTTGAAGTACCTCTTACCAATGAGGATGATATGTAAAGCCAGTTCCTGTAGTAAAACAAACTGACCAAATAAAGCCAGCTCCTATTGATTACAAAAACCAACAGACTACTACTTTTTGAAATCAACCTACTACTCAGCCAACAGCACAAGAAATAAGTGCTAAAAGTGAAAATACAGCAAATCAACAACAGAAAGAAGCAGATCAGCTTATGGGGATGTCTGATAATATTGATAAAGCCTTATGAGTTACTCCACCTGCTCCTAGTATGGAACAGGC
>Ga0075464_10001113_pt1 | contig 12152 bp, 23 predicted proteins | sample DEB19_08_DNA_5_FD_75068 | JGI IMG/M metagenome (GOLD analysis project Ga0075464, IMG submission 75068) | Aqueous microbial communities from the Delaware River and Bay under freshwater to marine salinity gradient to study organic matter... | ecosystem: Environmental > Aquatic > Marine > Coastal ...
AAAGCCGTTCGGCATCGTCCACGGGTAGGCGTGGCCGTTGGCCTGTGCAGCACGCACCAGCAGTTCGTCCTTCATGCTCAGTCCTTTTCGCTTCGGGTAGGGCCGCCCAACAGGCCGGTCAACCCGGACTTGCCTTCGGCAAGCCGGTTACCGGCAACGATCTCCGACGCGCGCACCAGGGATCCTGCTGGGTAGGTGATGTGGCCGGTGCTCATGCAAACATCTCCATCTGATCAACCTCGACTGCGGTCACTGCACTCGCAGCAGGCGCAGGCATCGCGGCCGACCTCTCGGCCGGAACCTGCTTTTCGATCGCGGCCAGCGTTCCCGGCAAGCACACCAGGTCGCAGAAGCGCGAGCGGTAGACCATGCGCAGCCAGCCATAGCCTGGCAGGCTCGCGTCAAGGCCTGGATTGCGCACCAGGGTCTGATCGAGCAGCGGATTGCTGACCACCCAGCCGGCGCGCTGCTGCACCTCGTTTGCACGCATGCCCTGGCGCAGATGCAGCGGGTCGAAGTCGCCGGGCGCGGGGCGGTGGCGGGCGCCGGTGAAGGCGGCTTCGCGAAAGGCCCGCGCCGCGGCACGGTCGCGCCGGTCTAGCTTGGGCTGCGCGTAGACCGGGCGCAGCTCGGGCTGAGCCTTGCGGTGGCGGCTCATGCTGCAGCCCTCAGCGCGTTGATGATGTCGGCGGCCACCGGTGGGCAAACCGCATTGCCAAGCAGATGCACGGCCTGGTGATGCTGCGCGGGCAGCCTGTAGCCGGCCGGGAAGCCCATCGCCGCCCGGCACTCGTCGGCCGACAGCATGCGCAACCGGTCGCCGTCGATCACGGCCCAGCGGTCGCGCGTGGTGATCGTGCCCAGCGGCCGGGCCAGGCTGCGGCCGGTCTCGCCGCTGCCGCTGCCGTAGTAGGGCGCTACGAAGCGCGCGCCGTGTTGGCGCCGGCCGGCGGCCACGCGAGACAGGGTGCGGGCGCTGCGGCCGGGCTTGTCTACCATCGACCACCGGCCGGCGTTGAAGTCGATCACCTCGGCCGCTGGCCGGTGCTCGCGCGGCTGCAGATCCAGCGCCGCCGGGTGCTTGCTTCTGCTGGCCACGATGAACAGGCGCCGCCGGTTCTGCGGCACACCATGGTCGGCGGCGTCGATGATCTGCGGCGCCAGGGCATAGCCCAGCGCGCGCCACGCTGCGCACCACGCCGGGTAGAGCGCCCACGCGGCGAACTCGGGCACGTTCTCGACCAGCGCGAAAGCAGGCCGGTGCACCTCGGCGCAGGTGATCACTGCCCAGGCTGTCGCGCGCTGACCGTCATGGTGCGCGCGCTCGGCGCCGCGGGCGCGGCTGTGGCCCTGGCAGGCCGGCGAGGCCAGCAGCAGATCGTGCTGCGGCGCATCCGTGAAGTCGGCCTGTTGCAGATCCTGGCAGGCATGCAGCGTGGTCGGGTGGTTTGCGCTGTGCCATTCCACCGCGGCGGGCCAGTGGTTGGCGGCCCAAGCCACCGTGCAGCCCGCTGAGGCGGCGCCGGTGCTGAAACCGCCGGCACCGGCAAACAGGTCGATGGCGATCATGCCGCGCCACCCGCCGGCATGTCAGCCCAGGCCACCACCTTGCAGTCGCCCCAGCGCTCCATGCGATCACCCGTAGCAGCGTCCATCCAGTGCTCGCCGCTCCACCAAGCTGGCCAGGTGTCGATGGCGGATGTGTCGACGGCCGGCTCGTCGTTGAACTTGAACGCAACCAGCACAGTCGTGTCGGCATCCGGCACGCCGTCGGCCGGCAATTCATTCCAGGTGATCGTCTCGGTGCGCATGGCGGTCGCTCAGGCCTTGGCGGTGGTGCCCATCAGCAGCGGCACGCCCTCGGGCAGTCCGGTGCGGATCTTCTCGATCAGTTCCTTGGCCGCGGCTTCATGCACCCGATCGGCGCGGATCAGCTCGTACCAGAACGCCACCTTGCCGCTGGCGTGGCGGTAGCGCAGCCTGGCATCCACGCGGTAGCTCGGGCCGGCCCAGAACACCGGCACGCCGATCGCGAACTTCTCGAACAGCTTCATGTTCGCTTCGGTCTCGGCGTTGTTGTCGTCGATGAAGTCCAGCCGCGTGCCGCCGCCCTGGATCTTGACGATGCTCTTCACCCGCTTGTCGCTGTTGGCCTCGAAGGCCGTGGCCATCTGCATCATCTGGGCGCTGGTCGGCATGCCTTCAACCGCTGCGATGTCGCTCTCGTTGCGCTCCAGAAACATCGCGAAGTCCAGCTGCGCCTGTGCCTTGTCCATGCCGTTGGCTCGGGTCCAAACCTTCCACTCGGCGCTGTGCTCGGGCGCATAGCGCGCGCGGTGGCCGCGCCAACCGGGCACCTGCTTGGCGCCCAGGTCGTCGAACACCGCCTCGAAGGCCAGCTGGTGCGTCTGCGGGTTGAAGTCGCACCACACCACCGTGGCCGGGCTGGCGTGGCGGGTCAGGTAGTCGATGAAGCTCTCGGGCTGCGCCAGGCTGACGCCCAGCACCGCGCGGCGCGGCGCGGGCAGCAGGCGCTCCAGGTCCACCTCGCGCAGCTCGTGGCCCTTGGGCACGGCGGCCAGCGTCACTTGCAAGGCGGTGGTCGGATCGATGCCGCCGATGATGCTGACCTTGGGCAGCACGTCAGCCAACGTCTCGGCAATGTTTTTGGTTTCCATGATGATGGGCTTGGCCGCTGCGGGCTGTTGGGGTTGGGGGGTGCCGAACGACGAGGCCATGTCAGCCCGCCGTGCGAAGTTCAGCCGGTGCGGCCGGGGCGCTGCCCAGGCTGCGCAGCTCGCCGGTGTCGGGGTCGACCTGGCGCAGGTCCAGCTTCTGCTGCTTCGGGTTGTCGGGCGTCAGGTTGCCTTCCACCGTGGCCCACAACATCGTCGCTTCGAGCTTGGGCTCGGGCACCTTGGTGGTGACGTCGGGCACGATCAGCATCGCGCCTCTGGCGCCGCGCTTCAGCGCCAGCGTGATCTGCAGCTTGCCGGGCTTGCCGGTCTCTTCAACGCCGCAAACCAGCTTGGCCAGCATGGCGCTGCAGCGGTCGAGAAAGGCGCCTTCGTCCAGCAGGCGCAGGGTGTCGGTGATAGGTCGTGCCATTGAGGCTTACTCCGTTGCTTGTGGCCGCTGTGGTGCGCCGCGGCCGGTGCGCTGTGTCATGGGGTGGCGGTGGCGATCGCCGGGAGTGCGGTCATGGAAATGTCCCGGCGTTGTCGACCGTCTCCTGCAGCGCCGCGGCCGCTGCTTGCTTGCGGATCGCCGCCGCGCACTTCTTGCACGTCGCCTTGGCCGGGTCGGTGGTGTAGTGCGTGCGGGCCCAGCCCTTGCCAGTGGCGTTCACCTGCCCGCACAGCGGGCCGGCAAAGCCCGGCCGGTGCATGTGCGTGGCCGCTGGGCCAAACGCGCGCTGGGTGGCCACCTGCATGGCCGCCGCGGTGTTGCTCATCACCGGCCCCAGGTGCTGAACACGCTGGCCGGCTCGCGCCAGATCTGGCCCTGCCGGATCTTGGCCACCAGGCTGTGGCTCACGCCCAGCGCGGCGGCCACCACCGCGTGCGTGCGCTCGTCGCAGCGGATCGCGCGGGCAATCTCCAGGTCCAGCTTCGTGCCGCCCTGGCGGATCTTCGCGGCCAGCCGTTTGCCGTACTCGGCCGCGGTATTGCGCTTCTTGTAGCTGCGCTTGACCAGCTGGCCGCGCGTCAGCGATGCCAGGTGCAAAGGCTCGCAGCAGGTAGTGTGGCCGCAGGTGGCGGCCACCACCTGTGTCGTGCCCTCGGGCAGCCAGCCATGCGTGAGAAAGAACACCTCGCGCTTGATCAGCCGTTGCTGGCCGTCGGTGTTGAACACCGGGTGGCCGGTGCTCGTCAGGCGCCCTTGCCACAGCAGGCAATCACCCTCTTCCACGCACTGGGCGTGGATGTCGGCCAGCGTCAATTCATGCATGGGCGGTCTCCAGTGCCGGCCGGTTTGCGGCAATGTGCGCGTCGATCCGGTCGACCGCATGCCAGGCGCGTTGCATGTCCACCGCGCTGGCAACGCTGGCCACCGCCTGGGCCCGCTGCAGGCCGGCGTCGATCGCGGTGGCGTCCTGCGTGCGCCAGCGCCAGTCGCGCAGCGCCAGCTGTTCAATCGTGCTGATCGCGCCACGGATCACGCTGGCCTGCGGGCTGTGCTCCAGGCCGCCGGCGTGAAGCACCTCGAACGCCACCATCAGCACCTTGGCCGCTGCCACGCCGTCGGCGCTTACCCGCTCGCCATCGCGCAGCAGGTGCAGGCAGATGCTGAAGTCGCGCACGCCGCTGGCCAGGCGCTGGCGGGCAATGGCGCGCGCCACCGGGTTGCGGGCCACCTGCTGGCCCACCACCAAAAAGCCCGGCGCGCCGATCATTGCCACACCTCGACGCGCTCGGCCTGCTCAATGCCCAGCTCGCGCATCACCACATCCAGCCGCGCATGCAGGCCCACCAGCGTGGGGCCGTTGTTGCCCAGGTCCAGCGCTGCCGGCAGCCGGTGCACATGCGATTCGCTGTTGTGCTCGCGCACCGGCCCGGCCTGCTCACGGTGCAGGCGCACCAGCAGGCCGCCGTGCTGCAGCACCCAGGCAGCCTCATTGGGCATGCGCACATCGGTGATCACGATCCGGTCATGCACCGGCGCGCTGTCGGGCCCGCCGTCCAGCCCCAGGCGCCGCGCCAGGATGTTGACCCACCAGTCGGCATGCAGCGCGCGGCCCCAGTCGCCCAGCGTCTGCATGATCTGGCGCCCGCTCACGCCGTGCAGCGCGGGGATGGCCTTCTCTTTCAGGTGCCGTTCGTAGAGGTGCGAGTAGTCGACGCTGGCCTCGTCCAGCAGGTGGGCGGCCATGTCCTTCAGCGCTTCGGCAAAGCTGGCGCGCACAAAACCGTAGCGGTCGCACAGGTGATCAGCGCTGGCGTCCTTGCCGCTGCCGGCCAGGCCGGTGAATGCGACGATCTGCGGGTCTCGCCGCGCGGTGATGGTGTGGTGGTGGGTCATCGTGCAATGCCGTTGTGGGCCTGTGTCATGTCGGGGGTGTCAATCCATTCCAGCCCGTCGAGCTGGGCCGTGCCGCGGTGCCAGCTGATCGCCGCGCCGCTCAGCGTCACCCGCACGCCGCGGCGCAGGTGGTGGGCGCGGTTGCGGCAGGCAATGGCTGCGGCCGGCCCGGTGCCAAACTGCTGCACCGCGCGCACCGTGATGGCCTTGCCGGCATGGCCGCTGGCGTCGCCGCCCGGCAGTGCCGCACGCACCATCAGCAGGTGCAGGCCGTCGCGGGTCATGCGGGCCTGCGCGTCATCGGCCAGCCGGGCTTTCAGCACGATGTCGCTCACGGCGCGGCACCCCAGGGCCACACATGGCTGATGGCGGCCACCAGCGCGGCCATCGCCACCAGGCTGGGCCAGTGCAGCGGCATGTGCTCGGCCTGCGCCAGCGCGGCGCGCTGCTGCGGCGTCAGCCCGGCGCCGGCGGTGCTGGCCGGCTGCGCGCCCTCGGCGGCGGGGGCCTCCAGTTGCCCATACAGGCTGTCGGTCAGCGGGTCGGCGCCAGCCATGGCGCCGTGCGCCAGGTGGTTGGCCACGGCGGTGTCGAAGTCAGCAAAGTTCATCACAGTCCCCAGGTGAAGGGTTGGTGGGCGGGCGTGCGCTGGTGGCGGGCAGCGGCCAGGCGGGCACGGGTGTCGCGCAAGGCGCGGTGCAGGCAAGCCAGCTCGGCCAGGTGCTGGTCGATGTCCTGCTCCATCTGTGCCACCAGCTCCGCCTGCTGCTGTGCGCGCGTCTCCAAAAGCTTGATTTGCCACCAGCGGCGGGCGCGCTGCAGCAGGTGCGGCCGGCGCTCATGCGCAGGCATCCCAGCGGCGGCAATCCACCGGCTGCAGCGTGGGCGCCGGCGCCGCGGCCGTGGCCCGGGTGACGTTGCAGCCACTGAGCCCGGCCACGCCGCTGATGATCTCAGCACCAGCACCAGGCCGACCAGGCCGCGGGCGATGGCGCGGGTGATCGGGTTCATGCCGCCGCCCCAGTGGCTTTGCCGATGGCGGCATTCAGGGCGGCCACGATGCCCAGCGGCACGTCGTACTCGCTCCAGTACGCGGCCGATTCAGCCAGGCGCTGGCACACGGCCAGCAGATCAGGCGCAGCCGCGATCAGCAGGTAGTCGGCGTCGAGCTGGGCCAGCGTGTCGCTGGGCTTGCTCATCAGGTAGCCGTGGCCGCCCTCGGCATCCAGGATCGAATGCACATGGCCGGCGTCGGGGTCTTTGTTGACCGGGCCGAGCCGGTTGCCGTTCCACGCCCACGGACCGGGGGTGTGCAGGCATCCCTCTTTCGGGTGCACCCGTTTGGGGTGGCTGTCAGAAATGACACCCGTCACCTCGGGGGATGGCTCAGCGCGGGCTGACGTGGTGGTGTGATGTTCTTGTGTTTGCACTCTGCGCTCCGTCGCTGCGGGGCTGCAGCGCATCCGAAGTATCGGAATGCCGGTCTTTTGTGTCAACAAGAAAACCGATATTTATTGTCTTGTCCACCGGACGGGCATCGCACAGGCGAAAAAACGCCCGCTCAAGGCGGGCTGGGTGCATACGCGCGGGGTGGCTACGTGCTGATGGGTGTCGGTGCGCCTGTTAGCCGCGCGCCGGTGGTCCTTGTCACTCGGCCGCAGGCTTGCGTACCGTGCGGCGAGTTTCTTTCAACCACTGCTCGAAGTCGATGGGGGTGCAGGTGACGGCATCTTCGGCAGCAACAAGCCCATCAAATGTCAGTGTGCGGGCATCGAGCCGCATCTCGCACCACACCTCAAGCCGCTCAAGCCGTGGTCGTACCGCGGTAATGCGCACGATGCGCTCAGTGGCCACTCCGTCAGCATCGCGATAAATGATTTTCCACCGGGCAATCCAGCGTGCGGGGGGTGGTGCCGCTTTGCTCGCTGGCGTCGGTGCGGTGCCTGCCAGGCCGGCAGGCGGCGGGCGGCGGCGGAGGATGCGCCACAACACGTACACGATGCCGGCCACGATGAGCCAATGCGCGGCGCTGAACGATTCCATCAGAAGAGGCCCCACTTTCGGGTGATGCACTCCACCCTTGAGGTTGCGGTCAATCCCCCATCGGGTGGCGTCAAGTTGCGGGGAGATGTCAGGCCTGACAGGGCGTGTTCCGACCTTCGGTGAGGCAGGGTGTAGACGTGGCCCATCATCGGCTGTTGGCCATGCGTTTCTCAGGCGTCGCGTGAAGCAAGATGTCCAACTCCGCCAACAGGTCGTCGCGAGCTTCTGGGTGGGCAACCAGTTGGTCGAGTTGGGCTCGCACGCTGGTCCAGCGGGCGGCCGGCAACGCAGCGATCCGGTCAACCAGCACCTTTGCAAATGGCGCGGCTTGCGCCGTGGATTGCTTCGGGCCATTTGCGCGCACGACCAGCGGGTCGAGCATCTCGCCCTCGCCGGTGGCCAGCCAGATCGGATTGACGCCGCAGGCAATCGCCAAGTGGACCGTCTTGCCAGACTCGTGCGCAATAGTCTCAAGCTCTGAAAGGTTGCTTTGGGACATACCCGCCAATGGCGCCAACACCTTCTGTGAGAGGCCTGCGTGCTTGCGGGCTGCCTTGAGACGCTTGCCAAAGTCTGTGGTCATAGCGCGATCATTCGGAATATCGATACAAGCTGACCGATTGACAAAACCCGGATAACCGATATTCTGGCGGGATGCAACCAATCGACTGGCCCCAGATCATCCGTGGCTTGGTGGGTAGCGGGATGACGCAACCCAAGATCGCCGAGCACTGCCGCTGCGGCCAAAGCACGGTGAGCGACATGCTCAAGGGCAACACCAAAGACCCGCGCACCACCACCGGCTTGCTGATGCTGGCCCTGGCGCGCGAACGGGGCATCCCTGTTCCCGTGTGTTTCGCTGCCCCGCAGAAGGCCCGCGATGCTGCAAGCACGCAGGCAGCCGCGTGATGGCCGGCGCTTCGATCTCGGTGACGCTTTCGCCAGCCGTGCTGGCCGAACTTTCAGCGCTTGCCGATGCGGCCCAGCGATCGCTTCAGGTCCGCCAGGCTCTTGTCCACATCCTTCAGCCCTTGCCTCAGGTTGCCCGCCTCGATCTTGATCGGCTGGTGACATCCCGGGCAGTTGATGGTGGGATCGTTCTTGAGCCGTCCGAGTTGCTCCTTGAACTTGGCCGCGCACAGCGGGCAATTCAGCTCGACGGGTGTGCTGTCGATGTTCAGATTCATGGGGGCCCCTGTCATGGTTGATGGTGGTGTGAGAACTCCATCGTGCCACTGCAGTGGGCGCCCGCCCATCACCCGAAAGGAGGCGCGCCTTGCTGCGTGATCCCAACATGCTGGCGCTGGTGGCGCGCTGCGGGCGCGAGGTGATCGCGTCGACCAACGGCCACGGCCGGCGCTGGGCGGCTGACCGCTGCGTGCGCGCCCTGGTGGCGGGCGGCACGCCGCTGGCGATAGCGGCCAACACCACCCAGGCGATGGTGGCCGTGGCGCAGGGCATCGCAGCGGTGGCGGCCACCCGCCAGGCGGCGCCGTGATCCTGGCCATCGGCGCTCTGCGCACCACCGGCCTGTGCCGGTGCTTTGTTCGTGCATCCACCAGCGGGGCCCACAAGGCCGACTCCCCCTCCGTGGGCTGTGCTGGCCGGGTGCACGACCAAGGTTTCATCCTCAACTTATTGCAAAGCGATGGGAGTCGTCATGCACACAACTTTGACCGGTACCGAATGGAAAGGCGAGGAAACGCCTGGAAAGCACTCGCAAGGTGCTCAAGGGGCCTTCCCGTTCCTGGCTCAAGTCAAGGGCCCGGCGCTGGCCGACCCTGATTTCATCCGCCTGGCCGCCGCGCCGGCCTGCATGCGCTATGCGGTGCAGCGCAGCGGGCTCGATGACTATGAGGTGGCCGACGAGATCAACATCAGCCACGGCTACGTGAGCAAGGTGATGCACGGCACGGCCGGGCTGCATGGGGCGCGGCTGGTGGCCTTCATGCGCAGCACGGGGTCATTGGCGCCGCTGCAGTGGCTGGCCGAGCAGGTGGGCTGCGATGTGGTGCAGCGCGACATGCGCGCGGCCGAGGTGGCTGCGCTGCGCAGCCGGCTGCAGGCCTTGGAGAAGGCAGCATGAGCCACACCACCCTGACCCGCACCGATGTGCTGGACGTGTGCGCCGTGATGCTGCAAGGCTGCCGCCTGACGGCCGGCGAGCTGGCCGCCCACATGGGTGAGCCGCCGCGCGGCGTGATGGTGGCAGCAGTGACTGCGCCGGCGCCTGAATCTCCCGACGCCACCCACCTGACGCCGCGGCTGCTGGAGGTGCTCGACAAGTGCGATTGCGCCGACGGCATGTCGGCCAAGGATCTGGAGGTGGCGCTGGGCATCGCGATGCAGACGGCGTTTTGGTACCTGAGTGATCTGCACCGCATGGGCCGGGTTACCCGGGTCAAGCTGCCTGGCCGACCCGGCGCGCGTTACTTCGCCCGGCCGGCCCATGCGCTGGCCTGGGCCGACAGCCAAGCTGCTGCGCTGGCCGCGGCTGATGTGGCGGCTGCAGCGGTGGTGGCTGCCAAGCTGGCGGCGCGGGTTGAAACTGCGGCTGCGAAGGTGGCGCGGGCGGTGGCCAGGGCTGCGCCCAAGCCTGCGCCGGCGCCAAAGCCCAAGGCGCTGCCGCTGCCCAAGGCGCCGAAGACGGTGGGCCCGTTCGTGCAGGCCATTGCCAGGCCAGATGGCGAGACCATCATCCCGGCGCATGTGGTCATCCAGCGCGCGGCCACTCCGGTGGACACCCGCTTCACGGTGGCGCCTGGTCAGGTGCTCACCGGCGGTTTCAGCAGCAGCCGGCCGGGCATCAACCCGGTGACGGGCAAGGCGTGGGGAGCGGCTGCGTGAGGGACTATGCCAAGCTGGCCCCCAAATTCTGGACAGGCGCGACCTGCAAGGCTTTGCGCCGGCTTGGGCCTGAGGCGATCATCGTCGCCGTGTACCTGATCAGCTCGCCGGCATCCAACATGCTTGGCGTGTACTACCAGCCCATGCTTTACATGGCGCATGAGACCGGCTTGGGCTTTGAAGGGGCTTCGAAGGGGCTTCGAAGCTGTGTCGAGTCAGGCTTTTGCAGCTATGACGATGACACCGAGATGGTGTTCGTGCACGAGATGGCGGCGTGGCAGATTGCCGATGCCTTGGAGACCACCGACAAGAGGTGCAAGGGCATCCAGCGCGACTATGCGGCGCTGCCCGATTGTCCGTTCCTGGGGCGGTTTTTCGACCGGTACAAGGTGGCGTTTCACCTGTCGGTGCGGCGGGGTGGTGGTGGTGATGCGCCGGCGACTCAGCCTGTGGATAACCCTGTGCATCCTCAAGCCCCTTCGAAGCCCCTTCGAAGCCAGGAGCAGGAACAGGAGCAGGAACAGGACTTATCGTTGTGCGGGGAAAGCGCGCCCGCGCTCGATGCCGACGACGAACCGCAAGGCCAAACCCCGACGCCTGGTGGCGCTGCATGCCGGCTGATTCGGCTGGCCGGCATCGTCGACGTCAACCCATCGCACCCCGACCTGCTGCGCCTGCTGGCCGCTGGCGTAGCGGCCCAGGAGCTGGCCGACGCTGCGGTGGTGCTGGTCGGCAAGGGCAAGGCGTCGTTCGCCTACCTGCTGCGCACCGTCGAGGGCCAGCGCAGAGACGCTGCAGCCAAGGCCGCCGTGCCCATCGCCGACAGGCCGGGCCCCACCACCGCCAGCGATGCCGCAGAGCGCACGGCCGAGCTGCTGCGCCAGCAGGCCAACCGCGGCCACACCGCGCCACCTGCCGCGCTGCTGGCCCGGCGCCGCGCCACCCAGGAGACCAGCGCATGACCGCATCGACGAAGTGCCCGTACTGCAGCGAGCCGCACACGCTGAGCCAGTGCCCGAAGTGGATCATCGCCGGCCGGCCTGCGATCAACGCTGGTGGCGCTGGGCAGGCCGAGCTAGGCGCATTGAGGGGTGAGGCTGCACCCGCTGCTGCGGTGCGGTCTGGCGCAGATCTGCGGGCCACGATGCCAAAGACGGCCGAGATGATCGACGGGCTGCGTGAGGCGTTCGGCCGCACGGTGATCGACGCGATCCTGCGGGCCACCAGCAAGGGCAGGCCGATGGTCTACGCCGCCGAGCTGGGTGCTGATGGCCAGCTGCGCGAGTGGGGCAGGGCGCCAAGTGGGCGGCGGGCGGTGGTGGTGGGTGGGCAGCCGGTCATGGAGGGCAAGGCATGTTCACGCTGAAGGTTCGCACCGATCTGTCGGGGGCGCTGGCGGCTCTGACGGATCTGGACAAGCAAGCGCCGTATGCCATGGCAAGGGCGTTGACGCTGACGGGCCGGGATGTGAAGGTCGCCGAGACGCGCGAGATCGCCGCGGTGATCGACAAGCCGACGCCCTACACCTCGCGAGCGCTCTACCTGCAGACCGCGACCAAGACGCGCCTGCAGGCCCGCGTGTGGCTGAAAGACGGCAACCGGCCAGAGCACTACCTGCTGCCGTTGATCGAAGGTGGCCAGCGGCCGTTGAAGCGATTCGAACAGCGCCTGCGGATGAACGGGTTCATGCGGTCGGATGAGCGCGCTGTGCCAGGCACTGCGGCTCAACTCGACACCTACGGCAACATCAGCCGCGGCCAGATCGTCAAGATCCTCAGTCAGCTGCGCACCGCTGTGGTGTCGGGCGACTTCAGCAACGCTAGCAACAGCAAGCGCAGCAAAGCGAAGCGGGCAGGCGTGGCCTACTTCGCAAGTGCTGGCGATGGTGGGCAGCGTGCCGGCCGGGCTGGGCGTGTGGCTGCCGCTGCCAAGCAGCACCTGCCCCGTGGGATCTGGGAACGTAGGGCGCACGCCTGGGGCACCTCAGTGCGGCCAGTGCTGTTGTTTGTCAAGGGCACCAGGTACGGCAAGCAGTTCGACTTCTTCGGCGTGGCCGATCGCATCGTTGCCAGCCAGTTCCCCAAGCACCTGACCGCCAGCGTGGAAGCCATCAACCGCGCCTTCTTCAACCAGGGCCGGCCGTGACGAGCCGGGCGATCGATGTGCGGCCGGCGCTGGTCGAACTCCCTGCCATGAGCCTGGGGGTACCCCCTCAAGGTACTCCTGGCGAACCAGCCCGC
>Ga0075464_10001116_pt1 | contig 12139 bp, 6 predicted proteins | sample DEB19_08_DNA_5_FD_75068 | JGI IMG/M metagenome (GOLD analysis project Ga0075464, IMG submission 75068) | Aqueous microbial communities from the Delaware River and Bay under freshwater to marine salinity gradient to study organic matter... | ecosystem: Environmental > Aquatic > Marine > Coastal ...
CTTTTGCTAGTTAATAATTCAAATAAACCTGACATGCCTGAAACGGAAATCAATTTGTTATACTCCATGGGTTCTAGTCTTTTTTTTAGGAATGCAAAATACGGAAAAACCCTCAATTTTCATTTTTTAAACTACCTTTGTTTATCATTAAAAATCAAGCATATGCCCGGTTTTGAATTATTTGGAGCAGAAGAAAAGAAAGAAGTAAATGAAGTTCTAGAGACAGGAATTTTAATGCGTTATGGATTTGATGGTCCTAGAAAAGGAATTTGGAAATCCAAAGAGTTAGAAGCAGCTGTTTGTGCTACTTTTGGTACACAATACGCTCAACTTACCTCTAGTGGAACAGCCGCCTTAACAACTGCGATGGCAGCATTAGGGGTTGGCGCAGGAGATGAGGTAATTATGCCTGCATTTACGTTTGTGGCAAGTTTCGAAGCAATTTTAAGCATGGGTGCAATCCCTGTATTGGTGGATATCGACGAAAGTTTGACTTTATCACCAGCTGCAGTCAAAGCGGCCATTACGCCAAAAACAAAATGTGTGATGCCTGTACATATGTGTGGAAGTATGGCTGACATGGATGCATTGGTGGAGATTTGTAAAGAACATCATTTGATTTTATTAGAAGATGCTTGTCAAAGCATTGGAGGCACTTATAAAGGAAAACATTTGGGTACCATTGGTCATGCGGGTACTTTCTCATTTGATTTTGTAAAAACAATTACTTGCGGAGAAGGTGGCGTAGTGATGACCAATGATAAAGAAGTGTATATTAAGTCGGATGCATTTACGGATCATGGCCACGATCACGTTGGGGTAGATAGAGGTGCAGATTTGCATCCAGCATTGGGATATAATTTTCGCATCAGTGAATTACATGCTGCAGTTGGATTAGCGCAAATAAGAAAACTAGATACTTTTTTAACGATACAAAAAAAGAACAACCATATTTTACGTTCTTATTTAGAACAAGTACCAGGCATACAATTCAGAGTTGTACCTGATCCTGCTGGAGATAGTGGAAGCTTTTTAACTTGGTTTTTGCCAAGTCAAGAACACACAGAAAAAGCCATTGCCGCGTTTAAAGAAGCAGGCATCCTTGCAGGCAACTTTTATTGGTTTGGCAACAATTGGCATTATATCAGAAAATGGGATCATTTAAAAAATGCAACAAGCTTATATCCATTGTCGGAGGCCCAACAAAATGCCTTAATTGCATTACAACATACCGATTTTTCTAAGAGTGATGCCGTGATGAGTAAGTGTATTTCTACTGCAATCAGTTTAACATGGACAGAGGAGCAAGTGCATGAAAAAGGCGCTGCTTTCCTAGCTGTATTAAAAAAGATTTTAGCATAAGCTAGGTCATGGCATTAGGACAATCCATGCAGCAGAGACAATTACAAAGATTGTCACCTCAGCAAATCCAATTAATGAAGTTGTTGCAGATTCCTAGTGCACAAATTGAGCAAAGAATAAAAGAAGAGCTAGAAGAAAATCCTGCATTGGAGATGGATGCTGCGCTATTGGAGTCGGATTTTACTTCGCCAGATGAAATGAATGACGAATTGTTACAGGATATGCATGAGGATGAAGAAGCAGTGCCTGTAGATGAATTTGAGATGAGCAATGAAGAGTTGAGCGAGTATAGTTATGACGACGAAGTAGCAGATTACAAAACAAGAGATGAATTTTACCCAGAACTAGATAATGATAAAGTCATTCCGATTAAAGCGGAAATGAGTTTGCACGAAGTATTGATGGATCAGTTGAGCATGTTGGCTTTAGACGAAAGGGGCTTTAAAATTGCAGAGCAAATCATAGGTAGTTTAGATGATGACGGTTATTTAAGGAGAGCGATGCAGTCGATAGCCGATGATTTAGCTTTCAAGCAAAGCATGTGGGTGGAGGAAAAAGAAATTGAGCAAATATTAAAACAGGTACAAGCATTTGACCCAGTAGGTATTGCTGCGAGAGATTTACAAGAGTGCTTATTAATTCAATTACGTAGAAAGGGGGAAGGGGAGTCGGCCCATTTATCGGACGGCAGAGGTAAATTGTATTCTGATGATGAAGCCAGAAAAATTGCGATACTTATTATAGAAAAATACTTCGAAGAGTTTACACGTAAGCACTATGATAAAATCCAAAGAAGTTTACACCTAGATGAATCTGGCATGAAGGAAGTGTTACATCAAATTTTAACATTGAACCCTAAGCCGGGAGCGGAGACAAGCTATATCAATGAGGCCGAAATGTACATCATACCAGATTTTACGGTATTGATCAATAACGGAAAATTAGAATTGACTTTGAATAGTCGCAATGCACCTCCATTGGTGATCAGTGATGATTATAAGCTGATGCTTAGAGAGTACGAAGGTGGGAAAAAGCAAGACAAGTCTCAAAAAGAAGCAGTCTTTTTTATTAAGCAAAAAATTGATGCAGCAAAATGGTTTATTGAGATGATCTTGCAAAGGCAGCAAACTTTGTTGCTAACGATGAATGCAATTCTGGATTATCAGTCTGCATTTTTTTTAAGTGGAGATACCACTTCATTAAGGCCAATGATTTTAAAAGATATTGCAGAAAAAACAAACTTGGACGTCTCGACAGTGAGTAGGGTAGCTAATAGTAAATATGTACAAACAGAATTCGGGACTTATTTATTGAAATACTTTTTTAGTGAGTCATTGACGACAGATACCGGAGAAGAAGTGAGTACTAAGGAGGTTAAAGCAATTCTGCAGGAGTTAATAGTTGGAGAGGATAAATTGAAGCCATTGAGTGATGACGAGCTCACAGAACAATTGCAAGAAAAAGGATACAATATTGCAAGAAGAACAGTCGCAAAATATAGAGAACTTTTAAACATACCAGTCGCAAGACTCAGAAAAGAATGGTAGTCAATTCAACTATGGAAAACCCTCAACCCAAAATCGTAAAATATATAGCACATTTGTTGTCTTATGTTTTGCACCCCATTTTTATCCCGACTTATTTTTTTCTTTATTTAATGCAAGTATTGCCGTTTGAATTTGTTGGCATTACCGATTGGCAGTTAAAGATGCGTTTATTCAGCGTGGCATGGTTGACTGCCTTTTTTCCAGCTTTTGCTGTTTTCTTATTATGGAGATTAAAACTAAGTGATAGTATATTTTTAAGAACACAAAAAGAAAGAATTATCCCTTATGTCATTACCATGTTTTTTTATTGGTGGATGTATTATCTGAGTAGAAATTTCACAGATCAACCTATTGCATTAAAATTCTTTTACCTAGGTATCTTCGTCGCAAGTGCAATAGGTATGACAGTCAATAATTTCATGAAAGTGAGTTTGCATGCCATGGGGATTGCTGGAATCACCACTGCGATTGTCTTGGTAAGTATATTTTATCCTGTAAATAATGCAATTTGGGTTCCACTCGCTATACTATTAACCGCATTGGTGATTAGTGCAAGATTGGTTGTCAGTGATCATAGTAAAAAAGAATTGGTAGTCGGATTGTTCATAGGCGTGTTCACTCAGGTGGCTGCTTACTTATGGGTCATCTAAATTAAAATAAATATTATGTGGTATCGTTTAGGTCAGAATATATTAAATTATAAAAAAACATACTTGTTTTTTGTACTCTTAACAACCCTAGTGATGGGGTATTTTGCTGCTCAGATTAAATTAAGTTATGAGTACACCAAAGCCATACCCTCGGATAATCCTAAATTTGTTGTTTACAATGATTTTGTAAAAAAATATGGCGTAGATGGAACAACCGTAGTAGTTGGATTTAAGACAGATCTTTTTTACACAAAAGACTTTTTCAATCAAGTTGATGCATTACATAAGACTATTAAGCAAAATAAAGCAGTTGCCGAAGTCATGAGTATTCCAACTGCTTATACAATCGTAAAAGACAGTATAGAAACTAAATTCAATGCATTAAAGGTTTTTCATGCACCTTATACAAGCGACAGTCTTTTATCAGCAGATCAATCGGTTTTCGAGAACCTGCCCTTCTATAAAAATCTGTATTACAATCCTGATAGCAATAGTTATATCATGGCAATCTCGTTTATTTCAGATTCTATTAATAGCGGCTCAAGGACAAAAATCATTGCAGGTGTACAAGCTGAATTAGATCGTTTTAGTCAATCTACTAAGACAGAAGTGCATGTCAGTGGATTGCCATTTATTAGAACCATTATGGCGGATAGAATCAAGAAAGAAATGCTTTGGTTTTTAATTGGCTCCCTTGCATTATCTGCAATTACTTTATTGATCTTCTTTAGATCTATTTCGGCTACCATTATGAGCCTTGCTGTGGTATTGATGGGGGTCATTTGGAGTTTGGGTAGTATGGTTTTATTGGGACAAAAGATCACTTTGCTGACTGCATTGATTCCTCCATTGATTGTAGTGATTGGTATTCCCAATTGTATTTATTTTTTAAATAAGTACCATACTTCTTTTAAAGAGACATTAGATAAGGATAAGGCGCTGGTTCAAATGGTAGGCAGAATGGGCGTGGTGACTTTATTTTGTAATATCACTGCTGCTATAGGTTTCTTTGTATTCGCCTTAACTAAAAGTCCATTGTTAAAAGAGTTTGGTTGGGTGTCTGGTGTAAATATTATGATCTTGTTTTTCATTAGTTTATTTTTCATTCCTCCAGTGCTATCTTATTTGCCTGCGCCAAAAGCAAAACATGTCCGTTATTTAGAAAATAAATATCTAGAAAAAATACTGGTTAAAATTGAACGTTGGGCGTTTACCCATACAAAGTGGGTATTTGGTATCACTATCCTTGCAGTCATTATTTCCTTGATTGGGGTCATGCAAATTAAAAAGGAGGCATTTATTGTAGATGATTTACCCAAACAGGATAAATTATATACCGATTTGAAATGGTTTGAACAACATGCAGGGGGTGTAATGCCTTTAGAGATTTTGGTGGACACGAAAAAACCAAATGGTTTAATTAGATCCATCAAGCCATTAGAGCAGATAGATGAATTCAATACTTTTTTATTAGATCAGCCTGAACTAGGCAAGCCATTGGGATTGTTGGAGGGCGTAAAATTTGCCAAGCAGGCTTTCTATGATGGAGATAGTTTATCCTATGCAGTACCAACTGGTACCGAAATGGCCTTCATTGGTCCCTATTTCGCAACAGCTGCTCCAAAAGAAGGGGTAAAAGCGACTGGGAACAATCCAGCTCAACTCTTGAATAAATTTATTGATTCGGCAAAACGTCAAACTAGAATCACTGTCAACATGAAAGACATTGGAAGTGCAAAGCTTCCTGGGCTATTGTCCAAAATAGACAGTGCATCACTTGCAATTTTTGATACAGCAAAGTACAATGTAGTGATTACAGGAAGCAGTGTCACTTTTTTAGAAGGCAGTAATTTTATTGTAAAGGGATTGGGAGAGTCTATTTTCTGGGCCTTTTTATTGATTGCCATTTGTATGATTTTCTTATTTAGATCTTTCCCTATTTTGATCTGTTCTTTAATCCCCAATATAGTGCCATTATTTATTACGGCAGGTATTATGGGATGGACTGGCATTTCTTTAAAACCATCTACCGTATTGGTATTTAGTGTAGCATTGGGGATTGCTATTGATGTAACGATTCGTTTCCTTGTGAACTATAAACAGGAATTACCTCATCTAAACTATCAAGTGAATACGACATTAGTGCAAACAATCAAACACACCGGAATAAGCATTATCTACACTTCCTTAGTATTGGTAGCTGGGTTTGTTATATTCTGTTTTAGTGATTTCGGAGGAACAAAAGCATTGGGATGGTTAACCTCTATCACATTAGTGGTAAGTACTTTAACCAATTTAGTTTTACTCCCAGCATTGATCAAAACCTTTATTAAGTCAAAGTAATTAAGTCAAAGTAAACCGGTCAAAGGTTTGTAAAAAAATAGCGCTTCAGTAATAAAGCGCTATTTTTTTTATAGTTAATTTTTAAAGACTATGGAAGCAATTGCTTTAATGTATTTTGTAATGCTGAACCTCTTAAATCTGTAGCTATAATTTTTCCAGTTGGATCCAAGAGCACATTAAATGGAATCCCCTGAATTTGATAGGCACTCACTACCGTGCTTTCCCATTTCTTTAAGTCACTTATCTGAAGCCAGTTTAATTTATCTTGTTGTATTGCTGCAAGCCAATCTGCTTTATCGTCATCTAAGGAAACCCCTAAAATGGTAAAATTCTTGTTTTTAAATTGCTCATAAGCAGCAACTACATTTGGATTTTCTCTTCTACAAGGACCACACCAGCTTGCCCAAAAGTCTACCAATACATACTTACCCTTTAAGCTACTTAGTGTAATGATTTTGCCAGTCGCATCTTGTAATGCAATTTCTGGAGCCATTGCACCTACTGTGATGGCAGTTGCTGGACTAGCTGTTTGAACTTGCCCACTTAAAATAGTAACAAATTCAATGAGCGGCTCCGCTTTGGTTTTTTCGGCAACAGCCTTGGCTATAGCAAGTACTTTATTGATCTCCATGGATCTTAATGCCATGCCTAAAGCAAAATAGATCAGCGCCGGACTATTTGAACCATTGACTGTTTGTTCAACATGGTCATTTAATGCTTTAATTTTTGTTTCCTTTTGTTGTTGTAGGTAAAATATACTGCTGTCCTTGCCATTATTTTGTTGTGAGTTCTCTAAAGCATAGAGTGTGGCAAATAAGGAGGAGTCTTTAGATCTATACGCTTTCATATACTGAATCAACGCTTCACTATTTGGTGATCCTTTTACGTTATAACTTGCAAAATTCGTAGCATCTGCATTGATTTGTATTTGTTCCTCATCATTGATAAAGCTGATATCTAAGATATCCCCGCTGCTAAGTCTGTAAATTCCTTCCTGTTTTGCAATGAATTCAAAGCTATACTTTCCATTGGCATCTAGTGTTACGGAATCCAAGGTAATGATTGGCCTGCCTCCGTAAGGGATCTCTTGTAATAGGAGGGGCTTATTCGCTGCATTTTTTATGGTCCCAGAGATTGTGTAACGAGCTTCTTGATTTTTTCCTTTACATCCAGGAAGTATAAAAAGTGCCAGACTGAAGATGGCGATGCAAATATTTTTTATCATAAAATAATTTTCTATTTTGACAATATGGTTTCTAAAAGTTGTGTTGTTTTTTGAGGATCTGCTTTGCCCTTGCTCAATTTTTTTACTTCGCCTACGAATAACCCAATTAATCCCTTTTTACCTTTTTTATAAGCATCCACTTTATCAGGATGATGATTGATTACGGTTTCGATCCAAGAAATTAATTCGTCCTCATTGCTATTTTGTAACAATTGATTGGAACTGGCAAATTCCATAGGCGATACTGCATTTAGTACAATGGCATTAAACACTTTATCTGCCGCCACTGAGAAACTTAATAAATGCTGGTCTACCATATTCAGTAATTCAGATAGCTGTGGCAATAAGGGTATTAAATCGGCATAGGTTTTGTGCTGTTCATTCAAATAAGCACGTATTGGTCCAATTATCCAATTGGCAGCTGCTTTATACAGTGTAGTCTGCTTGGTCCATAATAAATAAAAATCAGCCTCCTGTTTATTTTCACAAAGTTGGTCAATATCATAGGTGTTCAAGCCAAACTGCTGACTCCATTCTTTTTTTAATTGATTGGGTAAGGGAGGCAATGAGGCTTGTATGGATTGGATATACGATGTTGTTAATACCAATGGAGCAAGATCTGGATCAGGGAAGTACCTATAATCGTTTGCGTCTTCCTTATCTCTAATGGAGAAGGTGGTGTCATTACTCGCATCAAAGCTTCTTGTCTGTTGGATGATCGTTTCACCCTTTTCAACCAATCCTATCAATCGATCAATTTCAAATTCGATTGCTTTTTTAATGTTTCGAATCGAATTTAAATTCTTTACTTCTACTCTAGTACCTAACTTTTCCTCACCCTTTAATCGGACCGATATATTGGCATCACATCTTAAACTTCCTTCTTCCATATTGCCATCACAAATACCCAACCATCTTACGAGTTTACGTACTTCTGTAACATATAAAAAGGCATCCTCCGCGCTGTGTAAACAAGGCTCAGTTACCATTTCAATTAAGGGTGTACCTGCTCTATTTAAATCGATATAGGAATCGGTAGGGGATAAGTCGTGTATGCTTTTACCTGCATCTTCCTCTAAGTGAATTCTGTTTAATTGAATCCATTTTTCGCCTTCATTCGTTTGGATAGCTACTTGTCCACCTTCACAAATAGGTGTGGTATGTTGTGAAATTTGATACCCTTTTGGCAAGTCTGCATAGAAGTAATTTTTTCTTGCGAAATAATTTTCTTTTGCAATTGTAGAACCACATGCCAAACCCATTTTAATAGCATATTCAACAGCTGTTGCATTTGTTTTAGGTAAGGTGCCTGGATGTCCCAGGGTAATTGGGCTTACATGTGTATTTGGGGCTGCGCCAAAACTAGTTGCATCGCCACAGAATAACTTACTTTTTGTAGCTAATTGTGCATGAATTTCTAATCCGATGACTGCTTGATATAGCGTCCTGTTTGGCATAGCACAAAAGTACAGATTAATCAAGCAAAAGCATAAAAAAGCCACCCATTTTGAGGTGGCTTTTAAATAGGAGGCAAATAAAATGAGCTATTATAAGTCTGCTGTATTTATTTTTTTAGGGAGCTTCACTTCGACTGTTTTTTTCTCTCCCTTTCTCTCTAAGGTAATTTTCAAGACTTGACCAGGGAAGTAGTACTGCCATTTCATAAAATTAACATCTGTTATTTCGGCCTCATTTAATTGTATTAAGATATCGCCTTTTTGAATACCTGCTTTTGCTGCAGGACTATTTTCTTCAAGATGATTGACTTTGACGCCTTTTCCAGTTTCAAGATCTTCTACGCTAATTCCCAATTTTGGTTTTTTATCAGCTCTAGTCATCAACTGATCCATATTGGGTAATGCTGGCATTGAAAATCTGAATTTACCACCTTGTTCTTTTAACATCTCCAAGTCTCCAAGATCTAGTTCATTCTTTTCAAAAGTCCTACCTTGATTTTTATTTGGATTCTCTTCTAGTACAATGGTCAGTTTCGCAGACTTCTTATCTCTTATATAACCAAGGTTTATTTTATCGTTTGGTTTGTATTTGCCTATTGCAGCATATAGCTCTTCTGGATCTGTTATTTTAATATCGTTTATACTTGTAATGATATCGCCGATTTTTAATTTTGCTTTTGCAGCAGGACTTGCTTCGTTGATGTCTACAATCATTGCGCCAGCAGGATCTATTGAGGTTACAACACCCAAAAATGCAAGATTAGGTTGGATGCTGAATCCTTGTACACTGCCTCTTTTCATTTTTTTCAATCTCGGATCATTTGAGTCCACCACTTCTCCATTGATTGTGATCTTATCACCTTCAATCACAATAGCTATATTTTCTGTGGTATCACCATTCATGGTTACTGTGACATTCATGCTTGAATCAGCCTTATCCTTTGCTGGTTTGGACACTTTTTTTTCAATGATGACTTCTTTTGTTTTAGCACCAGTTTCCTGAGCTTTTGCATAAGGCAATAGGCCAATACAACAAATGAGTAAAAGATTTTTTTTCATAACATGTATTTTAATAGTGTGTTCTATTGTTGAACTACGAAATATATTGTAGGTCAAAAATAATACATTTTTTATCTACGAAACAATTCGGAATTGTTAAAATTCTAAAAAAAAGGCCAACTATAAAATAGCTGACCTTTTTTTAATCTATTGTAAATCAGCTTTATAGGAGTGATTTGATGGTAGACAGTACTTGGTCTAATTGGCTTCCATCCTGTCCTCCTGCTGCTGCAAGTGTTTTTTGGCCACCACCGCCACCTTTAATCAATGGTGCGATATGGGTTTTAATTAATTGTGGCGCTTCCCATTTTTTTGCAGCAACTAATGCCTCGCTCATCGACAATGCAGCGAAGGCTTTTTCTCCCTGTGCACCTACTAATAAGACCATGACGTCACCGGTTTGTGTTTGGGTGAGCAATTGAGCTGCTTTTTTATACTGATCTGTATTACTTAATTCAACTTTTAATCCTAGATACTGCACACCGTTCACTGTCTCGAAATTATTTTTTTGTGCTTCAACCAATTCGTTGACAAGGATTGCTTCTTGACTTTCTAATTGTTTTTTTAATTCTTTTTGTTGATTTTGTAATTCAAGGATATAGTTCGAAAGTTGATCAATTGAAAATCCACTTATTTCCTTGCTATCTTCTTTTTTATTTAAGCTTGTTGCAATTAGTGCATTCGCTTCTTCTAATTGAGTAATTTGTTTTCTTAACTTCTCTTTTGCTTCCTCTTGAAACTGAGCTGCAGCATGTCCTACCACTGCTTCAATTCTTCTTACACCAGCTGCAACAGAGGACTCTGCCTTGATAACAAAATGGCCTATTTCGCCGGTATGGCCCACATGTGTTCCACCACAAAGTTCAATTGAATAATTTGGATCCATCACGACTACGCGAACTGTATCGCCGTATTTTTCTCCAAATAAAGCCATTGCCCCTAAAGCCACTGCTTCATCTTTACTCATTTCTTTAATGACCACTGGTACATTTTCTTTCACCTTGTCGTTCACTAATTGATTCACCGCTTCTATTTCCTCATTGGTCATTTTTGCAAAATGAGAGAAGTCAAATCGCAATTGCTCCGAATTGACTAAACTTCCTTTTTGTGCAACATGTTTCCCCAATACAGTCCTTAGTGCTGCATGTAATAAGTGCGTTGCAGAATGGTGTTGCGTCGTATGTGCTCTTAATGTTTCAGCTACTTCTGCTTTAACCGTATGGCCAATATTGCTTGGTAAGCTATCCGTAAAATGAATGAATAAATTATTCTCTTTTTTAGTATCTGTTACTGCAAGTACAGTGCCATCTTCAAATCTTAGGGTTCCTTTATCTCCAACCTGACCGCCACTTTCAGCATAAAAAGGAGTTTCAGCAAATACCCATTGATAGGCTTCTTTACCTTTTGCTTTGACGCTTCTATACTTCACTATTTTTGTAGTTGCTTCAGTAGCCGTGTAGCCTATGAATTTAGTTTCTGCATCTTCTCCAACTTGAATCCAATCACCGGTATCTATCGCAGTGGCAGCTCTGCTTCTGTCTTTCTGTTGCTGCATTTCTTGCTCAAATCCCGCCTCGTCAATCGTTAATTGATTTTCACTTGCAATCAATCTTGTTAAATCTACTGGAAATCCGAATGTATCAAATAATTCAAAAACTAATTTCCCTTCTATTAAAGTATTTTTTTCTTGTGTATGAATGATGTCATCCATACGTTTTAATCCTTTTTCCAGTGTTCTTAAAAAGCCTTCTTCTTCCTCTTTGATTACTTTGGATACAAATTCTAACTGTTGGTTTAACTCTGGGAATACATGTTCAAACTGTTTCGCTAACAAGGGCATCAATTGAAATAACAATGGACGCTTGTAATCCAAATAAGAATAATAATAACGTACAGCTCTTCTTAAAATTCTTCTAATCACATATCCTGCACCAGTATTAGAGGGCAATTGACCATCCGCAATCGCAAAGGCGATAGCACGAATATGATCTGCTATAACACGAAACGCAATGGCTTCTTTGCTGTCACCAAAATCATAGGTTTTTCCAGTGATGGTAGCGACTGCATCAATTGTTCCCGTGAATACATCGGTATCGTAATTGCTTTTTTTATTTTGTATCGCTCGAACCAATCTTTCAAAACCCATGCCTGTATCCACATGCTTACTTGGCAAGGGTTCTAGGCTACCATCTTTTTTTCTATTGTATTGAATAAATACATTGTTCCAAATTTCAATCACTTGAGGATGATCCTTATTGACAAGGTCGCGTCCAGGTGTTTGTGCAATTTCTTCTTCGGACCTCATATCCACGTGTATTTCACTACATGGCCCACAAGGACCATTTTCTCCAGGACTCCACCAATTATCATCAGCTCCCAGAAAATAAATCCTATTCTCTGGTATTCCCATATTTTTCCAAATTTCTGATGATTCTGTGTCTTTAGGAGCATTTCCATCTCCTTCAAAAACCGTCACATAAAGATATTTAGGATTAA
>Ga0075464_10001118_pt1 | contig 12134 bp, 7 predicted proteins | sample DEB19_08_DNA_5_FD_75068 | JGI IMG/M metagenome (GOLD analysis project Ga0075464, IMG submission 75068) | Aqueous microbial communities from the Delaware River and Bay under freshwater to marine salinity gradient to study organic matter... | ecosystem: Environmental > Aquatic > Marine > Coastal ...
ATTACAAATCAAAGTACCAAACAAATAACACATGTAGTACAAGGTATTGTGGTATCTATAACTAATTGTGCTGCTGCTGCAGCAGCATGTTACACTTATAATGTACAAACCGCTTTTCCTGGAAATGTAATTTATACTAGTTGTGTTGGTACTCCAAATCAAATACAATATGTAAACGGTAACGCATCTATATGTGCTAGAGCTGGGTCTATTATGGGTGCAACTTCTGCAACACAACAAGGTTCATGTAATACAACAGCTAAAGTAGCAGCTTTTGATAAATCTGGTTTTAGTGCTGTTGCAACTGACCCTACAGCTAATTTGGATGTTTATCAAAAGGGTTCAACAACAACATACATATATGTTAATTACTGTTTAACTGATGCAGGTTTACTAGCTTGGGAAAGTATATTAAATGCCAGTGGTGGAAGTTATCAAGGTTTTATACTTGGTAACCCTACTTCGTATACATGTGCTGATGTGATTAAATTATCACAACAACCTAATGCTGCTCAGTTATTTTATGATTGTGACGTACCTTTTGGTACAAAATCAGAAATATGGGTTCAAATAACTGAATTAACTACGAAGTTAACGGTATTAAACACACAGTTAACCACATTAGAGAATCAACTTATTAAATTGCAAAATACTTTCACAACGTCAACAACTTCAACCAAAGGTTGTACTACAATGATTGATGCTTTAGAGTCTTTAGATATAGAAATGCATTTGGATATAGTAAATGCTGATAATTCACTTACAAGCGTATTTTCAGCGGCAACATTCCCAGCAATTAATTCAACTACCAACTTATATGATTATTTAGTAAATAATACTAATAGTGGTTTTTATATTTGCGGAGACCCTTCAAAAGATAATGTTGGTTTTTCTGATTGTACTACTTTATCATTAGATGATAATGTTGCACCAAATGTTGATAGTTGTAATTCAATAGTTGAAAATTTAATTGATGGTTTGATTAAAGAATCTGGTTCAGATATAAATAATATTTCCTATAATGCTTTTGCTTCTAAATGGTTAAATTATTCAATGCTTATTAGTGACCCAGCTATTATAGGTTTAATTACAAATAAAAAAATAAAAATTAGTTTTAAAATTAATTTTTCATGTATTGATTTTTGTTTATTATTGGATAATTTAGTATTGGATAAATCATGTAAAAGTGTTGATAGAAATGACATCACAATATCACAAAATCCAGGTTTTGATTTAAAAAGAGTAATCGATAATAAAAAATCATGGATAGATAACACTTCACCAACCAATAGAGAATTCCTTATCTCAAAAAGCAATGGAACCAACCCTATTAGACGAACTGATTATGATGTAAACGATGAAAGACTTGTAATTAATTCAAAAGAAATTGATTTGGATATAAGTGTTGCTTCAGCGATAGAAACTGACGTATGGTGCTATTTAAACGATAATTCATGTGCTTTGACAGCTGCATGTACTAGTACAATAGCAAGTACAAATAATAACCCAATTATAGATGGACAAACAATAGTATTTTCAGGTACACCTGTTAGTATTGATAATTGTAATGATTATAACGGTATATTAGCAAATAGAACAGCTAATTTTATTCAAACAACAGTATGTGGTACTATTTTACGTTTTAGGGTAAAAACTGGGTTTCCAGCGACTATTGTTTACTATTGGTTAGTACAACAACCCAACGGTGATGTAGAATTCTATTTCCAAGATTCTACTTCATTTTTCAATTTATCTAATGTATATCAAAATGGTAAAGAATGTTGTGAATATCTAAATGTGGATTTACAAACTTATAATAAAGCTGCTAGCCAAGCTGATGATTTTGAAGTTTATTGGGATGAGGATTGCCAAAGATGCAAAGTTGAAAAAGCTAGATGTGGGGATATTAATTTAGATTTTCATAGTCTTGTTACAGAACCTATTTCAGGTGTTACAACAATTGAACAATTTGAAAACCTTATGGTTACTGAATTAATTGATGTTAAAAACAGACAAACGATTACATCATACCCAACACTTAGAGCGATTTATGATAGATACTTACATAGTTCAGACTATTGTGGTACAGTTAGTTCAGCATTTGATTACCAAAATATGGATAGATTTGCTAATCTAGTAGGAAATTATTGGATTGACTTGATTGAACAAGTCGTTCCATCAACAACTATTTGGGGTAGTGTAAAAATCTATACAAATACTATATTTGATGAACAAAAATTCAAATACAAATCATATAGTAGTTTATTATGTAATAACCCATTTCAAGGCCAACACGTGCTTAGCCCAATAAATGGAGTTGACGGTGAATGTCAACATGTTAATGTTATATATAAAGACTTGTTAGGTAGTGTAAAAACCAATACTAATTGGTTTACAACTAATCAAATTGGTGAACTAGTTATGTTATCAGCATCTGAACAACCTAGACAAGCACTACCAAGTGAATTAGTTCTTGATACACCAAGACCTAGACCAAGAATCAAATCACCTATAAACGTATGTGATAATTTATGTATTGCACAAATGAATTCTGGTTCAGAATTTATAAGTTATATACCATTCGAAACTCCAATAATTAAAGAACCATGTGTTAATTGTGAAAATGAAACAATACCAGTTGGTAATGAACCAGGTGATGGCGTTTTCAATTCAAACTATACTAGATTCTATGTTGCGAATAAATCTGATTCAACTGTTAGTGTCATTGATACAACATCAAATTTAGTGATAGCGATAATAACTATACCAATTACATATATTCGTTACCTTAGTTACGCATCTGATTATAATAAACTTTATGTTACTAGTGAACAAGATGATACACTTACAGTAATTGATTGTAATACAAATTTAATTATTGGAACACCAATACCTACTGGTAATGAACCTAGAACAACCACATACGTACCATATAATAAATATTTATATTCATATGACCAATACGGTATTACAGTTGTAGATACTTACGATGATACAGTAGTAACAAATATTAATTTATCTCAACCTAATGGTGCCTATAATGGTACGTATAACCCCGATAAAAGATATATTTATACATTTAACATTCAGGATGATACAATAAGTGTTATTGATGTTGTAACTAATACTATAGTTACAACCGTAAGTACTGATATAGGGCCATCATGGGGTTATTATCATTCTAATAATAGATTTTTATATTTCATTAATGTTTATGATGAAACATGTCAATTCATGGATACAAATACTAATCAAATTATTGGTAGCGTTTCAGTTGAAACTGACCCTAGCTCGATAACGTTTAATCCAGATAATAATTGTTTATATGTTGCCAATGAATTATCGAGTACTGTTACTGTAATTAATACAATAACAAATTCAGTATTTGCTAATATTCCAGTTGACCCAAGAGGTATAAATACTATATACGTTCCATTAAACCAAAAAATATATGTTGATAATGAACAAGGAAGTACAATAAATGCTTTAACAACAACAAATTATGACCCATTATTTATTATTAATAACGAAGCTATTCCAGTAGGTTCAAACCCTAATGGTTTGTTTTATAACCCTATTAATGAATCTATATATGTGGTAAATAGCGGAAGTGCTAACGTTACTGTATTAAAATGTTTAACACAAAAGAAATTTGGTGATTTAAACATTAAAGCATGTGATTTAGAGGTTACAATTGTTAATCAAGGTGACCATGATGGTGAAATTCTATTAGTCGCACAAACAGTTGGTGGTACATTACCATTTACATACATATGGAGCAATGGAGAAACAACACCAGAAATATATGTGACCGAACCAAAGAATATTAGTGTTAGGGTAACTGATGCCAACTGTTGTTCAAAAACTGCACAATATGAGTTATCAAAGAAAACTGCATGCTGGTATACAATGCCAGAAAATGGTGTACAACTTATGATGACATTTATGTGTCAAGTGTATCCTGATAAAAATGCTACAACAATTACTATTGATAGTTTAATTGTAAATGGTAGTAATGATTACATAGGAAGTGTTGCACCATCAATATCTTTAAATACTAGTAATTTATTATGGATAGACGCAAACACAACGAATTATGACCTATGTAATAGTGCAAACCCTGGCAAGACATATACTAATTTTGTTACATTCTTAAATGAACTTTTCATTCAATATGGTTTAACAAATTACAAAGCTCAAAATTCATTGATAGATAAACCATATTCATCATCAATATCAAATAATGCGAGTTGTGGTATGTATATTATAAGACCAAGTGATGATACTTTTAGTATTAAAATAACAACACATAGTTATGCACAAGGTACAATAACCATGACTTACACTCAAGATACTGTGTATGATGAATGGGGTAATCCATGGATGTATGGTAGTTATAAAAACATTATATGTAGTGGAATAAATTACGATGAAGCAACAAATAGTGTTATTGAATAATATGGGAACAATATCATATAAAAATAGGGAACGATTAGTTAGAGGTCAATTGCAAGATTTTAATGACCTGCCAGAATATGCTAAAGAAAATTTTATAAAAATAAAAAAATTTTTTGATGAATATTATGGTAAATCAGTGGATGTATATGTTTTTGGTAGTTTTCATCATGGTTTTTGGGATGAATTTTCTGATTATGATGTACTTATATATGAAAGTAACAATAGTGTTAATTTCACAGGGTTAATTCAAAATGCTTTAGGAATTAAAGTTGATGTGTTAATCCAAAAAATAAAATTGGATTATTATAAAATCTTAATCCCTTAACTAATATTTATAGATATGCCACAATTAATAAAAAACATACAAGGAAGCGTAAAACCATATTTTATAGGGAATGTCTATTATGTAACATATATAATGGGACAAATTCAGCAAGAGGATTTCATCAATTTACATGGTTACACTGCGTATTTACAAAATCTTACGCAAACAGAAGATACTCAAGCTTTAATGATGCCATTAAATTATGGGTTAAAAAATCTAGATAATATACCTATGCTTACATTACAAATAGACTACTAATGAGATACCAAGAAAAAATATACGTACAAAACAACAATAGTGCTTTGAGAAACAGAAATAATGTTAATATTAACATGTCTTCTGATATCTGTGTATTTAATGCACCTTTGTTTAATGTAAGTGGTGCAACTAAAATAGATTGTACTGGGTCAACTACTGGTGGTACCTATGTAATAAGTACAGCAACAACAATACCTTTAAGTTTTGATTTTACGGGAAATACCAATAGTTTTTTAACAACCAACGCAACATTTAAATATGAAATTTATAGATATTTAGATTCGATTAGTTCTTTTGATAAAACACCAGTTTATAAATCAGGTAAAATTGAATATTCAACATTTAGTGGTACGAATAGTACAATACAAGACATACCAGTAAATGATATCTCAATGGATGGTGAATATTTAATTAAAGGATATTATGATTTTACAATTTGTACTGATTTCATCAATAGACTTGGAAAAAATATTGATACGTTATTCTATAAAAGTGGTAATGAGTATGGGTTATATGATGGAAATACTGATTATTATTTTAAAGCCATTAAACAACCAGATAAACCAGAATTTTATTTAAATGGTTCTAATAATTTACCATCTAACACATTACAACAACAAATAGTAATACCTAAAGAACCACAATTACAACATGATGCTGAAGGAAATTTATTACCACCAAAACCATATAGAACATTTACAATAAATGGTTATTCTGGTAATTTTGTTGTTACATTAAACGGATTGGTATTAACACCTAGTGATGATTATACCTTTTCAGGTACTGTAGTGACACTTAATGATGATATTCTTCCTGATGATTTAATAACTGTTTTATACACATCAAATGGTGAAGGTAATAGTTTGGTTACGGATAATATATTCGTTGATGCACCAACAATTAGTGGTTCAACGGCAAATGAAGATAAAAACAAATACTATTACAACACTGATTATGATAAATTTGAGATATTTTGTAATGTACAACCAGTTGATATTTCTAGTGTTATTGTAATGATTAATGGTGTTACATTAGCAAATAGTGTTGATTTTTACCAATCAACTAGTAACAAAAAAAGACTTATATTAGAAGGTGATTTAGTTCTTGGGGATGTAATAACAATAGCATATTTCCCTCAAGCAGCGGTTATTAATGGTATTGTAAGTAAAAATCCATTGGTAAGTTTTTCAATTGCAACACCACCAGAAAAAACTAATGGTTTTTTTACCTTAGAAATTAGTGACACTGTGTTATTTACTAATATGATTTTTACAGCAACAACAGATTATTCAATTGGGATAACATCATATGGTATTCAGTTTAGTGTTAGTGGTACTGTAGGTACTGAATTATATTATAGGGTAAAAAATGAAAAAAATTACATAACGTTTTGTGGTAACTCTATAAGTGCTGCAACGTATAGCGATATAATTCCGATAACAATACAAACAAATTCTATTAATAGTTATTAATATTATTTACTATTGTATATTTATAATTAAAATAAAGATAAAACATATTTATAAACATGAGTTACATTATAAACAGCACGAACCCTTTTGTTAGTATAAAACTAACAGAAATTGGTAGACAACAATTAGCATTAGGACAGCTAAATTTCTCTTTTTATGGAATTGGGGATTCCGAAATAAATTACGGTAGGGAATCTATTGTTGATGCTAATCCTACTAATCCAGTATTATCGGCAACAACTAGAATTCTTAGACCATTTGACCAACAACCAAATTTAAAATATTTCATTACACCTAGTGATGATTTAACACCTTATAGAGATTTAACAAATGCTAATAAACACGTAATCAAAGCGATTGTAAATAATCAAGCAAAAGAAAGAGGGTTTTTTGATAGTTATGGTGGAACATATAAAACACTTACTGGTGCTACATATACACCATATACCCAAACGGTGGTTAACACCAAATTGACTGGTGGTACTACATTAGATTTGACTGCAACTACGGCATTTTCTGTAGGTGATTTAATACTTCTTAAAGTTACCAACACAAAATTAGGTAATATAGCTGCAGATGAATCAACAAAGGCAATACCTAATTTATGGTTTAAGGTTCAAGCTAAAACAGCTACAAATGTAACTTTAGATAGAAAATTACCTAATTATTCAGCTCAAACAGTTACATCACAAGTTATTCTCTATAGAGGTGGTGAAGTTTATGATACAATAGCAACAGGTAACACTACAGCTTATTGGGATACAGGTACTCTTTCATTTCAAGCTAATGATAATATAACATGTCACGATGTTCCAGTTTGGAATATGAATAATGTATGGAGAGAAAACCCAGCAGGTATTAGTGATTTAGTTACCTATGAAGATTTTACTAAATTTGGTTCTTATCCGTTTTTAGGTTTTATGTATCCTTATAGTGAATATCTTCCAGAAGTGTCAGATGATACAACAACAGTTTATTGTAATACCAACGGTGTTAGTTATTTAGATGGGGTTAAAAAATCTATATCTATTGTTCATTTTACAAACAATAGTATTTCCAATCTATATGGTGAATTTTTATATATTGATGCTAGCAAGGGTAAACAAGTTGAAGTATTCTTACCTGAGTTAATGTATCACAGAAGAAATTATAAAACAGCTAGTGGAACAACCATGGGTATGAAATTTATTGCTTCAGGTGGAACACAATTAGTAGGAACTAGTACTATTCAATACGTTGATTTAATAGAAGATTCTAGTATGATATCTTCAGGTTTAACACCAGTATCAGTTGGAAAGGTTTTCCCACAATTAAAATTAATAGTGTTTGATAATGATGATATTGTTTCTGCATTATCATACAAATCAAATAGAAACTGGACACTTCCAGAATTGTCAGCTAACTTATCAGCTCCTAGTGGTGGAACTTCAACAGGTGTATTAAATGTTAACGAAACAATGTATTTAACATATAGTCTAGAAAATAATGGTACCGTAAGTGGATTAACTACTAGCGTACCATGTCAATCATATGTTAAAATTACCAATAAAACATCAGGACCTAAGGATGTTAATTTTAGATTAATAGGGACAGATTTATTACCATATATGCGTAAGATTGAATCAGCTAGTTATGATGGTTATGGTTTTCATGCACGTAAATTTAAATTGGTTTACCAAAAAGTTTCTGACCCTGCAATTAGACCAGCTACAAATGCTTGGAAAACTTATGATTTTACTTCTACTGCAATAACTAGTGTTGCTGGTCAAACAATTGACCCTAAATTATTAGAAAATCAAACACCAGTAGTTAACGGGTTTATTTTAAATAAAGTAAATGATGCGTTAGCAACTACATTCGATATTACAGCATCTATGTCTATGGCACCAAATGTTGATTCTAGTATTTTACAATTTGGTGATGAAAGATTATTCTACGGAAATATAAACACTTATATTGGTGCTACAATTTACAAAACGATATTTGATATCAGTGTAGATTCTGGTTTATATACGTCAACAACTAACCCAACTAGAAGTAAAGATGCAGCAACAAACCCAGCCAACATTAAAATAAGTGAAGTTGGTATTTACGATGCAAATAAAAACCTTGTATGTATCGGAAAACTTAGCACTCCAGTTGCTTTATTACCTGGAAGTAGTACAATAATGTTAGAATTAAGCATGGACTTTTAATATGGGATTTAATAATACAACACCGTCAATTAACTTAGTAGCTAAGTTAACACCTTTAGGTAGAAAAAGATTAGTTTCTACCAATAATGCTTTAATAACAACATTTAGTCTTGGAGATTCAGATGCTAATTATTATGCAGCCTTTCCTTTGAGTAGTGGACAGATACCAGCACTTGCTGGTGATATTGGGCCAATGAATTCAATAGGTAATGGGGTTACAGATAACGTATTTCTAAAAAGTTTACTTTATGTAAACAGAAATGGTGTAACCAAAAAAAATGTTGAAACAGTATCTTCAACGATTGTAACTGAGATGGTATCTAATGGTCTTACTAGTATTAGTGGGTCAAATATAACTAGATTGGTTATCGATAGAAATACTTATGATACAAATAATCTAGTTAATTTATATTATTCATTTGGGTTACCTTTAAATGGAAATGATGATAGTACATATACAGCTGTAACAAACACTTATGGTGGTTATAGTGACACTGCGTTTAGTGGGTTAGCTAGTACCAAGATTGCTGTTTTTGGTATTAACAATGCAACGTATGGTGAAGTTATAGATGGTAAAAGTATTAAAATGGTTGTACCAACAACTGGTGGTACTTATACGATTTATAGTACATTTCAAAATAAAACAATTCCTTTAACTACGGAAGATGCCAATTATTATGATACATCAACCAACGCACAAACTATTGAAAGCAATGTAGCGTTTTTATTTTCCGATAATATTAAAAAACCTAATGGTAGCACAACATTATCATGGGCAACTGGTTGGAATTCACATAAACCATTTAGTCTTAACGGAAAACAATTATTTAACTTCCAAACCAATAGTAATTTAGCACTTACAGCTGATACGATTGTTGGTGTTGCTTATTTAGATAAAGGTATTATTGTATTGACTCATCCAACAATTGTTAATAATATGGGTGTGTTAAGTACTGGTGCTACAACTGCTAGTACGATAACTTTTGATAGTGTATCAACAGATATTTATCAAAACATTACATGTATTGCTGATAGAGGTGAATTTGGTACATCAACAAACACAACAATAGGTTCTGCTGATAGCCCTAGGATTAGTGAAGTTGGTTTATACGATAACTTAGGTAATCTTATTGCGGTGGCTAAAACTGACCGTCATATTGTTAAAAATGTTAACGAATTTATTGCCTTGGGTATTAAAATATCATTATAGTATTTATTTTTTAGAATTCTGGTTTAGATTTATATAAAAATTTTTATATGAAAAAAGAACCAGAATTTTTATTAGCATTAGACGTATCTACATCAACAATTGGTATTGCATTATTTGAAGATGATGGAACCAAAGGTGTTTTGAAATTACTTCACCACGTTAGCCCTAAAGTAAAACCACTTCCAATTAGTAAAATGGAAGAATTATTCCGTAAGGTAGAAATCTTTGAAGAAGAATTTCTTAAAAACTACGCAAATTTTAATATCACTACCGTTGTAATCGAAGAACCTCTTTTACAATCAAACAACGTTTATACAATAGCAACGCTTTTACGATTCAATGGAATGATATCTAAATCAGTATATGACACGTTAGGAGTCGTTCCTACGTTCATTTCTTCTTATGATGCTCGTAAGTATGCTTTTCCAGATTTAATGGCTGTAAGGACCTTTAAAAAGGACGGAACAGAATTAGATGCAAAAGCAATAGCTAAAAACTCACCAGTTCTTTTTGGGGCACATCCATTTGACGTTGATAAGAAATACGTTCTTTGGGAAAAAGTTGCTGAACTTGAACCACAAATCACTTGGTTTTTTGATAAGAAAAACAAACTAAAAAAAGAAACATTTGATATGTCAGATGCCTATGTATGCGGCTTGGCATATTTTAATCAAAGAAAGTTGCAAATGTAAAATATTTATTCGTACCTTTGCGGAATGAATAGTTTATTAGTTAGCATATTAGAGTCATTTTTAGGTGACCACCGAAAACACAACGAAGACACAGGACAAATAGCCTTTGATTGTCCTGTGTGTTCTGCTGAAAAAAACTTACCAGATGGTGATGGAAAAGGAAACTTAGAAATAAACTATAATAGAAATATGTTTAAGTGTTGGGCATGTCCTGATACCAATTATATGCATGGTCCAGTAGTTAAGCTACTTAAAAAACATGCAACACCTAAAAACCTTAGAGATTATTTACTGGTAAAGCCAGATGCTGACGTTATGCTTAATAGTGAACGTGAGGAAATAATCGTTACACTACCAGAAGGATATCAAAAATTATCAGAATGTACTGGGAAAGAATACAACTACTATTCTGCTATAAATTATTTAAGAAGCAGAAAAATCAATGATTCCATCATTAAAGAATTTGAAATTGGTTTTACAACCAAAGGACCTTTTTATAATAGAATAATAATACCATCTTATGATATTGAGGGTAAATTAAATTATTTTATTGCTAGATGGTTTCCTAAAGAATACAATAAATTAAAGTACATCAACCCCACTGCTGAAAAACAAGAAATTATCTTTAATGAAGGTAAAGTTAATTGGGATGCAACAATTTATATTGTGGAAGGTGTTACCGACCATATTGTCACACCAAATTCAATCCCATTGTTGGGTAAATTTATATCAAATAAATTAATTGAGCAACTACATGACAATGCACAAGGACTTATCGTTATACTCCTTGATGGTGATGCTTATGAAGATGCTAAAATACTTTACAGAAAATTAAGTTTCGGTGATTTGATGGGTAGAATTCGTATTTGTGTACCACCAGAAGATTATGACCCATCAAAGATATTTGAAAAATTAGGTAATGGAGGCATTGTCAAATTATTAAAGAGTGCGTATAAATTAGGTCCTATGGATTTTTATTAAAATTATGTTGTTATGTTGGTAATTATTTAGTAAGTTTGCAAGAAAAATTTATGAGTTTAGCGAAATTATGGGAAGGTCCAGTATATTTAGAGCCTATTGAACACAAATACCATCATAGAGTTACTAAAAAGATATACAAATCAGTAACTACTACATTATCATCTATTGAACCACACTTTGATTCAGAAGCTGTGTCTGCGGCTATTGCCCAGCAACAAGATATTAACAAACAAGAACGATACATCGGTTTAACGCAACAAGAAATACTTGATTATTGGCAAATGCTTAATGATGAGGCTAACATTTATGGTACTATGGTACATGATATTGTTGAACGTTATTTACTGGCTGGAAAATGGTATTTTCCAGCAAACAACGAAGAAGGTCAATTTGAACAAAAAGTAATCGATGGCTATAATTCATTGGAAATTGATGAAGGTATCGCTGTATGGCCAGAACGTATTCTTTTTTCTGAAGAATATGAATTGGCTGGTATGTCGGATTTAATTATCGATATCGATGATGTTTATTTCGATGTTCTTG
>Ga0075464_10001120_pt1 | contig 12109 bp, 9 predicted proteins | sample DEB19_08_DNA_5_FD_75068 | JGI IMG/M metagenome (GOLD analysis project Ga0075464, IMG submission 75068) | Aqueous microbial communities from the Delaware River and Bay under freshwater to marine salinity gradient to study organic matter... | ecosystem: Environmental > Aquatic > Marine > Coastal ...
AAAGGCTCTACAAATCTTTGATGAGACAACGTGTGTTGTTCGCGCAGTACTTCGATGGACTGAGTTCTATAAGCACGAGTCATGCGGTAAGTGCACACCATGTCGCGAAGGCACATGGTGGTTGGTACAAATCTTGCGTGATCTCGAAAACGGAACTGGCACGGAAGCCGATCTTGAGAAACTTCTCGATCTCTGCGACAACATCATGGGTCGCTCATTCTGCGCACTCGGTGATGGAGCAACATCTCCTATTACATCTTCCATCAAATACTTCCGCGACGAATACATCGCACACGTCACAAACGGTGCTTGCCCATTCGATCCAGTGAAGTCCACACTCTTTGCAGGGGCGGTGAAGTAATGACAACAACTCAAGATTCAGCAGTTGCAGTTGAACTCATCACCGTTGTTATCGATGGTTTCGAAGTTTCCGTTCCAAAGGGAACTCTTATTATCCGTGCCGCTGAAAAACTTGGAATTCAGATTCCACGTTTCTGCGATCACCCACTTCTTGATCCAGTTGGTGCATGTCGTCAATGTCTAGTCGATGTTGAAATCAATGGCCGTGCATTTCCAAAGCCACAAGCTTCCTGCACCATTCCTGTTGAACCAAACATGATTGTTAAAACACAGCTGACATCACCTGTTGCCGATAAGGCGCAGAAGGGTGTGATGGAGTTATTGCTTGGTAACCACCCACTTGATTGTCCAGTCTGCGATAAGGGTGGGGAATGCCCGCTGCAGAACCAGGCGATGAGCAATGGTCGCCCTGATGCACGCCTAGATGGCTATAAGCGCACCTTTGAGAAGCCAATCAATATTTCTTCATCTGTTCTTCTCGATCGTGAACGATGCGTTCTGTGTGCTCGTTGCACGCGCTTTTCAGAACAGATTGCCTCTGACCCATTTATTACTTTGAATGAACGTGGCGCTCTGCAGCAAGTTGGAATTTATGAGAATGATCCATTTAAATCTTACTTCTCAGGAAATACTGTGCAGATCTGCCCAGTGGGCGCACTTACTGGCGCTTCATACCGATTCCGTGCTCGTCCATTCGATTTAGTTTCAACACCATCTGCTTGCGAGCACTGCGCATCAGGGTGCGATATGCGCACTGATGTTCGTCGCGGCAAAACGTTGCGTCGCCTTGCTGGTGATGACCCATCAGTTAATGAAGAGTGGAACTGCGACAAGGGCCGTTGGGCATTTAAATATGTCACTTCCCTTGATCGCCTTACACATCCACTTGTTCGCAACTCATCAGGTGAACTTGTTCAGGCATCATGGCCTGAAGCGCTAGCTGCAGCAGCAGCTGGTCTTAAGGGAAAGCGCGCCGCAGTCCTTACAGGCGGTCGCGTCACAACTGAAGATGCTTATGGATATTCAAAGTTTGCACGTATTGCTCTCGGCACAAACGATATTGATTACCGTGCTCGTGTTACATCTGATGAAGAGCGCGACTTCCTTGCAGCACACGTTGCTGGATCATCTACGACATACCGCGATATCGACACAGCAGATCATGTTGCGCTCATTGCCTTCGAACCTGAAGAAGAATCACCCATCGTCTTCTTGCGTCTCAATAAGAACTTCAAAAAGCGCGGACTTAAAGTCTCAGCAGTTGCCACCAAGGGTTCAATCGCGATGGATAAGCTCAAGGCTGATTTCATCAAGGTTGCACCGGGTGCGGAAAGCACGGCAGTTGCAGGACTTGCACTGACAGCAAAGTCAGTAATTCTTGTGGGAGAGCGCGCATCTGAAAGTGCAGGGCTCTTCACAGCAGTTGCTGCTCTTTCTGCAAAGACAGGTGCAAAGATTGCTTATATTCCACGTCGCGCAGGCGAGCGTGGAGCACTTGAGGCAGGCGCACTTGGAAACGTTCTTCCTGGTGGTCGTCCTGTTACAGATGCTGCAGCTCGCGTTGATATTGCAGCCGCGTGGGGAGTTGATTCACTTCCAGCAACACCAGGTCGCACATCAACACAAATCATTGATGCACTTGCATCAGGTGATCTTGATGCAGTTGTAGTCGGTGGCGTTGATGCACACGATCTTCCACATTCTCGCGAAGCAATAGCAGCCCTTAAGAAGTCATTTGTTGTCTCACTCGAAATTGCACCAAGTTCGGTCACAGCTGTTGCAGATGTCATTTTGCCAGTTGCTGCCATTACTGAAAAGAGCGGAAGTTTCCTTAATTGGGAAGGTCGCGCACGTGCCTTTGATTCAGCAGTTGCAGACTCTCATAACCGTAGTGATGTTCGTATTCTTTCGATGCTTGCAGATGCACTCGGCAATCCAATCTCACTTGGAACAGTGACTTCATCTGCACGTGAATTTAACCAACTTGGTTCATGGGATGGAGCGCGCGTTCAGCTCGCACCTGTTGCTGCAGGAACTGCGAAGTCGGTTTCAGGAAATGATGCACTTCTTTCATCATGGCGTCGCTTGCTTGATATGGGAACTTTGCAAAAGGGTGAAGATAATTTAGCTGGCACACGTCGACCAACAGTTGCTGTGATTTCACCAAAGCGCGCTGCATCAATCGGCGTTGCAACAGGTCAGCAAGTTCGCGTCTCTAATGCACACGGCTCCATCACAATTCCAGTTCTTGTTGAAGATATCCATGAAGATGCAGTGTGGATTCCACGTAATTCATTTGCATCTCAAGCACTTGTCGCACTCGATGCGGTGCATGGCGATGTAGTAACGGTGGTGAAGGCATGACAACAGCAGAACTTCTCGGACAAGATCCAGGTTGGCTCATTGCAGTAAAGGGACTACTTGTCTTCATTATCTGTGTGCTTGCAACCTTGATGGCTGTCTGGACTGAGCGTCGCGTTCTTGCAAAGATGCAGCTGCGTACTGGCCCTAACCGCGTGGGTCCTGCAGGACTTCTTCAATCACTCTCTGATGGCGTCAAGCTTGCGCTGAAGGAAGACATCATTCCCGCAGCTGCAGACAAGGTCGTCTTCATTACTGCTCCAATCATTGCAACATCAATGTGCTTCATGGCTTTTGCTGTTATCCCAATGACTGGCGTTGTAAATCTCTTTGGGCATAAGACTGCGCTTCAACTTACCGATCTTCCTGTTGGCGTTCTCTATATCCTCGCCGTGACATCTATCGGCGTGTATGGCGTAGTACTTGCTGGATGGTCATCAGGTTCTACCTACCCACTCCTTGGTGGACTTCGCTCAAGTGCACAAGTTATTTCCTATGAAGTAGCGATGGGACTTTCACTCGTTGCGGTCTTTATCTATGCAAGTTCGATGTCGACATCAGACATTGTTGCTTCACAGCACCAGCACATTTGGAACGCAGTCGTTCTCTTCCCATCTTTTGTTATTTATGTGATCTCTATGGTCGGTGAAACAAACCGTGCACCATTTGACTTAGCTGAAGCTGAAGGTGAGCTCGTTGGTGGTTTCCACACTGAGTACTCATCACTGAAGTTTGCACTCTTCTTCTTGGCTGAATATGTGAACATCATTGCGGTTTCAGCTCTTGCAACGACTCTCTTCCTTGGTGGATATCACGCACTTCCTGGCCTTGGCTTCACAGAGCAATGGCTTGGTGGTTGGTTCACTCTTATTTGGTTCTTTGCCAAGGTAAACCTGTTCTTCTTTATCTTTATGTGGCTACGTGGCTCTCTTCCACGTCTTCGCTATGACCAGTTCATGAAGTTTGGTTGGAAGGTTTTGATACCTGTTTCACTGATTTGGATCTTGATTGTTGCTTCATTGCGGGTTCTTCAGCAAGAGGGCGCTCCACGCTCTGCAATTCTTGCCTTTGCAGCAGGTGTTGTCATCATTGTCATGGCGATGAGCTCACTTGTTGAACGCAATAAAGAGAAGGTCCGCTCTGCAGATCTTCCTCTCGGTGAAGCACCTAACTTCCCTGTTCCATCTTTACCTAACGTGCAATCAATTAATGTCTCAGGAGGCAAGTAATGACTGACTTCAATGAGAATCTAAATATTGAGAAGAAGGCATCTGGACAAGCTGATATCAACTCTGTTCCATTTACTGAGGTTGAACAACCAGGGCCAGCGACTCTTGCGCAGCAAGCAAAGGGCTTCTGGGTCACTTTCTCAACAATGTTTAAGAAGAACCAGACTGTTCAATATCCTGATGTGAAGGCACCTACTGCGCCACGTTTTCATGGCCGCCATCAACTAAACCGCCACCCAGATGGATTAGAGAAGTGCATCGGCTGCGAACTCTGCGCATGGGCATGCCCAGCAGATGCGATCTTTGTTGAAGGTGGAAATAACACACCTGGTAATCAAATGTCTCCAGGAGAACGCCACGGAGCTGTCTATCAAATTAACTATCTTCGCTGCATCTTCTGTGGTCTCTGTGTTGAAGCGTGCCCAACTCGCGCGCTCACAATGACAAATGAATACGAACTTGCAGATGACAAGCGTGAAAAGTTGATTTTTGAAAAGGAAGATCTCCTTGCTCCGCTTCGCCAAGGAATGCTTGCACCGCCTCATCCGATGTATCCAGGGATGACAGATACCAATTACTACAACGGCGATGTGAAGGAAGCTCATCCATCACAGGGTGAAAAGTAATGTTAACTATTCAAACTCCTGAAGCAATCATGTTCTGGTTCCTTGCTCCACTTTCAGTCATTGCCGCTCTTGGAATGCTGCTTGTGAAGAAGGCTGTGCACTCAGCACTTCTCTTAGCGTGGGTGATGATTACTCTTGCAATCTTCTATATTGCCCAAGATGCGCTCTTCCTCGGAATTGTTCAGATTGTTGTCTATACAGGTGCTGTCATGATGCTCTTCCTCTTTATCTTGATGCTCGTTGGTGTTGATGCATCCGATTCATTGACTGAAACAATTCCTGGTCTTCGCCCGATTGCAATTACAGCTGCCCTTGGCTTCGGTGGATTACTTGTTTCTTTGATTGGACGTGCAACTCTTGGCCACGATGCTTATGGACTCACAGCTGCAAATAGTGAAGGTAATGTTCAAGAGCTAGCGAAACTTCTCTTCTCAACATATGTCTGGCCATTTGAAGTTGTTTCAGCTCTATTGATCACAGCAGCACTTGGCGCGATGGTTCTTGCTCATCACCAGCGCGCTGTTCCTCGCGCAACTCAGCGTGAGCAAGCAATTGCGCGATTCCGTGGTGCATCCCTTGGTGGCGCAGCCGGACTTCCTAACCCAGGTGTCTTTGCTCGCCACAATGCAGTCGATGTTCCAGCGCTGCTTCCTGATGGAAGTGCTGCCCCTAACTCAATCTCAGCCACCCTTAAAGCCCGTGGAGATATGTTGGATTCTGCTCAATTCGAACTCGGTGAAGTCGATAACACTGTGACGGAGGAGAAGTAAATGAATCCATATAACTATCTCTATGTCTCAGCACTTCTCTTCACAATCGGTGCAGTCGGGGTTGTTGTTCGCCGCAATGCAATCGTGGTCTTTATGTGTGTTGAGCTGATGCTCAATGCTGCAAACCTCACACTTGTAACTTTCTCTCGTATCAATGGAACACTCGATGGACAGGTAGTTGCCTTCTTTACGATGGTTGTTGCTGCTTGCGAAGTTGTAGTGGGCCTTGCCATTATCGTGACGATTTATCGCTCACGCCGATCAGCATCTATCGATGATGCTAGTTTGTTGAAGCGATAGTGATGACAACTTCAACTTCATTGGTCTATCTGATCGCACTACCTCTTTTTGGTGCGACGATTCTTCTTCTTGCAGGACGACGTGCTGATAAGTGGGGACATCTGCTTGCAACAGCTCTTTCTGCAAGCTCATTTGGAGTCGGTCTCTACCAACTCTCACAGATGCTTTCTCGTCCAACGGAGGAGCGCGCAGTAGGTCAGAAGCTCTTCTCATGGATCAACGTCGGCACATTTAATGTCGATGCAGGGCTCTTGCTCGATCAGCTCTCCATCTGTTTTGTCCTTCTTATTACCGGCGTCGGAACTCTGATTCATATCTACTCAATTTCTTACATGTCTCATGATGAAAACCGTCGACGCTTCTTCGCATACCTGAACCTCTTTATTGCAGCGATGCTTCTTCTCGTTCTTGGAGATTCCTATCTCAACCTCTATGTAGGCTGGGAAGGTGTGGGTCTTGCCTCTTATCTCTTGATTGGTTTCTGGAATCAAAAGCCTGCCTATGCAACTGCTTCAAAGAAGGCATTTGTCATGAACCGCATCGGCGATATGGGTCTCTCCTTTGCCATCATGATCGCCTTTGCAACTCTTGGCACAGTTTCATTTAGTGGCGTTGAAGAAGCCTCACATACTGCTTCCAAAGCAGCCCTCACAGCTATCGGAGTGATGTTGCTCGTTGCAGCAACTGGAAAGTCAGCGCAATTCCCATTGCAGGCATGGCTTGGTGATGCGATGGCTGGCCCAACACCAGTTTCAGCGCTGATCCACGCAGCGACGATGGTGACAGCTGGCGTTTATCTCATCATTCGTTCTAACTTCATCTTTGATGCAGCACCTACTGCGCAACTCCTTGTTGTTATCGTCGGTGCAATCACATTGATGTTTGGTGCTCTTGTCGGTACCGCAAAAGATGACATCAAGAAAGCACTGGCTGCTTCAACGATGTCACAGATTGGTTACATGATCCTTGGCGCAGGCCTTGGACCTGCAGGGTATGCATTTGCCATCATGCACTTGCTGACACATGGATTCTTTAAAGCCGGAATGTTCTTGGGCGCAGGCTCTGTCATGCACGGCATGAATGATCAAGTTGATATGCGTCGCTATGGCGCTCTGCGTAAATTTATGCCAATCACATTTATCACCTTCGGTCTGGGTTACCTTGCAATTATCGGTGTTCCACCATTTGCTGGCTTCTACTCAAAAGATTTGATTATTGAGACAGCATTTAATGCAGGGGGAGTAAAGGGAATCCTTCTTGGATCAACTGCACTCTTAGGAGCTGCAATCACAGCTTTCTATATGACTCGCGTTATGGTCCTTACATTTACAAGTAAAGAGCGTTGGGAAGAGAACCAACATCCTCACGAGTCACCAATACTTATGTGGCTTCCTATGGCAATTCTTGCAATCGGATCTGTAACAACAGGTTTCCTCTTCACTCGTGGTGATGCTCTCGCTAACTGGCTCAACCCAGTATTTGGCGAACATGGCGAAGGCCATGAAGAACACCTCTTTGAGCCCATTGTTGTCTCTGGAATGGCCCTCGTTGCAGTTGCTATCGGTGTAGCGATTGCGATTATGAAGTATCAACTCTCTGAGGTTGATTCTGTGGCACCACAGAATGTCTCTATCTTGACTCGCATCGCCCGTAAGGATTTGATGCAGGATTCATTTAACGAGGCAGTCTTTATGCGTCCAGGACAGAAATTAACTTCACTGTTGGTCAGGGGCGATGAGAGCGTTGTCGATGGCGCAGTTCGTGGAATCGGCCGTACTGCACTCGGTGCAGGAGCTGTTCTTCGCAAGACACAGACAGGGTTCGCTCGCAGTTATGCAGCGCTCATTCTTATCGGTGCGATTGCTTTGATCGCTGGAATTTGGGTGGTCACACAATGAACGCGCTGACAAGCATGATGTTGCTTCCGCTCCTAGGTTCACTCCTTGTTGCGGTTATCCCAAGTGATCAAGTTCTTCGCATTAAGCAAGCCGCTCTTGGCACCACAGTGTTGGTTGCCATTTCAGGCGTTATGGCTTGGTTCAAATTTGATTCCGAAAATACCTCTTTCCAATTCGTTCAGATTGCTCAGTGGATTCCATCTTTTGGAATTAACTATGCAGTTGGCGTCGATGGACTCGCACTCGTTCTGATTCTCATGTCTGTTCTCTTGGCACCGATTGTGGTCCTTGCCGGGTGGAATGAATCTGAAGGTGGACGCTGGTCTGCAAAGGTCTTCTATATTCTGATTCTCGTTCTTGAAACGATGATGATTGGTGTCTTTGCAGCAACTGATGTCTTCTTGTTCTATGTATTTTTCGAGGCGATGTTGATTCCTGTCTACTTCCTTATTGGTGGTTATGGCAGCGGAGAACGCGCAGCAGCAGCGGTGAAGTTCTTGCTCTATAGCCTCTTTGGCGGTCTTTTGATGCTCGCATCAATCATCGGCCTCTATGTCATCTCAGGTACTCACGGCGGCCATACATTTGATATCGGTCAGCTCTCTGAGATGCATAAGTACATGAGCTCTACGACTCAGAACCTTCTCTTCCTAGGATTCTTTATCGCCTTCGCAATTAAGGCACCTGTGTGGCCACTTCATACATGGCTTCCTGATGCAGCAGCTTCTGCAACTCCTGGAACTTCTGTTCTTCTCCTTGGTGTTCTCGATAAGGTCGGAACATTTGGAATGATTCGTTTCTGTCTTGCACTCTTTCCCGATGCATCCAAGACATTTACCCCTGTCATCATGGTCTTAGCTGTGATCTCAATCTTGTATGGCGCATTCCTTGCTATAGGTGCCCGCGATATCAAGCGACTCATTGCATATACATCAATCTCGCACTTCGGCTTTATCACCATGGGAATCTTTGCGATGACTACGCAAGGTCATAGCGGTGCAACGCTCTATATGTTCAACCACGGTTTCTCGACAGCTGCCCTCTTCCTGGTTGCAGGATGGATGATCTCTCGCCGCGGTTCATCAACAATTGCTGATTTCGGTGGCCTACAGCGCGTTACACCAGTAATGGCGTGGTCATTCTTTATTGCAGGAATGTCTTCACTGGCACTTCCTGGACTCTCAAGCTTTGTGAGCGAATTCCTCGTTCTAGTCGGTACATACACTCGCTATCCAGTAGCTGCGATTATTGCGACTTTCGGAATTGTTCTAGCTGCTCTCTACATCTTAATTCCAGTGCAGAAAGCGCTACATGGTCCAACGACTCCAGGAAATGAAAATCTGCGGGATCTCAACTTCCGCGAGAAGATTGCGATCGGTCCTGTGATTGCAGTAATTATCGCTCTTGGCTTCTATCCAGCACCGCTTCTCAACGTGATTAACCCAGCTTCAGCACATGTGCTTGAGGTGCAAGGTTTTACTGATCCAGTTCCTTCAGAGAGCGCAGGCAAGTAAATGTCATTCACAGCTCCAGTACTTAACTATGCACAGCTTGCACCGATGCTTATCATCCTTGGTGGGGCAATTATTGGCGTTCTTATCGAGGCATTTGCTCCTCGTGCATCACGCCACACATCGCAACTGTTTATAACAGTTGCATCGCTGGTAACTTCCTTTGCTGCGCTCATGCAGGTTCGCACACAATCTTCAGCAGATGCTGCAATGGGGTCTGTGGCATTCGACGGAGCAGGAGTCCTACTTCAAGCATCAATCTTGATTATTGCCCTTCTCTCCGTATTTCTGATTGCAGATCAAGAAAACTTCACGGCGATGCCTGCTGCAGTTCCTGGTTCCCATGAAGAACGTGAATCGCTACAACTTGATCTTCGTGTCACTGAGGTCTATCCACTCACTCTCTTCGCAGTTGCCGGAATGTTGCTCTTTCCGGTCTCCACTGACTTGATCACACTTTTCGTGGCCCTTGAAGTGCTCTCATTGCCTCTCTATTTGATGGCAGGACTTTCACGCCGCCGCAGATTGATGTCGCAAGAGTCAGCTCTCAAGTACTTCTTGCTTGGCGCTTTCTCTTCAGCATTCTTCCTCTTTGGCGCTGCCTATCTCTATGGATACTCAGGCTCAATAACATTTACAGGAATACAGGCAAGTGTTGTGGGCGGTTCTGGAAATGATGTCTTCCTACTTCTTGGCATCGCATTTATCTCTGTGGGACTTCTCTTTAAGGTTGGCGCAGTTCCATTCCATGCATGGTCTCCTGATGTTTATCAAGGCGCACCAACTGCAATCACAGGCTTTATGGCAGCTGCTACCAAGGTTGCTGCATTTGGTGCAATCCTTCGCATCTTCTATGTTGCATTTGCTAATGCAGAGTGGCAGTGGAAGCCAGCTCTTGTTCTGATTGCAATTATTACTATGGTCTTTGGATCAGTTGTGGCAATCACGCAACGTGATGTTAAGCGCATGCTCGCCTACTCATCGATCGCTCACGCAGGCTTCCTCCTTGCAGGTGTGATTGCTTTGAGCAAGTCAGGTCTTGATGCCACCATCTTCTATCTCTTTGCATACGGTATTGCCACTGTTGGAGCTTTCGGAGTAGTCACACTTGTGCGCGACTCATCAGGTGAAGTAACTGACCTCAATCGCTGGAGTGGACTTGGAAAGCGCTCACCACTTGTTGCTTCAGTCTTTGCCTTTTTCCTCCTAGCCTTTGCAGGTATTCCTCTGACTTCAGGCTTTATTGGAAAGTTTTCAATATTCTCAAGTGCATATGAATCAGGCAGCACATGGATTCTTATATCTGGCGTGCTCTCATCAGCTATTGCTGCATTCTTCTATATTCGCGTCATTGTTCTGATGTTCTTTAAGGATCCAGTAGAAGATGGCACCAGCGTTGTGATTCCTTCAGCTCTCACAACTATTACGATTGCAGTGTCCACTGCAATTACTGTGATTCTTGGTGTGTTCCCTGCACCTCTGATCAACTTTATTGAATCAACTGCATTCTTCATTCGATAATGTCGAAATTCGGAATACCTGGTTTAGCCCCTGACCTAGAGGCAGAGCTCTCGGCAGGAATGGCAAAGGTTGAAAGCCTTCTCTTAAGCCATATTCAAGGAGATTACCCACTGGTGGAGGAGACTTCGCGTCACCTCGTTGCAGCAGGTGGAAAGCGCCTTAGACCTCTCTTAACTCTTCTTGCATCGCACTACGGAGATAAGAATAAGTTTGGCATCATTGAATCAGCGGTGGTCTGCGAACTTACTCACGTGGCAACTCTCTATCACGATGATGTGATGGATGAAGCAAAACTTCGTCGTGGAGTGGAGAGCGCCAATAGTCGCTGGGGTAACACTGTCGCAATCCTTACCGGTGATTACCTCTTTGCAAAGGTTTCAGCACTCCTTGCAGATATTGGACCTGAAGCAGTGCGCTTGCAGGCATCAACCTTTGAACGTCTTGTCATTGGCCAGATTATGGAGACGCAAGGACCGCAAAATGGTGAAGATCCCCTCGAGCATTACCTACAAGTGGTGGCGGATAAGACAGGTTCTCTGATTGCAGCTAGTGCACGATTTGGTGCGATGGTCTCAGGTGCTCCGACAGATGTGAAAGAAACTCTCACGGTCTTTGGTGAAAAGATTGGCATTGCATTCCAGTTAGCAGATGATGTTATTGATATTGCAAGTGAATCTCATCAATCTGGAAAGACACCAGGAACTGATCTGCGAGAAGGTATTCCAACTCTGGTCACACTCAATGTTTTGAAATCTACTCGGGCAGAAGATCGTGATCTCATTGAACTACTAAAAGCTCCAATTAAAGATGAAGCAGTTGTTGCACAGGTCCTCAAGACTCTGCGAGGACATAGCGCACTCGATGAATCGCGCGGTCAACTGCAGAATATTGCTCGTGATGCTCGCACAGCGCTTGGACCACTTCCTGTCAACGATGTGACAGGTGCTCTATTTTCCCTGTGCGACGCTATTGTCGACCGCTCTGCTTGATCGCACCAGATCAGTACCTAACGCAGCAAGAGCAAACCAGATCACAATAAAACCAATCCATCGCGCAGTCGGCATATCTTCATGGCGGAGCCACACACCAATAGAGAATTGAATCGTTGGAGTGATGTATTGCAGTAATCCGATGGTGCTATAGGGCAGGCGAGTAGTTGAGCCGTTAAAGAGTAAGAGTGGAATAGCAGTGATAGCACCTGCGCTGATGAGAAGAATCGTGAGAAGGGGCTTATGGCCAAACTGCCCTGTGCCATTGTGGCCAAGATAGAGAAGATAGAAGCCGTAGGGGATGAGTGAGATGAGAGTTTCAATTGCGAGTCCATCGAGTGCGCCGAGATCTAACTTCTTCTTCACAAGGCCATATGTGCCCCATGAGAGGGCGAGTGAGATAGCAACCCAGGGGAGACGTCCATAATCGTAAGTAAGGATGCCAACGCCAATCGCTGCGATACCAACTGCGAGCCATTGCAAAGGACGCATCTTCTCACGAAGCAGAATTACTCCGAATGAAATAATGATGAGCGGGTTGATG